>Ga0070700_100000122_pt1 | contig 47908 bp, 35 predicted proteins | sample KBSK5101metaG_FD_65456 | JGI IMG/M metagenome (GOLD analysis project Ga0070700, IMG submission 65456) | Corn, switchgrass and miscanthus rhizosphere microbial communities from Kellogg Biological Station, Michigan, USA - KBS K5-10-1 metaG | ecosystem: Host-associated > Plants > Roots >...
TGCACTCGCGCTTTCGATTCTTGCGACATTGCGACTGATGGAAAAGATTACCTTTGGCTATGTACTGGTTTTGATAGGTGCGCTGCTGGCGCTGTTCAGTTTCCGTTTCTATATCTTCTACATGATGTGCGCCGCAGTTGCCGGTAGTTTCTTCCTCGGAATGAAAACGCTGAGCGCGCAGGGGTTTCTCCAGCGCTTCATTGCCGTCGGCGTCATCGGACTCGCCTTCACGTGGTTGGGCGTGCTGCAAAGCGCTGGAATGCAGTTCGAGCGTTACGCCAACTTAAAAACGATTCAGACCAGTCGTGAAGACCAGGCGGCAGCAGGGTCCGGATTCATGAAAGACGTTGACGTGCAAACAACGGAGGGCGCGCTCACGGTTATTCCGATGGGACTGCTCTATCTGATGTTTGCGCCGTTTCCCTGGCAGTTCACGACGCTGAGGCAGACCATCACCTTGCCGGAAATGGTTGTCTGGTGGCTAGCCTTTCCCTTACTGATTCTTGGGTTGTGGTATTCGCTCAAGCATCGCTTGCGGCAAGTGTCTCCGATCATCATTTTTACTACGATGCTCACGCTGGCCTATTCGCTCTTCCAGGGAAACGTCGGCACGGCTTACCGGCAACGCTCGCAATTGCTGGTCTTCTATTTCATCTTTGTGGCGGTTGGTGCGATCATCATGAAAGAGCGCGCCGAAATCCGTCGCTACCAACAGCATTTGGCCAAACAGGAACTGGCGGACCTTCAGGCAGCGAGAGTGTTAGCGCGGCGCAAAGCGGCCGACGTGCAGCACGGGTCCACGGCATCCGTCTAATCAATAGTTCATTATGTGTGGAATCGTAGGTATTGTTCGCAACGACGGAAAGCCCGTTGACGAAGAGTTGTTGGCGCGGATGAATCAGGCGATTCGTCACCGCGGTCCCGACGAAGATGGTTTCTACGTCAACGGATCTGTCGGGATGGCAATGCGCCGCCTCGCGATCATCGATCTCAAGAGCGGACAGCAGCCCATTCACAATCGCGACCGTAGCGCGTGGATCGTTTTCAATGGCGAGATCTACAACTATCTCGAACTGCGCGAGAAACTCGAAAAACTGGGTCACACCTTCTACACCAACAGCGACACCGAAGCGATCGTTCATGCTTACGATCAGTTCGGCCCGGATTGTGTGAAACACCTGCGCGGCATGTTTGCCTTCGCGATCTGGAATGAAAAAACTCAGGAACTGTTTCTGGCTCGTGACCGCGTCGGTAAGAAGCCGCTGCTCTACGCCGAAGTGAATAACCAACTAATCTTCGGTTCCGAGTTCAGCGCGCTCTTGTTACACCCTGACATCAGCCGCGAGATTGAACCTGAAGCACTTGATTACTATCTGTCTTTCATGTGTATTCCAGCGCCGCTGACTGCGTATCGCGCCATTCGCAAGCTCGAGCCCGGGCACTGGCTGCGCTGGCGCAACGGCAAATCAGAGCGCCAGCGTTACTGGCAACCTGACTTCACGAAGAAGATCAAGATCGACGAGGAAGAAGCGGGTGAGCGCACGTTGGAGATCCTGCGCGAAGCAGTGCGCGTGCGCTTGATGTCGGAAGTGCCGCTTGGTGCTTTTCTTTCCGGCGGCATCGACTCGAGTGCGGTCGTGGCGTTGATGAGCCAGGAATCGAGCGAGCGTGTCAAAACCTTCTCGATCGGTTTTGAGGAGCAGGATTTCAGCGAGCTTCATCACGCGCGTCGCGTCGCCGAACATGTGGGCGCCGAACATCACGAATTCATAGTGCGACCTGATGCAGTTGAGGTGTTGCCGACGCTTGTCGAACACTATGGCGAGCCTTACGCCGATTCTTCCGCCGTGCCGACTTACTACGTGGCGAAAGAGACTCGTAAGCACGTGACTGTCGCGCTCAACGGCGATGGAGGTGATGAATCGTTTGCCGGTTACGAGCGTTACATCGCGATGGGAATCACGGAGATTTACCGGCGCGTCCCCTCGTTACTGCGCGAGTCAGTGATCAGGCAGGCAGTCAACCTTTTGCCGACGCCGGCGACGGGTCGAAGCAAAGTGAAATCAGCGCAACGTCTGCTCGAGGTTGTTTCACTGCCGCGCGCGGGTCGTTACATGCACTGGATGACCGTCTTCAACGAACGCACCAAGCAACCGCTTTACTCCGATTTCTTTCGTGAGCAAACACAGCAAGCGAATGCGAGGGGAGTGTTGGAGCAGTGGTTCAAACACGCGAACGGTATCGGCGCTGTTGATGCGTTGTTGTTGACGGACCAGATGACTTATCTGCCGAATGATTTACTGGTAAAAGTCGACATCGCGACGATGGCGGTTTCACTCGAAGCGCGCTCGCCTTTTCTGGATCATCACCTGATTGAGTTTGCGGCCAGCCTGCCGGAAAACCTGAAGGCGCGTCGTTTGACGACCAAGTATCTTTTGAAGAAGGTATTGCGCAAGCTGTTGCCAAGCGAGAACCTGAATCGACGCAAGATGGGGTTTGGAGTGCCGATCGGCCACTGGTTCCGCGGCCAGATGCAGCCGTTTCTGCGCGAGGTCGTACTTTCTGATAAGGCGTTGCGCAGAGGCTTGTTCAAACCTGAAGCGGTGCGAGAGTTAGTCGAACTGCACACGCGCGGCGAGCGTGATTATTCGCATCAGTTGTGGACCTTGCTGATGCTCGAGTTGTGGTTCAACCGATTCATTGACTGACGACTTTAGGCTCATACTTGGAGGTTAGAGACCACACTTGGAGGAGGTCAGTACCACCTGCGGTAGCGGGTGGGTCGTTGAGCAGCGCACGGGTCTCGATGCGTTTGAACCCACCCGCTATCGCAGGTGGTACTGACCTCCTCCAAGTACGAATACTGACCACCTCCAAGTGCGAATTCTGATATATGCAGGCGCCGGAGACAGTTGAGTTTGCGGGGCAGCGGATTCTGGCGATGGATTCGCGCGCGGAGAAGATGCTGCGCGTGGCGTGTGTGGCGTGTGGATCTAAAGAATCGCAGCCACTCGGCGTGAAAAACGAACTCGAGCTGCTTCGGTGTCGCAGGTGTTCAACTATCTACACGCCTTATTCACCATGGTATTCGAGCGAATTTTTCTACGAGGTGTATTACCCGGAGCAGAGTCTTGCGCCGCCCGCGTTCGTACAAACGCGTCTCGAAGAGATCACCGCCGGGTTTTCACGTTATCGCGAACAGAACCGCCTGCTTGATATTGGTTGTGGCGCCGGTGGTCTACTCGTCGCCGCGCGCAAAAACGGTTGGGACGCGCAAGGTCTGGAAGTTGCGGAACAGGCTATCGGGTATGTGCGCAACCTCGGTTTTGAAGTGTTTCAAGGTGAACTTCAGCAGGCGGAGTTTCCTTCTGAGCACTTCGACGTGATCACAGCGGCAGAGATTCTCGAACACTTGAGCGAACCGCGTGTGCTGGTGCAGGAAGTGGCGCGAGTGCTTCGTCCCGGCGGCTTGTTCTGGGCCACTACTCCGCACGCACGTGGCTTATCGGCTCGCGTGCTGGGTTTGAAGTGGCGTTGTGTTTGGCCGCCGGAACATCTACAGCTATTCTCATTGGCTGGTATGAAAGCCCTGTTGCACGATGCCGGGTTCAAGCAGGTACGTTTTCAGACGACAGGCGCCAATCCGATCGAGATCCTTCATGCAATGGGTGCGAAGAAGGACGCACCCAAGGCCCTGGACCAGCGTTTCGATCGCGTATTAACCGGTTATCAGTTGAATGAATCGTTGATGAAGAATCGTTCTCGCCGGGTCGTTAAAGATGTCATCAACGGCATGCTAAACGTCAGCCGCCTTGGCGACTCGCTAAAGGTTTTCGCGATTCGCTGAATCGTTGCGATTGATCAGGAGGAACAATTTGAAGGGTGTCGTGTTAGCTGGAGGCTTAGGGACGAGATTGCGTCCCCTCACCTCCGTCACAAATAAACATCTGCTGCCGGTTTACAACCAGCCGATGATCTACTACCCGATTCAAACACTCGTGAATGCCGGTATCAACGACATCATGGTGGTGACGGGTGGCAGTTCGGCCGGCGAGTTTCTGCGCCTGCTCGGCAACGGTAAAGCATTCGGCTTGAAACACCTCAACTACGCTTACCAGGAAGGCGAAGGCGGCATCGCCGAGGCCCTCTCACTCGTCGAACACTTCGCTTCGGACGAACCAGTTTGTGTAGTGCTGGGCGATAATATCATCGAAGGCAACATTCGCTCTGCCGTTGAGGCTTATCGCCGGCAGCGCAGTGGGGCCAAGATCATTCTCAAGAAAGTGCCCGATCCGCAGCGCTTTGGTGTGCCGCGGTTTGATGGTGGTCGCGTCGTGCGGATCGATGAGAAGCCGATCAAACCCCAGTCAGGCTATGCGGTGATTGGTGTTTACATGTACGACGCTGACGTCTACGACATCATTCGTTCGCTCAAGCCTTCCGGTCGCGGCGAGCTCGAGATCACCGACGTCAACAACGCTTACATCGAGCGCGATGCGATGACGTGGGAAGAGCTCGAGGGCTGGTGGACCGATGCGGGAACGTTTGAGAGTTTGTTGCGGGCTTCGAATCTGGTCGCTGAAACTGGAGCCAACAAAATGAATTTGATGTCCGAAGAGGTAGCTGCTAATGCCGGACCCGTTTAGAGACGGTGAGATCAAAGGAGTAGTGGTTAATCAGTTAACAAGAGCTTTCGATTCGCGCGGCTGGCTGGCTGAGCTTTTCCGGCATGACAGTCTGGCTGAAGAGTTTTTTCCGGTGATGGCTTATATCTCGGCGACCAATCCCGGTATCACGCGCGGACCTCATGAACATGTCGATCAAGCCGACTTATTTTGTTTCCTTGGTCCATCGAACTTTAAGCTGCGACTCTGGGACAATCGCGAGGATTCAGAGACTTATCGTTACATGACGACACTTGTGGTCGGCCAGGATAATCCGGCATCAGTCCTGATCCCGGCGGGCGTGGTGCATGCGTATCAGAATGTTGGTGACGTGGACGGGATCGTGATCAACTGTCCGAACCGGCTTTATCGTGGTCACGAAAGGAAAGAGGAAGTCGACGAGATCCGCCACGAGAACAACGGCGAAACGATCTTTAGAATGGAAGATTGACTCTGCGGCCCTCTGCGTATCTCTGTGTCACTCTCTGCGTTGATTAATAGTTTGACGCAGAGGGCCGCAGAGACACGCAGAGACCGCAGAGATAATTTCGGTTGCAATGTCGGACGCGTATCACACCAAAGTCATCCGTGTCATCGCGCGCTTGAATGTTGGCGGGCCGGCGAAGCACGTTGCCTGGTTGACTGAGGGTCTGCGAGAAGACGGCTACAACACTTTGCTCATCGCGGGTAAGGTGCCTGAAGGTGAAGAAGACATGGGTTACTTCGCCGCCGAACTCGGCGTCTTCCCGCTGTATATTCCGCAGATGAGCCGCGAGATCTCATTGAACGACGCGGTTACGGTCTGGAAACTATTCCGCCTGTTTTTACGCGAGCGCCCCGACATCGTTCACACACACACCGCCAAAGCGGGCACTGTCGGACGCACTGCCGGTTTCCTGTATCGGTGGTTGACGCCCGCAACACTCATCGGCAAACCGCGCCGGTGCAAGTTTGTTCACACTTATCACGGCCACGTTTTTCACAGCTATTACGGGCGCCGTCGCACGCAATTGTTTCTGACGATCGAGAGACTGCTCGCGAAGCTCGTGACGGACCGGTTGATAGTGGTCAGCAAACAGCAGTGTACCGAGATTGGCGAGAAGTTTGGTGTGGGCCGGCCCGAGCAGTTCAGAGTGGTGCCGTTGGGCATGGATCTCGGCGTCTTTGCCGACCACCCAGAGCGGCGCGCGAAGTTTCGTCACGAGCTTTGCATTCCCGACGACGCGCTACTAATCGGCATTGTCGGACGTTTGACCGAGATCAAGAACCATCAGATGTTCCTGAACGTCGTCGCGCGTTTGAAAGCGATCGACCCGGCCTGTCGCAGGCAAGGCGTGGTGCGCTTCATCGTTATCGGCGACGGCGGGTTGCGTGAAAGTCTGGAGCACCAGCAGCACGCGCTCGGACTCGAAAAGGACGTGATCTTTGTCGGTAGTCGAAAAGATCCCGAGTATTTTTATCCGGCGCTTGATATCGTGGCGTTGACCTCGAAGAACGAAGGCACGCCGCTGACGCTGATCGAAGCGATGGCGAACGCGCGACCGGTGGTCGCGACGAGCGTCGGCGGAGTTGTCGATCTGCTGGGCGACGCGGTTGAAGATGGACCATACCAGGTTTGCCGGCGTGGTATCGCGGTGCCGGCTGATGATGAAGAAGCGTTCGTGGCGGCGTTGAGTCGCATCATTCGCGATCGATCTCTGCGGCAGGAACTCGGTGATGCCGGCCTCGAGTTTGTAGAAGTGAACTATTCCAAAGAACGTTTGTTTGAAGACATTAAAGATTTGTACGCCGAATTACGACACAAAGAGGCACAAGAGGCGGAGATGCTTCCCGCTGCTCGCGCTTCTTTGCGGCGACACTGATTAAGGAGCTTAACGGTTGCGAGTACTCATCACGGGCGGTGCAGGTTTCATCGGATCACATTTAAGCGACGCTTACATTCAACGCGGCGACGAAGTTTACGCTATCGACGATCTCTCGACCGGCACGATCGAGAACATCCAACATCTCAAAGGCCATCCGCGTTTTCATTACACGATTGATACGGTTCACAACACGCCGGTAACGGCGGAGTTGATCGATCAATGCGACGTGGTCTTTCACCTCGCAGCCGCTGTCGGTGTGAAGCTGATCGTCGAGAGCCCGGTCCGCACTATCGAAACGAATGTGCGCGGCACGGAAGTGGTCCTGGCACTCGCGAACAAGAAGAAGAAAAAAGTTCTGATTGCCTCGACTTCCGAAGTCTATGGTCTCAGCACTGACGTGCCTTTTCGTGAAGACGGCAATCTTGTGATGGGCGCGACGACTAAGGGGCGCTGGAGTTATGCCTGCTCGAAAGCCATCGATGAATTTCTCGCCCTCGCTTACTGGCGCGAAAAGAAGCTGCCTACGATCGTCGTGCGACTCTTCAATACGGTTGGACCACGACAGACCGGACAATACGGCATGGTGATTCCGACGTTTGTGAAGCAGGCGCTCGCAGGCCGTCCGATCACGGTTTACGGCGACGGCAAACAGAGTCGTTGTTTTGGTTACGTCGGCGATGTGGTCGGCGCGCTCGTCAAACTGATGGAGCACGGCAACGCGGTGGGGCAGGTCTTCAACATCGGTTCGAACGTCGAGATCTCGATTCTCGAACTCGCCGAACGAGTTAAACAGATAACCCAGTCCAACTCCGAGATCGTGTTTGTGCCTTACGACGAGGCTTACGAAGAAGGTTTTGAAGACATGCCGCGGCGGGTACCTGACATCGCGAAGGTCAGCGAACTGGTTGGTTTCCGTCCGGAAATGAAGCTTGACGGTATCCTCGAAAGAGTCGTCGAATATCAGAGACAAAAAAGATAGCCACAAAAAGGCACAAAAGGTACATAAAGGGTTAATATGAGCGGCTCGCGCTGAAATATCATTTTGTGCTTTTTGTGCCTTTTTGTGGCATAGTTTTCCCGCTCATGCCCTTTAGTCCGCGTACTCTTCTGGCTGTTGCCGCCTCCTTTTGTTTAGCGCTGATACTGACGCCGCTGGTGCGTGCCGTTGCCCGTCGCTTCGGTTTTGTGGCGGTGCCGAAGACTGATCGCTGGCACAAGAAACCTACCGCGATGCTGGGCGGCGTGGCGATCTGGCTTTCAGTCGTCATCATTGCGTCCTTCTTCTCACTACAGATCACTTACGGCAAACAAATTCTGCTGGCCAGCACCTTTCTTTTTCTGGTCGGTCTCGTCGACGATCTGATCCACGTCAAGCCTTATCAAAAACTGATCGGACAAATTCTCGGCGCGGCCTACGTCGTTTACTACGGCCTGACGCTGCCGTGGACCGGTTCAAAACTTCTCAACATGGCGCTCGCCATCTTCTGGCTGATCGGCATCACCAACGCGATCAACCTGCTCGACAACATGGACGGGCTCGCCTCCGGGATCGCGATCATCGCCGCCGCATTTCTGGCGCTCAGCTTTGTGAACACCGGCCAGTTCACCGAAGCATTGATCATGCTCATCTTCGCGGCTGGACTCCTGGGATTCCTGGTTTACAACTCGAACCCCGCATCGATCTTCATGGGCGACTGCGGCTCGATGTTTGTCGGGTTCTTTGTAGCCAGCTCCGCTTTGATTAACCTTAGCGGCGGCCGCTCGCGCAGCCTCGTGCCTGTGCTGGCGGTACCGATACTCATTCTCTTCATTCCCATCTTCGATACGACCTTCGTCACAGTGCTGCGCAAACTGTCCGGACGCGCAGCGTCGCAGGGCGGCAGAGATCACACGTCGCATCGACTGGTCGCCCTGGGATTGTCGGAACGTCGTGCAGTGGTGATGCTTTACGGCTTTGCGGCGCTTTCGGGCGTGCTCGCGATTCTTGTGCAACGTACACGGCTCGACGTGAGTCTCGCGGCGATCGCCGGCTTCACGATCGCACTCACACTCGTCGGCGTCTATCTGGCCGGTGTGAAGGTCTACGATCAGAGCGACGAGGCGATAGCGCTCAAAGACAAGCCGCTTTACGCCTTTCTCGTCGACCTCTCTTACAAACGCCGCATCTTCGAAGTGTTGCTGGACGTGGTGCTCGTGATCCTGTCTTACTGGGCTGCGTACGCGATCAACTTTCCACCGGCGAGCCCTGCCTGGAACCTTTTCATTCGCACGTTGCCGGTGCTGGTGTTTGTGAAGATGGCGGTGTTTCTGGTGATGGGCGTGTATCGCGGGCTCTGGCGCTACACGAGCATGAGCGATCTAATCGTCTTTGGAAAAGCAGTGATACTGAGCTCGGTCGGCAGCGTGTTGTTGCTCCTGTTTCTGTTTCGTTTCGAAGGTTATTCGCGCAAGGTATTTGTGATCGATGCCGTGATGATGTTTCTGCTTTTGGCGTGCAGTCGCATGGCGTTCAGGCTGTTCAGACAACTACTGCCGGCAGTCAGTAAATATGAAGGGCGCCGCGTGTTGATTTATGGAGCGGGTGACGCTGGTGAACTGCTGTTAAGAGAGTTGCGAAACAATCGCGAGTTGCAGTTAGCTCCAATCGGATTTTTGGACGACGATCCCGCGAAGACTGGAAAAGTAATTCACGGACTGCGCGTGTTTGGAGCGAATGGAGATCTGGGCACTGTTTGTTCGCAGCATGACGTTGATGAAGTAGTGATTTCGAGTATGAAGATGACGGAGGAACGGATTCAGGAGGTGTTGCGCACGTGCACCGAAAGGCAGATCGCAGTGAAACGCATGCGCATCACGATGGAAGACCTGACGGCGCCGGATCAGAGATACTACTCACTCACCAAATAAATGCCACAGGAAGTAATTCACGTAAGTGTTCGTAATCCACTGCTCAGGATCGTCCTGATCCTGATGCTGTTACTGGCCGGAGTGTGGTCTTACTTCGCGATTCGCTGGTACATGGGAAACACGCTAGCCGAATATTCGAATCCGGCCGATAACAATCTCAACGTGCCGCACATGGCGGCGTCGATGGCGCCGAACGATCCTTTGCCACACTGGCAGATTGCTCAGGTGTCACAGAAGATCCTGCCGTTGGACCAGCAGGGCCCGGCCATCGCCGAATATGAAAAGGCGGTCAGTCTCTCGCCTTACGACTATCGTTTCTGGATGTCGTTAGGCACCGCGCAGGAACAGGCAGGTAATACCGCCCAGGCTGAGCAGGCACTGAAACGCGCCGTTGCGCTCGCGCCCGCTTATGCGTATCCACACTGGTATCTCGGCAACCTGCTACTCAGAAATGGTCGTTACGACGAAGCGTTTGCGGAACTTCGTCTCGCCAGTGAAGCGAATCCCGAACTGCAGTCACAACAGTTCAATTTTATCTGGGCCATTTATAGCAACGATCGGGAAGGTTTGAAGAAGTCAGTTGGACCAAACTCGGCCGCGCAGGCCTCGTTTGCGCTTTACCTGCTGGGGCAGCAGCACTTCGAAGAGGGTCTCGGTTTGTGGAACGGCTTGAGCGTTGAAGAGAAGAAAGCAAATAGAGACACCGCGCAATCGATCGTCACCACGCTGAACTCCCAACGCCGCTTTCACGACGCCGTGCAGGTTTGGAATGAAGTTAGTCCGGACAAGTATCGCGTGGAGGTCGGTCGTATTTTCGATGCAGGCTTTGAAGAGCCTCTGGCTTACGGTGCCGAGGCCGTGTTTGGCTGGCAAGTTAAGAGTGCCTCAAACGTCAGCATCGGAATCGATCCGAACAAGGGCCACAGCGGCGCGCGCAGTTTACGTTTTGTGTTTCAGGTGCGCGGCAACATTGATGGCATTACCGCAGCGCAACTCGTTCCGGTCGCGCCGCGAAGCGAGTACGATTTCGAATATTACGTGAGCACTGAGAAACTCGAATCGGGAAGCGCGCCGCTGATTCAGATTGTAGACGCGACCAGCGGCGCGGAGCTCGCCTCTTCTGAGATGGCGCCCGGTGGCACAAACGACTGGAAGCGGATCAATCTCTCTTTCAAAACCGGCGATAAGACGGAAGCAGTGAATCTCAAGATCATGCGCGTCTCGTGCGCCAGTGAAGAAATGCCGGTGTGTCCGATATTTGGTTCGGTTTGGTATGACGACTTCAGTTTCAAACGCAGAAACTAGCGTAGTGGTGGCCGAGAGCGTGCAGCCGCCGGTATTGGCGAGTGCGCCGCAGCGAAGCGTTTATCGCATCCGGCACACGCTGCCCAGCCGGTTTGTCTTCCTCGTGATCTGCGTCGCGATCGTGCTTTCCGCCCTCGCTTACGGAACCGTTCACTACTGGGCACTCAGTCTGTTCAATATCGGTGGGTTCACGATTCTGCTGCTTTGGGTTTTGGATGCGTGGAGTCTCGGAAACTTGCGCGTCAGCCGGAATGTTTTGCAACTGCCATTGCTCGGCGTGCTCGCGCTCGGATTGATTCAGTTGCTGCCGTTGCGCGAGATCAGTTCCGGCGGCGCCACGAGCGTCGCGCTGGTTAACACGTTATCGCTCGATCCGAATTCAACGAGACTGGTGCTGGTCCAACTCGCCACCCTGTTGATCTTCTTCGCCGCGACCCTCGTGTTTGTCGATACGCCGCATCGTTTGCGTGTGCTCGTGCGAACGATCATGGTATTTGGTTTTCTGCTCGCGATCTTTGGCCTGACGCAGTCGTTTACCAGCCCCACGAAGGTCTATTGGATTCGTGAGCTCAACCAGAGCACCGCGTTTGGTCCCTTTATCAATCGACACCACTTCGCCGGCTACATGGAATTGACGATCGCCATGCCGCTCGGACTGCTCTTCGCCGGAGCGGTCGATAAAGAGAAGAGAATCATTTATCTCTTTATCGCCGGACTAATGGGTGTGGCGCTCGTGATGACGGCTTCGCGCGGCGGCATCATCAGTCTCGTGGCCGAGATTCTGTTTCTAACTATCGTGACTGCGATCTGGCGCAAGCCGAGCGAGCGCCGGCGCAGGATGCCAGGAAGACTGAAACGTGTTGCCGGGCGTCTCGGGTTGGCGGGAGCGTTGCTGGTCGGTTTATTCCTCGGTGTGGTGTTGCTCGGTGGCGAGTTCTCGATCAATCGTTTTATCGACAGTGTGAATACGGATGATCCGACGACGGGTCGCGCGCACTTCTGGGCCGTGACACTCGATATCATCAAAGCGCATCCTGTTATCGGCACGGGTCTCGGCGCGTTCGGTGTGATCTACACGAGGTACGACACGCGCAACGGACTTTTCCGGTTGGAACAGGCGCACAACGATTACCTGCAAGTGCTCTCGGATGCGGGTATCGTGGGTGGAGTTTTGGCTTTGAGTTTTGTAGTGCTGCTTTTTTACAAGGCACTGTCGCGGGCGAGGTCGCGAGATGATTTCCGGCGCGGTGTTGCCCTCGCGGCACTGAGCGGGTGTTTTGCGGTGCTGGTACACAGCTTTTTTGACTTCACGCTGCACACCACTTCGAATGCGCTGTTGTTTCTGGTGCTGGCGGCGATTGCTACGATCGACAGTCGCGTTGAAGACGCGCCATCGCGGAGGCGACGAAAGAAATCCAGACAGGAGACGCTGATTTCCGCCGAAAAACACTGATTCATGTCCAAAAACACTTCAACTTTCAAGAACGCGTCCTCTCTTCCCGGACTGATTCTCGGCGCTGTCCTGCATCACAACAAACAAGACGCGCTGAATTATCGTGAAGACGGCAAGTGGTTCAATATCACTGCCGCGACTTTCGTTGAACGAGTCAAGAACGTCGCCCTTGGTCTCACTGCAGTAGGGGTGCGACCGGGCGATCGCATTGCTTTGCTTTCGGAGAATCGTCCGGAGTGGTCCATCGCCGATCTCGCGATACTAAGTCTCGGGGCGATCAATGTCCCCATCTACACGACGCAGGCGCTCGAGCAGGTTGATTACATCCTTTCCGACTCCGGTGCGCGAGCGATCTTCATTTCCAACCGGCGACTCTACAAACACGTCAAGCCGGTACTCGATAAACGACCGCTCGGGCATCTGATCTTTTTTGAGGAAGACGTTGCGGAAGATGTCGAACATGGGTTTGCGTTGACGGGACTGGAGCAAAAAGGACGTGAGTTGGACCAGGAACGTTCCGGTGCTTTCGACGCTTACTTGCAGTCAGTGCGAGCGGAGGATCTGGCGACGATTATCTATACGTCCGGCACGACGGGTGAGCCGAAAGGCGTGATGCTGACACACAACAACTTCATGTCTAACGTGATCTCCATCGGGAAGGGGTTGCCGATTGGACCAACTGACGTGGCGTTGTCAGTGTTGCCGCTCTCGCACATCTTCGAGAGAGATGGTTTTTATGTTTTCTGTTATTGCGGCGTGTCCGTTTACTACTCAGCGTCGTTTGATCAGGTAGGTGAAAACCTGCGCGAAGTTGCGCCGACAGTAATGACTGCGGTGCCGCGACTGTTTGAGAAGGTCTATCACCGGATCATCAAGAAGGGAATGTCCGAGAAGGGTTACAAGCGATCGATCTTCGTGAGCTCGCTCGCGGTTGGCCAGCATTATGGCGAGTTGAAGGACAAGCGACGTTTTGTGTCGCCGCAGTTGGCAATCAAGCAGAAGCTCGCGAGCAAACTGGTGTTCTCGAAATGGCGCGCCGGTGTGGGTGGTCGACTGCGATACTTCGTTTCCGGTGGCGCACCGCTTTCGCCTGCATTGTCGTATTCGTATCTCGCCGCGGGCATACCGATCCTGCAAGGGTATGGAGCAACAGAGACGTGCATTGTTTGTGCGAACCGGCCGGGTAATAACCACGTGGGGTCAGTAGGAATACCGTTCGACGGGATTGAGATCAAGATTGCGCCGGACGGTGAGATTCTGGTGCGTGGTCCAAATGTGATGCGCGGATATTACGGTCAGCCGGAAGCGACTGCTGAAGTGTTGAAGGATGGTTGGTTCTACACCGGCGACGTCGGATACATCGGGAAGAATGGACACCTGTACATCACCGATCGGAAGAAGGATCTTTTTAAACTTTCGAACGGGAAGTATGTGGCGCCGCAGTTGATCGAGAGTCTTTTGAAAGAGAGTGAGTTTGTGAGCCAGGTGGTGGTAGTGGGCACGGGGAGAAAGCAGCCGGTCGCGTTGATCGTGCCTGACTGGGAAAGTTTGAATCACGCGCTCGCTGAGGCCGGGGAGAAAGCGCCACGTGACCATGTGGAGCTGAGTAAGTTTCCGGCAGCAATCAAGATCGTGCAGAAAGATGTTGCGAGGCTGACCGGGGAGTTGGCCGATTACGAACGCATCCGCCGCGTGGCCTTGCTGCCGCACGAGTTCAGCATCGACGGCGGCGAACTCACCCCCACGTTAAAAGTTAAGCGAAAAGTGATCGATGAGCGCTATGGTGAACTGATCGAAGAGCTGTATTCCTAAGAAAGAAGTTTCACACAAAGGCACAAAGGAAGACACAAAGGCCGCAAAGAGAATTCAATCTACTTTGCGGTCTTTGTGTCTTCCTTTGCGCCTTTGCGTGAAAGATTTAGCGTCTGGCCAGGATTGCTTCCGCGAGTATCCGCAAATTGATCGGCATCTCCGGTGCCTTGAACGCCTTCCGACTCCCCTTGTGATGCGCCAGTAACTGCCGTTCGGCGCTACAGAAATCGCAGTTCTCCAGGTGCTCCTTGACCTGCACTGCTACCTTCTTCGAGAGCAAGGTTGTTGAGGCGGGACATGCGGCGGTCTTTAGAAAAACTGTTGTGCCTGAGGTTTTCATTCCGTTCCTCTGAGATTCCAACGTATCAAAACACACAATTACCTCGGTATTCCAGACCTTTCTCTACTATTTTTAACAAAGTAAAAACATGTTGCCCGTTATTTAAAATACTGGTACGATGCCTTCGTCGTCAGAGCCATTCAGGCCTATCTGACGCACTCCAGGAGTTTCTAGACATCCTCTGTCAAAAACGCAGAACCCTCCAACTCTCAGTAACGAGCGAACTCCCAAAAGAGTAGGGCAAACACGGACAATCCTGTGAAATCCATTAGTGAAGATCCTGAAAAAGCAGACCTCGGAGCCACCAGCGGTAAGCGACCTATGCCCAGAGAGCGTCGCAACGACCGCGCGGGAAAGACCGGAAAGTGGGTCGAAAGTCTACGCTCTTCCGACGTCAACCGGCTGTGGACAGACCTGCACCGCATCGTCTCGCACCACCCGCTGGTCCGCGCCTCGCGCAGCGCGGGACTCCTGGTGGAAGAAGGTGCTGGAGCGGCCTACACCGATCTCACGCAGGAACTGTTTGTCCAACTGCTGAGCAAAAACCGTTTTGAGCATTATCTCGAGACGGCGATGACTGACTACGAGATTGAATGCGAGATCAGCCAGATTGAGTTAACGAATCTGCTGACCGCCGAACTCCGCAAACGCCACCCGGAGAGCTACCGGCTGGCCCGACGCATTTCGACGCTGATCCAATCAAGCCCGAACTTTCGCCGTTTTGACTCCGCTGGAATCGATGATGAACCCCACCGGCGTCTCGCGGACCGCGTTTACGGGTTGAGTGAATGGAAAGACGACAAGTCACGTCGCGGCAGTCACGACGTCGAGCAGCGCGTTCAGATCATTCCGGTTCGGCAAAGAGATACACGAATGGTTGGTTGCACCGGCGACTCGCAGATTGTCATCAGCAACGCCGACCTTGAAGACTTGATCGTTTCGGTGCTGGATGCGGTTGATTCACCCGTTGACGTGCGCACGTTACGAAGCCTCGTGATGTCGCGTCTGCCGGTAATGGACATCTACCTCGTTCCGCTGGATGGCGACGACAGTGACAGCGAAAACAGCAACAGCTACGAGCCGGTCGATAAGCGTGAAAATCCTGAAGAAGGTCTCCTGCGCCGCGAATCCGAGCGCGAAGCGGCGGGTTTTGTGGAGCAGTTTCTGGTCAGCTTGAATGAGGCGGTACGCGGCAAAGTGAAGCAGTACAACCGGATCATCGGTGTTTTGTGGTACTGCTACCTCAGCCCGGAACACTCGACCCAACTGGAAGTTGCGGCCGTATTAGGCGTTTCCGACTCACTGGTGTCTGACTATCGCCGGCGCATCGAGCAGGAACTGCGCGCGCTGTCGTTTACCGAGGTTGAAGAGGCGAAGCAGTTTGAGCTGGCGTTGCGGAAGCACGTGCATGGATTGATGTTTGAGATGGAAGAAAGCGAAGTCGCTGTTTAAAGCCATCTCGGTTTAGTGGCAATACAATTTGACCGCAGGATAGGGGCTGTCGCGTGTACTCGCCGCAGCTTCTTTTGCTTTTTACTTCTGAAGTCTTAAGATTCATGGCTGAGGTAGAGCTTCAAAGATGCCATTAAGACCGGACTTGCCAGATTACGATCCCGTGACCAACCCATCGGCAAGTAGGTCCAAACGTTCAGAAGCCGCGATAAATTCGAGTTTAAAAAAAGAAAGTTGGCTAACCGACAAGCCATCGCCAGCGGCGGCGATTCCCATAGAGCTTCCGGTAAGTGTCGCAAAGCCGAACGCGACCGCGCCGTCGTCTAATCGAGCCAGGTTAATTCGGGGTGGTCATGCGTTAAGCTATTTCGGACTTTTTCTATTCACCGCGGTTCTTTACTTCAGGCCATACGAACTTTTCCCAGCGCTTTCATCTCTCGACAAGCTCGCATTCGTACTGGCAATTATCACGCTCGTAATTTTCATTCCCTCGCAGGTTGTTGCCGAAGGCAATCTAACGTTTCGCCCGCGCGAGGTAAATCTTGTGCTGTTGTTCTGTCTGGCCGGGTTGTTATCGATCATTACGGCCATTAGTGCGGCCGAGGCATGGAAAGAATTCAACGACGTCTTCATCAAGGCAGTACTGATGTTCATCGTTTTGATTAACGTGCTGCGAACGAAGACGCGCTTACGATGGTTAATTTACCTTGCCTTCTCCGTGACAATTCTTTTAAGCATAAACGCGATCCGGGATTACCGCTCCGGTAACTTTCTCGTTGAAGGCGACAGAATCAAGGGATTGCTGGGTGGCATGTTTGGCAATCCAAACGATTTGGCGTTGCACTTTGTGACGATCGCGCCGATTGCAATAGGACTGATGTTTGCTTCGAAGCGGTTTATCGGCAAAGTGATTTTCGCAGCTATCGCCGTACTGATCATCATGGCTAACGTTGTGACGTTTTCGCGAGGAGGATTTCTCGGGCTGCTCGCTACCGCAGTGGTCCTTATTTGGAAACTCGGCCGGCACCATCGAGTTGCAACGGCGATTTTTGCCCCGATCTGTTTTGCGATTTTTATCGCCGCGGCGCCGGGAAACTACGGCCAGCGCCTTCTCTCGATTTTCGTGCGCGATCTGGATCCGATGGGAACCGCGAACACGAGGCAGGAAATCCTTAACCGCTCGATACTCGTCTCAATTCGTAATCCGATCACCGGAATAGGCATGGGTAACTTTCACACCGTATCGTTGCACGAAACGGTTACCCATAATGCCTTCACACAAGTTTCATCGGAGATGGGAACTGCGGCATTGATTGTTTACCTGATGTTTTTGACCGCTCCGATCCGCAGGTTACGGAGAGTTGAAAGACAGTCGTCCAGTGGAGAAACGAGGTTCTATTACTATCTTTCAATCGGTCTCCAGGCAAGTCTCGTCGGCTACATGGTGAGCGCATTTTTCGCATCCGTCGCGTATCAATGGTATGCGTATTATTTGGTCGGTTACTCCGTTACTCTTTGGCGATTATTTGAAGCTGAGGTTGCTCCGGAGGCCAGGGAACAGGCTTCGCATGCAGAAATTTCGGAGCCCGCCGAGGTATACCAGCGATTGCAGCCGGAGGCAGCGAGACCAACTTCATAACGTGTTGAGATGACGAGTTCCACACCAAAAGTAAGTGTCATTATTCCCGCGTATTCCGCCGCGAAATTTATCGGCGTCGCGCTCGATTCAGTTTTTGCACAAACGTTTCCTCATTACGAAGTAGTGGTTGTTAACGATGGCTCTCCTGATACTGCTGAACTCGAGGAAGTACTCAAGCCTTACGAAGGCAGAATTGAGTACATCACGCAGGAGAATCGCGGTCTTAGTGGTGCGCGAAATACCGGGGTGCGCGCAGCTCGCGGCGAATTCGTTGCGTTTCTCGATGCTGATGACCTGTGGGTACCGACCTATTTAGAGCGACAACTGGCCGAAATCGAGCGCCATCCGGAACTGGACATTGTGTATGCGAACGCCACGATCTTTGGCGACAGTATCGATTCGGGAAAGAAGTTTATGGACCTGAATCCTTCCGATGGTCCGGTGACTTTCGAAAGCCTGATTACGCAGCAGTGCAACGTAATGGTGTCGGTGGTGGCTCGTCGTTCGACGTTGATTGCGGCGGGCTTGTTCGATGAGCAATTACGAAGCGTTGAGGATTTTGATTTGTGGCTCAGGGTCATCAAGCAGGGAGGGCGCATCGGTTATCACCGTGATGTGCTGGTGCGTTACCGCCGTCATGCGGCCAGTCTCTCCGCGGATCCGGTTTGGATGTGTGAGCACGTTTTGAAAGTTTTGGATAAGGCCGGCAAGACGTTGCCACTCACTGCCTCAGAAAAAACACTGCTCGATTCACAACGCTCGCGATTTCACGCGATGCTGCTGTTACAGGAAGGCAAGCGAGCATTCTTCAAGGGAGAGCCGGACATTGCGATAGGCAAACTAACCGAAGCTAATCAGGTTTTCAAAAGCAGGAAAATAGCTGCGGCCGTGTGGTTGCTGCGTCGCGTACCTCGCGCATTGCTTTTCGCCTACGATCTTCGCGACAAGTTAATTCTGCGAGCGAGCACAAAACACTGAACTCCAGAAAGATCTTTGTGGCAAAGCAAGAGATTCGAATTGGTCATGTCCTTCCCTGGCCCAGCGTCGGCGGCGTTGAGCTCGCCACTCTTGCCATTGCCAACACAATGCAGAGTCTCGGAATCAAGTCAGTTGCATTCTGTTTGAAAGACTCAACATTGGTAAGTGACTTGTTTGCCGAAAAGGGTTTTGAGACCGACTACTACCAGCCTTCCAACCCAAGCTACCGCCATCCGAAAAACTATGTGCTCGGATCGCGCGAGCTTGCCAGGCTTTTCACCAGGCACAAGATCGACCTCGTACATTGCGGCGACTTGCTCGCAGCTTACTACGCCGGGTTAGCTGCCAGATTCGCGGGCCTGCCTGTCTTGTGTCACGTTAGATGTAGTTACCCGGAGATCTCCCGACGCGACCAGACTTTCCTGCATTTGATTAATAAGTTTGTGTTTGTGTCGCACGACGCCTGGCGAACGTTTGCTTATCGCGTTAAAGCCTTGCGAGGAAGAGTTATCTATGAAGGGATCGATATTCCCGCGCTGATAGAACGAGCCGCCAACGTCTCGAGCGTTCGCAGTGAATTCAATATCCCATCCGAAGTGGATGTGATCGGAATGGCAGCACGCGTGGCTCCGGCGAAAGACTACGAGACTCTCGCCAAAGCGGCAGCGCGAGTTGTTTCGCAACGAAAGAATGTCAGGTTTTTGATCGTCGGAGATCATTCGCATGTCAGGGAATACCGCGAGCATTACGAAACGGTAAAACAGTATCTGAACACGCACGGTGTCGCAGATTATTTTATTTTTACCGATCATCGCGACGATGCGCAGCGACTGATAGCGGCGATGGACATTTTCCTGTTGAGCACACGGACAGAAGGATTGCCGCTGGTGATTCTTGAAGCGATGGCCCATGCAAAGCCGGTTGTCGCGACCAACGTTGGAGGTGTTTCGGAAGTAGTTAAAGCGGGCGTTACGGGATTACTTCACGATCCGAAGGACGACCGGCAGCAGGCAGCGGACCTGCTCCAGCTATTAGAAGACAACGCTTTACGCAGGCAAATGGGTGAAGCAGGTCGACAGCGAGTGCTGAGCGAGTTCAATAAAGAACGCTTTGCCGCCGAATTGAGCGAATTGTACTATGAAATGCTGGGCCGGCGATTTGACTCGCGAGTCCACTCTGAAACTGCTTTCGAGAACCCCGGGGTAATCAGTAACGAATGTCGGTAGCTACTGCAAAACGCCGCATCAAGATCATCAAGGCGCCTTCCTTTTCTCCGTTGGCGCTGTTGAGCGGGTTTGGTGTGCTCTGGCATTATCGCGACCTGCTCTACACGTTAAGTGTTCACCGCATAAAAGTACGATACAAACAGTCAATTCTGGGCATTTTGTGGGCGGTGTTGCAGCCACTCTCCCTGATGTTGATCTACACGCTCGTTTTCAGAATTATCGGCAACGTTCCGACCGGGGGCACTCCTTATCCGATTGTGGCGTTCTCGGGTCTGCTGATCTGGAGCTTCTTTTCTACCGCCTTAACAAATTCGACGAATGGCCTCGTAAGCCATTCGCACCTCGTGACTAAAGTTTATTTCCCGCGCGAGATCCTGCCGCTGACTTACGTTGTTGCAGCACTCTTCGACTTTATTATCGCGTCGTTCGTGCTTGCGGGACTGATGCTCTACTACGGCATTCCATTCACTGCGAGTCTCGTCTACGTGATTCCGATTCTTGCCATCCTGGTCTGCTTCGTATCTTCAATTTCGCTAATCTTTTCAGCGCTCCAGGTCCGGTTTCGAGACGTGGGCGTAGCGATGCCGTTGTTGCTTCAGCTTTGGATGTTTGCCTCCCCGGTGGTTTATCCGCTCAGCGCGATTCCCCAAAAGTACTTGTCGTTCTATTCACTGAACCCTATGGTTGGTGTGGTCGATAATTTCCGTGAAGTGCTGCTTCACGGTGCTACGCCAAACTTCGATACGCTCGCGTTATCGGCAATCGTTTCACTTCTCCTCGTGCCTGCATCTTATGTCTACTTCAAACATGTCGAAGCGACCCTGGCTGATGTGGTTTAACTGAGGCTCAATTACTGCGACCCTATGATCGATCTGAAATTTGACCACGTTTCCAAGAGATATCGGATCCAGCAAAACGATAACGACTCCGATATCCAGTCGTCAGTGCTGCGCAAACTGAAATCTCTGCGCGGCCGCAAGACCGACTTTTGGGCGGTGCGCGATGTGAGTTTTGAAGTCCAGCGTGGTGAAGCACTGGGAATCATCGGTCACAACGGCGCGGGCAAGAGCACGATTTTGAAGTTGCTCTCAAACATCACCACTCCGACGTCCGGAGAGATAATGATCAACGGACGTCTTTCTGCTCTTATCGAGGTCGGATCGGGTTTTCATCCGGAATTGAGCGGACGCGAAAACATTTACCTGAACGGCTCGATCCTGGGGATGAGCAGGCGAGAGATCACGAAGAAGTTAGACGACATAATCGAGTTTGCCGGCGTTCGCGACTTCATCGACACTCCGGTGAAGCGATACTCGTCGGGAATGTACGTGCGGCTTGGTTTTTCTATCGCAGCACACCTCGATCCGGACATCTTGTTGCTCGATGAGGTGCTGGCAGTTGGCGATGCCGCTTTTCAGGCTAAATGCCTGCAGCGCATAAAAGAGTTGGAGAACCGCGGCACGACGATCGTTTTCATTTCACACGATCTGGGAGCAGTGGAGCGCCTGTGCGATCGAGTGTTGCTAATGAAGCGCGGCCAGATTGTGAAGAGTGGACCAGCGGCGGAGATTGTGGCCGCTTACCAGAGCGACGCGACTCTCTCGAGTGAATCAGTCGAGGCTCACAAGAAAGGTGAAACAAACGAGGTACAGATTCGGACGCTTTCGTTTTGTGATGCCGTGGGAGCAACGCATCCTGTTTTCAAGACAGGCGAACCATTGCTGGCCCGGATTGCTTTTGAAGCCTATGAGCCGGTGACTGACGCCGTGTTTGGCCTGATCTTTTTTACGGCTGACGGACAGGTTCAGTGCGAGCTGACCACCGAACTTAGTGACGAACAGATCTCGATCAAACCCGGACCCGGCATACTGGAGTTTAGAACCGAACAACTGGGACTCTTGCCCGGCATCTATTTCACGTCAGTTCATGTGAAGAAACGCAACGCTCGCGATGTCATTAATTACCAGTACAAATCAACGATGCTCAGGGTCGATTCCGATAACAGGCTCCAGGGAAATTTCTACCTGCCTCATCGTTGGTCCATAACTCAGGTCAAAGATGTCGATCGAGAATACGCGGGATACGAGAGTGTAGCGCCATAGTGCGAGGCGAATTGTGGAAGCTCAAGAGAGGGAAACAGCAGTAGATATTTCGTTGCTGGTGTGTACCTACAATCGCTGTCAGGACCTGCACGAACTTTTGGAAACGGCTCTAGCGCAGGAAACTGGTGGAGAGTTTAGTTATGAGATTGTTGTCGTGGACAACAATTCAACTGATCGAACGCGAGCTACCGTTGCAGATTTTATTGATGCCGGACATAACAAGGTCCGCTATTTTTTTGAAGCCCGGCAAGGGAAGTCCTACGCTTTGAACACGGCCCTTGAGGTCGCCAAAGGATGGGCCTACGTAATCACGGACGATGATTTTATCCTGCCGTCCAACTGGCTGCGCGACATCTATCACGCCTTCCGCACTCACCCTGAGGTTGCTGTGATCAGTGGAAAAGTATTGCCTCGCTGGCAAGCGGAGACACCCCGCTGGCTGACTCGAGACCATTGGTCGGCAATCGCCATGGCCGACTATGGCGAAAAGCCATTTTATGCCGACGAGGACAATCCTATTTGTTTGCTGGCGGGGGCCTTTCGACGGTCCGCGGTACAGGATGCGGGAGGTTATCGGCCGGAGTTAGGAGTCTCGGCGGATCAGATCGGGGGAATCGAAGATCTCGATATTCTCCAGCGTTTGTGGAAAGCCGGTTACAAGGCGCTGTATCAGCCTCATATCTCGTTCGAGCATAAGGTGGGACCGACCCGGCTGACCAAGACTTATCATCGACTTTGGCATACGGGACACGGTCGCTTTTATGCTGCTATGCGCGACGAACGGATGGAAGGCTCTATTGGGTATTTATTAGGAGTTCCGGCGCATCTTTACCGGCAAGCTGCCCGGGATGCGCTCGGTTGGTTGAAATGTACGGTTTTTCGTCGAGAGGCGCAGGCCTTTGTCCACGAAACAAGACTGTGTTTCTTTCGCGGCTTCTTCAGCAAAAGAAGAGAAGACTATTTGCGCGATAAGTCCCATAGCTTCCTTGGGGATCTCTGGGCATTCGCGAAGACTCTCGCGCAAAGCCGCAAAGGCGCAAAGAAAGCCTTTTAGAAACGCGGTAGCGCTTTGCGTCATTGCGTGGGAAAGATTTTAGTTACTTATGTGTGGCATCGCAGGACTTGTAATAAACGACGGTAACGCTTCGCGCCGACGAGAGCGGGTGGAGCGAATGATCGAGACGCTCAAGCGCCGCGGCCCGGACGCTGCCGGCGTGGAGGTCTGGTCTAATGCGGTGCTTGGACATCGACGACTCTCCATATTCGATCTCAGTGACGCTGGGCGGCAGCCGATGCTCTCACCCGATAAATCGATCGGGATTGTTTTCAACGGCGCCATCTACAACTTTCGTGAGTTGCGATCGGAGTTAGAGCAATCAGGTTTTCAATTCAAAACTGAGACTGACACGGAAGTATTGATCCACGGTTATCGAGCCTGGGGTATCGATGAACTGGTTAAGCGATTACGCGGAATGTTTGCTATCGGCCTGTGGGACAACGACAGGCAGACGCTCTTTCTGGTGCGTGATCGAATGGGTGTTAAGCCGCTGATCTATTCAGTTCAGGGCGATGAGATTGCTTTCGCCTCAACAGTGAGAGCTTTACGAGCGGGCAATTTCGTTGCCGAGATCGATGAGCAGGCGGTGCTCGAGTATCTCGAGTTCGGGTTTGTCACCGATGAGAGAACGATCTTCGAGAACGCCTCTAAAGTGCCGGCCGCCGGCATCATTGAATGGTCCAAAGGAAAACTGTCGTCAAGAATTTACTGGTCGCCTCCCGAAGCCGCCGAAACCACGAAGCTGTCCTGGGAAGCTGTTATTGAAGAAACAGAGCGACTGTTTTTAAGCGCGGTTCAGAAACGTCTCTTCGCTGATGTTCCGGTTGGCGCGTTGCTGAGTGGCGGGATCGATTCAAGTCTGGTTTGCTGGGCCATTACCAAACTCGGCGGCGGAGTTGCCGCCTACACTGTCGGCACACCGGGTGACGTCGCCGATGAAACAGTTCAAGCCTCTGAAACCGCGAAGCAGCTTGGCATTCCGCACCAGGTGCTCAGCTTCACCCCAACAACAGACGAAGACGCGCTCGACGAATTGATCTCTGCTTATGGAGAACCGTTCGCGTGTGCCTCCGCGCTTGGGATGTTACGTGTCTCGCGCGCAGTGGCCTCGGAAGCCAAAGTGCTCTTGACCGGTGATGGTGGTGACGACGTGTTTCTCGGTTATCCGGAACACAAACATTTTTGGATGGCACAGAAGCTGGCGAGAGGATTGCCGGGTGCGGCTCATTGGGTAACGACTGCCGCACTGCCCTTTCTTCCCAAAGTTGGACCACTGCGCCGGGCAGGTTCTTTCTTTGACTATGCCAGTGGTGGACTTGCGGCAGTGACTTCAATTCACGACGGGCTGCCTTTTTACCAACGCTTTGGAATTCTTGGCGAAAGACTTTCCGCGCGCACACTTCCGCAGCGGAATTGGAACCGGGCTCTGGATTCGGCAAGGAATCTACTTCCGGAATTCCTGACCTACGATCGGCACACGCGCTTCGTCGGTGAGTATTTAACTAAAGTGGATGGAGGGACGATGTACCATTCACTGGAAGCGCGTTCACCTTTTCTCGATCAGGAGTTGTGGGAGTTTGCCGCTGCTTTGCCGTTCGAAGTTCGTTTACGTGGGGGAAACCTGAAAGCGATTTTGCGTGAGTTGGCGCGCCGCCGGCTTGGCGCACGCGTGGCTGATGCTCCGAAACGAGGCTTTACGATCCCGGTTCAGCGTTGGGTGGCAGCGCACTGGTTACCCCGGTTTGAGTCGCTGATGAACGACTCGATCCTGGAATCGGAAGGGTGGATTCGTGCTGCTGCTGTGAGACAAGCCTTGCAAACGGCACAGCGTAAGCAGTGGGCGGCAAATCAGCTCTGGTATATCTTTGTGCTCGAGACCTGGATGCGCAGAGAGCGCGAGCATCAAATGCATTCCGCCGCAACACTCGAGCACCGTCTTGAAGACAGAGTTTCAGAACTTTCAGGAGTAACAAGTTAGCGCATTGAATGTTCTACATCTCATCGGCAGTTTTGATTGTGGCGGATCAGAGACACAGGCGGTCCAGTTGGCGAAACTCCAGCGGGCCCACGGCAGCAACGTGTACATCGCCTGTTTTGATCGGCGCGGACCGTTATTAAATGAAGCCGCGGCCGTGGCCTCCGGCGAGCTCGCCCAGTTTCCCCTGCAAGGTTTTTACCATCCCGAGACTGCTCTTCAGGTACGTCGCTTCGTGCGATTATTAAGACAGCAACACATCGACGTGCTGCACACACACGACTTCTACACTAACGTGTTTGGTTTAGTTTCAGGAGCACGGGCGGGCGTACCGGCGCGCGTGGGTTCGCGGCGTGAAACGTCTGGTTTTCGCAGCGCCGCGCAGAAGGGCGTTGAGCGTTTGGCTTACAGGTTCGCGCACGCAGTTGTTTGCAATTCAATCGCGGTGCAACGTCAACTGGTATCGGAGGGGATCGCTGAAGATAAAACTGCGGTTGTCTACAACGGACTCGATCCGCACCGCGTAACTCCCTCCGGATTGGAAAGAGGTGAGATGCTCGCTCAGCTCGGTCTTGCGGGCGGTGAAGAACGGCGATTTGTAACCCTCGTGGCCAACATGCGTCACCCGGTAAAAGACCAGCCGATGTTTCTTCGCGCAGCGGCGCGCGTAGTGAAAGTCATTCCTGAGGCGACGTTTGTTCTGGCTGGAGAAGGGGAATTGAAAGATCAGATTTCTGACCTCGCGAGGTCTCTTGGTCTCGAAAAAACGGCAGTCTTTCCTGGACGCTGTGACCGTATTGCAGATTTACTACACATATCGGATGTGTGCGTCCTGAGTTCTCGGGCCGAAGGCTTTTCAAACTCGATTCTGGAATATATGGCCGCCGGAAAGCCGGTAGTTGCGACTGACGTTGGCGGGGCGCCTGAGGCCATTCAGGAGGGTGTCACAGGTTATCTGGTTCCAGCGGGTAACGATGAACTGATGGCGGAACGAATCGCGTCGCTATTGCAGGATCCGCCAAAAGCACGCGCGATGGGCGAGAAAGGAAAACGAGTAATTATCGAGCAGTTTTCATGCGAGACTCAGCGGCAAAGATGCGAAGCTCTTTATCAACGAATTCTCACAAGTAACAAAACATTTGTCGCCGGCACTCCCGAGCGTGAGGAAACAAGTCCACCTCTTCGTGCAGAAAAACTCTCCAGGTGAACGATTACGATGAAGTCAGCAGGTCTACAGCCCAGAGTGATACGAATACTGCTTGCCGCGCCTTCGCTTGATATTCTCGGTGGCCAATCGCGTCAGGCGGTGCGCCTTCGCGAGGGGCTTAGCACCGAGCCGACGCTCAAAGTGGATTTCCTGGCGCACAATCCACGCTTACCGCGCCCGCTTCGTTGGCTACAGAGCATCAAGTTTGTACGAACAATAGCTACTACACTGTATTACTGGCTCAGGTTGCTGTTGTTGGCGCCGCGGTACGACATCATTCACACCTTTTCGGCATCGTATTACTCGTACTTACTTTGCGCCGCACCTGTAATCCTCGTCGCGAAACTCTTCCATAAGAAATCGATTCTCAACTACCGCAGCGGCGAGGCTGACGATCATTTACGGAACTGGCGTTTGACTGCTATTCCCATCATGCGTCTCGCAGATGCGATCGTGGTGCCGTCCGGTTACCTCGTAGATGTGTTTGCGCAGTTTGGTCTCAAAGCCAAAGCCATTTACAACCTGGTTGAGCTCGATCGTTTTCAGTTTCGCGAACGCAAGCCAATTCGTCCCATTTTTCTAACCAGCCGGCTGTTGGAACCTTTGTATAACGTCGAGTGCGTGCTCAGGGCTTTTCACCTGATTCAACAGCGATACCCGGAGGCTAAGTTGACGGTGGCTGCCGAAGGCTGGATGAAACCGCAACTGCAAGAGCTATCACGCGTCCTGAAACTGAATGCGGAATTCATCGGGCGTGTTCCTTTCGATCAAATGCCGGCGATGTACAATTCCGCTGACATTTACCTGACCGCCACCAATCTCGATAACATGCCGGCTTCAATCACGGAATGCATGGCGGCCGGTTTACCTGTAGTTACAACTGATGCGGGCGGCATTCCCTACATCGTCACCAACGAAGAGACTTGTTTGATGGTGCCGAGGAATGACTTTACCGCGATGGCAAACGCAGCGATCCGTTTGCTGGAGAATAACGAGCTCGCACTCTCGCTCGCTCGCCAGGCGCGCGAAGCGTCAGCGAAGTTCACCTGGAATTCGGTGCGTCAGGATTGGATTAGTTTCTACCACGAGTTGCTGAAGCCGAATGTTCGCACTGCCGCACAGGCTGCGGACGTGATCTCTTCCCGCGTAACATCGGCAGAACGAGAACTGTAGTTTGAGCTCAACCGGAGTCCCGCCTGGTCCTGCTCACCATCATGCACTTATCGCGACTGAAAAAGATTAGCTTTGACGAATTGCGTGTTCGTGGTGCGCAGAAGTGGTTCTCTTTTTCAGAACGTCGCGGCTGGTCTTCACTGGGACGACTACCCACAGACCAGGAAACGCTCGAATTGTTCGAGCCGCAACTGCGCTCGCCGGCTGAAGTACTCGAATACTTGCGGCGGCAAATCAAAACTTCATTCTTCAGAGCCTTCGCAGATCGTGAAGCAACAGTCCACGAACTTCGGCGTGTTTGGCCCAATGCTGAACGTGAAATAATCGAGCGCGCAAATCAAATTGTCGCGGGGCGGTTCAATCTACTGGGTTTCAAGCAACTTTTCTTTGGCGATCCGATTGACTGGCACCTCGAACCAATCGCGCAGAAACGCTCGCCTTTGGTCCACTGGAGCCAGGTGGATTATCTCGAGTCCTCATTGGTGGGCGACAAGAAGATCATCTGGGAACTCAACCGGCACCAGTATTTCGTCACGTTGGGCCAGGCATACTGGTTAACTGGTGATGAACGTTACGCGCGCACGTTTGTCGCTCACGTTGAATCATGGATGGGGGCGAATCCTCCCAAGCTGGGAATCAATTGGGCGAGTAGTTTAGAAGTATCGTTTCGCACGATCGCCTGGCTCTGGGCACTTGCGTACTTTGCTGACTCGCCTTCTGTCAGTGACGGGTTCCTCTTGGCGATGTTGAAGTTTCTCTACCTCGCTGGCTTGCACATTGAGAACTATCTTTCCACTTACTTTGCGCCGAATACACATCTCACGGGTGAAGCGCTTGGCCTTTTTTACCTGGGAACATTGCTGCGTGATCTGAGAGTGTCAGAGCGTTGGCGTCGTACCGGGCGTCGCATTCTGCTGTCGTGCTTGTCACTCCAGTTGCGCGCGGACGGCGTTTATTTCGAACAGTCCAGTTACTACCATCGTTACACGACAGACTTCTACCTGCACTTTTGGATTCTCTCGCAACGCAACAACGAAACATCGCTGCCGAAAGAGAAGCTGAGTCAACTGCTCGATCACCTTTTGTACATCACACGTCCCGACGGAACCTCACCGTTGTTTGGCGATGACGATGGTGGTCGTCTCGTGATGCTTGATCGACGCGCGCCAAACGATTTTCGCGCCGCACTCTCGACGGGCGCAGTGCTGCTGAATCGCGGTGATTACAAGTACGTCGCTGCGCCGGTTGCGGAAGAAACGCTCTGGCTGCTTGGTCCGGAAAGCATAGATGGATTCGGAGTGCTGGCTGCCGAGGAGCCGCAGCAGCGTTCCGCTGCGTTTCGCGACAGTGGCTATTACGTGATGCGCGACGGCTGGGAGTCCACGTCGAACTATCTGCTCTTCGATTGTGGCCCACACGGCGCTTTAATCAATGCTCACAGCCATGCCGATTGTTTGAGTTTCGAAGCGGCAGTTGGAGGTCGTCTAATACTGCAGGACCCGGGCACTTTCACCTACACGGGTTCAGGCGAACTGCGAGACCTGTTTCGCGGCTCGAGTTCGCATAATACGTTGACTATCGATCATGAGCCGCAATCGCTTCCTGATGGTCCGTTTACGTGGCGCACAGTGGCGAATTGCGCAAGTGATGTCTGGCTGAGTCGCGATCGCTTTGACTTTGTTTCGGGCCGGCATGATGGCTATCAACGTCTGCCCGAGCCGGCGACGCACGTCCGCAGCATATTATTTCTGAAACACGATTACTGGATTATCAGAGATCAGGTGCTGTCCTCCGGTGAGCACGATCTGAATCTGTGGTTTCACTTGGCGCCAACGGTCAATGCAGAGGTGGCAGGCGGTAAGGTCATCAGCGAAGCAGATCCTGAGACCGGGTTCGACATAGTTATTTTTGATGCGAATGGCCGTTGGAAAAGGGAAGATGGCTGGATTTCGGAGTGTTACGGTCAGAGAGGCCGGGCGCCGGTCTGTGTCTATCAAACGAGGGGCTCGGCTGAGATTATCACTTTCATGCTGCCGCGCCGCGGTAGCTCCCTTCAAGTTCGCGAGCTGGAAGCAAAGGGCGGACGAGCGTTCGAGGTCAGCCAAGCTGATACCACGGATGTTATTATGATTCGCGACGGGGAAGTGGTTGAAACAGCCCGATTTAGTTCAGACTTCGAATGGGCGTGGATGAGATTTTCCCACAGCGACGACTTGCTCCCAGCCGAAGTTGTCTTGTTGAACGGCAGGAATGTGAGCGCTGCAGGCGAAGTGGTCTTTGGTTTCGAGGATTCGTTGAAATTCGTGGCCGGAGCTCGCCATGGGAAGAAATACGAACTTGAGCACGACTGATGTGTGGAATTAACGGCATAGCATTTTCAAAACGTTCGGGTCGCATGGCTGAGCGGCGCGTGATCGAGTCGATGCGTGACGTGCTTCGTCATCGAGGACCGGACGACGACGGAATTCTCCTCGATGGACCAGTAGGGCTCGGGCATCGTCGTCTTTCAATCGTCGACGTTGGTGGCGGCCGCCAGCCGATTTCGAATGAAGACAACACCATACACATCATCTATAACGGGGAAATTTACAATCACGCTGACTATCGTGAGCCGCTCGAAGCGTCGGGCCATGTGTATCGCACCCACTGCGATACGGAAACGATCGTGCACCTGTATGAAGAGCACGGGCGTGATTGTGTTCAGTCTCTGCGTGGCATGTTTGCTTTCGCTATCTGGGACCAGCGCAAGCAGGAGTTGTTTATCGCGCGCGATCGCCTGGGTGTAAAACCGCTCTACTACTTTCACGCCGCTGACGGTTCGTTGTACTTCGCTTCGGAAATTAAGGCCTTGTTCGCGGCCGGAGCGCTCAAGCCGGAACTCAACTATCGAGCGCTGCCTGATTACCTCGCGAACCATGCTACCTCGGGAGAAGAAACGCTCTTTACCGGCGTGAAGCGACTGTTGCCGGGCCACACGTTGCTCTGGCGCGATGGAGCACTCGACATCGAGCGCTACTGGGACGTCAGTTTTCAGGGAAATGAAACTAAACGCTCGCGTCGTGAATACATCGAGCAGTGGAAAGACTTATTTGCGCAGTCAGTGCGACTTCGTTTGATGGCCGACGTGCCGCTGGGAATGTTTTTGTCCGGTGGTATCGATTCTTCTGCCATCGCGGCCATGATGAGCGGCATGGTTGATGAGCCGATCAAAACCTTTTCCGTGGCATTCAAGGAACGGGAAGCAAACGAGCTCGAATACGCTCGCCTTGTAGCCGACGCATTCAAGACCGATCATCACGAAGTTATCATCGATCCGGCCGACTTCTTTGCGTATTTGCCAAAGTTGATATGGCACGAGGACGAGCCGCTTGCTCATCCCTCCAGCGTTGCCCTGTATTTCGTCTCGGAACTGGCATCGCAGCATGTGAAAGTGGTGCTGACCGGCGAGGGCAGCGATGAAATGCTCGGCGGCTACGAGCGCTATTACAAAACGATTTTCAATCTCGCACTCGGTGGGGCTTATCACAAATTGCCCGCGGAACCGGTACGCCGGCTGGTGAAACGAAGTATCGAACAGCTTTCGCTCTCTTCGAAGGCACGACAAAAACTGCGCCGGACATTCCTGTATTTACCTGCCGATATCGAGACTCTTTACTTCGATAACTTCGCGGTCTTCACGCGTGCGATGCAGCCCGAACTGCTGACTGCGGAAGCTCGCGAGCGAATCGGCGCAATCGATCCCTACCGGGAAATGAACCGGTACTTTGAAAGCACCGACGCCGACTCGCTGCTCGATCGAATGCTCTACACCGATACGAAAACCTACCTGCATGAATTGCTGATGAAGCAGGACCAGATGAGTATGGCGGCGTCGGTTGAGAGTCGAGTTCCGTTCCTCGATCATAAACTCGTCGAATTCACTGCTCAGTTACCGGAGCAGATGAAACTGCGGCGCGGCTGGACCACGAAGTACATCCTGCGGGAAGCCATGAAGAACGTTCTTCCGGCTCCGATCCTGAAGCGAAGTAAGATGGGTTTCCCGGTGCCCGTCGGCAAATGGTTCAGGGGCGATTTCCGAAACGTGATCGACGAATACGTCCTCAGCGAACGCGCGTTTGCAAGAGGAATTTTTTCGCCGGATTACGTGAGTAAGCTTGTTGCTGAGCATTTAGCGGGTGTGAACCATTCAGAACGATTGTGGAGTTTGGTCAATTTCGAAATGTGGCAGCGACAGTTTATCGACGGCGAGCAGGGCCAGGAGCCGCAGCTCGAGATGCGCGAAGCGCTGGTCGCCAATTAAGAAACTTGCGAATACTTTGGTTAAAAACGGAATTGCTCCACCCCATCGACAAGGGGGGCCGCATTCGCACATATCACATGCTGCGAGAGCTCCGGCGCAACCATGAGATTACATATCTTACGCTCGACGATGGCAGCGCTGCCCCGAATGCCCGCGAACTTGCTGAAGAATACTGCCACCAACTGATAACTATTCCTCATCACACCCGTCCCAAGTTCAGCGCGGGCTTCTATCTGGATCTCACCCGAAATCTAGTGACGCGTTTGCCGTACTTCATTATGAAGTACCAGTCCGCGGAAATGCGGCGGCAGATCGAAGGCCTTGTCAATCGCGGCAACATCGACGTGCTGGTTTGTGACTTCCTCATGCCGGCGATCAACGTTCCTGACCGCCTTCCGTGCGCCACGGTCCTCTTTCAGCACAACGTCGAAGCGATGATTTGGAAACGGCATTTTGAGGTGCAGCCAAACCCATTGAAGAAAGCTTTTCTGTACGGACAATGGCGCAAGGCCTTCGCCTTTGAGCGCAAGATGTGCCGGCGGTTCGACAAGGTCGTAGCTGTTTCTGCTGAGGATCGCGAAATCATGCGCTCGGATTATGAAGTCGATAACCTTGCTGAAGTGCCGACAGGAGTAGACACGGAGTTTTTTCGTCCCGATCCGTCTGTTCGTCGCGAGCGGCGACACCTGGTCTTCACTGGTTCACTGGACTGGCTGCCAAACGATGACGCCATGCGATATTTCGTGAACGAAATTTTGCCCCTGGTGAGACAAAAGATACCGGATATAAAGTTGACCGTAGTTGGTCGCAATCCATATCCGGGGCTGATCGAGTTGAGTAAACAGGATCCAAACATCATCGTGACCGGGCGTGTAGACGATGTGCGGCCTTACATGGATCGCGCTGCTGCGTACATCGTTCCTATCAGGGTAGGTAGTGGCACGAGGCTCAAAATCTACGAGGCAATGGCCATGGAACTTCCGATTGTCTCCACCACTGTCGGCGCCGAAGGACTCAGGCTGGTTGATGGAAGAGAGTTGCTGATTGCCGACACTCCGCACGAGTTTGCGGAAGGCATCGTCAAATTGCTCTCAGACGCCGACCTGGCGCAGGGGCTGGGGCGGCGCGCGAGTGAGCTGGTGCGTTCCCATTTTGGGTGGAGCAATGCAGCAACACAATTTGCCGGGATTTGCGAGTCTGTTCTCAGTTCGACCAGCTTTGCACGAGAAGCAGTCAAACCCGGTCGGGGACCTCTGAAGGAAAGGAATGTTTCTCACGCAAAGACGCAAAGGCGCAAAGAAAACCCTTTAGAAACGCGGTAGCACTTTGCGTTTTTGCGCCTTTGCGTGAGAGATCGTCTCAGTACAGAGGTTAGGAGTCAGTTGAGTAAACGAAGGTGACCTCGACCATCAAAGATACCGCTGCGCGTGCGACTGAAGAACAGTTTCACCCGAGCACCGTGAAGTTTGCCGCTGACACTGCCGGCACACCGTTCGTGTCTATCGTTATCCCCTGCCTGAACGAGGAGCGTTTTATTGGAAAGGTGCTGGAGAGTTTAGCACTTCAGTACGAACCCGGCCGCTTTGAGATCATTGTTGTAGACGGAGTATCAACCGACAGAACGCGTGCGGTGATTGCCGGTTTTACCAGTGACAATCCCGACGTTCAGGTCCAGGTAATCGATAACCCTGAAAGAGACATACCAAGAGCCTTGAATCTCGGAATCAATGGAGCCAGGGGGGAGATCATCGTGCGCATGGATGCGCATTCGATTCCATCGCCGGGTTATGTGCGGCGCTGCGTAAAACTCCTGACTGAGAGCGATGCCGCGGTTGTAGGCATGCCCTGGAAGATATGTGCCGGCGACGATTCTCGTATGGCGCGCGCCATTGCTCTCGCAGTGGCCCATCCGTTTGGAATTGGCGACGCGAAATACCGGCTCAATGTGTCTGCTGCGACTTATGTCGACACAGTTCCGTTTGGCGCGTTCAAGAAAAGTCTTTGGCATCGTCTCGGTGGTTTCAATGAGAAGCTGCTCGCGAACGAGGATTACGATTTCAACTACCGCGTCAGAAAAGACGGCGGCTTGGTTTTGCTTGATGCTGACGAACACTGCAACTACGTAGCCCGCGCAACGCTGGACGATCTGGCAAAACAGTACTGGCGCTACGGAAGCTGGAAAGCACAAATGGTAAAACTCAAGCCGGCCTCGTTGCGCTGGCGGCATCTCGTGGCGCCGGCTTTTGTTGTCGGTCTCGTGTTGACTGGGTTGCTGTCGCTCGTTTGGTGGCCGGGGTTCTTGTTGTTTGTGCTGACCCTGGGCTCGTACTTACTGCTTGCAATTGTCTGCTCTCTACAACTCGCTTTGAAACAAAAAGACCTTGCGCTTCTCTTCCTGCTGCCTTTGATCTTTTTCAGTATTCACCTTTCCTGGGGAACCAGTTTTGTCGCAGGCTTGTTTACACGCCGGCTCAATTAACAGAACAAATATGAATTGGCGGTGGAAAGCCCGAATCCAAAACACAGTTGCAGCGTTGCCGCGGTCCAACGATCTCTACTTCTGGTTACAGCGCAGTGTCGGGAGTTTGCGTCCGGGCCGCCACAACCCGCTGGAATGGTTTACTGCGGCGTCGCAAATGGCGAGTTGGATCGAAGAGGCGGGCGGACAAGTTGAAGGAAAAAGCTTACTTGAAGTTGGTACTGGTCGCACAGTCGATCTACCGCTCGGTTTGTGGTTGTGCGGAGCAGGATCCGTAACCACTGTCGATCTAAATCCTTATCTATCGCACGTACTGGTCAAGGAATCCCTGGATTTTATCAAGGCGCATGAGCAGGAGAGCCTGAAAGCTTTGGGCGCGAGGGCCGCGAATCCTGAGAATCAGTCGCGGTTTCGCAAACTGGTAAACTTCGAGGGCGGACTTGAAGAACTACTGGCCTTCGCTAACATCATTTATAAATCTCCGGCTGACGCCACTAATCTCAAACTTCCGGATGGCACTATTGACTTTCACGTTTCCTACGCAGTCTTCGAGCACATGCCGCGTGAAATCGTCGCCGCGACTTTGAAGGAAGCGCGCCGGCTGTTACGGCCCGAAGGACTACTTTTGCATGTTATTGATCCTTCGGATCATTTTTCTCATGACGATGAATCCATCAGCGCGATCAATTTTCTTCAGTTTAGCGAGGATGAATGGAGACGACTGGCAGGAAATCGCTTCATGTATCACAATCGCCTCCGTGCACATGAATACGTGCAACTCTTTGAACAGGCGGGTTTGAAAATACTGCTGAACAAACAAATAACTGACGACCGTTCGCTTGCTTTGCTGCAAAACGGGTTCAGCCTCGATCCCCGATTTCAACAGATCAACGTAGAACAGTTGGCCGTGCGTAACATTACTCTCGTCGCCGCCGCGGCGGCATAAATACTATGGCCCTAAACATCAGCATCTTCGGACTCGGATATGTCGGCTCTGTCTCAGCGGCTTGCTTCGCTGCCGCAGGGCATTCAGTGATCGGTGTCGACGTAAACCCGACTAAGGTTGAAATCATTAATTCCGGCAAGAGTCCCATTGTCGAAAACGGGTTGGAACCCTTAATCGCCGAAGGAGTGAAGGCCAATTTACTGAGAGCGACAACTGACGTTGCGCGTGCAGTGGTCGATTCTGATGTATCGCTCGTTTGTGTTGGTACGCCGAGCAATCCGAATGGAAGCCTGGACCTGCGTCACGTGGAGCGCGTTTCGGAGCAGATAGGCGCGGCGATAAAGACCAAGAAAACGCGACATATTGTGGCGGTCCGCAGCACGATGCTGCCGGGCACCGTCGCCAACACAATCGTACCCGCATTGGAGCAGGAATCAGGAAAAAAGGCGGGTTTAGACTTTTCTGTCTGTATTAACCCCGAGTTTTTACGCGAGGGTTCTTCATTGAAAGACTTCTACTCGCCGCCGTTTACGTTGATTGGCGCCGACGATGAATTGACCGCCAACACCATCAAGCAGCTCTATGAAAACGTAAACGCCCCGATTTTTGTCACCTCGGTCAGGAGCGCCGAGATGATCAAGTACGCCTGCAACTGTTTCCATGCGTTAAAGGTTAGTTTTGCAAATGAGCTGGGTAATATTTGCAAGACGCTGGGCATCGACAGTCATGAAGTGATGGATGTGTTTTGTGAGGATAAGAAACTGAATCTTTCGCCCTACTACCTGAAGCCGGGTTTCGCCTTTGGCGGCTCTTGTCTGCCTAAAGACCTTCGGGCCATCAAATACAAGGCAAAAGAGCTGGACGTGGAAACACCCGTGCTCACTGCGATTCTCTCCAGCAACACTCTGCAAATCGAACGAGCAATCGATATGGTGGTGCGGACCGGCAAAAAAAGAGTCGGTGTTCTGGGATTTAGCTTCAAAGCCGGAACTGACGATTTGCGTGAATCGCCCATGGTGACGATGATCGAATCGTTACTAGGCAAAGGGTACAAACTCTCGATATACGATCGTGATGTGTCGTTGGCAAAACTGTTCGGGGCGAACAAAGAATATATCGAACGAGAGATACCGCATATTTCCGACTTGATGCGTGCGAGTGTTGCCGAAGTCGTTGAAGCATCCGATGTGATCGTTATCGGAAACAAAGCGGAAGAATTCCTGGAGATTGAAAAGATTCTGAAACCGGATCAGATCGTTATCGATTTGGTTCGTCTATTCAAGGACGGTACGGCAACCGGTACCTACAATGGCATTTGCTGGTGATTCTCTGTGACCAGAGAAGACGAGGTTAAATAAAGATGTTGCGTTCCTTAACACTAAAAGCTGCTCAGCTCACACCCACGTTCGTTAAGAACCTGGTCCATAAAAACCGGATGCTGGATCGTTTCTCCCGCAAGGCATTTCAAGGGGCGATGGGCGCTGACGGCGATATCGTGACCATCGAGTCAGGCCCGCTGGCCGGCGTCAAGCTCGCGGTCAGCGAACATATCAGTCATGCTCACGTCAGTGGCACTTACGAAGCGGCCACACAGCGCGCCATTAATTCGGTATTGAAACCGGACTACGTTTGTTATGACCTCGGCGCGAGTATTGGTTATCTGTCGTTGTTAATGGCAAAGAGAACGAGGCAGGTATTCGCTTTCGAGCCCGCACCGCACGCACAAGCGGAAATCCGCAAACACCTGGCCGCGAATAATCTGTCCAACGTAACCATAATTCCCAGCCCGGTTAGCGACTGCGAACGTACGGTCGAGTTTTCGCTCACCGATAATGCTTACGGTTCCCGTATCACTACCGCTGCGACTGATTGGCCCAGCTTAAAACTCAAAACGATCACGCTCGACGATTTTATAACCACGCATCCTTTTCCTGACTTTCTGAAGATGGACGTGGAAGGCGAAGAGGGACGGGTCTTCGAAGGCGCGCGGTCAATTCTAAAAGAGCGGAAGACGATCTTCTGTTGCGAACTGCACTCGACAGAAGCGGCACAGCACGTCGAGCGTATCCTGCACGAGTTCGACTACAAAATAGAAACGCTCGAGGGAGAACCGTTCGTAGTTGCCGATCACATCACAGCCGGTGACGTGCAGGTGATCGCCGCTCCAGTCGCCTGAGTTATCGGATAAACGATGAAACAAGTACTGCGCAAAGGATTAAAAGAGATTGTCGTCGACGAAGTGCCTGACCCGGTGGTGACGCCTCATCACGTCATCATCCGCCCGTCGTATTCGCTGATCAGCAGCGGCACTGAAACCGCGAGTATTCATACCGACAGTTTGTTGACTGAAGTCAGCGACAACCCGTCACACCTGAAGAAGATATGGAACGCTTTTCGTATCTATGGAGCAACGCGCACTGTCGCCGAAGTGAGGGCCAAGTTTGAAGAATACGCCGTGCTGGGATACTCGGGCGCGGGGGTAGTTGTGGACGTGCATCCGACGGTTAGCGACATACGAGTCGGCGATCGCGTCAGTTATGGAGGTGAAGGTACGGGTCATGGTGAAGCGATCATGACCGGCGAGCATCTCGTGGCGAAAGTACCTGACGCAGTGACGCTCGAAGCCGCAACGTTCACCACCCTCGGCAGCATCGCCCTGAACGCAGTCCGGACGGCTGAAATTGGCCTCGGAGATAACGTGGTTGTGATTGGTCTGGGGCTGGTCGGACAGTTGATTACGCAGCTCGTACGCAGTCAGGGCGGCACAGTTATCGGCGTTGATCTTAAAGCTGATCGCGTGGATCTGGCACGACAGTTAGGCGCCGATCATGTAGTGCTGGGCGGCGCAGGAGCGGAAGCGGAGATTAGTTCGCTTACCCACGGGCAGGGAGCCGATTGCGTGATTATCGCGGCTGCCGCGAAGTCGTCGGCGCCGTGTGCTCAGGCCCTGCGGTTCTGCCGTGATCGGGGACGGATTGTCGTCGTCGGCGCAGTGGAGTTGGCGTTTGATTGGGGTGAAATGTACATGAAGGAGATCAAGCTGTTTATGTCGCGCGCCTACGGGCCGGGCAGCTATGACCCTTCATACGAAAAGGAAGGCCACGATTACCCGATCTCTTATGTGCGTTGGACCGAAAACAGAAACATGCAGGCGTTTCTTAACCTGATAGCGGCAGGAAAGATTCAGGTCGAGCCACTTATCACGCACCGCTTCGCGCTGGAGAACGCCTCGGATGCGTATCAGACGATTCTCGATCCGGCGTCAAATAGTCTGGCAGTAGTTTTACGTTACCCGGCCGCTGATGAGGAGATTCAATTTCAGGCGCGCACGAAAGTAAGTGTTGCCGCACTGAAACAGCATGACGGCGATCTGCGTGTGGGACTGATCGGCGCGGGAAATCTGGCGCGCTGGGCACACCTGCCGAATCTCAAAAGTCTCGATCAGGTTTCGTTGCGAGCTATTTGTTCGACCAACGGCGCCCGCGGCAAGAGTTACGCGCGTAGATTTGGCGCCGCTTATTGCTCAACTGACTACAACGATTTGCTGCAAGATCCTGACATCGATCTAATCGTAATCCTCACTCGGAACCAGCATCATGCTTCGCAGGCTTTGGCGGCACTGAATGCCGGAAAGCACGTCTTTGTCGAGAAGCCGATGGCACTGACCATCGACGAGTGTCACGCGCTGAACCAGGCCGTTGCCGAAACGGGTAAACAGTTGACAGTCGGTTTCAATCGACGCTTCGCGCCTTTTTATGTCGAGCAGAAGCGACAGCTTTCGCGCCGCTCAACACCGGCGGTTTTGAATTGCCGGGTAAATTCGCCCGGCATTTCCGGCTCTTATTGGATGGCCGATCCAAAGATCGGTGGTGCGATTCTCGGTGAGGCTTGCCACTTCGTCGACTTGATGTACTGGTTGTTGCAATCCGAGCCTGTGAGCGTGTCAGCGTATTGTTTGCCGACCGGCTCGGACGACCCTGTTGGCGAAAACAATATGACAGCGAGTTTTTTGTTTGCAGACGGCTCAGTTGGAAACCTGACTTACTGCACTGTCGGCACTGCCACTTCCGGCGGAGAACGCGTCGAGGCTTTTGCCCCTGGACTGGCCGTTGCCACCGACGATTTTAAGCGTTTGACGATCTCGGGCAGTTCGAAACGTTCGCGCAGTCGTTTGTGGCCTGAGAAGGGCTACGCCGAACAGATGAAGGAGTTCATCGAGAGCATTAGAACTTCACGCACGCCTGAGGTTACTGTACGTGATGGCGCGCGAGCTACTGTAGCTTGTCTGCGGATGCTCGAGTCGGCCCGGAATCGTGTCCCCTGCGAAATAGATCTGGATGGTTTGCTTCGTTAATGCGTTGAAGTTCATGCGTTCTTTTGTTTTGCATTCACGCCGTAGTTCACTTTTGCGATCCCTCCGCAGGCAGTTCCTGGTCCAAAGAAGTCTTCGTCTTGTCCTCAGTGGCTTGTTCCTGGCTCAGTCATTGACGGCCTGCGGTACCACGATCAAAGCGCCGAACGCACCCGCAAGCACCGGCTTTGATTCGTTAATTCAAACTACCCAGTCTACGATTCCTGATGGCGTGCAGTTCCCATCGGCCGAAGTAGAATTCATTATTGGTCCGCAACTCAAATCATCAAGTTCGTTAAATCCGTTTCCATGGTTTGATCAGAACGCCGTAAAGAGAGGTTTGGAGTTAGCCGCGGAGTTTCCTCCGAACCCACCGATGAAACAACTGACCGGAACCATCTCGCTTACTCGCGGCCAGCAGGCTGTGGTGGGCACAGGCACGCGTTTCAGTGTTGAATTGCCAGCCCCTGTCAATCAGTTCAACTTTTTCGTTCGCGATACTCAGGGAGGTTTGCAGACTTACTACATCGCTTCCGTAGCAGACGACACTCATCTGACAATGACGCAAGCCTGGCAACCTGCGACGCAAAGTGGGAGGCCCATCTTTACCGCCACTGGCGATGAGGCTAATGCTTACCTCAATCTGAATTATTACGATCAGGCACTCGTTCAATACACCAACTTTTACCGCACTGGTGACATTCGCTTTCGTGACGCGGCGCGGAAGATCGCGGATTCATGGTGGCAAATGCCATTTATCGATCAAGGTCGGTCGTCGGTCGACAACCTCATCGCTCCGCGTCACGTCGGTCTTGACGGATTGATGCTGCGAGCGCTCGATGGCCGGCCGGAGATGTGGCCGTGGATTGTGAATTACACGCGCGTGATGTTTGACATCTGGGTGGGCCAACGCGTCAAGTATCCGGCACTTTATTACGGTGCTCGCGAAGGCGGCTACATGCTGCTTTTCACGGCCAATCTTGCAAAAGTCCATCCGCAGAAAGAGATCAGGGCTGAATTTCAGCGCAAGGCACTGGATGCGGCGGTGAATTGGTACGCGCGCGTTCAATTTCCGGATGGCTCCTGGCGGTGGGGTGACGATGCCTGGCTTGGCGATGCGATGCAACCGTTTCATGTAGGAATTCTGCTCGAAGGGTTGATTGCGGTACATCGCCTGACTAATGATGAACGAGTGAAGACAAGCATTCTTAAAGGAACTGAAGCTCTGTACAAAGTGGGATACAACGAACGCGGCTGGCGCGCCATGTATTATCAAGTGTTCGGGTCCTACAAAGACGGGACTTCCTGCGATAAGGGCTGCGGCGCCGCTGCTGTACGCTTTCCACCGTCAGACGTTAACTTAATTGCCGAAGCGCGACAGTTGAATGCCAATTGTATTCATACCTTCGGCTATGCCTACTTTTTGACGGCAGACGAAAAATTCCGGCAGTGGGGAGATGACATCTTCGACGCGACTTTTGGCAGGAAGGACAAGTATAGAGGCCTGGCGTTTTCGCGCGCGAAAGAATATGACGAATCGTATCGTTCTGCCGGCAAGTATCTGGCTTGGAGACTCACGCATGGCGCCCAGAGCGTGAGCACGCCGGCTCCTGTTAGTGTCAGTCAGGCACAGAACAGTCCATTTTCTGACGTTCTCGCAGATGCTCTCGCGCTCTCGTCAGCCACGACGATTTCCGAGTCGCAGCTCAGCGCGTTGCTGGAAAATATCCAGACAGCAGGTAAAGCTTTCGCTGCCAAACAAGATCGCTATTTTTCCCCCAACCAGGTGTCCGAAGATGTTGAGTCTGCGATTGCTCATATTAAGAACGCTTTAAGTCTCTTGAAAGCTCAGGGGGAGAAGAGCGAGGATGCAAGGTTGCGGGTTGGTTGGGCAGCCGCACGGTTAAAGCGTGCCGACGTGGCTAAGACGAAACCATTGCGATGAGAATCTGATTGAAAATTGTTGCCAACCTACCCGATCTCTCTGCCAATTATCTTTCCCACACCCGTTCGCGCGCACGAAAACGACTTCGCATAGTACGCGCGTTGTTAGTTGCACTCGTGCTGTGGGAGCTGATGGCGTGGGGCGCTGGGCGTTTTCTTATCGCGCGCTCGGAACCAGCTTCAGCAGATGTGCTAGTGTTGCTGAGCGGAGCACCAGATTACGCTGAACGCGCCCGCCGAGCGGCTGAATTATGGCGCGAGCAGCGTGCGCCACGTATTTTGGTGACGAACGACGGCACTCGTGGACCATGGTCTGAAGCTCAGCAACGCAACCCCTTCTTCTTTGAAAGATCAGTCGCGGAACTGGAGCGCGAAGGAGTTACGGCAGCGAGTGTTTACGTTTTACCAACCGAAGTCACCAGCACGTACCGGGAGGCCAGCGAGGTCAAACTGTACGCAGAAGCAAATCGTATTCGTTCAGTCCTGGTGGTGACTTCCGCGTATCACTCAAGACGTGCGTTGTGGACATACCGAAGAGTTTTCAGTGACAGCAATATCCTGATTGGTCTTAATCCCACTACAGTGGAGGGAACTGCCGGTCCGGCAACATGGTGGTTGACCATAGCAGGCTGGCGTACAGTACCAGTGGAATACGTAAAACTAATCTACTATTGGATTCACTATCGCTAATATGGAACTGACGCAACAAGAACAAGAGGTGCAGCGCGGTGAGAGGTTCGGATTTGGTGAGAATTGGACCAAGTTCCTGGCTCTGTTGAATGAGGAACGAATCGCTCAAGCTGAGGCGTCTCTGCGAGAGATGCTCGAATGTGAAAACCTAAACGGCAAGACTTTTCTCGACATCGGTTCCGGCAGCGGATTGTTCAGCCTCGCTGCGCGTAGATTAGGCGCACGGGTCCATTCATTTGATTACGATCCTCACTCGGTGGCTTGTACTACTGAGTTACGGCGAAGGTTCTTTCCGGAGGATCCAAATTGGAGAGTCGAATCCGGATCAGCGTTGGATGTCGATTATCTTCGCAGCCTGGGCCAGTTTGACATCGTGTACTCCTGGGGTGTGTTGCATCATACCGGACAGATGTGGCAGGCACTCGACAACGCCTGCATACCCGTCGCCCCCGGCGGAAAACTCTTCATAGCGATCTACAACGATACTGGTAGCCAAACGCAACGCTGGAAATGGATCAAGAAGACTTACAACGAGCTGCCCGGTTTTCTGCAACCACCTTTTGCCCTGATGGCAATGGCTCCCGAAGAGATCAAAAACGCTCTCCGCAGCGCCGTGACTTTGCGGTTTGGCGATTACGTCAGAAGTTGGACCTTGTACAACCACAAACGCGGAATGAATAAATGGCGCGACATCGTCGATTGGGTTGGTGGTTATCCTTATGAAGCGGCGAAGCCTGATGTGATCTTCGACTTCTATCGTAAGCGCGGGTTTTCTTTAACGAGGTTGAAATGTCTTGGTGGACTTGGTTGCAATGAGTTTGTGTTTACGAGTACAGGTCCAGTAACTACAAAAGAACTCTAACTGGCCGAACACCCACAGACATGATTATTCTTTCTGCTCTCTTGAATTCTGAAGACGACGACGTTTCTCTCGCTTATCCAGCATTGAATTCAGGTATAACGCAATAGCCAGACACCCACCCAAAAATAAGACAGTCAGAATTACCATGCCGCGATCTGAGGAGGAATCTTAATTACTCAATTTGGAATGGCGCCGTCTGGAAATTATCACGCCGGCGAAACTGGTTCCGAGCAATAGCAGAGTTGTGGGTTCAGGTACCGCAACCACAAACTGCGTACTCGAGCCCACGCCTGAAATTGGAGTCACGGTAACAAACCCGGCACCAACAAAATTTACTGTAAATAACGGAGAGTTTCCAAAAAACAGATCATCCATTGTTGCGTACGCCAACACATTGCCAGTCAAAACAGAGTTGGTAAAGGTAAGCGAGCCGGTAAAAATATTAGAGGAAACTCCATTTAGAGTTACTGTACCGAACCCTGCCGTTATGCTATTCATCGCAATGGTATTGGTGACGCCAGGTGGAATCTCACCAAAGTAATTCAGTGAAAAATTAGTACCAAGCAAATTTACTGTGGCAGAACCAGGGCTGGTTGAAGCGTTGCCGTCTGTCAGCACTACTGAATCAGCACGTGCGATCCGGGCTGACAAACATAGGGTGCTCAAAGCCAGGAGAGTTAGTAATGGCAATCGTTTTGTAAAATTTCTACTAATCAAGTTTCAGAGTACCTCGCAGCAAAATCTGAGAGAGCTTAGGCGATCGGATTACGGCGCTCAGTTGGTACGAAGACGAAATTATTAATATAAGGTACCTGGTTTTCGCGTTGATGAATCGAACCATTAAAAGTGTTGAAAGGTCGCCATTTATCTTCCAATAAAAACCAGCCTGAATAGCCGAGTTCTTCCAACATCCGCGGTATCCGCTCGGTAGCTCCTGGCTTATGTCGCTCTTCAATCTCGATCAATAGGTTAGGTCGCTCCTGTCTGATAGTTTTTAGGCTACCCTTCAGAACGGCCTCTTCATACCCTTCAACATCAATTTTGATAAAACCGACGGAGCTTGGACTAAGTGAATCCAGACGTCGAGTAGTAACTGTACTTCTTACACCGGCTATCGAATTTTCTCGCTCCAAAGTGCTGCGTCCCAGGTCAGACTCGCAGATAGTCATTTCGAGCTCACCGTCAGTATCCGAGAGTGCCAGGTTATGAACAACGACTGGAGCACCTGCATACACGCGTGTTAATTCGGCTGCTGCTGATGCGCGTGGCTCAAACGCCCAAACCGAGGCCGAACAAGTTAACAGGTGTGCCGTGTACAATCCCAGCGAGGCTCCGACATCAATCGAGTTCTTTTCGGCATTGCACAACCTTGGTAGAAACCGAAGTTCTGGATCAGGATAACCAATGTTCCATCGGTCTATACGCTTTCGCCAAAGAGCACGACGGGGAAAACTGAATGCTCTTTTCATGAGATTCACCTTAGTGCTCCCTCCGGATTCTTTACTTAGTTTAGTCTGAAAACGCAATTTGTCTACTTACAAGGTGAGAGAATCGGAGTGTAGCGTACTAGACAAAATCCTCAACTGCTAACAAACAACAAGCTCAATAGGCGATAAGTTCCAGCAATTTGGACCACATTCTCTCATTGTTGATAAGATGTATGGAAAGGATTAGGCTTGCCTGTTTCAGCCGAAAAAACGAAAGTCTTTGTTTTTCTCGACACTATGCCACAGCGCCAGGGCAGCGGCGCCAGTCTTCGCTTCTATTCAAATATCCGCGCCTATCTTGACCTCGGCTTTGAAGTGGAGGTAGTTCAGGTAGCCACCGCTGATGATGGATCTCGGCCCAGTCAGGATCTGTCTCCGGTCGTTTGGAAACGTGTTTTCGAAACGCCGCCCCCACCTTCTCTCGCGGGCCGCCTGCTTTTCCGTGCGAGCCTCCCCGCTCAGGCTTCTGTGGCTTACTACTTTCACAAACACTACGTAGTCTTGCGAGAAGTTAAAGACCGACTCCGAACCTTCCCCACGGCTTTATATCATCTCGAAGGCGAGTCGATGGCGAACATAATTCCGTGGCTACCAAAGACAACCCGCAGCCTTTGGAGCCTCCACGATCTACCTTCGACGGTTGCCGCAGCAACTATCAAAATCAAATGTGAAGCCGAGAATCGCCAGCCTACGATCCCTGAACAACGCGAGCTCAAATTCGCCGAACGTGCCGAGAAATTTATCGCCAGGCATGCGCGCGCAATTGTCTGCATTGCACAGCACGACCGCGATCGGCTCCGCGAAGAGTGGCACTGCACGCAGGCCGAATACTTGCCGATGAGTATTCCTGGTGACGGTGCAGATCGGAAGCAGGGATGGCTTCAGAATGGACAACTTCGCATGCTGCATCTCGGGAAGGTCAGTCATCTGCCAAGTTACAGCTCACTCGAGTTCCTGTTGCGTGAAGTGTTTCCATTGATACCGGCTGAGGTATTACGACGCCTCTCGCTTGAAGTTGTGGGCAGGTTGGATCGGGATCACGAGCGTGCCCGAAGGATATTGGATCTTGCTCAGGGGTATAGCAACGTGACGTTTCACGGATTCGTCGATGACGTGGTCCCGTATTACGAATCGTGCGATTTACAAGTGGTGGGTTCAACTGATGCATCAGGTCTTCGCACCCGTACTATCGAATCGTTCGCTTATGGTTTGCCTGTGCTGAGCACCAGTGTAGGTGCAAAGGGAATTGCGGGTCTCGAGGCCGGCCATGAACTGTTCATTGTGGACCAGCCACAAGAGTTTGCCGACCAACTGTCCCGCCTTCTGGACTCGCCTGAAAGGCTGACCATGATTTCGCGCCGGGCGCGGGAATTCTATCTGTCAAACAATTCAAGCCGTGTAGTTTCCAGCCGTTTAGACGCATATCTGGAACGCTACTGTAAGCCTCTCTCTACTGTGAGTTAGTGTTTATTATTTAATCATTGCAGCTTTGAAAAACCCGTTGACATCGATCTCGGGCTTGTGTTTAATAGCTTTGGAGCTGTTGCACGATTTAGGCAGCAAGATCTTTTGATTACGTTCGATTTCCCGATAAAGGCAAACCTGTTGTGAAGCAGGGACGCAAAGCCATGAGTCTTGGAGACAAGAAAGTCAGGCCACCGAAGGCGATCGGAGACCGCGATTTGAGATTGCGGAATGTCCGGACATCAGCCTGGGCCTTTCGCACTTATCTTTCTAAGCAGGTCGTTCCCCCATCCGCTTGCGGAACTTTATCTGGGATCGACTTCTTTATTCGCACTCCTTTCTTTCCAAGCTCATCTTTAACATCCATTCCCTGTCACAACTGTAAGTCGCAGTGTAAGTCTTTGACTGCCCGCTGCCGCGTCTTGCCTTGTAACCAATAAAAAAACTCACCGCCCCCGACACATTAAACGCCCCGCTACGGGTGTGTCTGCGCTGTGATCCGCTCGCAAGACCTGGAATTCCAGCGTTCTGAGACGCAGACAACTCCTCACCATTTAGTCAGAAAGCACTATCCACTGGATGGGTTCTCCAGTGCTCAAGATAAATGGAAAGAGAGTACGTGCGGAAATGACAATCGTCGATTACGTTGGGCGTCTTAAGCAATCCAAAATAATTGCACTCTTCCTGGTTGGCTTACTGTTGTTAACAACGCTACCACTAACTCGAGTTGCAAATGCACAAAGTACCGGAGACATCGTTACGTATCCATCTCCGGAAATTGAATTCATAATTGGCCCTCAAGTTAAATCTGGTAGCGCGCTCGTTCCCACGACGTGGTTCGATCAGAACGCCATCAACAGAGGTTTACAGTTAGCTAGTGAATTTCCGGCGGCGCCTCCGATGAGACAGCTCACCGGAACTATCTCGCTGACGCAAGGTCAAAGGACCGTAGTTGGCAGCGGCACGCGTTTCCTGTCAGAACTGCCGGCGCCGGTTAATCAGTTTAACTTTTTCATTCGCGATACTCAGGGAGCGTGCCAGACTTACTACATATCCTCTGTTGCAGACGACACGCACTTAACGCTTTCACAGTCGTGGCAACCAGTTTCTCAAACAGGAAGATCAGTCTTTACCGCTACTGGAGATGAACTTAACAATTACCTTAATCTCAACTATTACGATCAGGCTTTCACTCAGTACATCAACTTCTACCGGACAGGAGACATCAAATTTCGTGACGCAGCGAGAAAGATCGCAGATTCATGGTGGCAAATGCCACTGATCGATCAAGGTCGAGCGCCGGTCGACAACATCATTGCTCCGCGAACCGTCAGTCTTAATGGCCTGATGCTGAGAGCACTCGATGGGCGGCCGGAGATGTGGCCGTGGATCGTTAACTATACGCGCGTGATGTTTGATATCTGGATTGGCCAACGAATCACCTATCCAGCTCTCTATTACGGAGCACGTGAGGGTGGCTACATGCTGCTTTTCGCGGCGAATCTCGGGAAAGTTCATCCCGATCCGGCAATCAGACAGGAGTTTACCAATAAAGCGCTTGATGCTTCGGTCAACTGGTATGCGAGAGTTCAATACGCTGACGGATCATGGCGCTGGGGCGATCCAGCTTGGATTGGAGACGCTACTCAGCCGTTTCATGTCGGCATTCTGCTCGAAGGTTTGATTGCTGTTCACCGTCTGACCAACGATGCTCGTGTCGCAGCTTCTATTGTAAAAGGGACCGAGGCACTGTATCTCCAGGGGTACAATCCGAATGGCTGGCGAGCCATGTATTATCAGGTTCATGGTTCCTGGACGGACGGCACGAATTGTGAATCCGGCTGTGGCGCGGCCGCAACTTCTTTCCCTCCGGCCGATTCTGGACTTGTAGCCGAAGCTCGACAGTTGAACGGCACCACGATTCATGCGTTTGGTTACGCTTACAAACTGAGTGGCGATGCTCGTTTCAAGCAGTGGGGCGATGATATTTTCGACAGCACCTTTAGCGGGGCTGATGGTTATCGTGCTCTGGCATGGTTCCGTGCCAAGGAGTATGACGAGAACTATCGTGCCGCCGGAAGGTATTTAGTTTGGCGACTGAATGGCGGTACGGGTACCTCGCCCACGCCGACACCAACATCAACCCCGACGCCCACGCCGACACCAACTCCGATACCGACACCGACACCGACGCCAACTCCGACGCCAACTCCGACACCGACACCGACTC
>Ga0070700_100000123_pt1 | contig 47619 bp, 42 predicted proteins | sample KBSK5101metaG_FD_65456 | JGI IMG/M metagenome (GOLD analysis project Ga0070700, IMG submission 65456) | Corn, switchgrass and miscanthus rhizosphere microbial communities from Kellogg Biological Station, Michigan, USA - KBS K5-10-1 metaG | ecosystem: Host-associated > Plants > Roots >...
AAGCCATAACCCTTCGAATTGTTAAACCACTTGACCTTACCGGTTATTCTAGACATAACAACGAATCCTCCTAACGATTCGGTAGAACGGACGCAAAAACCCGCACGGCTTTTCCGTCAACTTGGTTAATGCTTGTGAGCCGGGTCGCGCCCTGATTTGGCGCTAGACGGAAACACACAACCAACAAAAAATGCATGATGAAAAGCGCGGGGAGCGCTATTTCAGCATGCACAGACTTACGGGGGCAAAACTAACGAAACTCATTTACTTAAAGCTTGTGGATCGGGATGCTGGGCTCTGGAACCGCCGTCCCTGCATTGAAACGACGGCGCAGTCTAAGCCAAGTTAACAAAGCTGTCAAGCGAGAATGTTTTATTGCATGCCCGCTAAGTTAAAGCTAAACATCAGGTTAAACCGACGCTCGGTTGCAGCTACCTGGCAAGAAGCAGGTATGGCAGCGGATTTACGGGCAGATCGTTGATGCGCACTTCGTAATGAAGATGCGGGCCGGTGGATCGTCCGGTAGAGCCAACTTTGCCCAGTAATTGGGCCCTTGAGACGGTTTGGTTGAGCTCTACATCAATGTGTGAAAGGTGTCCGTAACGAGTAGTCAGGCCGCCGCCGTGATCGACGACAACGAGCTGCCCGTAACCATTTTGCCAACCAACAAAAGACACACGGCCGCTGGCGCCGGCAACCACCGGAGCGCCCCAGGCCGCTTCAATATCCTGACCGGAATGAAACTCATAACCAGGACCGCCAAACGGGTTTCGGCGTCCGCCAAATCCACCCTCGAGCGTACCTTCAACCGGCCAGAGGGTCGGTGTGTAGCCGCGCTGCCGCAGAATCGTTTCATAGGCGCGCATGTCTTCTTCAAGCCGGCCCATCTTGGCCGTGAGCGTCGCGAGACCCATCTCGTCGAGTGGCAATGCAGGTCCACCTGAGCCGGGGAAACCCGTGTTCTCCGAAACCACACCTGACTTTTCAGCCAGCTTACGAGAAGTGTCTTCTACTTTCTCGACGCGGTTGTTTAGTTTTTCCAATTCCTGGCGCTGGTGCTCGTTTTCCGCACGAAGTCTTTGATTCTCGAATTCGGTACGCAGGTGAGCAGCTTGCTGGGTCAAGCCATAGAGTCCGTAAAACAGTCCGACAGTGAGCAATAGCAGAATGGCGCAAAAAATAGTAACTGATCTTTTTTCTACTCGGATGCGTTGGACTCGTGCGCGGGAACGGGACGTGTGGGCGATTATAAAGGCATAAAATCGGTCTTCTCTGGCCATGTTATCGTGCTCCTGTTGCGGCGCAGAAAACAAAGTGCGCAGCAACCGAAAGGCACAACTCGCCAAAGGGCGATTTGCGCTACGGGGAAAGTTGTCGTTTTTACCTACTTGATGTCTGCAGCGAATGGATTGAAAACCTCAAGGTCCCTCCGAGGTGAAACCCATTCGGCCGGTTCTGCAAGGGCCTGACCCTATCACAGGGCACTAAATTGTTGCAACTTTGTCGAGGAAATATAAGGAAGGCGCAGGGAAAAGAGAACGTAAGGAAATTTTCACGCAAAGACGCAAAGGTTACGCAAAGACGCAAAGAAGAACCCCAAATTCGAGCTTTGCTTCTTTGCGCCTTTGCGTAACCTTTGCGTCTTTGCGAGAAACTTCTTAGAACTCGGTCTCGCGCTTTCTCCGCGAACGATCACGAAGAATAGCCAACACTATCATCACCAGCACTGTCACAAAGACCACGACGATCGCGACCTTCAGCATTGTCAGCAGGAAACCAACCAGGAGAATTAGTTGTTTGAGCAGAGCCACAACGACGAGGATTAACGCCACGATTGCTCCGAGTCCACCAGCAGCTTTAAGAACACCACAGCACATTTAGTTCAACCTCTTAGAAAAAAAACTGGTTATCAAGATCTCCGCTCGAATGGAAACGGAGTAACGTCTCGGCGCGCAAATTGTGTCGTCTCACCGGTGCGAAAAGTTGCTGTATCAACCGGCTTCGTTGACGCAACAACAGACGGTGGTGGACGTCTCGAATCAAAACGAACAATCCGATCCGATCCCCTGCCACGTCGAATGTAATCAAACAACATGTAAGCGCCAAGCGCCACCAGCGCCACAGGAAGTAGTTCCTTTATCGGCAGAGTAACACCGAGCAGCGTGTGCAGGAGAAACAGCGTGCCGATAATGATCAGCGTCGTTCCCCAAGCAAATGGATTGCCGTAAAGCCTGCGGGCAATCACGTCATCTTCCGCATCCGGACTCAAACCGGCTCTCATCAACTGTGCCGTCCGGCAAGCATCAACTGCTGAAAACAGCCAGGTGCCAATCACTCCGAGAACAAAGAAGTGCATGCCCTGAGTCACGACCGCCATTTGAAAGAAGCTGGCGAAGATCGCGAAGTGCACGATGGCTTTCGAAGTTTGTCCGTTATAAGCAGCACCCAGTCCGGGAACAAACGAAAGCAGTGTAGCAATAAACGGCGAACTCTTTCGTCTCAGGATGTGTGTTGGACTGCGACTCGAATGATGGCGGAGTAATTCAACTCCCGCGACGATGCAGTCCTGGCAAAACGGAAATCCTCGCACGCGATGATCGCAGGCAGGACACAACCAGCGCGCGCACTGATTGCACTGAACCACCGCCGGATTCTTAGCATGGTAGCTACAGTACATCATTTGGCAAAAGCCTCAGTTAATGATTTCGACTGGGCATTGGTCTTCTCAGCAAGTTGCAAGCCCGCATCGTAAACACCACCAATCGAACCATCAGCGGAAACAGTATTGGTGAGCACCAGGATCGCCACCAGCAACATCATCGCGACGGTAACGAGTTGCGGCGAGATGATCGGATCCAGCCACAAGCGGAACCGCGACGCCACGCGTGCTCCCCACGGAGCTTTGATTTCATGCGGAGTCACTGTTCCGAGTGTCGCCTGCAGAATTCTCTCGTTTAGTCCTTCAGGTAAAGGGCGCTCTTCAGAAATATACGTGTAGCAAGCTCCAATCGCGCGCACGACTTCGCCGGGAAGTTCAGTGCAGCGGTCACACAGCGCCGCATGACGTTCCCAGCGGTGATAGAGATGGGCCGGAAGGAAGCCGTCGAGATAATCGGTAAGACACTCTTCAAATTCCTCACACCCCATCGCCGTGTCGGGCACTGTTTTCTGAAGAATACGAGCTTCAAGCTCTCTCGAAGGCGGCGGCACAGTCGCCACTCGACAAGCCTCGACTGCACTGCGAACAGCCGACAGAGTTTCATGGCACACGGGGCACTTCATGGCGTGCTCAGCCATGAGCCGATTGGTTTCAGGACCGACTACGCCCTCAATGTAGTCGGTTAAGAGGTTTTCGAAATCCACACAAAGCATCGTTTTTTCGCTTCCCGCCGCTTTTCTCTTTCTTAGTTCTAGGTCTCACTCATCGCAACTACTTTCATTCTCCTGAGGATCTTCGCCAACTCGATGCGTCCGCGATTGATGCGCGACTTCACTGTCCCCTCGGGAATCTTCAGCAGATCAACAATTTCCTGGTAACTGAGCTCTTCGATATCTCTCAGTATCACGCAAGTTCGGAGATCCGGTGAAAGTTTGTCTATGCCTGCCTGCACCTGAGTCCCGAGCTCGCGACGTTCCATCTCTTTCTGAACCGAGTTTGACCGCGTGTGCAGGTGGTAGCTGTGGTCTGCGAGATCGTCAGCGAGGTTGTCGTGCGGTGTACGTTGGCGCTTGCGGTAATCGTCGATAATAAGATTACGCGCGAGCCTCATCAGCCAGTTCTGTAAATCACCCTGCTTGGGGTCGTATTGATCCAAAGAACGGTACACCCTAACGAAAACTTCCTGAGTCAAATCTTCCGCCGCATCCGAACGCGAAGTGAAGCGATATGCGAGGTTATAAATGCGGCGGGAATAGCTCTGCACAATCTCTTCCCACGCCGCGCCGTCGCCTGCACGACACCTGCGAACCAATTCGGCTCCTTCACTAACTGCCAAAGCCTTAACAGCTCCCACCGTATCTTCTCCAGGTACCTGTAGAAAATCGTCAAAGGCGGCCAAACCCTTGTCCAGAGGCGATTACGACAGGTACAAAACTAAAGTTCAAAGTTTGCCACAAAGATGTGCTGGAAGCATATACCTCTGCGTTCTCTGCGGCCCTCTGCGTATAAAGTTTCCTTCAACGCAGAGAACGCGGAGATACGCGGAGGCCGCAGAGGGGTTTCTTGCCCGAACTGGTGACATGTAGTAGGCTGTGCGGCCGGCCCAATATCTTGTGGTTCCATAATGTCGAACGCCCGCAGATACATCGAATTCGGAGTTCTTTGCCTGTTGGCCGCGCTTCTCCTTTGGTGGTTCGGCCGTAATCTGGACTGGGCGCAGGTTCGACTGGCGGTCAGCAACGCGGATCCCTACCTGCTCGTGGCCGCGGTCGTGATTGTCTGTACGGTCTACCTGACCCGATCCCTTCGCTGGGCAGCGTTGCTGAAGCCGCTCGCGGCCGCCCGCCTGGCAGACCTCTTTGCCGCGACAACTATCGGATTCAGCGGCATCTTCCTGGCCGGACGTGCGGGTGAGTTCGTTAGGCCGGTTGTGCTTTCTATGCGCGATCCGCGCATCAGACCCAGCGCTTCACTCGTCACCATTCTCGTCGAACGGATTTACGACATGACGGCCGTCGCGCTCATGTTTGCCGTCAACCTGCTCTGGTTCCGGCCGCAATTTGCCCTTGAAATTTCTTTCGACCGGGTCCGACTGGCCGGTGCGATCATGCTGTCCGCCGTAATTCTCGGGATCGTTTTTTTAATCTGGTTCAGAAAACGTTCCTCGCTCGTGATTGACTTCTGCGAGCGATTATTCACGCGCTGGCAATTCATTCCAGATAAACTCTCGCGATTCGTCCTCGGGATACTCGAACAACTTGCACAGGCGTTGCGCGTGCTGGTCGACTTTCGCGAACTGGCGGAAACCACCGGTTGGACTGCTTTGATTTGGCTCAGCATAGCCTCCGCCAACTTCCTGGTCATGAGGGCGTTTCACCTGCAAGTGGGACCCACAGAAACAATCTTCGTGCTCGGCTGGTCGCTGGTTGGTTCACTCGTGCCGACACCCGGCGGCGCCGCCGGCGCTTTTCATGCCGCCACCGCCGCGGGACTGTTGTTTCTCGGCGTCAAGAAAGAGATGGCTGCGGCACTCTCGATCGTTTTGCACCTCGTCGATTTTGGTCCAGCACTTTTGTTTGGAATTTTTTATCTCATACGCGGCGACCTGAGCGTTGCAAAGCTGCGCGCCATGATTTCTCCCAATGAATTCCCGGAAAGGATCTAACTAAGATGAAATGTCCATTCTGTGGATATCTCGAAGATAAGGTGGTCGATTCGCGCGAGTCGCGTGAGGGCGATGCGATCCGGCGCAGAAGAGAGTGTCTACGGTGCGAACGAAGGTTTACGTCCTACGAGCGCATCGATGAGATACCGTACATGGTTGTAAAGAAAGACGGTCGCCGAGAAACTTTCGACCGCAATAAAGTGATGGCAGGATTGCTGCGTGCCTGCGAAAAACGTCCGGTGCCGTCAGCAAAACTTGACAGCATCGTGAATGCGATCGAGAAGTATGTGCAGGAATCGCCCGAACGCGAACGCCCGACCAGTAAAATCGGTGAGATGATCATGCGACGCTTGAAAGAACTGGACAAAGTCGCATATGTTCGCTTTGCCTCCGTATATCTTGAGTTTGAAGATGTGTCTGAGTTCATGACCGAACTCAAACACCTGGTTCGCACCAGAGCCAGCGGACCGGCAGGTAAAAAGTAGTACTTTCGAACCGGGGAATAGCGATGATCAAGCCCATTCGTGCGACTGGATTAGAGCGGCTCGAGTTGCAGCGCCTGCGCGATCGCGTCGGGCGACTCTACGCAGCATTACAGGAAGCTACCGAAGCCGAGAACCCGCTGGTGTCCGGCACGTGGGCGCCGCCCGTCGATCTGTGTGAGACCGAAAAGTTGATCTCGATTCGCGTCGAACTGCCGGGTGTGCCGGCAGATGAGATCAAGATCGGAATCTGCAACACGAAGCTCCGCATCTGGGGCGAAAAGAAAAGACGTCCCAACCGGCGTCGAATCATCTCTTACTTGTGTTCCGAACGTAGTTTCGGGAGGTTTGGTCGCATCGTGCCGTTGCGTTGGACCTTCAGTATTCGCGACGCGACCGCTGAGCTTAGCAACGGAGTGCTTCATATTTACCTTCCAAAGATCGAGGATCGCAGGGGAGAGGAGGTCCTGATAGCAGTTAAGGACGCAAACGAAAAGGAATAGGTTACACCGATGGCAATAGTTAAAGAACCAGAGCTTACGGAAGCAATCGAAACAACAGACAACGATCAACAACTGCAGATTCCGAACGAACTGCCGGTGCTGCCTTTGCGCGACATCGTGATCTACCCGTTCATGATCGTGCCGCTGTTTGTGTCGCGAGAGAAATCGATCAGAGCGGTGGACGAAGCGCTCGCGGAGAACCGCATGATCTTGCTCGCGTCGCAGAAGGATCTCGATAAAGAAGAGCCGCTCGCGGAAGATCTTTACGCAGTCGGAACTGCCGCGGTCATCATGCGCATGCTGAAGTTGCCTGATGGTCGCATCCGCATCCTGGTCCAGGGACTGGCGCGCGCTCAGATTGAATCCGTAGACGCCACTGGCGAATATTTGCGCTCACGCATCAACGTGATGCAGGAAGTTCTGCCTCCGGAAAGATCTCTCGAAGTCGAAGCGCTCGTGCGCAACGTGCGCGCCTCGATGGAAAAAGCCATCAACCTCGGCAAGAACATCTCGCCGGAAGTGATGGCGATTATTGCCAATCTCGATGATGCTGGACGTCTCGCAGATCTGTCAGCCTCAAACCTGGAGTTGAAAGTTGAGGATGCACAGTCAGTCCTCGACATAGCTGACACGACCGCGCGGTTGCGACGCGTCAACGATCTGCTCAACAAAGAGATTGAAGTCCTGACAGTCCAGCAGGAGATCAACACCCAGGCGCGCGCCGACATTGATCGTTCGCAGCGTGAGTTTTACCTGCGACAGCAACTTAAAGCGATTCAAAGCGAGCTCGGCGAAGGCAATGAACTGGCGGAAGAGATTGCGCAGTTTCGCGAGAAGATCGAAACCGCAAAGATGCCGAAGCCGGCCGAAGACGAAGCTCTCCGCCAACTGAAAAAACTCGAACGCATGCATCCGGACGCGGCGGAAACAGCCACGCTGCGTAACTGGATGGAGATCATGACTGACCTGCCGTGGTCCAGATCTTCAGTTGACAATCTGGATTTGCAAAAAGCTGAGCGAGTTCTTAACGAAGATCACTACGGTCTCGAGAAAGTAAAGGATCGAATTCTCGAAGCACTCGCGGTTCGCAAGCTGAAGGAAAAACCGAAAGGCCCGATCCTTTGTTTGGTTGGCCCGCCGGGAGTCGGCAAGACTTCACTCGGTCGCTCGATCGCCAGGGCTCTCGATCGCAAGTTTGTCCGTCTCTCGCTGGGTGGCGTGCACGATGAAGCCGAAATCCGCGGACATCGCAGAACTTACGTCGGCGCCATGCCGGGACGTTTGATTCAGGCGATCCAACAGGCAGGCACGAACAATCCTCTGATCATGCTCGACGAGATCGACAAAGTCGGCGCGGACTTCCGCGGCGATCCGTCGTCAGCACTGCTCGAAGTGCTCGATCCCGAACAGAACAATTCATTTCGCGACAACTATCTCGGCGTCACTTTCGATCTGTCGAACGTGATCTTCATGACCACGGCAAACGTTCTCGACACGATTCAACCGGCGCTTCGCGATCGTATGGAGGTGATCCGTCTGGCGGGTTACACCGAGGAAGAGAAGCGTGAGATTGCCATTCGTCACCTGATTCCGAAACAGATGGACGAAAACGGCATCACCGCGAAGGAGCTACACATTTCGCGGACCGCGCTGTCCACCATCATTCAGCAATACACGCAGGAAGCGGGGTTGCGCCAACTCGAACGCGAAATCGGCCGGATCTGCCGCAAAGTCGCACGCAAGATCGCGGAAGGTCACAAGGGCTCAATCAGAGTGTCGTTGAAGAATGTGCACGAGTTTCTCGGCGCGCCGAAGATCATTCCTGAGGAAGTCTTGAAGAAGGATCAGATTGGCGTCGCCACCGGCCTGGCATGGACTGCGGTCGGCGGCGACGTGCTCTTCATCGAAGCGTTGCGGATGAAAGGCAAAGGAAATCTGGTGATGACCGGGCAACTCGGCGACGTGATGAGAGAGTCAGCGCAGGCTGCGTATTCGTATGCCAAGTCTCGCGCCAAAGATCTCGACATCGCCGAAGAAGATTTCAGCAACTACGATCTTCACATTCACATTCCCGAAGGTGCGATTCCGAAGGACGGCCCGTCTGCGGGCATCACGCTCGCAACCGCGATGGTGTCAGCTTTGTCGAGCCGGCCGGTTCGGAAAGACGTCGCTATGACCGGCGAAATCACGCTTCGTGGAAATGTGCTGCCGATTGGTGGTGTAAAAGAGAAGGTGCTGGCGGCGCGCCGTGCGCGAGTGACTACGATCCTGCTGCCGGCGCAGAACCGTCGCGATCTCGATGAGGTGCCGAAAGAGCCTTTTAAAGACATTCGGTTCGTGTTTGTTGAGAATATGCGCCAGGTATTTCGGGAGGCGCTGGGGGAGAGAGTCGTTCCGCCGGCCGGTCCGACGCCGAGAGTGCAGCGAGTGCCGCAAGCGGCTAACGCCCCTCGGCCTGCCTGAAATTGATGCGGTCAAGTTAATAATGCAACGTACGATTTAATGCTCGAATCTTATTCTCGGTTTTGATAGGATTCTTCGCGGCTTCCAGTCGGTGGCAATAAACAAGCAAGGAGTTTTTGAGTGATTAAGTCCAATCGCAGCTCTCTATCCGTACTATTCGCAGTTGTAGCGTTAATCCTCGCCTCTTCAGTAACAGCCTTTACCCAGGAACTCAGCAAAACAGATGTTTCAAAAGTCAGCATTAAGAACTTCGGACAAATGGACGATCGGTTCTTTCGCGGTGCACAGCCGAAACAAGACGAGTATAAGGAATTGGCCACGCTGGGAATCACCACGGTGATCGATTTGCAGGATGACCCAACTTCCTACGAGAAGCAGAATGTCGAAGCGCTGGGAATGAAGTACATCAACATTCCGATGAGCGACAAAGATTATCCGGAGAGCGCGAAGATCGAGCAGTTTCTGAAGCTGGTGAATGATCCTTCGACCGGAAAGTTTTACGTACACTGCGCCGGCGGCCGGCATCGCACGGGTGTGATGGGCGCGGTTTACCGGTTCAATCACTATAACTGGAACTACGATCAGGTCTATGCGGAGATGAAGAAGTACGACTTCTATACTCGCTGGGGTCACGGCGACATGAAGAAATTCGTGCAGGACTACGCTACGAGCTTCCAGAACAGGGCGCAGGTCATTACAGAGGGCTTAAACAAGTAAGAATTCGTTTCACGCAAAGTTTACGCAAAGGCGCAAAGAGGAGTGTAAATCTTCTTTGCGCCTTCGCTCTTTTTGCGGCTTTGCGTGAAACCGTCTTACTGATACAGGTACGAATAGCTCTTCTTCTGATCCCACTCGATACCCTGAACATTCTGTCCGTCAATCGCGAGGATATCAGCGCTGATCTCGTCCGTGCTGACAGTCGGACTGACGTCCACTGAATACATGATGCTCCCCGGTGATTCTTCCGTGGCCTCGCGATCTACAGCGCGTAGCTCCTTATCGAAACCGTGCGTCTTAAACACCTCGCGCAGCGCCTTCTGTGTGGAAACCACATTCCTGGTGATCACTTTCAACTCCATCGAGCGAAATACCTGCTGTGGCTCGCGCCACTCCAGCAACCAAAGCACTATCAACGAGAATAAAGCGAGCACCAACGCGAGGTCCCAACGACCAAAGCCCGACGCCAGTCCCAATGCGAGACTGATGAGCAGCACCGTAATCTCTTTCGGATCGCGAATGTTGGTCCTGAATCTCACGAGTGAAACCGCGGCAAAGATTCCAAACGCCCGAGCAGCATTGTCGCCGACGATGATCATCAATGCCGCCGCGACGATCGCGAGCAGTATCTGTGTTTGCGAAACGTAAGGATTGCGTTTAAGCGCAAGTATTCGTTTGCGTGGTCGAAATGCGAGTGCCGCACCAAGCAACGCAGCGAGCACTAACCGCAGCGAGATGCGCCCCATCGTCTCGGCCCACGAGGCGCCATTTATATACGCGCCGCTGTGCTGGCTGCCGAACATGCGATCGATAAACGTATCGCCGGCCGTAGTTGGAGCAGCCGGCTGAGCGCGTTGATCGGGGACACCCAAAACCGCGTCGGGCTGTGGCGACTCTCTGGCTGCTTCCGGAGTGACACGCCGAGCGCCGCCGATGTAATAGACCACAAAGGCACTGACTAACACCACGCCAATAAAGACGACCAGGAGAGTAAGCAGTTCCTTGTTTCTTGTTGACTTTGGCATGGAGTCCTTTTAGTTGCCCCTTTGAATCTGAACATTCGGACGCAAGCTGACAAGTTCGTTCGTGCGCTCGCGCACCTCACGCGCCAGTACACTGACCTGACCCGGTGTGTAGTTCGCAGCTCGAAACGCGTCGCGAAGTTGCTGGTCGCTTAGTTGTGACAACAAACCAGCAATCCACTGCGCGTCGTTGACGCTAATGTCTTTCATCAAGCCGCGGTTCTTGCCGCCGAAATGCAGCACAACGCGATCGTCCTTTACTTTCTCGAAGAAGTCTGACTTCGCATAGTTCTCCGGATTGTTTCTGCTTCTCGTTATGCGCCAGAACATCGGCGTGGTGCTCGCGTGTCCAAAAGTTGCGCCGAGATCGCTGATGACGTAGCGCAGTTCGCCGCGGTTCTTGATGATTACATTGTTGGAATCTTTCAGGTCCCAGTTGTTAATCAGCGCCATCAATATCTTCAGACCCTGGAGCTGCGGCGTGCCGGTAAACGGATTTTGTTTCCACTTCCATTCACCTTCGCGTTTCCAGTTATCAGGACGGGCTTCTAGTCTGACGTTTGTAAAAGTTCCTTTACCGGGAATCGTAATGCGCGGTACGAGATAATTGACCTCGGTGAGATAGCCCATGCCCCATAGCAAGCGGACGGCGGAAGTTTCAGATTGAGCTTCTTTACCGATCTTTGCGACCCATTCGTGCCCGGACCCATCGCGGATCCGATACTTTTTCGAGTAACCGCCTTTCTCTTCTTTGATAAACGTGATGCGCCGCAGATCGGGACGCATCGCTGCGCCGCCCGGGCCGAGAAAAAGATCGCGTGAGGTGATGTCGTCGGGTTGTTGCCAGAGAACCGGTGTTCCGGTCAGCGCTTCTTTCTTTTTCTTTTTGGCGTTAGCGACGCCGGTATCGAACGAGGTGAGGCTAAGGATCAAAACGAGCAGGATCAGTGCTCGCAGCTTTCTTGTGTGATTCATTGCTTTCTCCGCGACGACAGGTGAAATGCTAAGGGGCTAAAGGGGAAGCAATGAAACGGGGGATTTATATTCTGGTTAATCGCTACCAGGCCGATCAATAAAATAAGTCTGACTATTGAAAGCCTCGCTGCCACGTTCGATCGGAACGTACCGGCCATCCGGCTGTAACTCACGAGCCTTCGTATTGTCGCTCAGATACGCTTCGAGCAAGACGTCTCTCAAATAACGTTTCGCATGGCGGTCAGTGACGGGAGCCACGACCTCGATGCGATGCTTCAAATTGCGCGTCATCCAGTCGGCACTGCCGATATACATTTGATCGTTGCCGCCATTCGAGAACCAGAACACGCGACTATGCTCGAGAAAACGACCAACCACACTGCGCACGCGAATGTTCTCTGACAGGCCCGGAATTCCCGGTCGCAGCATGCAAATGCCTCGCACAATCAAATCCACTTTCACACCCGCACGCGAGACTTCGTAAAGCTTCTCGATCACCTGAAGATCCGCGAGACGGTTGAACTTCGCAATGATATGCGCCGGACGCCCCGCGCGCTGGTGTTCAATCTCGCGATCGAAAAGTGCATTCAACTTCTCGCGCAGATTCACCGGCGCCACCATCAGTTTTCGATACTCGCTCTGCTGCGAAAAGCCCGTCAGGTAGTTGAACAACTCCGTCGCGTCACGGCCGATCGCATCATCGACGGTGAACATTCCGAGGTCCGTGTAAGTACACGAAGTCGTCGGATTGTAGTTGCCTGATGCGATGTGAACGTAACGTCGCAGCGTTTCCCCTTCACGCCTGACTACGAGCGTACACTTGCCGTGAGTCTTCAGACCAAGAATGCCATAGACCACGTGTACGCCGGCCTCGTCGAGTTTGCGAGCCCACTCGATGTTGTGTTCCTCATCGAAGCGTGCCTTCAACTCAATCAGTGCGGTCACCTGTTTTCCTTGTTCACTCGCGCGGATCAACGCCGGCGGAATCGGCGAGTCTGGACCAGTGCGATAGAGACAGATCTTTATAGCGAGGACGTCCGGATCGTCCACCGCCTGATTGATGAATCCGGTGACGCCTTCGTAAGTATCGTACGGATGGTGCAGCAGCCGATCGCGCTCGCGAATCGCGTCGAAGATCGAATCGTACTCTTCGTACCACGACGGAACTTTCGGAGTGAAAGGCGCGTCTTTCAAGTCAGGACGATCGACATCGTAGAGCGCCATCAGATCCTGAAGATGTAGTGGACCATCAAAAACGTAGACATCGTCGCGATCGATATCCAGCGAAGATGTCAGATACTCGATCATCTCGGGAGGCATGTCCGGAGAAACTTCCAGACGGACCGGCGCGCCGAAACGTCGCCGGCGCAGTTCTTCCTCAATCACGCTGAGAAGGTCTTGCGCCTCTTCTTCTCTGATTTCAATGTCGGCGTCGCGCGTGACGCGAAAACGATGACATGGACCAGGCTGCATGCCGGGAAACAATTCCTGAATGTTTGCTTCGATAAGTTCTTCGAGCAGGACTAAGCGAGTTCCTGAAGTATCGATCGGCACGAGACGCGGTACAAGCGAAGGCACTTTGATTCTTACAAATCGCGAGTCGACTCCTTTTCCCGCTCCCATAAACTTCACGTCGCTCGGCGCCTGTACCATCAAACCGATGTTCACACTGAGCGGCGAGATGTATGGAAACGGGTGGCTCGGATCCACTGCGAGCGGTGTCAGAATCGGAAAGACTTTCTCCATGAAGTAGTCTTTCAAGTTCTCCTTTTCATGACGCGAGAGCGATTCGAAAGGAACCACTGACAAGCCGGTGTCTTTCAGTTGCGGCAGGATCTCTTCACGTAAGCAACGGGCCTGCTCTTTCATGAGACCAAGAATTCGTTCTCTCGTCTTCGCTAACTGTTCCGCCGGCGTCATTCCGTCGGGCGAAACTATATTCGCATGTTCGAGTTCTTCTTTGAGTCCCGACACACGGATCATGAAAAACTCGTCCATGTTGGAGGAAAAAATGGAAAGAAACTTCAGTCGCTCCAGCAATGGATTGCGGTCATCGAGTTCTTCGAGAACTCGCGCGTGAAATTCGAGCAGGCTGAGTTCGCGATTAAAAAAGAACTGCGATTTCGAGGGGGCCGCGCCGATCTCGGCGGGCTTCGGGAATTCATGAACTCGTGTTTCTCTTTTTACGACAGTTGACATAGTTTTCTTTGAATTTTCTCGACATTGGGAGAGCGTGCCTGCTCAATGCATGGCAAGCAGTGTTCCATCGGGGAGTACGAGGACTGCAGAGCGCTAAGCGTTGCTCTTTGCGAGTCTTGGCTATTTTATTGCGAAACAGATTCGAAACTGCTGTGTACGCTAATGAGCCACGGGATAACACGGAACCAAAGCGAGATTCATCCGTGTTATCAAGTGTCGCGGACGCTAACAACCTGAAGACGCGTGGCCGCATCTCTTAGACTTGTTTTAGTGGAAAAATTTACTGTTTGAGCGTGTGTTTCAGAGTGGGTGTTTCATTGACACCTAAAAAAACCGTGTGGTAACCTCCAGTGTGATTTTTGACTCCTGTAGTACCCAAATCATAGAGGAGCCATCAGATACCGCACAATTAAACGGATGCTGCCGCTTGTGACTTAGAGTCGCTCGAAGGTTCGCATATACCTTGAAGGAGTACGACGATTTTGATGTCCGCGAGCTTTCCTCGTCTGATCGCCTGTGTGGCTTTACTAACTACGCTTGCTGGTGCGCCGGCGAGCACCTTCGCTCAGATCCCCGTTGCCTCATCGGCGAGAACAATTCCAACTGAAGTTGAGCAGTCCGAAGGACGGATTACACAGATCATCGCACGCGCGGAAGATCACTTCCGCAAAGGCAAGCTCAATCTCGAAGACAATAAGCGCAACCAGGCTCGCGAAGAGTTTGACCGCGCAGTTGATTCAATTCTCGAATCAGGTTTTGACGTCAGAGCCAGTCAACGACTTCAGACTTACTATCTCGAGTTGGTCGAGCGCATCTACCGGGAAGAAGTACCATTACAACAACCGAGCGCACCAATCAGCACGCAGTTAGTTGCACAGAACACGCAGCCTCAGGATCCGCAAAAGACTGCGCCGCCATCACAGGTCGGATTTCGCGATCAGAAGTTTGAACCTTCGCCGCTCGACGAATTGAGCAAGCTGGTTCTTACAGATGATGAGAAGGTTGTCAAAGAAGGCGATTTAGTCGCGCTGGAACAGGCGCAGAAGAATGTCAACTTCAGTTTCACGCTTAATCCTCTTATTCAGCAATTCATCAATTACTACCAGGGTCGTAACCGCTCCACCATGGAAAACGGTCTGCGACGATCCGGACAGTACATGAAACTCGCGCGCAAGATCTTCATTGAGGAAGGCGTGCCCGTCGATGTCACCTGGTTGGGTCAGGTCGAAAGCGCCTGGAAACCGAAAGCAGTTTCGTGGGCCGCAGCTTCAGGATTGTGGCAGTTCATTCCCAGCACCGGTCGCATGTATGGTTTGCGTCAAACGGCTTACATCGACGAGCGCAACAGTTATGAACAGGCGACGCGCGCGTCCGCACGTCACCTTAAGGATCTTGCGAAGCGCTACAACGGTAACTGGGAACTGGCGATGGCCGCCTACAACACCGGCGCGGGCAATATCGATCGCGCCATCTCGCGTGCGGGCACGGCCAACTTCTGGATGATCTATCCGTACATCGCCCAGGAGACTCGCAACTACGTTCCAAACATTCTCGCCGTGATCCTGATTGCCAAGAATCCTGAGAAGTATGGGTTCAAGGGGATCAAGCCCGATTCACCGATGTCTTACGATGTGGTCCAGGTTCCGACAGCCACGAGCCTGCAACTGGTGGCCGATGCTACCGATAGCAACGTCGATCACATCCGCAGTTTGAATCCGGAGTTGAAGCGCGATATTACGCCGCGCGGTGACGTCTATAACGTGCGCATTCCGGCTGGTCACGCGAAACAGTTTGCTTCTCTAATTCAGCGTATTCCGCCTGAGCGGCGCGAGACAGCGCGGCTGATTTCTGTTGCGCCTGGTGAAGACTGGCAGAGTGTTGCGAATCGAACCGGCATCAACGTGGCTCAACTTCAGTCGTGGAACAGTGGTGTTGAGTTGAAAGGCGCGACCAAGCTCGTAACTCCGAGTAGCGGCGTCAAGCTCACGAAGTGGGTCAGAGCGACTCCGGCGACCGCACAAGTTGCAACGGCGGCGGGCCTCGATAAAGTTCGCGCTCGCAAGGGTGATACGATCGCCAGCATTGCTGCTGCTCGTAATCTCGATCCGAACGACGTAGCGCGGCTGAATGGTATTTCAGTTGACACTGAACTGCGCGCTGGCCAGGAAGTAAAGATTCCATCAGGAACGACAGCCCCCTCGCGGCGTCGTTAATTTGCGACAGTTATTAATCCACAGATTACGCAGCTAAAGAATTAATCTGCGTAATCTGTGGATGCTCATTCTCAAAAATCAGGAGCCACCTCACATGCTCTTTCGCACACTCTCCGCAGCCGTCTATGGCATAGACGCTGATCTCGTAGACATCGAAGTCAACTTAACTCCGGTTCGTGGCGAGGGCGATCAATCGCCTCCACCGGTGACGATTGTCGGCTTGCCGGATGCCGCCGTGCGCGAGTCGCGTGAACGCATTCGCGCGGCCATTCAGAACTGCGGTCACTTCTTTCCCTTTCAAAAGACAACCATCAATCTCGCGCCCGCTGACGTACGCAAGGAAGGCGCGAGTTTTGACCTTCCGATCGCGCTCGGAATTCTCGGCGCGAATGGCGAGCTAGCCGAGCAGTTCAATCTCATTCATGTTCTCTGTGTCGGCGAGCTATCGCTCGACGGACGCGTACGGCCGATCAAAGGTGCGTTGCCGATCGCGATGCTCGCGCGCGAAGGATCGATTCGACACCTGATACTGCCGGAAGAGAATGCGAAGGAGGCGGCAGTCGTTTCGGGTGTGAATGTGTATCCCGTTGCGGACTTGCGCAGTGCGGTGAAACTCGTCGCCGAGTTGCGTTCGGAAACGCCACCGGAACCGATGAAAGTGGACGTAGCGGAAATCCTGCGACGAACTGGTCATTACACTGTCGATTTCAAGGAAGTTCGCGGCCAGATGTCAGCCAAGCGCGCCCTCGAGATCGCGATTGCAGGTGCTCACAATATCCTGCTCATCGGTCCTCCCGGTTCAGGAAAGACGATGCTTGCGAAACGCTTGCCGACGATCATGCCACCGCTCGAATTCGACGCGGCACTGGAACTGACGAAGATTCATTCCGTCGCCGGCTTGACTGGACGCGCGGGACTTGTGACGGAACGTCCGTTTCGTTCGCCGCACCACACGATCAGTGATGCTGGTCTGATTGGCGGCGGTAGTGTTCCGCGGCCAGGAGAAGTCTCGTTGGCCCACCAGGGCGTGTTGTTTCTCGACGAATTGCCGGAGTTTGATCGCAGTGTGCTGGAAGTCTTGCGTCAGCCGCTCGAGGATCAGCAAGTAACGATCAGTCGTGCTGCGATGTCGTTGACGTTTCCGGCGTCATTTGTTCTGGCAGCAGCGATGAACGCGTGTCCTTGTGGCTTCTGGAATGACCCAACGCGTGAATGCCGTTGCTCACCGATGCAGATTCAGCGCTATGTCGGGCGGATCTCCGGGCCACTATTGGATCGTATTGATATTCACATCGACGTGCCCGCAGTGAAGTTTCGCGAACTTCGCGGTGACGCACCGCCTGAAACTGACAGCTCAGCCATGATTCGCGAACGGGTGATCAAAGCACGCGAGCGCCAGCATCGCCGTTTCGCAAACGAGAAGATCTTTTCGAACGCAGCCATGACTCCGCGCATGATCCGTACCTACTGCCGGATCGATGCGAATAGCGAGAAAATGTTAGAGAATGCGATGCGACGAGTTGGGCTCTCAGCTCGCGCCTACGATCGTATTCTCAAAGTGAGCCGCACCATTGCGGACCTGGAAGGTGTGGAGTCGATCGACTCGAACCATGTGTCCGAAGCGGTCGGCTATCGCTCGTTGGATCGAACCTACTGGACCTGAGCAGAAATGCGTCATCGTGGTCGAAAATATGCTTGCAGAAATTCAGCAAAGTGGTATCTAATGCGCCACTCTCAGAAGGTACACATGAAAGTTCCTACTAGCTTGTTCATCTTGTTGCTCACGTTAGCCGCGACGATTCTCGCTTACGGTCAGGGGGAGAAGAAACCTAGAGCGGAAGCAGACTATTATCCTCGAACCTTACGTGAGTTGAGCACACTTCAACCTCCACCGTTCGCGCAGGCTCTCAAGGAAAGAGACAACAAAGATCTGGCGGTCATCGTGCATGGTGATCTGCTTCCATCACGGGTGAAGGTTGTTTACGAGGGCACGACAAGACCTCTGAATGAAAAAAAGAAGGACGTGATCCTGAGCTGGTCGAATCAATTCGCCGGAGCGCCCGAGTTCTACACCACTCCCTATCAAACTGAAATGCTCTTTACCGAAAACGGTGAGAGTTACTGGCTCGTAGTGCGAACGGAGTCAGTGCCGAAGTTCGAGGAGGAGTTGAAAAAGGGAGACGCAGTCGAACTCTTTCTAATCAAAATGGGCAATATACAAATCGAGAGGACCGACGAGAAGTTAGAGCCAGTGATTCTGGTTGAGAAGTACCTCAAACAGTAAGTAGTTTCACGCAAAGACGTAAAGGTCTTTAAAGACGCAAAAAGATGATATTGATCTTTCCGCCTTTTGCGAGGCCTTTGCGTCTTTGTGTGAAACTGTTTCAGTCCTTGTCAGCACCCTGCCTCTGCACGTATCCTGCAATCCAGCCGTACGAAAACTAGTTGATTCGGCTGGGGAAATCACTATTTTAGGGTCGGGTAAGGCAACGACGCGCGCGGGGGGCCGCATCACAGCCGCGTTGAGGGTACTGGGCCTTTGCACCGCAATCCCCACGCGGGCATTCTGAAGACTTGAGTGCCGCTCCCTTGAACTCGCGGAAGCGTGAGATTCGTGCCAAACAAGCCGGAAGTTGTGAAATTTCTTCCGAGCTTTGCCCGATTAGACGCGTCACGTGACCGCAGCCGAAACTGAGACACCGCAAACTACAGATTATGAGCTGGCGCAGAAAGCCGCCCAGAACGATATGGCCGCTTTCGAAGAGCTTTACCAGCGCCATAATCGACGCGTTTACTCGCTCTGTTTGAGAATGACGGGCAATGTTTCGGAAGCTGAAGATCTCGCGCAGGAGGTCTTCATTCAGCTCTTTCGAAAAATCGGCAGTTTTCGGGGTGAGTCCGCCTTTACTACCTGGCTACACCGGCTCACAGTCAATCAAGTGCTCATGCATTTCCGCAAACGCGGTGTGCGTATGGAGCAGACGACTGAGGACGGCGAAACACCAACCCAGATAGTAAAAGGGACAGAAAACCCCAACTCGATGCCGGTCGTCGACCGCATCGCGCTGGATAAGGCGATTGCTCAACTTCCGCCCGGATACCGGACGGTGTTCACGCTCCACGACATCGAGGGGCACGAACACGAGGAAATTGCCAGAATGCTGGGCTGTTCGGTGGGAACCTCGAAGTCGCAATTGCACAAGGCCCGGATGAAATTGCGCGGTCTTTTGAGGCAACAGAAAGGCGCGGAATAGCCTCGAAGGTAGCAGTGGACGATTTAGTTCGTCTAAATCAGGATTCAAACGCAGTCTTCCCTTGATTGATGACAACCGAAACAGGTTCTGTCCCGGAGACAGTTTTATTCGAGTTGTGCGCATTTATGAGACAGAGCGAAGGTGGTAAGCAATGAACTGCGAGACATGTCAGGAACTCATCCACGATCTAATCGACGGCTCGATTAACGAGCGCGATGAGTTCACTCTCAATACGCACCTGAAAGAGTGTTTGGATTGCCACAGTGTGCGCCAGGATCTGGCGTCGATCGTCGGCTTCTGCCGCACGCAACGCGGTCAGTATGAAGCACCGCCAAACGAACAGGCACTGTGGCTCCGGATTCGAAATGTGATCGAAGCGGAGCTACCAAGCAAGGTCGTTTCAAACACGGAATCGAAACCGTCTTTCATCGGACGGTTGATGGGTCGTACCTGGGAACTTACTCTACCGCAGTTGGCAGCCTCGACAGTCGCGATTGTGCTGCTGGTGTCTCTGTCGACAGTTGTTGGTCTGCGTCGCTTTGGTGGTTACGGAGTACAGCCGAACCCACCGCAGGTTGAAGCCTCAAATATCAATGAGCGCATTTTTCAGCGCCAACAGGTGATTGATTACTGGAAACAGCGGATTGAACTCAACAAAGCACACTGGAGTGCTGAGAATCGCGCAAAATTCGAGCGCAGCTTAAGGTCACTCGATGAGACGATCCAAATTTTAAAGGATGACTTGAACCGCAATCCGCACGATGACATTTCCTACGAGATGCTCACCGTATCAATGGATTCCCAGCTCACGTTACTGAGAGATTACGTTGACTTGTGAGACTGTTGTTGTTTTGATTAAAAGCCCCACAGTAATGAAAACCAGATTTTTATCATGGCGCTCGTCGTCGCGCGCCGGCGTCTTTGCAGTTGGCGCTATCCTCGTAATCACCGCGGTGTCATTCTCCGCTACCGCGCAACAGCGTCTGTCCAAGCGCTATCCCGCGGGCCAGAATGTCCGCATCGAGTTACGTAATATCTCCGGCACTATCGTCGTCGAGTCGTGGAATAAAAACGAGATTCGCCTCTCAGCAACGATCGAATCCAAGGGCACTAACGTCACACCGCGGCAGATCAACGAGAGCTTCGTGATTGATGTCATGAGCGACAATCGCGGCCGCGGCGATGTGGGCGATATCAATTTCAAACTTCAGGTTCCTGTAAATTCGTCAATCGATCTCGAAACACGACGCGGAGACATCAAGGTTGCGGATATTCGCAGTGGCCTCGTGCGAGCGCACGTTTCGTCTGAAGGTGATATAGAACTAACAAACGTCACTGCCCTACACGTGATCGCGCAAAACGTTATCGGCAACATTTTCTTCGATGGTGAGTTTTCGCGCGGCGGGACTTATGAGTTTAAGTCCAACAAGGGCGACATCACGATCCGCATTCCCGGCGACTCGGATTTTCGTTTAGTGGCTGCTTCGCCGGCGCGCAGGATCGCGTTGAATGATTTCTGGAACAACAACTTCAAGACACAGGACGGCCGGAAGTATGTAGGCGACGTTGGCGACGGACGTTCGTCAGTGTCAGTCACGAACTTCAGTGGCCAGATCACGTTTATGCGAAGGTAAGTCTTCGCAGTTTTTAAATGGAAAGCCTCGCTGCGGACGTTGCTTTGTGCAACGTCCTTTTTTTGTTTTCGAAGTGATGCAAACAACGCTACTATGCTCGCCAATGACGAAACCCCTTCTTCTGGTCGCAATCCTTTTAGCTTCAACTAATCCGATCTTTTCTCAAAAGACAGTTGCGCCGGAAGTACAACTGTTGACGCGTACATCGACGCGCCGGGAGATACGCCGTTTCAATTACGGCGGCACGGTTACGTTGATTGCAGCACCGCGAGGTTCGGTTACCGTGGAGGGTTGGACGCGTAGTGAAGTCGAACTCGTGGCCGACATCGAGCTCAAAGGACCGACTGAAGCTGAGCTGGACCAGCTTGCGACGGTCAACAGTTTCGTCTTTGACGAGGATTTGAATCACCTCAGCATTCTCACCACGGGTACGCACGATCGCACCTATATGAAGCGATCCGCGAAGAACTTTCCGAAGAAGTTGCTCAACATGCCCTGGAAGATCGACTATCGATTGAAGGTTCCCGTCAACACTGATCTTGAAGTCAACGCTGGTCATGGTACGGTGAAGCTCTCGGGCGTAGAAGGCGCGTTACGAGTCAGTGCGACCGAGAGTGACACCGCGCTCACGCTTACCGGCGGAATTGTTACTACTACCGTCACTGCGGGGTCGATCACTTTCACGATACCGGCGCGGAGCTGGCGTGGCGGCGGCGCTGACATTCGCATCGCTTCGGGAACAATCAACGTCGATTTGCCGGCGGGTTTCAGTGGCGACATCGATGCCGACGTGCTGCGTACCGGAAAGATCGTTAACGCTTACGAAGCGCTCCAGTCACGTGAGAAGCCCGGTATCACCGAACGCACCGTCCGCGCACGCGCAGGCGCCGGCGGAGCGTACTTCAAGTTCACAGTCGGTGACGGAGTCGTGAATATCCGCAAGTCCGCGCCATGATGTTTTACGAATCAGAAAATAGAACAAGTCAGGAAGGGTGGCTTGCCCCCCACTCTCGCAACAGCGGGGGCAAGCCCCTCTTCCTGACTTGTTCTTTTAATTTTGGTTTTATATTTGGTGCTTTGTTCTGTGTGCGTCTAGAATGACCGACTTACTTTTATGAGCATCAAATCTGACAAGTGGATCCGCATGATGGCCAGCGAGCACGGCATGATCGAGCCGTACGAACCGGGTCAGGTGAAACAGGTCGACGGCAAGCGCATCGTCTCTTACGGCACGTCGAGTTACGGCTACGACATTCGTTGCGCCGACGAATTCAAACTGTTTACAAACATCAACAGCACGATTGTCGATCCGAAAGAGTTTGACGAAAAGAATTTTGTTGATATCAAAGGTAATTCAGTAATCATCCCGCCCAATAGTTTCGCGCTGGCGCGCACGGTCGAATACTTTCGCATCCCACGCAACGTGCTCACGATCTGTCTCGGCAAAAGCACTTACGCGCGCTGCGGCATCCTCGTAAACGTCACTCCGTTCGAGCCGGAATGGGAAGGCTACGTAACACTCGAGTTTTCCAACACGACACCATTGCCCGCAAAGATCTACGCCAACGAAGGCGTCGCGCAGGTGGTCTTCTTCGAATCCGACGAAGTCTGCGAAACCTCCTACAAAGACCGCGGCGGCAAATACCAGGGCCAACGCGGCGTGACGCTGCCGAAGATGTGATGCCCTCAACGTTGGAACAGCTTCGCTTCAAACAACTCGATCCGCGGGCGATGTTGCCGAGGAGGGGGAGTGCGCTCGCGGCGGGGTTGGATGTTTGTTCGATTGAGGATTTGCAGATCGGGCCACGTCAACGGGTGATGGCAAGGACGGGGTTGGCGGTTGCGATACCGCCGGGATTTTATGGGCGGATTGCGCCACGCTCCGGGCTCGCTTCGAAGAATGGGTTGGATGTGCTCGCCGGTGTGATCGATTCGGATTATCGTGGTGAGGTTTGTTGTCTGCTCTATAACACGGGTGATGAAATGATTGACCTTCCTGCCGGAAGTAAGATCTGCCAGTTGATTGTCGAACAGATCATTACGCCCGCAGCGACGTGGGTGACTGAGCTCGACGAAACAACGCGCGGCGCCGGGGGATTTGGATCGACGGGGTGATTCACACGCGGGAGAATTTTTCTTCGACTACAAACATTCAGAGGAATTCCTAAATGGCTAATAACCGCTGGCGACGACCATCCGCATTGCTGCTAGCAATCCTGCTCGTTACCTCAACCGCGTTTGGCTTAACTCAGAGCGCACCGGCGCCCGCACGTGCTCTATCGACAACGGAACAGCAACTACTCGATCGTCTGAGCGTTGCCACTATCAAAGAGACCGTCAACGCACTCGCAGCCGACGACATGCAGGGGCGGGGCACCGCGCAACCCGGTGGCGACAAGGCAGCTGCGTATCTCGCTGACCGTTTCGCTAAACTCGGATTGAAGCCACTCGGCGACAAGAACTCATATCTTCAGCCAATCAAATTTCGCGAGACGCAGTTTCAACAAACGACATTCACCGCCGGCAATGAAACCCTCAAGCCGGGAACAGACTTCTTCGTAAGCCCGCCGTACAGTGGTGACGAAAACATCAAAGGCGATCTCGTGTTCGTCGCTTACGGACTTGCTGCTCCATTCCTTAAACGAAACGATTTCGCGGGTATCGACGTGCGCGGCAAAATCGTGTTGCTGCGTAGTGGTCCACCGCCGGAGATCAGTAAAGATTCGTGGAAGAAAGCGCACGCACAGTCGAGCGTGATGGGTGGCTTGATTTCGCGTGGCGCTGCCGCGATCGTCATCATCGGTCAAGACACCGAGACGCTCACTTTCTCCGAAGTCGCTGATTATTTATCGCGACGACAAGTCGAACCTGCTTCAGAACAGGAGTATCCGGATTTTGTACCGCCGTTTCTGAGTGTGAGCGAGGCTGCTGCCGATAAGTTATTCACTGCGTCAGGAACCACGCGAGCGGAAGTTTTCGCGAAAGCCGACCGCGACGATTTCACAGCGATAGATCTCAAACAACCGGCGACAATCACAATTAAGCTGAAGAAGACAACAGGAATCAGCAACAACGTTGTCGGACTGTTGGAAGGCTCCGATCCAAAATTGAAGTCGGAAGCTTTGGTTTATTCCGCACACTACGACGCTTACGGTCTCTCGTCAGACAACCGCATCTATCATGGCGCCGCGGATAACGCGCTTGGTGTCGCGGAGATGTTGTCGATCGCAGAGGTGCTAACGCGTGCCGAGAGCAAACCACGACGATCGATAATCTTCCTGGCTGTGACTGGAGAAGAGTATGGCGGTTACGGATCGGATTACTGGGTGAAGAACCCGACGTGGAAGATCAAACAGGTCGCGGCGGATCTCAATCTCGACGGCATGGGGACGGAGGTTTATGGACCAGTGAAGGCGCTGGTCGGCTATGGCTCTGAACATTCAACACTCGGCAGCTTGCTGAATGAGGTGGCGGCGGCGACGGGACTGCGAGTGATTCCCGATCCGATGCCGGAAGAGAAGTCGTTCTATCGTTCGGATCATTACTTCTTCGTGAAGAAAGGTGTGCCCGGGATCATGATCCTTGGTGCGCCGGATGGTACGACGGAGAGTTGGACCGAACGTTTGCGCAAGTGGGAGAAGACAGATTATCACCAACCGACAGACATCGTTCGTCCTGATTGGGATTGGAGTGGACCGCGGACAGTCGCGGGCGTCATGCTGTTGATGGGCGTACGGGCAGCGAATGCCGAGAGCATGCCTGAGTGGCTGCCGTCATCCATATTCAATCGCGAGCGCGGTACCGATAAGCCTGCGCCGCCGGAGCCGTAGAAGCAGTTTCACGCAAAGGCGCAAAGCCGCAAAGAAGGCGCAAAGAGGTAGGCGAAATCTCTTTGCGTCTTTGCGCCTTTGCGTGAAAAGGCCTCCCGTCGCACCCCAAACCGTTAGTTTCCTACCAGTGTCCACGCCGTTTGCATACCTCATCATCAAGACCTCGAATTAGTGCGTTTTTGCGGGTTATTGTTTCAAGGTGAGTCAGCGGTACGTATCATTTCCAGCCTTTCCCCGACCTAGCTGGCACAAAGTTTGAGATGCAGGACCCAGGTCTGAAGGAGGAGAGAGAAAAATGAGACCAGTCAGAAAAACAATTTTACTAAGCTTCGTATTAGCGCTGGTGACTACCGGCATGGCCACTAGCGCCATGGCACAGTTTAGCGCCAACGATACAGCTATCAGAGACGTCGTGCGACGTATTCAAACACGCACCGACTCTCTACAGCGTGCAGTCCAAAACGCTGCGGATCGAAACAACTATAGGGTGGACGAAATCGATCGCATGATCCTCGATTTCGAGAGCGCGGTCAATCAACTCGATCGTCGCCTTGGTTCACGTCGCGGGGGTACCGCCGATGCGCAAGCGCTCTTAGATCGCGGCGCACAGATCGACACTTTCTTCGTGAACAATCGACTGGGAGGGGGTTCGCGACGTGAGTGGCAAGCCATTCGTGCCGACCTCGATCAACTGGCGAGTTATTACAACCTGAGCCCACGTTGGGATTCGAGCAATACCAGCAGCGGCGGCTCCAACGATTACAACCTGAACGACTTGCAGATGCGACAGTTAGTCGATCGACTCAACGTTCGTTCAGCAACCTTTAGTCGTAACCTGCGCAACGATCTCAATCGCGGCACTTCCAACGACCGCTACTCGCTCGACGAAGTGCGCCGGCAGTTGAACGACTTCGAAGTGGCGTTGGTCCAACTGCGCAATCGCGTGAATAGCCGGCAGTCAACGTCCTCAGATGCGCGCACTGTGTTGGAGCGCGCGGCTTTCCTGAACAACTACATCGGCGATCGCCAGTTGTCTTACCAGACTGAAAACAACTGGAGTTCACTGCGCACGGATCTGGATCAACTCGCAAGCGCTTTCAACATCGCCTGGAACTGGTCCACGAACCCGGGCGGTGGTTATCCGGGTGACAATTCCGGAAGCAGGAGAGATCTGACCGGCACATTCCGGCTGAATACATCGCGTGGTGATGACGTTCGCAGGGCTGTCGATAACGCTACCAGAAACCTCTCGCTCGCCGAGAGACAGCGTGTTTACGACTCGTTGCTGCGTCGTTTGGATCCGCCGCAGATGCTGGCGATCGATCGTCGTGGACAATCGGTGACGATTGCTTCAACTCGTGCGCCGCAGATCAACTTCGTCGCGAATGGTAGTGAGCAGGTGGAAACCACTCAAGGAGGCCGCCAGGTTCGCGTGCGTGCCACGCTGTCCGGCGACACGCTGACTATCAATCGAACCGGCGAGCGCGCCAACGACTTCACTGTCACTTTCGATCCGACCGATGGGGGCAGGGCACTGCTCGTGACGCGCACTCTCTACAGTGATCGCATCAATCAGCCGGTTATCGTCAGAACTTACTACGACCGCACGTCTGATGTGGCCGAGTTGAACATTTACGAGACTAATCGTGAAGGCTCGAACGTTGGTGATGTCGCAACGGGTACGTTCGTTATTCCAAACGGAACACAGCTCGTCGCGGTGCTCAACAGCGATCTTTCGACGCAGAATGCCCGCGAAGGCGATCGTTTTACAATGACCGTTCGCTCGGGCCAGTATGACGGCGCGACGATCGAAGGTCAGGTGACAAGCGTAGACCGTGGCGGCCGTATTAGTGGTCGTTCCCAAATGACGCTGGACTTTGACACGATTCGTCTGCGTGACGGCAGGAGCTACCGGTTCGCCGGTATTCTCGAGTCGGTGCGCATGCCGAACGGCGACATAGTTCGTGTTGATAACGAAGGTGCGGTTCGCGAAAGCGACCAAACGAATAAGACAGTCACTCGTACTGCGATTGGTACTGCGGTTGGCGCGATTATCGGCGCGATCGCGGGCGGCGGTAAGGGTGCGGCGATTGGCGCTGTGATTGGCGCGGGCGCCGGTGCAGGATCGGTATACGTTCAGGGTCGAAACGATCTTGATCTGACTGCCGGAACTGAAGTCACTGTCAGGGCTACTGGTCCAAGAGGATAGCCACGAGAAGGCACATAAAGCACATAAGACACAATTCATTTTGTGTCTTATGTGCATTTTTGTGGCTAATTAATCGTGATGGTTGCTGGTTGCGGTAGACGTTCGATGGTCAGGGTTAGTTGCTGGCCTGATGGAACGGGAAGCTTGTCGGGAGTTTGGAAGAATAAGAAGCCCTGGCGGCGTGAGTCGCCGGAGGATAACGGAGTTTTCAAGTCAATCGCGTAGGCTCCAAATTCCTTCTCGAATTGTTTGCGCGAGTTTGGGTTGTAGGCAAACACGCCATTGGCTTTCATGATTCTCGAAACGGCGCTCTTCGCCGAAAGCGGTTTCCACTCCTTGTTCTGACCATCACGGAGACGAAAACGCGCGCGCTTCACCTCCACCGGCACCCCGCTCTGAAAATCCATCTCAACCCGCACTGCCAGGACGCCGCTGAGCGGCAGGTTCGCTTCAAACAGTTCCTGACTTTCTTCGTCTGTGAGCAAAGGCGCCACACGAATCGTCACGCCGCCCGCGTCCGCACTGCGTGAGTTCGTGGGCATCGGCGGCAGTTCAGTCGCCGGCTTTACTTTGAAGAGCGAGCCCGTGCACGACGTCACGATGAGCGCTGCGGCCGTCATGAGGAACAGAAAAATTCCGCGCCGGGTCATGGGGTCAATTTAGCATATGTTACTATCTGAATCCCAAAATCATGATCAGACCATTTCGTGGGGTTCACCCGCAGATTCACCCGACCGCTTACGTTGAACCCAGTGCCCAGGTAATCGGCGACGTACACCTTGGCGAAGAAGCTTCGATCTGGTGTAACTGCACGGTTCGCGGCGATATTCATTACATTCGCATCGGCGATCGATCGAACGTTCAGGATAATTCTGTGATTCACGTGCGCGACGGCACGCACCCGACGATTCTCGAGGAAGAAGTGACGGTGGGCCATAGTGCTACGTTGCACGGTTGCTACGTCGAGCGCGGCTGTTTAGTCGGCATTGGTTCGATTTTGCTGGATGACGTACGCATCGGCACGATGTCGCTGGTCGCCGCTGGATCGCTTGTCAGTCCAGGCACGATAATTCCGCCTCGCTCGCTGGTGATGGGATTTCCCGCGAAAGTGAAACGACCACTGACTGACGCAGAGGCCGCGGGTCTTGAAGTGTTTTGGAAAAATTATGTTAAGTACACCCACGAGTATCGGAAGGAAACGCAAACCTAGATGAAACTTATCTTCGCCCTGGCTGTCACATTTATCGTTGCAGCTTCGACCTTCGCACAGCACACTGACAACCCATACCAACTCAAGGGCGGAGATAATGAGTTTGGTTTCTGGGGTGGTGTGTCACCAAAAGCAAGCACGATCTTTGGCGGCCTGCACGACGACGAGGCCGACGATCGTAAATTCTTTATTGCCGCACTGCGCTACGGCCGCACCCTGGCTGCCAACGACAGTCTCGCGTTGCAGTACACGCTTGATGTGGTTCCGCTTGCTGTTGCGACCGGAACAATCGTTTCGCGAACGACAAGTCCCGCTGGCGTTGATACGTTTCGTCGCGAAACCGCGTACGGCGCAGGATTCACACCACTCGGCCTGCAACTCGATTTCGCAAACGGATCGAAAGTGCATCCGTATGCTCACGTGAACGGCGGTTTCCTGTATTTCAACAAGTCCGTGCCGATTGAAGACGCGGGTCGATTCGCGTGGGTTGGTGAAGCAGGTGGTGGTTTGCGCATCTTCACTTCCGAACGGCGTGCGGTAAATCTCGGCGTCAGGTTTCATCACATTTCGAACGGCGATCGACAAGGATCCAATCGCGGCCTGAATCAGTTTGTCATCTACGCCGGGTTCTCTGTTTTTAAGTAATGCCTTCGCCGAAGACACAACCAGCGCGCGGCATGCGCGACTTTCTGCCCGAGGACGTTCGCAGGCGTGAATACGTCATCGATGTCATCAAGGAAGTCTACGAGCGTTACGGCTTCGAGCCACTCGAAACACCGGCGGCCGAGAATATCGAGACGCTGATGGGTAAGTATGGCGAAGAGGGGAATCAACTCATCTTCAAGATACTGAAACGAGGTGTGCACGAAGGAACTGGCGAAGCCGATCTCGCGTTGCGTTACGACCTGACGGTGCCGCTGGCGCGTGTGGTGGCGGAGTATCGCGACAAACTGCCGAAGTTTTTTAAGCGTTATCAGATTCAGCCTGTGTGGCGTGCGGATCGGCCGGCGCGCGGGCGGTTTCGAGAGTTTTACCAGTGTGATGTTGACGTGCTTGGGTCGCGCTCGATGATCGTGGAAGCGGAGATTTGTGCGGCGGCGAGTGAAGTGTTGACGAAGCTTGGTTTCAGCGATTTTTGTGTGCGGCTCAATCACCGGAAAGCGTTGACTGGAATCCTGGGCGTTGCGGGTGTCGCGTTGGAGCATCACGACTTGGCGCTCGTTGCGTTGGATAAGTTGGATAAGATCGGAACTGACGGGGTTAAGAAAGAGTTTGCCGCACGGGGTGTGAGTGAGGTCGCGGGTGAGCGTCTGCTGAATTTCTTTTCAGACCTGGCCTCGCTCGAACACGCGGCGGAGATTGTTGCTGAAGAGAAGTCGCGGCAGGCATTGAATAAAGCCGTGCTGGGCCGGATTGTTGAGTTTGTAAGTGACAACGAGTTAGGCGCGCAGGGCGTTGCTGAGTTGCAGTCGATCCTGGATTATGTGGATGCGATTGGTTTGTCTGATCGACTCAAGATCGATCCGAGTCTTGCGCGTGGGTTGTCTTACTACACCGGTGCGATCATCGAGATCAATGTGAAGGATCTCGCGGGCAGTCTCGGTGGTGGTGGACGTTACGATAATCTGGTGGGAATGTTTTTGGGCCAGGATATTCCGGCGTGCGGTTTTTCGCTGGGACTCGAACGCATTCTGGTGGTGATGAGTGAGCGAGGGATGTTTCCCGCGAGCGTTGGTACGGCGCCGGCGGATGTGATGGTTGCAGTGTGGAATGACGACTCGATTGCAGAGTCGATCAAGTTGGCCCACGAGTTACGTGCCGCAGGTCTGCGGGTTGATTTGTATCCGGAGGCTGATAAGCTCGGGAAGCAGTTTAAATACGCGTCGTCGGTGGGCGTGCCGTTTGTGGCCGTGATTGGTGATGATGAGCGAGCGAAGGGTCAGGTGGCGTTGAAAGATATGAGGAGTGGCGAGCAACGCAGCGTCGCGCGTGCCGATGCTGCTCGGTTTGTAGAAGAATTTTCACGCAAAGACGCAAAGTCAAAAGATGAGGCACAAAGTTAAATCATCTTCTTTGTGTCTTTGCGTCCTTCTTTGTGCCTTTGCGTGAAACCGGGTCTGGAGATTGTTATGTCGAGTGAAGCAATAGTTCAAAACTACCTTGACGATTCACGGTCGGCGATGCGGGCTTATAAGAAGCTCGCAGAGAAGGCGATTGCGCAACTCAAAGACGAAGAGTTCTTTGTTACTTTGGACGAAGAGGCAAATAGTGTGGCCGTCGTTATGAAACACATGGCCGGCAACATGATCTCGCGTTGGACCGATTTCCTGACTTCAGACGGCGAGAAACCGAATCGCAATCGCGATATGGAGTTTGTGATCGAACCAACCACCACCAAAGATGAAGTGCTTGCTTACTGGGAACGCGGTTGGCAGTGCGTCTTCGATGCGCTCGAACCTTTGCGCCCGGAAGATTGCGAACAGACAGTCACGATCCGCGGCGAGAAGCACACAATCGTGCAGGCAATCAATCGCCAACTGATGCATTACGCGTATCACATCGGCCAGATCGTTTTTCTCGCCAAGCACTTTCGCTCAGCGGGGTGGAATTCGCTCAGCATTCCACGCAATCGCTCGGCGGAGTTTAATTCGTCCATGAGCGCGAAAAACAAATGAACGCGCGCGTCCATCATGTGAACGTCACCGTGCCGAAGTCGCTCGAAGAAGCGGCGAAGCACTTTTATGGTGTAGTGATGGGTTTGCAGGAAGTGCCCAAGCCGGAGTCGTCGCGCGGCCGTGGCGGAGCGTGGTATCAACTTGGACCATTGGAACTTCATCTTTCGATTGAGAATCTGGACGGCGCGCCGCTGAGTAAACGACACGTTTGTTACACAGTGGCTGATCTTGCCGCCGCTGAGGAGCGATTTCGGAATGCAGGCGTCGAGATTATTCCCGACGACCAACCAACGCCGGGCTGGTCCCGTTTCTATGTTCGCGATCCAGGGGGGAATCGTTTGGAGATAGCGCAAGGGTAAGACGAATGTTGGATAACCTCGGAAATCTGGAACGCACGCATTCGTGCGGAGATCTGCGTTCTGCTGACATCGGTAAGCAGGTAGTGTTGATGGGTTGGGTCGCGAAGCGTCGCGATTTTGGTGAACTCACTTTTATCGATTTGCGCGATCGCGCCGGCATCACGCAGGTCGTCTTCAACGCTGAAGACGCGGCTGACGCTCACGCGAAGGCGAAGGAACTGCGCAACGAATACGTAATCGCGGTAATGGGCGATGTGGTCGCACGAGCTGAGAATACACGTAATCCGAAATTAGCGACCGGCGATGTTGAAGTACACGCGCGGCAATTGCTCACGCTCAACGACGCGCGCACGCCGCCGTTTCAACTCGACGCCGGTCCGGAAGCACTCGCGAGCGAAGATCTGCGTTTGAAATATCGATATCTCGATCTGCGTCGCCCGCAACTACAGGCGAATTTACTTCTGCGCCATCGAGTTCTCAACGAAATCCGGCGCTACATGACCGCACAGGGATTCTCGGAAATCGAGACTCCAATCCTGATCAAGTCAACACCCGAAGGCGCGCGCGACTACATCGTCCCGTCTCGCATCTTCCCGGGAAAGTTTTTTGCACTGCCGCAGTCGCCGCAACTATTCAAACAGTTGTGCATGATCGGCGGGCTCGATAAGTACTTTCAGATCGCGCACTGTTTTCGTGACGAGGATCTGCGCGCGGATCGTCAGCCTGAGTTCACCCAACTCGACGTTGAAATGAGTTTCGCCACGCTCGATCAGGTTTACTCGCTAATCGAGGGGTTGTTCGCGTCAGTCTTCAAACTCATCAACGTAGATTTGCCAACGCCTTTTCCACGTTTCACGTTCGCGGAAGTAATGGGGCGCTTTGGTTCGGACAAGCCTGACCTGCGCATCAAGGGACTGGAGCTACAGGATCTGGCCCACGCAGTGGAAGGCACTGACTTCGCTCCGTTCACTTCAGCCTTGAGCTCCGGCGGACACGTCAAAGGACTGGTTGTCCCCGCCGGCGCAAACCTCTCGCGCAAAACGTTGGACGAGTTGCAGGAGTTTGCAAAACGGTATGGCGCAGGCGCGCTGGCCTGGATCAAATTGGGCGACGAGACTTCGTCTTCGTTACTGAAAGCGCTCGGCGCCGAAATCGTTGCTCGCATTGCGGATGTTGCCGGCGCGCAAAAAGGCGATGCGGTTCTGATCGTCTCGGGCAAGTCGAAGGTAGTTGCGGCAAGCCTTGGTGCGTTGCGAAATGAAATCGCAAAACGCGAGAACCTGATCCCGGCGAATGTGTACGCGCCGCTCTGGGTAACTGACTTCCCGATGTTCGAGTTTCACGAAGAAGATGGTCGTTACTATTCAATGCATCATCCGTTCACGTCACCGGTCGACGAAGATCTCGAGTTGTTGGAGCGTGCAGTCGAAGGTGGTGAGACGAATTTACTTGGCCAGATTCGCACGAAAGCTTACGACCCTGTAATCAACGGCGTGGAGATGGCGAGTGGCTCGATCCGTATTCATCGTCGCGACGTGCAGCGTCTGGTCTTCAAAGCCCTCGGAATGACTACCGAAGAAGCGCGTGAGCGTTTCGGATTCTTTCTCGACGCACTCGAATACGGCACTCCGCCACACGGCGGCATCGCGCCCGGAATCGATCGACTGATGATGGTTCTCGCCGGTACCGACAACATGCGCGATGTGATCGCATTTCCCAAGACTGCCTCAGCCGCCGATCTGATGATTGACGCGCCTGGCGAAGTCGATCCAAAACAGTTGGAAGAACTGCATCTGCGAGTCGTTTCAGACTGACCATGCCACCGATTCAACTCCGTCGCGAACATGTTGAGGCGATGATCGCCCATGCTCGCGAAACGGCGCCGCAGGAGTGCTGCGGGTTGATCGGTGGGGTTTCTGAAATCAAAGCCGTCACGCTGTATCGTCTCCGCAACGTCACTCCGCGTCCCGAGTCAGCTTACGAAGCCGCTCCTGAAGACCTGTTTGCCGCGCAGCGACAGATGCGTGAGCGCGGCGAGGAACTGCTGGCCATTTATCACTCCCACCCACGCTCGCCCGACCCACAGCCATCCGAGACCGACGTACGCCTCGCGTACTATCCTTCAGCAAAATACCTGATTATCGGTCTCGGCGGCATGGAGGCCGTCATCAAGGCCTTTTCGATTTCCGAGCGTGAGCAGCGCTGGCAACAGGTTGAGTATGAGATCGCGGACGAGTAGTATTGACCCACAAAGAGGCACAAAAGGCACAAAACAGATTGACGCCTTTAGCCGTATTAGATTTATATTTTGAGCATTTTGTGCCTTTTTGTGGCGAGTGATGGAGACGAAGAAGAGCAAATACGACACTAACCCGCTCGATCCGGACGTGGAACGGAAGGCCGAGGAGGTTTGGGGTGACCTCGGTGGCTCGACGCCGACACACCAGGTTGGTGGCGCGACTCGCGAAGTGGCAAACACTCCAAACGAGGATGCGCGACGTAACGTGTATTCCGAGGCGCCCACTCGTCGTTACGACAATCCACCGCTTGAAGCGCCATATCCGTCAGTGTTCGTACCGCCGACTTACGCGCCGCCGGCACAGCAGTATCAACAGCCTCAGCAATATCCGTATCAGGCGGCTCTCAATATACCAACGGCTCATCGTACCGTCGCGGGAGTCGGAATTCCTGAGCGCTGGGCGTTGCTGTTGGCGTACGTGCCGTATATCGGGCTAATTGCTTCACTCATCGAACTTTTGCTGGCTCCGCGACGAGAGATCAAAGTACGTTTTCATGCGTCGCAGGCACTCGCACTACATGTTGCCATCCTCATCATTTCAACGGTGCTGGGAGCGATCGCGGCGATCAGCGACGGTGGCGGTTTTGGTAGCGGCTTATTCCGGACTGCTGCGACGATTTTCCTGATTATTTCGATGATTCGGGTGTGGCGTGGCGAGCCGCATCGAATAGCCCCGTTGGAGGAACCCGGGAAGTGGTTTAACCAACACATCGAGCCCCGAAATCAGACTTAGCCCCACTACTGGCATTTTCATTGCATTAGTAACCCTCCGGACAAGGTCAGTACGCTGATTGGCCGAAATCTCGAAGTAAAACCGGCCTGTTCCGCGTATATCGTGCGTTTCGTTTTGGTGCATAAGATTCGGAAAAAGAATAGGATTGGGTAGTTATCGGTGGAGGTAACAATGATCAGTCAATTTAATCGAAGAACTTTGATTGCGTGGATAGCGCTCGTGGCGATTACCGCGATGCCGTTTTCGGTTTTGGCGCAGACGCAGATCAAATATCACAGCAACAAATATAGTGCTCAGGACGACGTCAAACTCGGACGGCAGGCTGCGCAGGAAGCTGAAGGCCAGTTTCCATTGCTTCGCGATGAAACCGTGCGAAGCTATGTAGAGGATGTAGGTCGACGGCTTGTGGCTGCCATTCCTTCTGAATTTCAACATTCGGAATTTCAGTATTACTTCAAAGTCGTCAATGCCCGTGACATCAATGCCTTCGCCTTACCTGGTGGTCCAATGTACGTGAACCGCGGCATGATCGAAGCGGCGCGGACTGAAGGCGAGATGGCGGGCGTGATGGCCCACGAGATTAGTCACGTCGCGCTTAGACACGGTACCGCGCAGGCGACTAAAGGACAGAAGTACGGGGTGCTTGCCGGCATTGCCGGAATCGCCGGAACGATTTTCGGTGGACCAGGCGTGGGCCAGTTGGCCCAGGCGCCGTTTGCGGTCTACCTGTTGAAGTTCAGTCGTGAATACGAAACTGAAGCCGATGTGCTCGGGGCGCAGATCATGGCCCGGGCTGGTTACGATCCGCGTGACCTCGCAAACATGTTTCGCACTATCGAACAGCAGGGCGGCGGTGGTGGTGGAGGCTTCCTGAGCGACCACCCGAGCCCCAGCGATCGTTTTGCTCGCATCAATCAGGAAGCGCAGATGCTTCGCGTTACCGGCGGGCGTGGTGACTCGCGCGAGTTTGCTCGTATCCAGGAGAGACTGCGTGGTTACCAGCGCGCTCCAACGATGGCGGAGATCCAGCGCAGCGGGCAGAGGTATCCCGTTGGTGAAAATACCGGCAACCAGCCGGACAATCCGCCCACCGGGCGTGTTTCGTACCCGTCGTCGCGTTACGAGAACTACTCCATCTTCAATGGTGGCGTTCAGGTAAGTGTGCCGAACAACTGGCGTCAGGTTAACGATGGCAGTTCAGTGTGGTTCGTGCCGGAAGGAGCGTATGGCCAGTACAACGGTCAGGCTGTTTACACTCATGGCGCGAGCTTCGGTGTGGCGCAAACGAATAGTCGAAACTTGCAGAGCGCCACGCAGGAGTTAGTTAACAGCCTTGCTCAGGGAAACAACAACCTGCGCACGAGCAGTGGTTATCAACGGACGACGATGTCGGGCCGCAACGCCCTCTTCACGACCTTGAGTAATACCAATGAAGCGACCGGTCGGCCGGAAAATGTGCGCGTGATCACGACGTTGTTGCGTAACGGACAATTGTTCTACATGATTGCCGTGGCGCCGCAGAATGAACGCAATTTCGAGAATGCGTTCCAGACGATCATGCAATCAGTGCGGATCAACGACTAACCAAAGCCATCCACAGATTACACAGATCTATCTGTGTAATCTGTGGATGCTGTTTTAGCCGCCTGCCAAAGTTCTTCCAGCTCTTCAATTGTCGTTTGATCAAACGCCTGTCTGCGTTCGTGCAGCGCGTTCTCGATGTATCCAAAGCGCTGCCGAAACTTACGGTTCGTGAGTTTCAATGCGGCTTCAGGTTCGACTTGCATGTGCCGCGCGATGTTTGTTGCCGCAAACAGCAGGTCGCCAATCTCTTCGCGGACACGCCCGTGATTCGCTTCGTCTTTGAGTGCTGAATGATCCCTGATTGCGGTGCGTAGTTCTTCGATCTCTTCCTGGAGCTTATCGAAGATGTCGTCAACCGATTTCCAGTCAAAACCGACGCGCGCGGCCTTCGTCGACAGTTGATGCGCTTCCATCAGCGCCGGCGCTTTTGACGATACGCCGACCAACAGCGACGTATTCGTGTTTTCTGTTTTCCCTGCTGCCCGTCGCTCCTCGGCCTTCATCGTTTCCCAGTTCAACAGCACTGTCGCGGCATCGTTTGCCTCTACATCGCCAAACACGTGCGGATGCCGGCGGACCATCTTGTCGTGAATCGCACTCATAACGTCGTCAATCGTAAACTCGCCGCGCTCCTTTGCGACCTGTGCGTAGAACACGATCTGAAACAACAGATCACCAAGCTCGTCGCAGAGCTCTCGAGGCCGTCCTTCGCGCGCGTCCTCGACTGCTTCGAACGCCTCGTAAGCTTCTTCAAGCAGCATCGGCGCGAGTGTGGCGTAGGTCTGTTCGCGGTCCCACGGACAACCGTTTGGCGCGCGCAGACGATCCATTAGTGAAACTAAATCAGCGAATGTGGCAGGCATGCGGCTAGTCTAAGTTTTATGGTTTAATAAAGTCTATGGACGAAGAACAACCCAATTTCAAAGTTACTGACAGGCGTCTGTTCAATGCCGATGGAAGCCCGCGAGATCTGCCTCCGGAGAAGAAGCCGGAGCCTCAAGTTGCGGTAGCGGCGGAAGCTGCGGCAGCGGCCAAACCTGCGGAATCACAGGCGAAAACGGAGCCTGCCATGCCGGCCGAAGCGAGCGCGGAGCCGGAAGAGGAATTCACTGAAGCTGAGCTGGCTGACGCGCGCGATCCGGCGAGTTTCGTGGCCTTTATCATGTCGATTGCTTCGAACGCAGCTTCCGCGCTCGGGATGATGGAACACCCGGTAACGCACCAGCGCGAAGTCGATGTCGAGTTGGGCAAACACTGGATCGACGTGCTCGGCATGTTACAGAAAAAGACTGCCGGCAACGTGACGCCGCAAGAGAAGCGGATGCTCGAGGGCCTGCTTGCCGATCTGCGTATGCAGTACGTCTCCCTCGTCAACTCGCCGCAACAGGGGCGCAAGTTCACGGGAAGCGATATCACTGGGGGGAGATGAAGCTCACCTTTTTAGGTACAGGAACCTCCACCGGAGTCCCGTCAATCGGCTGTGAATGTGAGACCTGCACCTCAGACGATCCTCGCGACAAACGTCTGAGAGTTTCAATCATCATCGAACACGGCGGCACCACGGTTCTCGTTGATACGTCCGCCGATTTTCGACAACAGGCGTTGCGCTACGGGCTGAAGCATCTCGATGCGGTGCTCATCACACACTGTCACGCCGATCATATCTTTGGTCTTGACGACATTCGCCCGCTGAACTTTCGTTTTGGCGCCCTCGGCGTGTATGCCAATGAGCGCGCGTGGGTTGATATCAAGCGCATCTTCAAATATATCTTCGAGCCTACATACTACGGCGGCGGTCTGCCGGAAGTGATTCCAAATGTTATTACGCCTGGCGCGAGTTTTTGTATCGGCAGTGAGTTGCTGATCACGCCGTTGGAAGTGATTCATGGTCGTCTGCCGGTGATTGCTTATCGGTTCAACGATTTTGCTTACCTGACCGATCTCAGCGAGATTCCGGCGGTCACGATCGATGCATTGCAAGGTTTGGACGTGCTGGTGCTTGATTGTCTGCGTTTCCGAGAACACCCGACACATTTATGGGTCGATAAAGCGCTCGAGTATGTCGATCAAATAAAGCCGCGCCGCACTTTCTTTACTCACATCGCCCACGACATCAAACACCAGCGCGATTCAGCGCGGCTGCCCGCAGGTGTCCAATTTGCTTACGACGGACTGGTGCTCACATGAGCTCTGCGTATCTCTGCGATCTCTGCGTCAAAAGCGCCTATAAACGCAGAGAGCACAGAGATACGCAGAGACCGCAGAGCAGATCAGTGATTCTTAAAGATGCGTCTCTTTCACGGAACTGACAACGCAGAGATTCAACGACCGACAGTGCTCACGCTCGGCGTGTTTGATGGTCTACATCTGGGACACCAGTTGATCATGCAGACTGTTGTCGAACGGGCACGCGCCACCGGAGCCGTGCCGACAGTGATCACGTTCGATCCACATCCGCGTGCCGTTTTGCATCCCGAATCAGCGCCGCCGTTGTTGCAAACTTTCGATCAGAAGATCGAGGGCTTCGGTGTGCTTGGAGTTGAACAGACAATCGTGGTGCGTTTCACGAAAGAGTTTTCAACGATTCGTGCTGAAGATTTTCTGAGGGACCTCGTCGTCGATCGTTTGCACGCGAAGGAAGTCTATCTCGGCAAGGGGTTCGCTTTCGGTCACAATCGCGAAGGAAACATCGAGTTGCTCAAACGGATGGCGGGGGAGCTCGGCTTCGTTGCCGGCGAAGTGCCGGAGGTTAAACTGCACGGCTGTCGCGTGAGTTCGAGCAAGATCCGGCAGTTGCTTGCGTCAGGCCAGGTGAATCTCGCGCGACGCATGTTGGGCCGTCCTTACGGCGTTGAAGGTCGCGTTGAGCGTGGCTCAGAACGCGGCCATAAGCTCGGTTTTCCAACGGCCAACCTCCACCCCCATAACCGCGTCATACCCCGGAATGGTGTGTACGTGACTGGCACGTTGATTGATGGACAATGGCGCCGAAGCGTTACAAATGTTGGACTTAGGCCGACGTTCGCGGACGCCACGGAACCTTCGGTGGAGACCTTCGTAATGAACTGGGCGGGCGATCTTTACGGTGACGTGATACGGGTGCGTTTTCTGTATCGCCTGCGCGACGAGCGGAAGTTCAGCTCAATCGAACAATTGAAAACACAGATCGCGCGAGACGTGCAGCGCGCAGATAGTTATTTTGAACGAGCCGGTACCAGGCACATGCTTTCGGTTATATAAAATGAGTTCGAATCAGGCACTTATTAAAAGAAGCGACGTAAACGGGAACGACCTGGCGGCGAGTGTGCCGCAGAAACAGCCCGCGCAAGTGCAGCCGTTGACTGAGGAGCTGGTGGATCAACTGCTCGCCGGCCGAGGTTTGCGTGGCTGGTTGCGCGCGGCGCGTGTCGCGCGTGTGTTGGGACTTTTTTCGCTTTATCTCTTTCTCGATACTTACGACGTGCGCGCGGATTTCAATCGTCGCACGATAACAAGACTTCGTGACCTCGCGCGCCAGCGCGGACGCCGCGCGCAATTCGAAGCCTGGATCAAGGCGCAACTCTACGTTCTCTTTGATCGGTTCATGCGCGTGTTGCGCTACGTAGTATTCCGCGGCGCGGAAGGCTCGGCGCGCAAACAGGGGCGACTCGAGCAGCAGGCTGTTTGGATGCGCGAGTCGTTGATCGATCTTGGCCCAACGTTTATCAAGATCGGTCAGGCGCTTGGTACACGCGCGGATCTACTGCCGCTCGAATACGTGAAAGAACTGGCGACCTTGCAGGACCAGGTGCCTGCGTTTCCCACGTCGGAAGCGTTTGCGATCGTCGAAGCAGAACTCGGTCGTCCGGTTTACGAAGCCTATGCTGAAATCGACGCGGAGCCCATCGCGGCGGCGTCACTCGGTCAGGTTTATCGCGCACGTCTCGCGACCGGCGAAGAAGTTGCGGTAAAAGTTCAGCGACCGAATCTCGAATCGACGATCTCTTTCGATATCGCAATCTTGTTTCGGCTCGTGAAGTTGACCAATCGTTTCTTTCCGAAAGCGAATGAGAACGCCGATTGGGAAGGGATGCTGCGCGAGTTTCACACCACCATCTTTGAAGAGATGGATTACGTTAAAGAGGGACGTAACGCGGACAGGTTTCGTTACAACTTCCGCACGTGGCGCGCGATTCGAGTACCGAAGATCTACTGGTCGCACACGAACACGCGCGTAATCACGCTCGACTTCATTCGCGGCACCAAAGTAGTGGACCTCGAAGGTCTGCGCGCGAATCGCATATCGCCGGTTAAAGTCAACCGCATGTTGATTCGCACGTACCTCAAGCAACTACTCGAGGACGGGTTCTTTCACGCTGACCCACATCCCGGCAATCTGCTCGTGATGGATAGCGGACATCTCGCGTTCTTCGATTTCGGAATGGTCGGACGTATTGGTCCGCAGTTACAGACGCAGATGATCGATGCGTTCTTCCACGTAGTGGCGCGCGACGTTCATGGTCTGGGTCAGGACATCATCAATCTCAACTTCTTAAAGCCGGGTGTGGATCCCGAAACTGTGCGGCCGGTGGTTGAGAGTTTGTTTACGCACTATCTCAACCTCAAGCTTGGGGAAGTGAACTTCAAGGAGTTGACGTACGACCTCGCGGAAGTGATTTATGAGTATCCGTTTCGTCTGCCGTCGAATTTCACTTACATCATGCGTGCGTTGATGACGCTCGAAGGCATTGGTGTGGTGACGGATCCGGGGTTCAGTTTCTTTGAGACTGCGAAGCCGTTTGCGAAGGAGTTCATGCTTCGACGCGAAGGCCGGTTGTTTAGAAAACTCATCTTCGACAAATTAACCGGCCGCGAGGATGGCGAGAATCGAATCGCGTGGTCCCGAGTCTGGAAACTCACGAAGATGGCGGCGCAAATGTACCTCGAGAAATAAAGGCAGTTTCACGCAAAGGCACAAAGGTTAAAGCAAAAGGCGCAAAGGGATATTTGATTCCCCCTTTGCGCCTTTGCGGCTTTGGCTTTGCGTGAAACCTTCTTTACCGGGTAGGTGCCTTCTCGCCGTTCGGAGCGGGCATGTTGAGCCGATCTCGGAAGAGGTTGAGTAAGAGCAGCGCGCCGATGCCGCCGCTGCCCTCTCCACTGCCACTGCCGGTAGCCAACACGTCCGGAGTAATGCGAACATTCTTTTCGCCAATAACCTTCAATGTCTCCACCAGCGCCACACCCTGGGCTCCGAGCGCGTTCACCTGTTCGCGATAAGCGACACCCTGCGCCTCACCCATCAAACGAACCTTCTCAGCTTCAGCGCGACCGGTTTGTTGAATGTAGTGAGCCTCGCCCTCGCCTTCAGCCTTGCGCTGCTCGGCGCGTTTGCTCGCGATCTCGACGCCGACAGTCGCAGCAACAAGGTCCTTCTGGTTGTCAGCGTGCGACTTGGTCTTCTCGAGTTGAATGCGTTTCTCCTCCGCCTCGCGCTGCGCGTTGTACATGTTCTGACGCTGCTCGGCGAGAATCTTCTCAGTCTGTGTTTTCATCAACTCTTCCGGCAGATGAATGTGGCAGATGAGCACGTTTACCACGTCAACGTGATACTTCAGCAAGTGGGCTCGCACGCGAGCCTCAGCGCGTTCCTGCTCCTCATGCCGGTTTTGCAGGTACGCCATCGCCGATGATTCAGACGCCTGGTTACGGAAGATCGAGTCGATCAGCGGGTGCATCACGTTTTGAATCAAACGTTCGATACCGCCGATCTTAGCGACCATGAACGGCGCATCTTCAGGCTTCACACGAAAGACCACGCGCACTTCGAGTTGCATCGTGAAACCGTCTTTCGAAATCACCTCAAACGGATTGAACGTGTTTGCAACTTCACCCGCGGTCCATTCCACCGTCTGGTTCGTAGTGGGAATAACAATCGGGGTGATAGCGAGTGTGTTGACGTAGTAACGTCCTGGTCCAACCACCGTTTCCTGAATACCGCGGTAACCTTCCGGCACGACGTAAGCTTCGTGGGCGCCTTCGTCGAGACGTCGATCCGCAGGATCACCCGTCATCAGGTCGGCCTTTATCTCCTCGGCGGTGCGCTTGTTGTCCATGATGTCGAGGCGAGCTGCCGATTCTTCAACCTGCTGCTTTTCTTCGCGCTCCATACGTTCGCGCACCTTCTCGGCCATCCGACGTCTGACTTCCTCGGAAGGATCCTTGCCGACGTTTGAGACTACTACTGCGACTTCACCAGGTTGGATCTCCTTCGCCGTCTCAAAAATGACCTTGAACAGCAGCGGATTAATGTAATAGGTTCCCGGCAGCAGGATGTCTTTTTGTGGTCCACGCTGACCGCCCTTGCCGATGAACTCATGTCCATCCTGGAAGTTGTCGTGGCCGGCAAATGATTCGGCGACGTAGTCGCGCGGATTCAACGGCGCACCGTCGAGCGCTTCAACGAGTCCGATCTGGTTCTCGTTGATGACAGTCGCATCGAAGAGCCTGACGTTGAAAAGTCCGGGTTTCGCTTCAGTCGTGCCCTCGATAGATCCGGATTGGACCAGTATGCGGTAGACGCCAGGCGTCAGGATGTCGACCTGCGGTCCCTTTTGTCCGCCGGAGGCGATGAACTGTTCCGCGTCCTGGAAGTTGTGGTGATCGGAGATTGCTTTACCGAGCAAGCGACCCGGATCGAGTGGCGCACCGTCTGCGGCTGTAACAACGCCAACTTTGCCCTGCGGAATCATCGTCGCCTTCGCCACGGAAACACGGAACAGGTACGGATGTATGGGCCATAGACCGGGAGGTAGTGTCCGTAACTGGATACCTTTAACGCCGCCACGTTTGATAAACGCGATTGGATCCTGAAAGTTGTTATGAGCGTTCTGAGCGCGGTCAGGCGCGAAGATGTTGCCAGTCGCCATCGGCTCGCCGTCGACGGCTTCGATAATGCCTAACTCGTCGGCGCCGATCTCAATCAAAGGCACCTTTTTCACGATGCGTTCGAGAGGAAACAGAATGAAGTGCAGTCCGGGCTTCAGCACGTCAGCTTGAATACCGACTTCTCCTTCGGTAGCTACAACTCTTCCCGGAGGCATTCTTGTGCCCCAATATCTTCGTTCCTTGATGGCGATTTCGCGCGCCTTCACGTTTGAGAAGAAGAGCCTGCCGAAGATGATCAAGACGATCAAAACAGCGAAGCCAATGAGGACCCAAAACAACAGAGAATTCATTTCAAAGTTTTGCATGGCATTTCTCTTTCAGTTCAACTGGAGGCAGTTGATGGTTAGATCGGGTTGTTTGTAAGTTCGAGTTCACGTTTCGCGGTCGACAGTGTTCGTTTAAGCACGAAGCCGGCTCCGGAACTGCGTGTGTTGGACGACAGCAACCAAAACTCGCTGTGGAATAACGACTGCAACTCGACCGCGGAAACATCCTGGAGCTTACCTTCGCGCCAGGAGTTCAGCACTACTTCAACTGCCTGGCCATAAGTTTCCGCATCGTCTGAGAGCGCGGCGATATGCAGCAGTTTGGCAGTGGAATTACGATCGAGCGATCGTTTCCCATAGTCGATCGATTTCTGGGCCAACGTCTTGTTTACGGGTAATTCATTTCGGGTTACGTGCGATACCAATGAAAGCAGTTGTGCCTCGGTATGAATTTGAGTGACGAGTGTGTTCAGCACTTCGTCATATAACGCCCGATCATTAATTGCGAAGGCATCGTGCAGAGCTTTTTTGTCACCGGTGTTTGCAAGCTCGAGTAATGCTTTGCGCGGCTCTTCGGTTGTTGGTGGAAGTTGAGCCGCCTGATAATCGGAAAACAGCCCTGCGGGCGGTTTTGGCGGCAAAGGCAGCTCCATAGCTTGCGATGTGCTGGCAGCTTTTTGCCAGAAGTAAACGGCGATAACGATTAAGCCTAAGACGAAAACCGCAGTAAATAGAAGGGTGACCATCAGGGTCCGGCAAGGTTTTTGAAGTGCCATTTCAACCTTGCCAAGCATTAAGTTATACGCTTGTCCGTATGAAAAGTTCAACCCGGATGACATGGATAAAATCCGGATTTCTTCCGCGTTTATCTGTGTGAAACTCCTACTTCGAACTCAAAGCGTTGAAGAATAACGGGTAAGTGGCGAGAGATTGGGCGCGGTATTGCGGGCGGAAGCCGAAGAGGATTACGCGTCCTTTCCCCATCGTTATTTCAACCAGCGCTGCCTTGCCCTTAATCAAATCACCACCAAGCAGCCACCCCGAAAGCAGCGGGTCTTTGTCGGCCGGGTACGATGCAATCACATGCACGTTCGACGCCGGCACGCTGGCGTTGGGATCGTTAGTGACTTCAAACACGGGGGAATCTTCAGCCCACGCAATCGTCTCTTTCGGCATTCCATTTGCGATCGGATGCGTTGTATCGAGTTCTATCCGCAGAATCGATCCCGGCACATAGAACTCCGTGCGCGGCAATCCGGCGACGACATTGCGCAAAGGCAGTTTGAACTGTTCAATCGCGAAGTTTGACGCACGATTCAGAAACACAATCGTGCCACCCTGTTCCGCAAAATCGCGCAGCGTCTTCACGCCCTGCTCTCCCAGTCCGCCGGTGAGCTCGGGCGGCATCGCGCCGCTGCGATAGCCTTCCAGCAGATTACGAGCTGACTGATCCGGGATCAGCATCACGTAATACTTTCCGGTCACACCAGGAGAAGGCTTGAACACGGTGATACCGGCACGCAGTTCTTTATCACCCAACACACCATACGTGAATTGCTTCGAATCCATGATCCATCTGGTCCAACCCTCGTCCTGGCTTGGCATCGATGAATGATAGATGGCGGGCAAGTCTGCACGGGACGCGATGCCGCAAGAGTCTGGATTGGAAATGCCTTCTACGACAGGCCCGGTAAATGGCGAGTATCTGAAAGGCGACTTAACCGGATGTACCGTGACGCCCATCAACAAGGGCAAAGTGTGCGCGGTCACATCGTAAGGAGCAATTGGATGTCCTGTTTCGTCTCGCAAATTCGGATAGCGCTGGGCTTCCAATAATGTTTTCGCAAAAGCCGCATAAGGTTGGTCCATCCTGACCAGCTTTGTTCCCTCCGGCAGAGTGTTAGTGCCGAGTTTAAATTCGGTACCTGGTTTGGGGATCTCGATTTCAACACCACCACGGCGAAGGATGTGGAGCAGCGCCTGGCAATCTTTTGCGGGCTCGATTAAATAACCAAAGAGCTCGCCCGAGCGACGCGGCCGCACCGCTTCTTTTCCAATTGCATAAAAACGGCGCAACCATTGTTCGCGATTCGTTGCCGCGTGGTCCAACAATAAAAACGCCGCGGTGGTCATGTACCTTGTGATGTCGCTTAGTTTCCACTCACCACCACGCCACAGTGGCCCAAACTTCGGCGACTCCTTCTGCGGATCGTAACCTTCACGCGAACGAAGCTCTTCAAACTTCACCGTCAGCGGTGTAGCGATTTTTGCGGACGCAGTTTCAGACAACATGCGCACGCCGCCGTGATAGTGCGAATATGCGCGGGCTGGCGTCCAGGCATCGTACGTTGAGTCAGTCGTGATTCCTTGAAAGCCCTGCGTACGCATCTGGGCGGCCATCCAACTGCCAAGCTCCGTGTAGCCCTGCACGAGCGCCTTGGGCACATTCGGTTCAACGGGTGGCATGTATGGCGGCAGAAAGAGTCGCGATCCGAAAGCGCCTTGTTGATGTATGTCGTGGACGATCTGCGGATGCCAAACGTTGTGAATTTTGTCCACCGTGAGTTGCGTCTCAACTTGCGTGAAGGCGTACCAGTCGCGGTTGTTATCGTGACCGGTGTATTTATGATAGAGCTCCGGCGGATCACTGCCTTCGAAAGGTGTGCCAAGAGTTTTGTCGTACCAGTTTTTGACGATGTCGACGCCGTCGGGATTCAGTGAGGGAACGAGCAGGACGATTGTGTTGTCGAGGATCTTCCAAATCGCGGGGTCGGTTGCAGAAGCGAGCCGGTGCGCGATCAACATGCTCGAGAGATACGAGCCGACTTCGGTTGAGTGAATACCACAAGTGATCAAAACGATCGTTTTGCCCTGGCGGATCAGTTCTGCTGCTTTGCGATCACGTGTGGCCAGTGGTCCGAGCTTACGCGGGTCGGCGAGTTGGTCCTGGATCTTTTTGAAATCTTCGAGACGCGCGAGATTGGCGGGCGAGCTGATGGTTGCCATTACGAACGGCTTACCCATCGTCGTTTGACCGAGCGTTTGAAAGGTCACGCGATCGCTGGCCTGGTCGAGTCGCTCGAAATAATCAACGACCTGACTCCACGACGCGAGTTTCCGATCGTCGCCGGGCGTGAATCCGAGGACGTCCGCCGGCGCGGGAATCTTGGTTTGGGCTGTGGCGGCAATCGATGAAACCAATAAGAGCAGCAGCAGGGCAACGATTCGGATTCGCATATCGTCCGAGTTTACGGAAAAGCAGGCGACTTTTGCCACAGATTACACGGATGGAACGGATTAGTGGCCTTGCCGGGGCGCTGGTGGCCCGTGTACAGTAGCGGCGTTTTCAAACCCCTGCGCACTCCCCGTTTTACAAAACTTGTTGGAGGTCAATTGGATGTCCAGTGAAAGCATCCCTGCGAACGAGTATCCAGACCGGGTCGGTTTCAAGCCAGACAATCCTTACCTGGCGACTTTTCGCCCTTACATTCCGGCCGGCGTCAGGTTACGTGAGCTGACAATCCTCCCGCTAATTATGGGGACGGTCCTTGGCATCATTTTTGGTGCCTCGTCGTTGTATCTCGTGCTAAAGGTCGGTTTGACGGTCAGTGCTTCTATTCCCGTCGCCGTTATCTCGATCACTCTGTTTCGAGTGTTGTCGAAATTAGGCCTGCGCGACGCGACTATTCTCGAAAACAATATCGTGCAGACAGCCGGATCGGCCGGAGAGTCGATCGCCTTCGGTCTCGGCGTCACGATGCCGGCGATTCTGATTCTTGGGTTTGATCTCGAACTTTCGCGCGTGATGCTGGTCGCTGTGCTCGGCGGACTATTGGGAATTCTGATGATGATCCCTCTGCGCCGCGCGCTCATCGTCGCACAGCATGGCTATCTCAAGTATCCGGAAGGCACGGCTTGCGCTGAAGTGCTCAAGGCTGGCGCGTCGGAGGAATCTCGTCATGCCGCGATGGAAGGCTCGCCTGAGGGCGCCGCGTTAGTCGATCAGGCGGCCACTGGCGGCAAGACGATTATCGGTGGTTTCGGCATTGGCTTTCTCTACTACGGTATCGAACAGATTTTTAAGACGTGGAAAGAGTATCCGGGAAAAGTGTTTGGCAGACCGTTCGAAGGCGGCTCGGTGGCGATCGAGAACAATCCCGCGCTGCTGGGTGTCGGTTACATCATTGGACCACGCATCGCATCGATCATGGTTGCCGGCGGCGTGCTTGCCTACCTGGTTTTGATACCGGCGATCAAGTACTTCGGCGGCGGTTGGATGACGCCGCTTGCTCCCGAAACCACGCACCTCATCAAAGACATGACGGTCACGCAGATTCAGAAGGGCTACATCCTTTACATCGGCGCGGGCGCAGTGGCGGCCGGCGGAATCATCAGTCTCTTCCGATCGCTGCCGACTATCTGGAGCGGTTTGAAAGGCGGACTCGCTGACTTGCGTCGCTCAGGTACAGGCTCTAACGAGAATGCGCCACGCACGGATCAGGACCTTTCGATGAAGTTTGTCCTCGGCGGCATTATTGCCTTGATCCTCGTGATCATGATCGTGCCGCAGCTTAACCTGCGCTTCAACATTCTCGGCGCCCTGCTGATCATCGCGTTCGGTTTTCTCTTCGTGACTGTATCGTCGCGACTGACTGGTGAAGTCGGTTCGTCTTCGAATCCGATCTCGGGAATGACGGTGGCGACGCTGCTGCTGACGTGTCTCGTGTTTCTGGTTATCAGT
>Ga0070700_100000129_pt1 | contig 45696 bp, 57 predicted proteins | sample KBSK5101metaG_FD_65456 | JGI IMG/M metagenome (GOLD analysis project Ga0070700, IMG submission 65456) | Corn, switchgrass and miscanthus rhizosphere microbial communities from Kellogg Biological Station, Michigan, USA - KBS K5-10-1 metaG | ecosystem: Host-associated > Plants > Roots >...
GAAGGTCGAGACACCGTCCGTCGAGACCATAATCTGGTTCTCGCCGACACCCACCGCGAGATACGCGTCGCTGTCGAAGGCCACATCGCGCCAGTCCCCATCCGGACAATTCACGAGAACAAAGCCGGTGTCGCTATGCGGTGTATCGGAGAACCAGCGCGCGACCTTGTTCCCGTTCGACAAGGCCAGCACATTGCTGGTGAGTTCGGTTTCCGTGATGATTTCAGCGCAGCGCACACGGTTCCAGGTATAACCTCCGGGCAAATCCTCCGAATCCTCGATGAATTCTTGCGTGACGCATGACGGACGCGTACTCGCAGGCGCGGGAGAATCGGTCACGGCGTACATCTTGCTGTCTTCGGTCGACATCAGCGTGGTGCAGAGGTAGGAACCGTCAATGGCGCTGTACGCACCCGTCGGCCGCGAGCGTCCGTAACCCCCGTAGGGATTCACCTGCATGATCGTGTCGTAGGCGACGAAGGGGTTATCCGTTTGGGGAAGAGGATCCGCGATTAAATTGCAGACTTCCTTGGTTGCGATCTTGCGGTTGTCGGCCAGGATCATCGGGATACCGGTGGGATCTCCCCAAATGCGCTTCCAGTGATCGCCGTTTGCCGGCAATGCGATCTCTTCCCAGACCGTCCAATCTTCCGTATCGCCACCGGACGGCAGCGTCGACCGATAGAGCTTGTCCCGCCCCAGCATGAACATGGAATTCGTGAGTTCGCCCGCCCCGATGCGCGGGTTGCACTGGACGTAAATCGCATCGACGCCGAATTCGTCCGCGATGCCACTGCTCGACTCTGCGCTTGAGCTGCCGCCGCTCGAACCGCCTGAGGAGTCTTCTAGTGGAGGCGTGCTAGGCAGTTCGGGTTTACCCTCGGGTATGACCCGCACGTCCTCAAACACACCGCGCCCGCTCTCGGTGGGAGAGGAGGCCGCGCCCAAGGACTGAAACAGGCTGCCGGTCCCGTCCGCGGTGTCGTGACGATGCCAGCCAAACGCGTCCAAGTCTTTGATATAGGTGCAGCCCAGCAAAGTACCGTCCGATCGGACGGCCCAAATGACGCTATGGGGAACCTGAGCAAAATCGATGCGCTCAATGACGTGGGTTTCGGTCAGGTGCGAGGCGTACAACTGCAAGTCGCGCCCGCGATAGCCGTCGACGGTGTCGGAGAATTCGAGGTCGCGTAACGCCCGCCCACGCACTTGAACGAAGATGATCGTGTTGCCGACCACGACCGGCATGACGTAGTCCGTGCCGTAATAGCTCTGATGCTTGGCGTTGATCGCGAACGGAGTCAGCACGCCGTCGACGTTGCCGAACACCACGCATTCTCCGGAGGCCGTCAGCAGGACCAGCTTACCCGCTTCGATCGCATGCCGGATTTCCGAGATACGCCGGCCGACCACCGTAAACGTGACCGCGTCATCCTCCTGCAAGGGTGAGCGGATCGAAAAGTTTTTTAGGAATCCGGTGCGCGAGGTCCACGCCGTGGACTTGTCCGTATTCGTTGACGCGAAGACGCGCCGTTGCTGATACGTGGTCGCCGTCGCCGGGTAATTGTCCGCAGTATCAAACAGCGTCCGCTCAATCGGAGGTGTCAGCGAGAGGTCCGGAGGATAGCCGATGTTGTTAAAGGTAGTCTGTCCGGTGGCCACACCGATGAACCCGAAGGTCCCGTTATCGGCCAAATCACAATAGACGTTGTACTCCACCGCGCCCGTGACCGCGTCCCAACTGATGACATGCGGCTCCTCGGGTGTCGGTTCGCCAATGCCCACCACGGAGACCGGATCGGAAGGCAACGACTCTTCGTAAGTTTCCGCTTTGACGGCCGTGACGACGTACTTGTACTCGAGGGTCGGGCCGGACTCGCCCGATTCATCGGAGGCCGATCCGACAACATTCTCCGGAGGATCGATACTCGGCGCCGTCGAGATGATGCGCAAGACCCACCGCGTAGGAAAGCGGACCAATTCATACGGCGGATACAGCCGGTGCGTCAGGGTGAGCACGTCCCCGTCTTGCTTCCATTGCAACTTCTCAAGATGTTCGGTCGCGTAGGGTGTCGGGATTTCGAGGATGTTGCCCGGTTGCGGATACCAGAAGTCTTCCCAATTGGTTCCAGCGCCCGGCTCATCGTTCGCCGCATTCGAGGTGTGCGCCTGAATCGCGTAGTAGTTCAGGCCGTCGTTTTCGACGAGGTCGCCTTGCAGGTACGGAGTTGCGTCCGTCCACGAGTCCGGATTCCCGACCGTGACTTGTCCGCCATCGTGGTAGAGCCGGAAGTACTGATGACCGGCTTCGATGATGAACCCGTCCTCATCCGAGAAGATGAACGAGAGGAGCCACGTTCGCTTGGTCGAGTCTTTAACTTCCGCGATGAACTGCGTACCGGGCCGGTTGCACACCCCACCGTGCCGCATGACCATGAAGTTGCGACAACGGGCCAGCGCGTTCTGATAGACGCGCGGATCCGCCCCGCCGTAGAGCGTGGTCGCGATCTCGCCAAAGCTAAACGAACGTTGCATTAGGGCCGGTTCCAGTCCTGAAAAGTCATACCGGGTGGTTGGTCGTTACAGATGCCGCTCCGCGCCTGAATCCATTCCGCTTCCCGCGGTTTGTCTTTCTGGCTTTCGTTGGCCGCAATGGCTTCCGCCCGCACCAGGTCGTTGAGGTACATCACTTCACACCGCTGCACGACGGCCTTGTCGTTTTTGGTTTGCGCGATCGAGGGCGCCAGGAGTGACGCGAGTCTCCACGCGAGCGCCGAGCGGAACATCGGATCAAACGCCGCGACGTCTTCAATGCGGGCAGTGTAGGCAATTCGGGCATCGGGCTGGTCGGTGTAGATCAACGCGCCGTCATAGACAAGGGACCATGTCGTGATGGCTGTTTCCTGAAGCGAGACCGGCACGTCGACGTCGGAGAATCCAATCACTTCCGTTGCCGAGACAAACTCGGTAATTGTGATCGTGGCGACGTCTTCGCCGTCGACGAGTTGAATGGCGCTGCCGACATCGGAATCCGCGAACAGGTCCGCACTCGCCGTGATGGTGATTTCATCGTCCGGCGTCCAGCCGGTCACGCTGGTCAGCGTCAACGTTTCTTCGGTGTCGTTCTCCCATGCGTAGCCGCGCCCCACATCGAACGGGGGCGGATTGTGGCCACGCTGCCGCAGTCCCTGGATCGTGAGGCGTCGGACGTTCAAGCAGTCGGAGGGTTGCCGGTAGACATAGACCCAATCGTCATTCGCGCGGTCGGTTCGATCCGCCGTGACGTTCCGCCCATCGATTAAGCCGGCCGTGGCGTACTTCGTGGCAAAGGGCCAATGGAAACACCGCAACACGTAATCGCGCTCTTGTGGGAAGTTCACGCGTGGCCAGAGCTGCGCAAACTGCAATTCGGGATCGGCCACGACGACATTTCGCGCGATGCCGATGCGGCTCAACGCGAGGTTGAAAAGTTCTCTTACCCGGAAGTCCGCTTGTCCCGAGGAGATCGAGTATTCCGCTTCCTGAAGCCCCCGCGATTGCGCTTCCGCACGATCGGCGGCATAGCCCTCCTGGCAAATCTTCTGCGCGTTCTCGAGGCGCGAGTGACCCAACGCCAGCCCCTCGCCCAACTTCCACGCGAGCATGGAGACGAACGACGGGTCAAACTCTGCGGGGTCGGTGACGTCGACGGTGTACTCGAGTTCTGCATCCGTCTGATTGGTGAAAATCAGCGGGTCGCCGTCGTCGCTGCGGCCCCGTTCAAACGGTGGCGGGGAATCGTCCTCGCGCCCTTCGTCTTTCAGGACGCGCCGGGCAAACACGCAATCGACCGGATAGGTGTACGCGTACACCCAATCGGTATTCGCCGGGTCGTCAATGTCGCCGTCGACCAATTCCAGAACGAGGTACTTTTTCGCAAACGGCCAACGGAACCCGCGCAATAACTTTAGCCGCTCGATATCCCACAGCGTGAGTGCGGCCCGCGAGACCGCGTTGTCATCGGTGTCGACGTCGACGAGTGGCGTGTTTTGACCGATGCGCAGGAGCGCGAGATTGACGATTTCCGTTTTGCTGGCCATGTGTTCCTACTTCCGCGGCTCGGGTTGCTTCTTGAACGTCCCCGATTCGGTCGTCGTGTTAAATCCGGTATTCGGTTCCGCCGTTACCGTGGTCGTGCGACTGCCGGCACGCAGCGCGAATTGATAGACCGCTTTGTTTCCGGCTTCATCCCGCACCACAACAGAAAAGTAATAAGTGCTCTTTGAATTGAGTCCCGTGGCCGTATACGTCGTGATGTTGTTCGCATAATTGGCAATCAGCGTGGAGGCTTCCGCGCCCGCCAGGGATGTCACGCGTTTGGTCGAGCGATAGACCGCGTACTGCAAATTCGCAACGGACGTCACGTTATCCGTAGCCGCGGTCCAGTTGAGCCGCACGCTCTTGGTGGTCAGCCGTGTAATGGTGAGCGTTCCACTGTTACCCGGTACCGGCGCTGTCGTGTCGCTGTCCTGCGGGGGAGGCGTGGCCGCACAATTCGGGCCGACGCAAAGGCTCACCGTCGCGGAGACGTTCCCCGCAACGTCTTTCGCCCGCACGCGAAAATATCCGGTCATGGAACTGATCGAGGAGTAATCGACGAACGTGTCCTGAAGCCAATTGCCGAACGTGCAACCGCTGCCGGTTTCGAGACAGTAGGAATAGAGAATCGCCGAAGGGTTGGCTTGTTCGACCGGGGCGCCTTGCTCGACGTTGACCTCGCCCAGATTCGGCACCGACTGATCGTCCATCCCAATCCAGCGGATCCGGATGTTGTCGCCCGTGGTCGCTTCCCGCGGGCCGTCCACGATGACCACATTTGGCGCAGCGGTATCCATGCGTGAGGCAATCACGCCAGCCGATAGCCGCGTGCCCAACGTGGTTCCCGAGATCCCGTTGCCGACCAAATAGACCGGGTTGCGCCCGTAAGGAATGACCGTTCCTGTAAACGCGATTGGGTTGCGGAACCGGTCATAGAGCAGATATTCGCTGGCTGTCCCGCTCAACGTCACCTGCCGCGGCAGATAGTCGGAGGAGAACAGGACCGCCACCGGCACACCCGAGGCTTGCTGAAATTCCAAGAACTGGCTATTGCTGGCCGGACTCTTGTTCCCTAAGCGTGTGGCGTGATCCAGAAACGAGCCACCGATCGCGAGAGCCACGAGCTTCGCCGAGGGACTGTTATCGAATTCCAGGCCCGAGGTGGACGCTTGCGACTGAATGTTGCGTGAGTCCGGGCCGACCGTGCGGGTGTCATACAGGCAGTACTGCGACTGCTTCGACGAGAGGGTCCGCGCGAAAATCTCTGCAATCTGCGTGGGACTCGTGGCCAGTCCGGTATAGAACCGGGCCGCATCGTTGTATGGGTAAATCGCTTTTCCGGGAGAGTACCACTGTGCGTTAGGACCGAAGTACGAGCCGTAATCGAACACTCCGGATTCGGTGTTGCGGATTTCGTAGCCGTAGGTGTCGACGATCGCGATTAGGTTTTCCGGAGGATACCCGCCGAAGTAGTTGTGCGTGGACGCGACCGTGAACTTCGTCAGATATGCGGGCTGGAGTGCCGCGAACACGTTCGTCATAAACGAGGCCGGCCGCCCGCCCATCGCAATGATGGTGGTGTCGTCCAAGTCGTTCGCTTGTATCGCGTCGATCGTGACCTCGAGGAGATCCGCGTAGAACGAGGCCGTATACGAGGGCTCATTCCAGACTTCCCAGAGCTTCACCGTGTTCTTGTAGTGGTTGACGATCGTCGAAACGAACGTCGCCCACTTCGTGAGATCCGGCTTGCCGGTTCCATCGTCGCCATAAGTGGGCAGTCCGGACGAACACCCGCCGCCCGAGCACTCGCTACCGAGCACGCCCATGATGGTAAAGCCCGCCGCCTGCGCTGCCGCGATCGAGGAATCGAAATAACGGAAACCCCCTTCCGTTGGCTCGGCCGCTTCCCATCGGAAGAACCCCGTGGGACTCAACGCGCGAAGAGTTTTGAATCCGAGGCGTTGCTGGACGACCAGCTGATGCGGGTAGGTGGTCGCGTGAACACACATCGCGGAAGACGGATCGACGCCTGGCCCGACCGCGTAATTCGGAATGATGCTGTACGCCAGCTCCCGGTCGGTTTGATCGTGGCCTTCCCGCCAGTATCGGAGCGTGAAGAAGCCGGAACGGTTGCCGGTCGCAAACGAAAACGCCGTCGTGGTGCCGGAATTCGCGGAGGCCGAGAGCGGCAGTGTCCCCGCAGACACGACCCGCAACAGGTCGTCGCGGATTTCGTAATTCCATTCCTGATTGGTGATTGCGGAGCCGGTCGTGTTGTACGCCCGGATCGTGCCGAGCAAGGATTCGTTTGAATAGAAGACGTTGCCCGGCTTGCCCGTCGCAACGACAACCTCGAGAGAATTCGCCGCGGCAAAGGTCGAGCCCGTCCCTTCATTCAACGAGACGTCATCGAAGTAAACCGTGCCGTTCGTGATCCCATTGCAGGAGCCGACCGGTTGGTAATAGGACTCGGGGTATTTCTTGGCGTAACCCGAGAACGCGAATTGCACCCAGGCCGACGACGTGACCGAGAGCGCCCCGCCCCACGAATGTTGCGCGTGGTAGCCCGCAGGCGGATCAAACGTGTTGACCATCTGCAGGGTGCAGAACTGCGACCCCGTCGCCATCTTCATCCAGCCCGAGATGGTGTAGCGGCGATTCGGCTTGAGCTTGAAGACAGGCCCGTACCAAGTGGTGGGCCGGTCTAAATCGTTCAGGTCGATGGCGAGCGAATGCGTCCCCGAATGTGCTGCGGCTGTGGTCCACATCGGGTCGGGATCCATTGGACGCGTGGCCGCAATGCCCCACTGTCCCCGATCGTGGCCCGCTTCAAAACTCCCGTCGCCGATGAGATTGCGCGTGCTGGAGATCGTGTTGTCTTCGGTCGCTGGAAAGCTCAGGTTGACCGCCGCTCCGTTGCCAGGTCTGGACAGAACGACGAGGTCCGCATCGGTCGTGATGTAGAGACCGCGGAACAGCGTCTTATTCTGCGAGCCGACTTTGGTCAGCGTCAGCGTGGCCGTGGTCGTTGTCGTTAACGGGGTGATGGTCGCGCGTTCGGTCCAGTACCCGTTATCGTTATTCGATCCGCCGCAAATCGACGTCGCCCGATCCTCGAGCTTGACCGTAGTCGAGTCCACCGCGCCAATGGTCAGCTTGACCGTCGAGCAGAAGTCATACCCAATGGCGAAGAAATAAACGTAGTTCGCAACGCCCGTGGTCAACGCGCGCGGGAGCGTGAGGGTGCAGGTTGTCGTCGCATCAGTCGTGTTCGTGTAGTCGCCGACTTCGGGCGCATCGTTGGTGATGATCGTCCCGGTGGGTCCCGCCGTGACCCATGTCCCTTGACCGGCGCATTGGGTCGCGCCCGCGGCCATCATCGTCACTGAGGTCGCATCGTAGGTGCTCAGACCAAACAACTGCGCGTGTGCCGGTTGAGACAGGCAGACCACGAGCGTTAACGCGAATAGGAAACAAAGCAGGCGTTTCATTTAGATCACACTCAAGGCGTCATCGTTGACCGGCTCCGCGACTTGCTTCGCTTTGCGCTTCCGCGGCTTCGGGTCAATCGGCAGCATGGTTTTGTTGTTCAGTTCCGGAACGTCGAGCGGATCCAGGACTTCGGGCGCTTCCGGTGCGTATCGGTAGCCGACTGGCACCATCCACTTTGATGTGAAGTGCAGCGTGACGGTCCCGTCTTTGGCCGCTGCGGCTTTGGTGATCTCGTCGTCGTCGTCCGCAATCGGCCGCCGCGGTTCGTCCGCAATCGTGAATTCGTCGCCCGGCCGGACGCGAATTCCACAAAACCCCTTCTCTGTCGCAATCACGCGCATGCAGCAACTCCGTAAAAAAGTCCGGAGGCATCACGAAGACACCTCCGGTTGGGGGTTGAGGAATGGTTATTGCAGGCCCGACTTGTACGCCAACCAGGGGGTCGGGTCCATGGTCAAGAATGCATTCACCTTGCCTGCGGTGGTCGTGGTTGTCCCAATCACAGCTTGTACGGCAAGATATCTTTCGTACACCGGACCTTCGGACGGCAACGCCACGCAGACCGGCACGCCGCCGATATTCATCTGGGCATCGTTCGCCGCAGAGTCATCGGTGACGAAAGCCTTGCTAGCGAAGTGGACCGTGGCCGAACCATCGGTTGCGATGGTGTCGGTCGCATCGGAAACCAGCAAGAACTGAATCGTCCCCGCCGATCCGCCTGTGATGATCTCCGTGTCGACGGTGATGACTAGGTACGTCGGCGGTTTGCCCTTGCCGATATCCCGGTGATTCGCACCCAGATCGATGATGTTGCCCACGTTGATCGTGCTGGCGGTGGCCGCAACTGATACCGCGTCGGCGAATTCTGTTCGTTTATCGAGAATCATAAAAAGCCCTCCTTGGCTTGATTCGCCTGCGTTACGCGACGGCGGTTTCGGAATTGACGATCTTGTCGCAGCGTCGGACTGGCACTTCTTCGAACATCATCACGCGACGGCCGGCGACGGTGTCCATGGTCAGTGTCGAGCTTGCGACTTTGTTGGTGATCTGACGGCGCAGGAAGGAACGCACCGTGCGGTTCATGTAGAAGCCCCATCGGACGCTGCCGCTGTCGGTCTCGGGGACCAACTCGAGAGCCTGCGTCATTAGGTCGATGAGGTCGGCACCGGTTCCGGCGTTCTTCGTGAGTGCAGTGTAATCAAGATTGCAAATTCGCACGATAAAACGCCAATCGGGCACGCTCAGGCCGCAGTCCATGCGGAAGTGATCGCGGTACATTTCCGCGCGACCACTGGCACCGTCGACGTTCTCGACGGTCACGACGCCCTTGTCGGTGTGCTTGAGTCCACCAACGGAGCCCTGAGGATAGATGCCGTGCGCGGACTGGTCGCCCCAGCCAATCAACCACACGCTGGTCAGGTTCGAAGCACCCGTACCGTTAATCACGTTCTCGGCAGTTTTCGCCGTCGACGTGGACAGTGCGTTGAAACGCGGAGCGAGACCCGTGAAGGCTTCCGGTTCGGAAGCATCATTGCCATAGAACAAGGTGTCCGCGAATTCCTGGGCGATCCCTTCAATGTGGGCACGGGCTTCGGAGAGACGAAAGGCCGCGGCATTGTTGGCAATGTCCGCCAATGCCTGATCGATTTCGGCATACGCTTCGAGCATGCCGCAGTTGTCGGTGACTTTTGCGCGCGCGCTCTTTGTGGGCTGCACGCCACCGTACAATTTGCGCCATGTCGGGGTCGGTAAACCGGTACGCACCACAGTTTGGTTACCGGTCGGCAGATTCCCCTCTTTCATGGGGATGTCTTTCATGATGTCGTTGGTCTGATTCAGAATCTCCGCAACAGTTGCGATTGAACTGTCGGGATTCATTGCATTGACAACGTCAAGCAACGTGGGATTGATCGCACTGAGTACTGCCACAAGTCCTCCTTGACTCGTTCGCCCCGCCCATCCGTGGACGAGGTCGGAAAATGGTTAGCTCTTCGCCATCGATGGATACATCGCCGCGGCCTTTTCGGCTTCGGTTTTGGGTCGGTCGTGACCGGCGCCGGCGCGAGCATTCAAAGGCATGCTGTCCTCTTTCATGGCTCGCCCGATCGATCGCAGTAAGCGCACAACATGAATGTTGTTACCCAGGCCGGTATCGTTGAGCATCTTTCGAAGATCTTCGGTACCGAACCGGGTCAACGCGCGCTGGACGTCTTGTTCGGTCGCCGAGCGGTTTGCGCCGCCCAGGTCCTTGTCCGCCCAGGTCTGCGTTTCCCATTCCTTGATGGCTTGTTCGACGGTCTGTTGTGAACGTGAGGCGAATCCGCTCACCCGTTCGTGCAGGAAGTCCACGAACTGTTGAGCCTGTTCTCCGGAGAATCCTCGCTCTCGCGCATAGGCGGCGATCTTCTCTGCGTCCTCTTTGGGATCGAACAGCGATTCGTCTTTGAATTTGAGTTCATACTTTTCGGGCACCAGCTTCTTGCGCTCCGCTTCGGACGTGGTTTTGAATTCCTCCACGGCAGAAGTTTTCACGGTCGGAAGGTAGTTCTCGAAAAATGCTTTTTGCTCCGGAGACAGTGAGGTCTCAAACGAAGCGGAATCTTTAATCTCAGCCATAAGCTAGGCGTTCTCCCCCGGATCGACGTCCGGTTCTGTTTCGGGTTGCTTGTCCCGCTGCCGCACGCGCAGCGATTCGGCTTCGCGCTCGTCTTGTTGGGCTTGTGCGATGCGCTCTTGTTCCAATTTGATCCAGATGAACGGGTCGACGGCTTCGAGCAAAGCCCGTTGCGCGTCCGCGATATCGCGTAAGGCCGCAGTGTAGTAGACGCCGCTATCGGCGCGAAACGTGGGCTTGGCTTGGGTCTCCGTCGCGTGGATGAAATGCCGCACGACATACCGGCCGCTTGCGGTTGAGAGCACTTCGCGAATTGCCGAGAACAAACGGTCCTCGTCGCGCTTCGTTTTCTTCTTGGCCTGCCGGATTTGTTCTTTGTCGGCCGCGTTGCGGTTCATCGGGCGACCTCCGTTCCGAGAACGGCAAAAGTCGTGGCGTCGAGGACGTTTTTATTTCTCGTCCACACCCACTGACGTGGATCGCTGACGGCACTGTTGCGGGTAGCACTGTTGCCCAACCACAGTTCGTCGATCGTGTCGGCGGTGGATCCGTACCCAGACGAACTTGGATCAGGAGTGCCAGTGAAAACGTGATTGGACCCTACTCCGGTGTTCTGCGTGAACGTAACGGTGTTGGTCTGGCCGTCGTCGAGCGTGAGATTGAGGCTGACGTGTGAAGCGTCGACGTTGATGTTGTACTTCGTGAGCAGATGCCACGCGCCATCGTTGACCGAGGTGTCCAGTTTGATGTCTGTCGCCGCGAGGTCACTGGCTTTGATCAGGTTCTGGCAGCAATGGTATCCGGACGTGCTGATGTTGAAGCCAAACGTGTATTGCTGGCCCCCACCGTCGCTCGATTCGTTGTAGGGATACGTGATGGCCCGAGATGCACTGGTTTTGATCAATACATCAACCGTGTTGCTACTCAGGTTTGCGAGATACCAAGTTGAGGGAAAGACTACATAGCTTGTCCCTCCGGTCGGTGTTGCCGCGGCACCAAACTTCCCTCCTGTGGAGGAGGTGACACCAACAGTCCCAGTAATGCTGACGCCGTTCCGAGCGCCCAAGGCATCGTTGATGTTCAGGCTCCCGCCAGAGTTCTCAAAGTGGTAGACCGATATGTAACCAGCGGCACTGTAGGTCCCCGACGCATCGCTGGCATCAGTGGTCTTCGTGGGATTGTCATGGCAGAGATAGAACGTCGTGTCGACCGTGTGCGAGAGATCGCGCTTCACATTCACGATCACGTGGCCAGTCGTGCCGTCGTACAACTGCTTCTCGTATCCCGTGATCGGCGTTGTGCAGGTGTCCGAGTACGGGCGGATGTCGTCGCCTTGCGCATCGGCAACGTGTCCGCCATTGGCAAGCGTCTTGAATCGATCGTCTGTGTAGTCGAGCTGGACGATGAAGTGGTTAACGTCCTCTGCCGTGCAGCACGCACCGCTCCCAACCTTGGTGTGATCGACAACGACCGGACTGTAGTAAAGGAAGACGTCTGGCGCAGATCCCGCATCCGATACACCAAGCAGCGTTAACCCGGACTGTTCTGCAAGAAGCTTGACCGGAGGCATACTCACCGCGGACACAAATCCGCCGCAGATCAGCAACGCAAACAGAAGCGTGGAGAGCCGTTTCACGTTAGTAGCTCACCGTCGATTTGTAGCCAGAGCAGGAGATTTTTGTACTCGAGCCGGTCGTCACGTTCGCCGAATACAATGCGTTACCCGCTGTCGGCACTTTCAGCGGAGCTGGGAATACGTATGTGCCGCCGCCGCCCCCCGTTGTGGCCACTGTCGCGGCCGGTGCCGGAAGCACATAGAGCGTCGTGCCGCCGCTGCCGTCCTGCAACAGAATGTCGGTCGATACCGTCGTGCTCGCGTTCGACGTCGTGCATTGCGTGATGTAGAGATAATTCGATGCGGTCCCGCCAACCGTCGACGTGGACGTGGTACCGGTCATCGCGGAAGTCACCGCGCCGCTAACCAGGGTCGCGCCCTCGGGTAACCCGCTCGGGTACTCCTGCACGACGCGGACACCGCCCTTCAAGGTGTCGCACGAAAGATACGTCGCGGTGGCAGTGGTTGGTGTCGGCGGCGACGTGGCCACGAGACACGGAATCGTATTGATGGCCGTCGAGCCCGGCGTGTTCCCATTCCCCTTGTTGCCGGTCTGGATGACCACCACGGAACCGGTCGAGATGTTTTCAATCGCCGTCTTGACCGATTGCTGGGTTGCTTCCAGATTCAACAACGATGTATTCAGGTTCGTACCCGCATTCGCGGTCACCGTTCCCGTTGTGCTTGTCGTGACGGTCGTGGATCCCGGTGCGATATCGCGCCATCCAATCAGGTCCGCGTACACGGTGCCTGTGCCGGTTTTGGAATTCAGTACGATCTTGAGCCACGGCTGAAAGCCCGTGCCGATGACCGTACCGAATGTCGTTGCCGTGACCGGCAACGTGCCCGAGGAGAGCGTCGACCATGTCGAGAAGCTTCCTGGCGATCCGCTCGAATCCGGCGCCCCATCGAATTCCACCGACACTCCCGAAAATCCCGTCGAGTAATAAGTAAACTGCCACACCGTACAACCGGCCTTGCGGTTATCCAGGTTTGAACTGGAACCGGCCGCGGTAAATTCCGCGTGCAGGCGGCAACCTTCGTCAGGAACTTTCTGAGTGGCAATCTGTCCGAATCCCGGCAGACTCAAAAGCATCAATGCGCAAATCAATGAAATCCGTTTCATTGGGGTACCTTTCCTAGTCCTTGAGGGCGTAATCGCGTATGCCCAGACTTGCAATCAATCGCAAGAGTCCGCGCTTGCAGGTCGCCCGGCGTTTGTATGTTTCGCTGGAACGGGCGATCTGGCGCCCGTTGCGATGACTGAGCCGCCAAAAGAATTCCCCGTTTCGGCTGCGCTCGACGGTCGCGGTGTATTTCGGCTGCATCAGGCAGTCTCCTTTTCAAAGCGTGAGGGCGTACAGAATCGCTCCGTTAAAAACTCTTTCACTTCCGTGCTCACCCGGCCGCGCGACGAATAGAACGGCCCAACCATTGGACGCTGTCGCTTGCAGTCGCTCATGCGTGCGAGGTTCAACGCTACACGGAAGATGTTGCCGTACAGCGACCGGAATAGACCGCGCTTCCAGAACGGCACAATCTCCGCGAGCTGTTGCACCTTGTCGCGCTCCACGGGAAACGGCACATGCACCCCGAAGTCGAGCGGGTCGGTGAACTGCCGGCGCGTGAGGATGTCCAAGGTTTCGGCCCGGCGCTTGTTGTACGGGCTGGTGATTCGGCGCACGCGTGCGAGATGTGAACGAATCAAACCCATGTGGTACGTCGGCAGGGTGTCCATTTTCGCCAAAAGGTAAAAGTCATCGTTCATCAAGACGAACCGTTCCGGCAGCAGCGGCAGCGCCTTGAGGAGTTTTCCGCCCACCCGTTCCGCTTTGTCGATGCCGGTTTCCTCCATCGGGATCCGGATCACATTCCGTGCGAAGGCGGGAACATTCCCAACAATCGCCACACTCGATATCGGCGCGTAGTTCTCCAACGACCGCAGCGAGTAGCGCAGTTCGTTGTTGCCCCAAATAGAGCCTTTGCCGATGAGGTAGACGAAGTGCATTACGCGAGATCCACTTCGATATAGAGCACGGTCGCCGTCAGGGTGTTGGCCGCATGCCCGCCCGTGAAATCCTCATTGTCATTGGTCGCGTTCAGATACAGAGCATCCACGCCCGGCCCACCCGCTGCGGAGCCCAGGCCATTGTCCGAATAGATACCGAGAGCGCATTCCCTCACGGTTCCGCTCGATAGCATGCTGGAACCCGAGACGGATGCTGTGAACGCGGCGCCGCCGTTAACCGAGAGTACAGAAGCGACGTCGATATTGGTGTAATCGCCGGCCGTATGATCCACGGCCAAATACGCCATGATTGGCACGAAGGACGTCCGCTCTTTCGCAGGGACCAGCGGGAAGCCCCGCGCGCTATTCATCGTCGGGAGGGACTTGATTTGGTCATTCGACAACCGCACGGAAACTTTCTTGATCTGCGCCGGTAATCCCGCGGGCACCGTCTCGCCAATCGTCGCGTCGATGTCCCCAGTGAATTCGTCGGACTCGTCGATATCGTCGGCAACGAAGCGGTAGAACCGGGAATGCGTTGTCTCGTTTTTGACCGTGCCCGAAATCAGCGTCGATTCGGCTTCAACGACAATCTCAAACGCATAAATGGAGTCACCGCGCTCCAACCGGATTTTGCCGACAAAGCCACCGGACTCTTCCGTGGTCACGGCATAAGTCGCACTCTCGCCAGCCCCCAATGAAAACGTCGGGCCGACTCCCGCTTCGGTGAAGTTGTGGGTGTAGGTTGTGATCTGTGACATTTACTCTCCTTGCATCACCGTATCGAGTGCGGTGTTTTGATCCATCGGGGTTGTGCCTAAATCTTTCGCGGCTTTCGCCTGCATTTGTGCCTGTTCGGCGGCCATCATCTGCGCTTGCTGTTGTTGTCGCTGCTGTGCGATTTGCGCGGCTTCGTCATCCGATCGCAGCATCTTGGGCGGAACGCCGGTCATGTCCGCGTACTCGTTCATCACTTCCGCCCAATTCACTTTATCGAGCACTTCGGGCGCGATCGGTGCGACGGCCAGCGTGGTTTGGATGAATCGATCGACGGGGCCAATGCGGACGAGCTTCAATGCCCGGTTCAACATCGAGACGTAATTCAGCGTCAACCGTACGCCGAGTAATTCTTGCGGGGGTTCCGGCAGCATGCCCGCCCGTTCCATCATCGGGAAGATGCGGTCAAAAGTCGGTTCGTGCAGTTCGTCGTTGTTGCGCTCCACGACCTGAGAGAGCGCCCAGAATTTTTCCTCGTGCCGTTCTTCAATTTCGCGCGCGGTTTTCTGCGGACTCGGAGACGAGGCAATCATCAAGAACAAGTCTTCGTAGAACGCGCGCCGGATGAGGAAACGCACGTCCTCGATATCGACCCGCAGGTCCCCGATGGACAACGAGACTTCATGCACGGGCCGAATACCCTTGTCTTGATTCAAGGCATCGAGCGCGTTGTACTCGCCAGGCAGGAGTGAGATTTGTTTCAGTTGAGACGGTCCCTGCAATGGCGGGTTAACCATCTTTTCGAGGGCTTGCCCTTTGCGCTTGGTTTCCACCTGTAACTGCTGAATGTCCCCGAGGGCGTCCATTGCCGGGCAGCTGGACCCGTAGATATCGCCCACGACCGCGTCCCACCGGGGCGCCACAATCGGAAACTCGTTGAAGCCGGATTCCTTCAGAAACCCGCTGTGTCCTTTTTCGAAGTGGCAGGAGTAGAACGGGAGATGCTTCGCTTCAACGCGGTATTCGTCCGCGTCCCGGTTGGGTGAGACGATCCAGCAGACATCCACATTCGTTTCGTAGTCGTGCTGGTCCCACAGCTTCTTGACGTTCGGGGAGCAGACGGACCAATCGAACTTGCCCGTCTCCGCATCGAATACGAATTGTTCGACGATCTGCGCGACCGTCATTTGATACTCATGCACGAAGGTGTCGACGGTTCCACGATTCGACACCCCCAATGCATACGATCCCACCGGGAACGGGTAACACCGGAACAGATCCCGGCTATCTTCCATGATGGCCATGCAACCGGTTCCGAATGTGCCCTCGTCCCCGTACAACGTGGGATACGCGTTATAGAGATTCGTGGAGGCGAAGACGGCATACATGATGCGCGTCACATCATGGAGCCATTCCTTGACCGGTCCCCACTTCGCTAGATTCGGATCCGGTACGCCAAGCTCAAACCACGGGCTTGCGGGGTTGCTCATCCCGGTCGCCATGCCACTAATGAGAGTCCGCAGCGCAAACGTGGCCGTCGAATCGATGATTCGGCGGTTGCGTTTATCCCCGCGGTTCCGATCGCTGGCCAAGGTGCGCAACCGTTGCGGCCGGATGAAATCCGCCAGTTCGCGCCAATGACTTTCAAACGAACCGCGCTCCTTCATCAGCGTGGCCTGGATCGTGTCGTATTGCTGGCGCTTCGAGATATCGAGACCGAACTTAGCCACGGATCAACTCACTTTCAATGACGAAGGCTTGGACCGCGAAGCATCGCCGGATCCAGCCTTGAGCGTAGGTGTCGAAGCCATCCCGGGTACCGTAGTAAACAACGCGATTGGTCAGCAGCTTCTTGAGGGTTTCCAATGCCGGCGCGACCACCGATAGCGCGATTGTCTGCGGACCGATTAAACCGTCGACATGAGCACCGACCGCACGTTGCAGGAATTCGATGGAGGGCTTCAGGCCAGGATTAACAGCGGCATCAAAGAGAGGCAAACGAAGGTAGGACGGAAAGTGCTCACAGCGCGCAGGTTCCCAATAGTGCAATCGGTAGATGGCAGTCGCATCGTTTAGCGAGAAAGTTGGATTGGAGACTTCCGGGTGATACCGCGAGGAGATCCCCCACTTCGTGAGTCCGCCGCGGTCCCGTTCGTCATGGGACAGAACGCCCTCTTGCTTGAGGGTGAATTCCACTGCGGTTTCAAACGTCAATGCGATGCGCCTCCGTGCGTTCTATGGGGACGTCGACCGGCCCCCTGCGGTTATTTCGTGACGGTCTGCCGCTTTTCCCAACTCCGCGCGCCGGTATATCCGAGAACAGCCGCCCCGAATAACCAGAACAACGCCTCGGGGAAGTCGACGGGCTTACGGCCAATCAGCGGAAATATGATGTAGTTGCAGGCCAGGATGATGTTGACGTTGTACATGAACGTCGGCCGCGCCCTGGATGTGAACTTGTCGCCCGACTTTGCTTCTGCCTGAATGTTCTGGGAAGCGGCGTCCGCCAGCTTCGCCTCGAGGTTCGCGTCGATTTCCGCAAGCTTGGCTTCGTGCTCGCGCAACTGTTGATCGACTTCCGCTTTGGCGGCCGGTGTGAGCTTGAACGCCCCCACAATCTCTTTGATGAGGTCGCCGATACTGCCTGTCCCGAGAACCTTGTCGAGTAGTGCCATAGTTATTTGATCTTCTGCGTCACCTGATACAACGTGCCGTTTGCTTCCACTGTGCAGACGTAGCGTTCACCGCAACCAATTTCATTCATCGCCAACCGCAAGTCGGCCGGCGTTGCGGCCGCAATCGCGACCGCCCCATCGTCGAATCGCTGATACGAGTACCCGTGACGGTCGACGCGTTCAAATCGTGCGGGATCACTGGCCGTGACTTTGTGCCGGCAGGAGAACGTCAGACAGGAAACAATGATTAACCCGAGGGTCGCGGCTTTCATGGCGTCACTTAACGTAAGGGCTCCGCAAAATCGCGCAGCCGTTCAATTTCTTTCGCGTGAGTCTCAACCTTTTCCTCGAGGCGTCCGAACCGATTGGACAGCGACAGCACCTTGAGTAGCGTGGGGACCGCAACAGCCAGCACGGCGATAATCAAACCGGTGTCGAGGTTCATCAGTACCCCCGCGCCCTTACCGCAGTGGTCATCGCTTTGTAGTTCGATCCACCGAGGTTGTACTGGTTGATGCCACCTGCCGCTAATCGCTTCTGGAGTTGCGCCTTCGCCAAATTGGTTTGGCCCTGGACCGTCTGCCCGGTTTTGGCGAGCATCGATTTCATGGTTGGGATTTCGTCGGCCTTGATCTTGGGCTTCAGTCGCGAGAGGTCATTCGAGAGCGAATTGCGCCAGGCCGTGATGATCGGCGTCAGGTTGCCATTTGGGCCGATGGCCTGTTCAACGACTTTGTTTTGTTTAGTGCCTTGCGCCGCGTAGCCCTGCGCATTGGAAAAGAAGTCCGCGATTTCGGTCTCTAGTTGATCGTTGGCCGCCTGCGCTTGCTTATAGGTGAGCGTGCCCTTTTCTCGGGCTTGCGTGATCGGGTCGATGATGGCAGCGACACGTTTATGGAAGTCGTCTTGATATTTGCCGGTGAATTCGGAGGCGTAGGGGTGAACTTGCGACTTCTTCCAGATGTACGCGCCCAGCGCCGCGCCCGCACCCAGGAAACCCGTGGCGAGCGTGCCGCCCAGAGCCACGCCGGCCATACCGCCGCCCTGCCAGAGTCCAGCCCCTTTCAGAATATCCGTCGCGCTTGGCATCCGTGCCTTTCCAAGAAAGTGAGCCGCGGCAACGTCCCATCGTGGTTGTTGCCGCGATCACCGGAGTGTTCACATGAGAGAAACAACGTTCAATCTTTGTTCTATGACGGCGTCCACTCCCCGCGCAACTGGCGAAAAGGGGTAGGGGGTGGCGATTTCAACGTTTCTTTGGTGGTGCCATCAATAGGAGAAGCAGCACCATTCCCACCCAGATCCCGGTCAATAAGCCGTGTACCCACCATGCAAACATGTATCCCGTCATATTTCCCGCATGGGATCAAAGTCCCGTTCGGTCTCCATCCGGTTCGGATCGAAGTCCGTGCGCGCCTTCTGCGTGACCTTCCGTTGTTGCATGCTCCGTCGCGGCATATCCGGTAGCGCGTAGGTTTGGGCGTAACCGTCCGCCATGTCGGGGGAATGCCCCAGCTTCGCTTTTATCATCTCCTTCGGTTCGACCCAAAGCTTGCCCTCGCGCAGTGTGTACGTTGCCGCCGTAAGTTCTCGTCTCAGGTCCCGCGTCTTTGGCGTGTCCGGAATTTGTGCGCGTTCGCGAACGTGTTCCGCCAGTTTGAAATGCATGTACGAGCGCAGGTTGAAGAACCGTGGATCCGGCGACGGTGTCGAGTACACGAGCTCCATTGCCGGATACCCCGCAACAATGAGCTGATCCACCGTTCCCTGTCCCCATCCGCCCGTTTGGTCAATCAGGATACGAATACTTGTCGGGTCGTGCGGTTCCCACTTCTGCACGGCCTGGACAATCCGCCCGGCAATGACGGACGTTCGTACGTTGCGCAACGCTTCCGGATTGAACCAGACGACGCCCTGCCGCGGGCATAGCATCGACCGATCGTCACCGAAGCGCGCACAGTCCACGCCCAGCCGTTTCTCGGCCCATTCGTACGCATCAATCCGATAGTGTCGGCGCATCGCGTTTTCGACGTCTTCAATCCCGAGCAGCGCATTGATGGAGGCGGGCGGGAATTCGCCCAAGATCGTTGCTTTAACCCACGGGTTTTCCCGGCCGTAGAGTTTGATCGCTTCGCGTGCGTTCTCAATGTCGGTACGCTTGCCGCGATCAGGCCGCTCCGGGTCTGCCGTGATCGAGATGGAATAGGTCAGGTGCGATTCGATCACGCACGCCTGGTACAGCACACCCTCGAGCGACGTGGGGTTGCCGCCAATTAGGAGCTTTGCCCATTGGTGCTCGCTGGAGAGGATCTGCTTCGCCACCCGCAACAGCGGTACCGGAATGTCGCCGGCCTCATCGAGAACCGCCATGATGTATTTGCCGTGAATCCCCGACATCGCCCGGCCTTGCGCTTCCGGATCCGCGCGCTTGGCCCAGGTTCGCGCTTCCACGTACCACGTATCGGGAGCATGTTTGGCAAACAGCCGCGTTGACGTCATGTCAAAGGCCCGCGTCATGTACTCGCTGCGACTGCGCCACACGGCGATTTCTTTCCAGATGCCCGATTTCAGATTGGCCTGGTCGATCGAGGTCACAATCCCAATCGGGTGTTCGGTCGCATCCCGTCCACCGTGACAACCCACAAACCAATTGACCGCCCCGCCAAATGCCGCAGACTTGCCGGCGCCCGTGCAAGCTTTCAAGGCAATTTGTAATTCCTTTGGATCCTGCGAAGGGAGAACGCGGGCGAAGTCCTCGAGCCACGGTTCCGGGTCCATCTTGATTTCATCGAAGAAGAAGACCGCGGGATTCTCGCGCCAGATGCGGACTTGTGCCGCGGCCTTATCGAGCGCGTTCACGGCTTCGCTTTCGCCTGTTCGTAGCTGCGCGCCATGATTTCACCGAGACTTTCGGTCGCTCCCAATTCGAGCTTGTCCTTAAACTCGGGCGCTTTCGCTTTGGCGAGCAGTTCCAGTAATCGTTCGGAGAACTTGCGCACCGTGGCCGGGAATTCAACGGGGTTTCCGTTCTTATCTTTGATGACGTCGCCGTTGTCGTCCAATAGCCGAAACGTCTGAATCCGCCCCTGATAAACGATTGGTTCTTCCCAGCCGTCAATGGCACGAAGTCGCACGGCATCCCGCACCCGATCAACAAACCGCTCCTGCGCTGCGCCGTATTCCTTCGCGTAACTGTCGGTTTCGAGCCACCGGTAATGCATGTCTCGCGCAACGCCGGCCGATTCGGCCGCATGCGTAATGGTGCCCAGGCGGGAGTACGCCTCGAGAAACGCCTTCTGCTTCGCGCGCGTGGGACTGTCGACTTTCGTGCGAGCGCGCGCCGCCTTTTTCTTCAACACAGTTCCTCGTGAATGATCAAAAAGTATGGCTCGCCACCAATAAGGCGCTCGCCGATTTCAATACGCGGGTTACACATGCAGAGCACATCGAAAGCGTGTGCTTCAACGTCAACAACCGGCGCGACGTGCACTTCGCCGACAGTCTCCATCTCGTACACACCCCATCGGGTTTCGCGCATGCGCCCTCCCTGGCGAAAAAGAAATCATTAACGCCACCCCTGGCGAAAGTGGTGACGGGTATCAGAACTAAGTCACTTACAGCGCGGCGGAAATAGGGGTTTCGCCACCCGTCGCTTTTGCCTTTCCGCCAATAATCGCGCGTACTGTGCTACGAGATATGCCCGCTCCGCGGGCGATCTCCGCAATTGGCCGGCCTGCTTCAGCCAGTTCGCATATTCGGCCACGGTTAACGAGTACGGTGGGACGTCCAAACTTCACCCCTTGTGCTTTCGCACGCGCCATCCCGGCCTTCACCCGTTCGCGAATGACGTCGCGCTCGAGTTCCGCTAGGTTGGCGAACAGCCTGAAGACGAACCGGCCCATTGCCGTCGTCGTGTCCGTCGCCTCATGCAAACTGACAAAGTTAATGCCGAGGCTTTCGAACGTGTCGCATGCCCGAATCAAATGCAGCGTGCTACGTGCAAACCGGTCGTACCGCCACACCATCACGACATCGAACTTCCGCTTGGCCGCGTCCTTCATCAGCCGATCGAGTTGCGGGCGCCGATCCTTTGCCCCACTCCAACCAAGGTCGACATATTCATCGACGATCTGCCATTCCCGGCGTTGCACATCCGCGCGTAAATGGTGCAATTGGGTTTCGGGGTTTTGCCCTTTGTCGTCGGTGGAGACGCGGGCATAGAGCGCGACTCTCATTTGCGCCCCTTCCGCACGCCGGTCTCATACCGCCGCGCCTGCGTCAGTTCTTGAATAATGCAGGCTGTTTTCTGGATTTGATCGGCCATCGCGCCGGCCAGGAACACGATTTGCTTGGTCCGCACTTCGATACACTCGAGGCGGTCCATTGCCTTTTCGTACTCTTCGGCCAGGACGTCGTAATCGATTGAGGCCGCGTATCCAACGCGATGCTGGAGGGTGTCGGCCATCAGTCGCCCGCCTTCACGTCGGAGATCTTTAGGAGCTTCATCAGGTATGCGACCTGCGTTTGCAGCGCGGGGTAGTGAAGACTCCACGACAGCACATTCAGGAGGGTGTCCCAATGGCTCGGATTGTTCGAGTCAAACGAGCGAATGAATCGCTGCGCAACGACTTCAGCGCGGATCTCTGGAATTGTCCGCATCAATCGTCCGCCGCCTGATCCATCCCGACTTTGGGCGCATGACAGCCGTGGGAACCGTAACGGCCGATCGTGACGGGGGTATAGCGCGGGGGTGCCTCTTGGGTTTCGGACTCGTCCTTGTCCTCTGTTTCTGGATCCATCGCCCCTCCTTGGGCTTTGGGCTATATGCCTACTTACTCTTGATGGCGACTAGGACCGCCAGCAGTAGGACCCAGCAGGCCATCGCTAAAAGACAAATCGAATTGGTGCGTTTCATGAGGTCAACGTTGGAATCGGTGGCACCCGCTACCAGGACAAGAAACACCGAGAACGCGATCAATGGAAGCATTAGGCTACGCCTTCCGTCACCTTGCGGTGCGTCTTCACTTCATACCGGCCGATGCCGTGAGCACGGAACACTTTGTTCTGCCCTTCGAACACGTCGACGATTTCTTTCAGGTGTCCGTCCGCCATGTCGACCGGCTTGCTGATGCCCACCGCTTGAACAATGAGATTCATGGTCTCGTCCGACCGCTTCAGCCAGGCAATCCCGGTTTCACGCTGCTTTTCGTACTTCCGGATCAACCGCCGTTGCTTCCGAAGTAGTTTCTCCGTCTTGGTCAAACTCCCCTCCAATCTGTGAGACGTGTATGAATCCTGTCCGGCGAATAGTAGGGTGCCGTTGATCTGACCGAGAGCGTTCTATCAGCTGCACCAGCCGCCGGACAAGCTCGTCATGGCTGAATTCTGCCGGTTTCAGCCCCGGCTCAAACGCGAGGGAAAGCTGGGTACCTTTCGATCGCGGCATCGTTGCGCCTCCTGGATTTCACGGTGTAAACCGGGCCGTTCCCGGTTTTGACATCGCTTCCCCATTCCGCACTTCCACCAGACTGCTATTACGCCCGTCCTTGGCGTTGTATCCTTGCTCATTCGTCCCTATCGAGAAAGGAAGGCTTGAATGCCCAGAAAAACAACCCGTTCCCATCGTCCAGCGGTGGGTGTTGCCAGCACCCGACAAACCATCAACAACAATCAGATCATCGGAACCGCCTTACGCAATCTGACGGCGTCCGCCGATCTCTGCTTGCAGCTCGGCCTGATCAACGAGCAGTGGTACCGTCAAAACATCACCGGTCTGCATATCCGAATGATGACCGGGAGTCCGTCCACCGCGCAACGGGCCGTCCGTGGTCAAGTCGCACAGTTCCCGGCGTCTGTTGCTTCCTGAGTTCAATCCGCCCCCGGAATACACGTCGGCTGCCCGTTCGTCCATGATTGGGTACTGAGTTGTAAGGGGGACATGAGACCGGGCCTGACGCGGCCTCAAGAATCGGATCGAGTAATAGGAAAAGGGTGCCAATTAACATCCGTGTCCTGTCCTCGGGGCGCTTGCCATCATGGGGCGCCTCAGACCTTCCTATCCTCAGGAAGTTGGCGACAGATTACGCCGAACGCGTTTGGTCGAAAAGCCTGTGTTTACACTATTTTTGTGTACGCGTCTTGCGCACCGTAAGGTTGTAGAGGGCCATGTAACACCGCCGTCCGCACACCGTCTTGTGTCGATCCTCGGCTAGTACGACGAAGGACTTCCCACAGTTCACGCACTTTTTCAGTACGATCTGATGCCGGCCAGGCGCCGCCGCATCTTCAATTTCAATCTCCACGACTTGATTTTCAATCTCGACGATGGCCTTGCTGTCTTCGGTGGTATACGGGGCGGAATATAACTCGTCGACGAGGTTGGCAACGGTCTCGCCGATCTCGACCAATAGGGGATCATTCATCAATGTCAGGGGTGCTATCGCTGCATTAATGTCGTGCGCGATCCGTCGCTTGAATTTTCCCAACACAAGCTGGTTTGGCCTTCCTGCCTCCCTTACTTATAAAGACGTAATCCAGAGCTCCCAACACGCAGAATTCTTCTGAGGGGAGTGTAACAAGGTGGGCAAAATCGGGGAGGCCGGCCGCGGTGCTCACGCAGCCGGCGCGAGGCTTACTTCTTCTTGCTGGACGATTTCTTACCGGTGGCCATCGGCCGCTTCTTCGTGCTGGTTGCCATTGGAGCCCTCCTTTCTCAAGAGAGAGAATCGCTCTCGTTGTAGCATTTTGAGAAGGACGCATGCACTACGAAATCAACATCCAGCTGATCGAACGCGACGGGAGCTACAGCGCGGTGAAGGATTCGAAGCGTGTGACGAAGCTACCGACCATTGAACAGGCGCGTGTGATGATGGGATATCTTGCGGAGCAGGCGAAGGCCGAACCCGTACCGGAACCGGTCACGGACTAAGCTTCCACAGCTCCTCGAGATCCGCGATCTCGCGGCGACGGTTTTCCTCCCGCTCGTGCCAGTCTTTGAACGCGGCTCGCCCGTTCTCTTTAATCACGGCAGCCGTCGCTCGCGGACAGAGCTTGCCCATGAACTCAAGGTGAAACCCATCTTCACCGAAACAGATCGGACAGATGCTGCCGGACACGATTCCCCTCCTTTAGGCCGCGCTTCACGTAACGAACCAGAGCTGCTTTGAACCAACGCTCCATCGGAAGCGCCCGAATTACCTGGAGCTGACGACGTTTGTTCACCGTCTCAACCTCACGCGCGTGCGAGTTTTGGCGATCAATTCACGCGCCTGGTTCAAGGCCTCAAGATCCTCCGCCTGCAGTTCCTCTTTGTACTCCGGATGCAGGGTGAGCATGTCGAACTTCAGCATCATTTCGCCAAGCTCGGCGATGAGTCGGTTGTGTCGCTCCTCACGCCGCTTTTCCTGCTGGAGTGCGTGATCGGAGTCCTGGGAATCCGTGTAATCGTATCTACTCATCGTTGCCTCCCGGCTCGCGATCGGGCTCGAGCCAGCCCATGTCGATCGCTTTTTGGTGTGCCCAGCTCCGCCGCAGCGGCGAGTCCGGGGTCTCCCGGCTCATCGTGAGCAACGTTTTTGACTGCGAGAGCAGCTCCTTGAAACGCTCGTTCCATTCTTCGCCGCTCATTCGACGATCTCCGCGCATTTCAGGCCGGCGCGCAACTCCGGACACGCCCGTTCCCGCATCGCAAAATCCGCGTAAGCTTCCGGAGTTTTCCATTGATGGGGATGGTCACAGTGCCGGCAGAGACAGTGTTCAAAGATCTCGAGGTCCTCCGCTTGATCGATCCGCATCTGCACCCGACGTTCGTGTTTGTCTACTTTGGTAGACACCTGCTGCGGCGGAGACTCCTTCCACACGAGAGCCGCACGGTACGGTGAGAAGATCCGCCGGCCGCTCTCCTTGTACGCGACCATGCCGGCGATCGCCGCGCGAAGACGCTCCGGACCGAGGCGTCGTTCCAGGTCGCGCCACTCCGCGACCGTGAAGGTCAGGCCCCCTTGCGTAATGTGCTCCGAATTGGGCGGGCCGCTCTCTCTCTCCTGTTTCAATTCAGAGTTAAAGAATTCTGGTTTGTTAGGTGGCACCTGGTTCACCGGCTTTTCTGAACCTGGTTCCTCAAACAGGAGGGGTGGTTGCGCCACCCGTTTCAATTTCCGCTGCTGGCGCAGCCGGCCGAGCCACTTCACGCACTCTCCGACCGCGAGCTGGTAAATCGGCGTGCCGTAGATCTTGTGGATCCCGAGAAAGCGGATGAACTTCGAGGCGAGCAAATCTCGAAGCGCGTCCTGAACTGCTCGCTTCGAGAGCCCGCACATCCGGGTCAGTCTGTCCAGTGACGGCCAGCATGTATGATCGGCCTTAGACCAGGCGTGGTCTGCCAAGGCGCGAAGTACGAACTTTGGTGTCGAGGGGAGTTGCTGCTCCCAAGCCCAATCGAGTCCGGAAATGGTAGATGCAGACACGGCGTTTCTCCTTCTTCGGAAACACGTTCGGCGTCGATTTCCTGAAGTGACACGCTTCAGGGAACCATCGCGCCTTGGTCCTGTTTTGGTCCTGTTTAGTTTGCCCGAAGAGGGCGGGGTTTACTCACGCTGCAGCTGCCAAACACCGCATCAGCGTTATGGTTTACCTGAGTTTTCCTGGAAAAGTTCTGTGTCGCTCTTAGACTCAAAATCTGCCGGGGTTCACTCCCCGTGGGGGTTCAAGTCCCTTCTCCGGCATCCTCATAATTCAAGGCTTAGCCGTTTTCGAGCGTGTACAGCCGTTCCAGTTCCCCAACCTCATTGGTCCTGTTTTGGTCCTGCTTGAAATCGATCATGAGCTGCCGCAAGCCCTCGGCTTCCTGGCGCTGCGCCTCGACGATCGATCGAGCCGCATGCTGGGGAGCAAAGTGCGCGTAACGCATAGTCGTGTGGATATCGGAATGCCCCAGGAGCTGCTGAACCGTTTTCAGGTCCACTCCCAGCCGTACCCACTGTGTTGCTCGGAAATGACGGAAGTCTTCCGGATTCACCCAATTCATCCCCGTGACCAATCGTGCCTTATCGAAGGGCGCCCGCACATCCGTGAGGGGTTTGAAGGTCTCGAGTCGAACGAAGCAATGCGGCTCGTCCGCCACACGCGGCAAGGTCCCGAATAGATCTTTTGCAAAATCCGAAATCGGGATGTACCGGGGCCGCTTCCCTTTGGATCGATCCACGGTGAGGATGCGCTCGGCCAGGTCGACGTGCCGCCACTCCAACCGCTCCGCTTCGGAGCATCGGAGCGCGAGCTCGCCCATAACGCCGGCGAATGCTCCCACGACTGGATCGATTTTGAGGAGCGCGGCTACGAAAGTCCGCTCCTCGTTGATGGTCATCACACGCAAAGCGCGGGCTTCCTCCGGATACGATGGGAAACGCGTCATCGGATGCGCGGAGATATGGCCCAGGTGTAAGGCGTGCGAGAGCATGGAGGACAGAACGTCCATCATGCGATTAACGGTGGGCCCGGCGACCGATCGCGCTCGCCATTGCTGCAGGCGGACGGCATCGGCGCGGCTGAACTGCTTGAGCCGCACTTTGCCGACGATCGGCAAAAAGCGGTCAATTTCTTCTTCGTGGAAATCGCACCGCCGGTTCTTCTTGCGGCAGTGCTCGAGAAACACTTTTGAAAACTGCTCGAGCGTGAGATCCTCACGATCCTCTTTGCTCGAGAGTTTTTCTTTCAACTGCCGCCAGGTCCCAGTGGCGATCGCGGCTTCGATTTGGGATCGCATCTGGCGGGCGAGAGCTTTGGTGGGAAAGACGCGGCGAAACCGCGTCTCGTCGGGCCAGTACTTCGATAGTTCAATCCGGCCGCGACGTTCGAGAATATTGCGGTCATCTTCGGACATTGACGGTTCCTTTCAAGATGCCGCCGATGCTGGTGTTTGGCGCTCGCGATTCTCCCACCGCGCAAGCGAAGCGCGCAAGGATTCCAAATCCTCGAGCTTATATGTCCGCCGGCCATGAAACTCGTAGCAGTCGATCAATCCGCGGTCTGTGTCTTCGCGAAGGGCCTTGGGGCTGATTCCGAGGAATTGGGCGGCGGCTTTCAGGCTGAAGAGGGCCTGGTTGGGAATAACTTCTAACGCGATGCGTTTTCCAATCATGCGTCCGGGACCCAAGCTGGACGCGGCCTCTGGTGTACTATCATCACTAGGACCGCTTGAACATTGACGATTCCGCCCGGCGCACCCAACGCCGGGCATTTGCTTGTAGGGGCGCTCTGTGGTGCGACGCCCGAAGACGGTTACCGCCGCACTCGGCGCGCTGCTGTGGTCGCTGGCGGATTCACGGCGTTATTCAGCGCTGCCGCCGAATCGGCGACCGTCTGAGTAACGGCACCCACGCGGCCGACCTGAGTCGACACGTCAGTTAACGCCTCTACCGCGGCATCGACGGCGGGCGCCAGGTCATCATTCGTTGCGGATTCCAAGGCGTCTACAGCATCAGACAATGCACTCATTTGCGTTTTCTCCTGGATGGACGATTCGATGAAGGATTGACGTCCGCGACAGCCGTAGTGAGCTGCGCGGACAATTGACGGACAACTTGCTCGATTCCCCGAATGCGCTGGATCTGTACTTCGGTATCCGGATCCGCTTCGGGGGGAACCATGTGGACGTAGACATCGACCCGGATCTGAAAGGCCACGAATCACCCCTTTCAATGGGACGCGCTCGGTTGTTTCTTCTCCACCGCTACAACCGGCAAAAGCGGCTGCTCTCTTTAGAGCCAGTCCCAAGGGACGGCTTGGAGGAGACCGTTATCCCGACGCGTTCGCCATCTGCACGCACTCTTGCAGCTTTGTGATCGAGATCGATTTCTCGCGAGACTCCGGACACGCCTTGTTCAGCAGCTTCGCGAAATGTCGCGCTGCCTCCCGGATCTCTTCGTAGCGCGCCGCCTGGTTTCCGTGCGGGGCGTGGTACGTGAAGATGTTGTCGATTTGCACGTCGGTCATGAGGCTCTCTTTCGTTTGGGCTTTGCCGGCGGAACGGCGGATTGGGAGAAGGCGAGCTCCGGCTCAGTCACGAGCTCGCGAACCGTAGTACTGAGCGCCGAGGCGATCCGCTCGAGCGTCGACACGCTCGGTTCTTTTGTGCCGTTTTCGACGTCATCCCAAAATGCGCGCGACATTCCGATCGACGCGCACAGCTCCGTCTTCGTCTTGCCAGACGCTTCACGAAAACGCCGAATGTTCTCGGCGACGATTTGTTGAGTGTCTGCTTGTTTGGTCATTGCACTCGATAAGGTACGCTCGTATTTCAATGAGTGCAACAGAAAATTTTTACACCACTACGCCCGAAGAGTAGCTAACGTGCTCCATCGAGAACATGAGCGGCGCCCGGCAACTCTTAGGCAAGAAGTTAAAATTCGCTCGCGAGAACGTGGCGCGACTCAATTCGACAACCCTCGCCGAAAAGGCAGGGACCTCCCGGTCCTGGATCGACAACGTCGAAAAGGGTGTTCAAAACTTTCAGATCAACGAATACGAAAAGGCGATTCTGGCCTGCGGCCTCACATTTGAAGACTTATTTAAGGAGCCGAGCGGGCGTACACCGCACCCCGATCTGTTCTGGATGGTGAAGGCGATCGTGGACTCCGGCAACGAGCGGGCAATTGATGCGCTGCGATACACATTGCTGCGATTCACATCGGAGCCGCGGCCGGAATCCCAGGACTCCGAGCATGACGCGACGCATACAGGTGACCTGTCAGTGGATAAGAAGAAGCCAAAACGTGCGGGATGACGGGGCGTGTGGTGGCGCTCAGCGCATGGAAGGCTACTCAGCGTCGGCACAGCAAGAGATGAACGTCACGCCCCGTCGATTATCGCGGTTTGCTGCACGAGCGGTATGAGACCAGTTCGATGTCGTTCTGCCAACAACGCAGATTGTCGCGGCGAACGAAGTAATGCGTCACAGGTGGAAACGCTTCGCGATTCGCGCATAGAGAAAGACGATGACGGCAGTGGCGGCAACCGCAAAGAGGAAGCTTTGGTCTCGATCCACATCGAAAAACCCGGTCGCTAACAGTTGAGCGAGTACGAGCACGGCCGCGGTCAGCCCGACGCGCCCGCACCATTTCATGACGACAGGCCCAGAATATCGGCGCCAAACAATAACCACACCAAGCGTAGCCACAGCGCCTCCAATGATCAGCACTGCGAGCGCGCCAATCTGCTGATTTAGCCGTTCACGGTCAAGGCGCTCCTGCTCTCTGCGAAGGCTCTCGCGCGCCGCCTCCCTCTCTTCCGGGGTTAGCTTAGCGTCGCGCTCCTCAATTCTGCGGAGCGTCTCATCATACGGATTGTTCTCGCGCACAAATCCAGGCGGTGGGTCGGGAATCGACTTCGTCTGCGAGCTTAATAGCAGTAGTCCCGTAAGCACAAAACTCGTCGCCGTCATAAGCACGCGCAACCTATCACATCGACAAACCTCCGGCACGTTCGCTTTTTCTTTAAAAATTCTTGTTGACTCTATAAAGTACGCAGCGTACTTTACGGAATACACAAAGGAGAACGCAATATGCGCACCTATTTTTTGAGTTTTGAACGACGCGATCTGCCGCGAGTGCGCGTCGAGTTCGTCGTTGCCGCTGGGACGCGGCACGAAGCGAGGACCATCGCGGAAAGAGAAGCAGCCCAATTGAAGGGCTACCGATTTCTTGGGAGCAACTAATGAACGCCAGAGCCTGGTTCTACAGCCAATCGTTTCACAGCAACGCTCAATTGGACGATCCGATCATGGACCGCTCCGAACTCACCCACAACCAAGACGAAAACCTGCGCGAGTGCGAAGCCTGCGGCGAGCCCGTCGAGGTATTGCACACCGTGAATGATGACGACCCGAGCGTGGGGTATCACGGCGAGCTGCACGTCTGCGACGAATGCCGTGAGCGCGGGAGGCGGCCATGAGCTACGCCGACGTGTACGTGCTGCTCTTCATGGCTTTTTTCGCCACCGCCTGGGCCGCGTTCTGGATTGGCATGGTGACGGGAGAACAACGGCAGATCGCCGAGCGCGTGAAGCAATGGCAAGAACGCGGGAATAAGGAGGGCTTGTGAACCACATCGAACGTCGCACCAAACGCACCGCCTACGTCGAGATGATCGAATCCATCGCGTCGCTGATGGTCTTTCTCGAAGACGAAACCCCGCAAGGCCCCGAGCGCGATCGCACGAAAGCGGCGACCTGGCACTTGCTCACGGCCGCGGATCGACTGCGCGAGCCTGCGCCGGTGACAGCGATTCCCGGTGCGAGTTTGGAGCGTCAGCTGGAGCAGTCGTTGCGGCTGGTCCAGGACGTGAAGCGGATGAAAGCCGACCAGCGCGGCGACGATTTGCCGGACCTTGTCTTGTAAGACGGCCTGAAGAGTTTCGCCGGCCGTTTGCGCGGCCGGCGTTTGAACGCAGAAACCAACTGAAAAGGAGACCAATGATATGAACCCCGCACCCGAATCGCAATCCCCGTTACGCATCATTCTGCCCACCGAGTTGATCGTCGTTGAACATCCGATCTTTCTTCTGGTCGGCCAGCCGGGTATTTGCAAATCCTCGCTGGGATTTTCCGCCGACGACCCGATCGTCCTGAACTACGACTCGGAGAGCGCACACGCCCGAGCCGTGAACCGCGGACCGTCGCTGCCCGTGCTGACCGTTGCCCAGCAGCGGGCGCTCGAAGCCGATCTCTCCATCCTCGATCCGTACCGGACGGTGGTTCTCGACACTGTGGGCGGCGCCGTGAACACGATGTCCTCTCTCATCATCGAGGACACGCCCAAGTTTGGAAATTCCGCCGGCCCGACGCAGCAAGGATGGGGAGCGCTGAAACGGCACTTCGCGAAGTTCCTTTCCGATTTGCGGAACCGCGGGAAGAACGTGCTGATGATCGCCCACTCAAAAGAGGACAAGAGCGACGACCGCGTGTACATGCGGCCCGATATCGCTGGCGGCAGCCGCGACGAAATCATGCGTCTGGCGGATTTCGTCGGCTACGTCTACATGAACGGCAAGCAGCGCACGCTCGACTTCAATCCAACGGACCAGTGGTTCGGCAAAAACCCGGCGCAGTGGCCGGCCTGGAATGTACCCGCTCCCGAAAAGGCGCGGACGTTCATGACGCAACTTTTTCAGATGGGCCGCGAGGCTTTGGGGAAAGCCAGCGAGGCAAGTGCCGGCGTGGCGCTGCAGGTCGACGACTGGCGCGCGGACATCCAGACCTATCGGACGGTCGACGAATTCAACCGCGCCGTTCCGAGGGTGAAAGGCCTGGCAGAGCCGGTGCAGGCGCAGGTCGCGAAGATCCTTCTCGATTGCGGGAAAGAGCGCGGTCTGATCTATAACCGCGAGCAGTCCAGCTTCGCCGAGCCGGCGCCCCAGCCCAAACAAGAGAGATTGGTAGGTGTGCTGTGAAGTGCGAAATCTGCGGCGCGAATTGCCGATGTAAAAAAGCCGCTCCTGGGCTTTGCTGCGGTTGTCATCGCCACAAGGTCCGGCGCATTATCCGCTCCGAGTTCTCGACAGATCTCGGCGTAACGCGCGAGGCTTTCGAAAAGTCACTCGCGAAGCATCGAGTCGTTGAGCAGCCGGAACAGAAAGACTTGGTGGCGTCGTGAGCCTCCGGATCTCCGCCACACTGCTCGAGTCGTTCCGTCTGTTCTACGCCGGCGACGCGTTCCCCCACGATGAGGCGAAGGCCAAGGTCGACGACTGCTACTGCGAGAACTGCTGGGAAGCGCGTCTGATCGCGGCCATCAAAGGGGCGTACGTGCCTCAGACCGTCAACATGCGTGTGGGGCACGCCTACCACTATTTGCTCGAGCATCCACAGCTCAGCCTCGAGGGCGTCTACGAGCGCAACGGATTCCGTTTCGCTCCCTCGGCCATCGAGGCGGTGCTCGAGCGCCTCACTCCTGGCGGTGTCTTCGAGACGAAGGTCGCGCGTTCGATCGGCGTCACCCGCGAGGGTGACCAGCTTGTGCTTGTCTCGAAGGCGGACCACATCGCCGGCCTGCACATTTCCGAATTCAAGGCGCCGCTGGGCGGAAGTTTCGATGCCGAGAAGTACATGGACTCCTACCAGTGGCGCGTGATGATGATGCTGTACGAGGCCAACATGGTCACGTATCACATCGCGTGTCTGAAGGAAGTCGATGACGACGTGCTCACGTTGAAGTCGATCGACTCGATGAACCTGTTTCCCTATCCCACGCTCGAGAGCGACGTGAAGCTGCTCGTGCGCGAGCTCCTGCGGTACGTGCGGACGATGGGGCTCGATTCGTATCTTCGGCGTGAGGATTCCAAGGCGGTTCCGGCATGAGCGCCACGGTGCCGGCCTTTCCGAAGCCTGTACGCATGGAAGACGCCGATTACTTGCGCTTTATTCGACGTCAGCCCTGCGTTGTCACTTATTGCGCGGCGGAACCGCATCACGTGGTACCGCCTGGAGGCGGCAAGACTGGATCGAAAGTCTCGGACTATCGCACTGTCCCCCTATCGCCAAAGTTGCACATGGAATATCACCGCATCGGTCGGCGAGCTTTCGAAGAGCGCTATAACGTCGACCTCGACCTGGAACAGATCCGTTTCTTGGAGATGTATCTATCCGCCCTGCGTCAGGGCGAGAACTTAGGAGCCCGATGAGTCAGGAGATCATTGTCAAAACCCAAGAAGAGTTGGACGCGCTGCCGGCATCGTTTGAGCAGTACACGCGCATTGTGATCAAAGAGACTCCCCCTGGCGCACGATTGATCGTGCGCCAGGCGCGGGGGAATTCCAGCGTCGTGGCGCGGGAGAATTCCAGCGTCGTGGCGCGGGGGAATTCCAGCGTCGAGGCGTGGGGGAATTCCAGCGTCGTGGCGTGGGGGAATTCCAGCGTCGAGGCGTGGGGGAATTCCAGCGTCGTGGCGCGGGGGAATTCCAGCGTCGTGGCGCGGGAGAATTCCAGCGTCGTGGCGCGGGAGAATTCCAGCGTCGAGGCGTGGGGCTGCGTCGCCGTCCACCTTCAATCCGACTTCGCGTCTGTCGTGCTCTTCATGTTTGCCGTCTGCTTCATCCTCGCCAAGGGTAAGGTCACCAAGAAGTCGACGACCGCAACGATCATCACTCCGGAATTTCGTGAAGGCACGGACGGCTGGCTCGACCAGCAGGGTATCGACGAAGCCGAAACGGTCATCCTCTACAAACGAGTCTCGAAAGATTTCAAGACCCAAGAGCGCGAGAAGTGGGAAACGACGTGGGCTATCGGCTCGACCCTGGAACATCCGAAGTGGAAACCAACCGACCAGGAATGTGGCGCTGGTAAGTTTCATGCCTGTTCCCGCCCGCACTTCTGCGACGAGTTCCGGGATGGTGATCGATCGGACCGCTACATCGCGATCGAGATTGCAAAAGCGGACCTCTACGCCTGGCCGAATCCGGAGTACCCGCACAAGATCGCGTTTCGCAAAGGAACGGTCCTGTATGAGTGCGATCGGCTCGGGAAGAAGACATCGTGAGTTTTGCGCATCGTCCGAAATGGTCTCCGGACGGTGAGCGAAACGGCAGCCCGTTGCCGACTTGATAAAGCGGGCACTTCACGTTTGATGGATTAACCAGACCGTTTTCGGTTCTTTCCTTTAGAGACTCCGGAGGCTTCGGCTACGTAGGGTGAAGTCTCCGGAGGTTTTTTGAACATTATCGAATTACCTAACAATCTCCCCTCAATCAGTCATGCGAAGTTGCCCGCCGTTTACGAGCGCGCGAAGGAGGCCCTCGCGCAATGCTCGGCGATCGACGAGTGCCAGAGTTGGGCGAATAAGGCCGAAGCCCTCGCCAGCTATGCCAAGCAAGCGAAGGATGACGGCTTACGAAAAATGGCGGATCGGATCCAGGCGCGAGCGATTCGAAGGTGCGGAGAACTGCTGAAGACGTTTGATGCGCGTGACGGACGCAATCTACCTAAAACTGACGGTGCCGACAGTTTTAGCACTTCACAGAAGCAGGCTGCTCGTGACGCGGGCCTGTCTGAGCGGCAGCAAGTAACCGCCGTCCGCGTCGCCAACATTCCAGCCGAACAATTCGAAACGGCCGTTGAATCTGAGCAGCCCCCAACGGTCACCGCCCTTGCAGAGCAAGGAAAGAAATCGCGGCCAGTCGATCTCGGAGGAATCGATCCTGAAGACTTTCGCATTTCGACTGATGGGCAGGACCAGTTGCGTCGGCTCGCTGAGTTTACCTTAGTAGCCTCAGCTGCGGCCGTCGCGCGAGGAGCGCGCGCCCACGAGTGCAATACGATTCGCCGCCACATCGACATGATCGAGCGCTGGATGGATCAACTTTTTTCAGAACTGGAGGACTGATGTATTCGGAGAAGGATCTGGTTAACGAAATCAAGGAAGTGATCGATGGAATGCTGCAACAGAGGATTGAGGTGCGGGCCGAGTGGCTCAGTCAGTCGATCATAACTCGACATCCGGGCATCACTGGTCAAGACAAAGATTTCTACGTGGTCTGCGCTTTTGGACACACTCGCAGTCTTGTTCGGAATGAAATCCGAAAGCACAAGCTGACTGAGACTGAGGACGGAGAAGACCAGCCGAAGCTTCCAGGATTTCAATACGTTCAGGAGCGCTACTCCATTGTCCGCGACGGCCAGCCGTGCATCGTACCGATCGAGCAAATGACGAAAGGCGAAATCATCTCGAAAGCCCGAGAGCTCGAAAAGATGCAGCAAACTGTACGCTTGCACGCGGCGGAACTCTGGCGGTACTTGGCGTGGCGCGAACAGCAGGGGACTGCGTAGCTGCTACTGTCGCGGCGGTCCAAATAGCAGGACTGCCGGATTCTGAGACTTTCCCGACCACAGCGCCTCGATCCCTTCCGCCGTCCGCTGCACCTGCGTCGCGGGATAGTGGAAGAACACGCCGCCCGTCTGATTCAGCGATCGCCAGAACGCCGGATCCGCCTCGCCTTGTCCAACCTGTTTGACCGTCTTTGCAATCGCTGTCACGTAACGCGTTCCTGCCGGCCCTTCGTAGTCTCTGCCCTGGATCGGCCCGGAGAGTTCTCGTAAGCCGATCATCATTCCAAAAAGGTCCGAGAGCTCCTGCCGGATGAGCTGCTCGGCCATGTCTTTGTCGTCATCGAATCCGCCGGCCAGGCCGTGGATGAAGAACGCGATCGCAGAAGGGATGAACATCAGAAGGCTGGCGTCGATCAGCTTTCGCGTGACGCCTTCGTTTTTCTTCGCCACTTCGTACGCCTGGTTCAGCAGCAGGTTGTTGTAGCTGTAGAACGTGGTCAGGATTTTCAAGAGCGGCCGCCGCTCGACGGCCGCCAGGTCCTTGATGTGACCGGAGGCCTGCGAATCAATCACCGCCTGGTCGGCCATGTCGACGGCGCGGTCCTCGGTCTCGCCCCCGTCCATCGCTTTTTCGTACGCACCCAACCAGGTGGGAATGTCTGCGATCTGCTGCGCCTTCTGAATCAGGTAGAAGTACGAGTCGGCGATCGCCGGCATGTGCTGCGCGTCGACGCCGAGCTTGTGCAGCGAATCGTGAATCCAGCCCGAGACGCGGCCGCGGTCGAGTCCGACCCGATTGCGGATTTCGTTGATCTCCCGGAATTGAGTTTGCCCGCGAGTCCGCATGAATTCGGAACGTTCCTCGATCCACTTGGCCGTCGACTCCATGCTCGCCGCGTTTCGCGCCCAGCGAGTAAAGCCCTTCATGACCCATTTCGGCCCAACGCGGACCATTGCATTTGAGACCTGGAACGGCTGAAGTGCAGACGTGACGAGGTTCCAACCGAGCGAGGCGGTAACGACCCCCTGCCGCAGCGCGTTCAATGGCCGGTACCAGGAGGGCGCCGGCATGTTGCCCCAGGCCACATCCCGAATGACGCCCTTGATGTTTTCGTAGACGACATCGTTGCCGTAGAAGTTGTAGATGGCGTCCTGCACCTTCCGGTTCGAGAGCAGCCGTCCGACGTCGATCAGCATTTCGTGGTGCGTCAGGTCGTGGATCACTTGCTGCAAGTGTTCGGTGATGACTCCGAAATCGAGACGGACCGGTTCTTTCACGTTCTCGACGCGCGCCTCCGTGTGTCCCCGTTGTGTTGTCGCTCGCGCATATGAGGCTTTCTTGATGCTGTCCGCGAAACTGCCCTCGAGATCCGAGGAGGCTCGAGCGGACAACTGCCCTTCGTACTTGATGGGGAAATACCACCCCGGCAGGTTGATCGTCTTCCCCTCAACTTTCACAGAAAACGGAGAAGCTTCGACCTTTTCCGGTCGCACACCCTCGACGCGCTGTTGCTTGTCGGAGATCCGCGGCCAGTAGGAGTTGATGAAGTCCGCGGTTGTGGTGACGAACTTCCAATCCTTTTCCGAGAGCGTTTCGAGGATCGCTTGCACCTGTTGATCGGTCCAACCGTGGCCGTCGCGGAGCCGTTGCCGATTGGCCTCGTTACCCCAATTGAGCGCGACCATGATTCGACCCATCTTCGACAGGCTGCCGTTGATCGCAGAAATATACGTTTTACGGTATAGGTCCGACTCCTGCCCGGCGAATGCCTCATCAAAGATTTCCGCCAGGCGCCGGGTTGCGGCCGCGTTCTCGATCGCTTCATCGTTGGCCGCTTCGTTGATCGGCCGCATGATCGATTCCCACATTTGCCCGCCGTCTTTGAACCCGTCCATCTCGCGGAGGAACGACGATAGCTTGCGATGCGCAGCGAACCAGCTGGAGACGGTTCGCGCCAGGCGATCTTGCGGAAGGCGCACCTCGAACTTTCGCGCGCGTGGCCCCTTCGAATTGCCGTCGATCGACGTCACCATATCGCCGACTGCGGCCTCGAGTTCGCGTTTGGCCTGATCCTTCAGGAGCTTGTTTTTGAACCGTGCGAAGTGTTCGATCATGGCGACGCCGTCCCGTAATCCGCGCAGTTCTTCGACGGTCATGTCCTTGTAGTTCTTCCGCCGCGCTTCGTTTAGTAGTTCAGCCGGCAGGTTGACCGGCAACCCCTTGGATTGCTGATCCGCAACCCAATCGAGCAACGACGCCCGCCGATCGATTTGCTTTTGCGTGATCTTCCCGAAGTCGAACCGCTCCCGTAACGCGTCGATTTGATCGAGGTACGATTCGCCGGCCTTGCCGATGCGCCCGCGCTTGTCGGTGTTATCGAAGGTGCGCATGTACTGGCGAATCTTTTCGACTTCCTTCTGTGTCTCCGTCGCGGCCCGGTACATCTCCACATTGATGAGTTCTTTTTGTTTGGCCGCGAGGGCTTTCACGAAGTCGCCCGCGTTGGTGGCTTCGATTGCCGCCATCGACTCCCGGCGCGCTGCGGTGTAGTAGAGGCCCGGCCGGATATCCCGGACGCGCATTTCCGTAATACGTTTTTCGGCGACGTCGCGCGCGAGAGCCACGGAAGGAATGAAGGTCCGGAGATCCCGCAGGCCGGCCGCGCGCTCTTGACGATTGGCAAGTCTTTCTTGACGAACGGCAAGACTGACAAACGGCGCGACTTCCTTAGCCTTCTTCGCGAGAGCTTTCATTTCCGCTTCGATCACTTCCGAGCGGCCGACTGTCATCACCGCCTCTTTGGCCTTCTCTGCCGCAGTTCCGTCCGTCAGCATGTCGCCGTAGCTTTGCCGCATCCGGTCATTCGTTTCCGCGTCGATCAATTCATCCATCGGGCGGGCGTTCACGAGGGCCTGCACCAGTTCGTCACCCGAGGAATACCCGAGCAGGTCCGCGATCGTGTCCGCCGACTGTCCCCCTTCACGCCGGTACACGTCGAGTTTGCGCAACTTCTGCATCACGGAGGAGTCTTTGTATTTCCCGTATGTCGCTTCGAGCGATCCGGCATTGAGCTTCAAACCTTCAATCCCGTTCGGGAGGGCCGACCCGTCTGGAAGTGTTCCGTCTTGCAGAAAAGACAGTGCGATGTACTCGCGTTGAGAATGGACCTCTTGAGCCACGGCTTCGCGGACTTCCGCCCGTCGTGCTTGGTACCACTCCGTTTGGTACCGTGAATATTCATCGAGATATTCACTTCTGAGTTTTTCTTGTTGGGCATCGCGGGCCTTCTGCAACGTGTCCCTATAAGCGCGGTGTTCGTCGGGGGAGAGTCCGAGGCGTTCGGCTTGGCCCTGATCTTCGATGAGCGCGAGGATTCCCGCCTCTTGCCGGGCTTGTTCGATTTCGGTGTCCGAGGCCACAAGGCGGTCCATCACGCCCCGGACTTCGTCCGTCAGGTGGACGTTTAACTGAGTGAGTTCCTGATAGACGAACCGCAGCCAGGAAGCGAATCGGTTGAAGATCCGCCGCAGTGTGGGCGACGGCGCTCTGCCTTCCCGCAAATAGGCTTCGTTGCCACGGGCCCACTGTTCATGTTGCTCGCGTCCGATTTCGGAACGGTTCTTCACCCCGAGCCAATCGAGGATCTTCTGGTAGTCGTCAACAAGCCCTTGCTGTTCGGGAGTCAGTCCCTCTTTGCCTTTCAGTTCGTCGACAATGTCGCCGATGGCTTCCAAGTGGAAGTGCGCCATCTCGTGCAAAAATGAACTAAGGTCGGCCTTTTCCAACAGTTCAATCGTTGGGCCGTTGTCGCCGAACACGATACGCGCACGTTGGTCGAGGTTGAGGGTTTGGTAGAGTCCATTCCGCGCTTTCGCCACCACCTGCCGTAGTGGTTCGTGATCCACGTCCGGCGCCGCCTCGAGGAGCATTTGAAATGCGAGACCCTGCCGCGGTCCCCCTTTTCGGACTTCATCGATGAGTTTTACGGCCGGCTCGCCCCCGGATTGCCGGACCTGCCCCAGGTACTTCTGGAACGCATCATCTAAAGGTAGGGGGAACTGCCCAAACGCCGGACCCTCTGCGGGCGCGCTGGCCTCCTGGAGCAACTGCTTGATTGTCGCGTTGTCCGTATTGCGAACATCGATGTCCCGAGACTTCAGGTATTGGCCTAATTCGTCAAGGGCTTGCGCGTCCGTGATGGCCTGCGGGTTTTCTTGCCCTTGCGCAAAGACCGGTTCGCCGCGGAGTTCCTTTTCGATGACGTCGAGGAAATCCGAAATCGAAGTTTGCTTGTCCAGATAGCCCGCTTCGGCGGCCAGCTCGCGCGCCCGATCGAGCGGTAACCCGGTTTTGGGTTGAATCAATCGCTTTTCGAAAGGCTTTAGGGACTTATCGGGCTCGCGAGAGGCCAGGTCCCCGCCTTCATCTTTTACCCCGCCCTTTTCCTTCAGGAAGTCGAGTAGCGACTTGCCAAACATTTCCTGTTGGGACGGTTCGGCGCCCGACCGTAACCGATCGATTAGGGTGTCGAGGTTGACGTCGGTTTGGGGCAGATTTCGGAGGATTTCCGGAAGCGGCCGTGCAATCTTGAGGTTATAGCGTTGATAGAGTTCGAACGGATCCACGCCGGCACGTTCCGCCAGGCGTTGGAATTTGGCGGCTTCATACGAGGCATAGGCTTGGACCGCTTCCGGTTGGAAGCCTAATCCGGTCAATTGGCCGGTCAGGTCCTCCCGGATCCGATCCACTGGGGCTTGGGTCGTTTCGGGTGTCGATTCGGGTGTTTCCTGCTTGGCGAGTTCGTCTAACTCCCGTGCATTCATCGCTTCCGGAGAGCCGACCCGCGCCATTTGATTGAAGGCCTCGGCATGTTCCCCCGTCAGAATCTTCGTCGCGAAATCGCTGAGGGGTAGTTCGACGTCGTGCCCGGCCGCTAAAGCCTCCTGATACTTGCTCGCGCCGCCCTCCGTCACCTGATCCATGAACTGCGACGGCACGATCTTTTGATCCTGAAAGAACTGCCGCAGCTCCTCCGCCGGTAGGTACACCCGCGCGTCTTCGGAAGCTTGTCCTAGGAATTTCTGAAGGGCTTCGGGTACCCGCTGGCCGGTTTTCGACGCTTTGACCGCTTCCCCTAATTGTTCGAGCGCGACCTGCTGCGGAGCTTTCCCGTGGACGGCCCGGCTCACGGCATGCGTCAACCCGGTAAAACCGAGCGTGCCCACAAGCGTCGCGACAAGGGTCTCCGCGGCCGCGCCCGGCCGATCGGCGAGGTAATCGCGGAACGTCTTATCTTTGTTCTCGGGAAGGACGGCCCACTCGTTGAGGTCCTGCAACAGTGTGGCGGTCTCTTCACCCGCGACTTCCGAGCCCAATTCTTTCAGTAGAAACGTGCTGAATTTGCCGCCGATCTTCAGTTGATCCAGCGCGAAGTGGACCGGCAGGAGCTCCGTCCCGGCTTCAATCAATCCCTGCCCGGCGCCGAATTCCAAGGCCCGCAGCGGTTCGACCCCCTGATCGCCAGCCTGGGACATCGCTTGGCCGCCAGTCGTCGCACCCATGCCGGCCAGTACCAACGCTTCACCGCCAATCAGAGAGAGCGGCAGCAGAGAAATCATTTGGGTGATGGATTCGGCGCCGGAGTAGACCGCGCGCGCGAATCCGCCCTCGCCTTCCCGGTTGCCCCGGATGCTTTGCAGTGTTGCTTCTTGCAGCTTGCGCCGGTCGCCGATGGCCTGAGTTAACGGGTCGGTGTATCGGGGATTCTGCTTCAGGTTCTCTTGTGCGGCTTCCCGCGCGGAGATCGCATCGAGCGATTCCGCCGGCGTCAGATAGGGCGCCGCGCGTCCGAGTCCTTCGAGGAGCCCAGAGAATCCAGGGATGGCCTGGTACAGACCGGCGCCGAGAGAACGCACCAGCTTTTCGATAACGCCCAGCTGCGCGTGATCATCCTGAGCAATTGCCGCATTTTCAGGATTGGAGAGGAAGTCTGCGGTTTTTGGAGTTTCCCGCAGCATCTTCGAATAGTCGGTGTCGACGACCTGCGAGCGTTTCTTGATGTCTTCGAAGTTGCGTTCGATAAGATCGGCCGGAAGGCCTGTCCGCTGAGAGAGCTTTTGCGATTCCGCTGCACGCTCAGGAGATTGCTGCACGGCCTGACGCTGTGCGGCTTTCAGTGTGGTTTCAGCGGTCCGGTTTTGCTCCTCGAGCGTGTCCGCGTAGGGGTTGTGCTCTTGCGGTCCCTGGACCAGTTCTTCGTATGGTGTCGGCATCCGTGCCTTTACTTTTTCTTCAGCCGTTGCTGCGTCCGGATGAAGAGGTCGAGTATCGCGTTATCGCTCACGGCCTGGTTCGCCTTCCGGAGGGCGTCCTCGATTTGCGCCCGATCCTTCGACGGAATATCGGCGATGGTCACGCCCACGAGCGGCTTTTCGGAATCCCAGATCCAGCCCTTCACGGTGTAATTCGTCTTCACGACACTATCGACGATGCGTTGCAGATCGTCGTTGTTCGGTTTCTTACCCGTCAGTCGCGAGAATGCGCCCGCTTGTTCGCCGACGATTTGATGCACCCGCGCAACGGTCGCGTCGTTTTCCTTCAGACTCGGATTGATCCCCATTGTCGAGAGCGTGTTGTCGATGACCTGCCGTTCCGTGCGGAAGTCGTCGAGTGCCTTGTTGGCTTCTTTCTCGTCACCCTTCCGGATGGAGTCTTGTAGCTTCACCATTTCCTGAACGTCGGACGGGCTCAACTTGGAGAGCCATTGCAACGGATCCTGTTTCAGGAATTCTTGCGGATTCGTCGAGGCTTGCTGTCGCAACCGGATCCAGAACGGCGTATCGGTTTTGATAGTCCCGCTGCCCTCCTGCAACTTGCCGGCGTAGCTTTCGAGGGCGTTGCGTTGCTTTTCATCCAACTGCGTCCACAGTCCCGGCGCGACCTTATCCACCAACCGATGCACCCCGACCATGTCGCGCGGGTGTCCGGAATCGATTGCGTTCAACAGCCCTTGCATGGCCGCGTCGATTTGCGCTTTGGCTTCTGCCCCGCGGGCCTGCCGGGCATCGGTCTCGTCTTGTTGCTGTGCGCGTAAGCGGGATTGCAGTCGCGATTGAACGTTGTCCCGCACATCCGGGTCGGCAATGTCTTGCACGAGGCTGTCGATTTCGCTGAAGCTTTCCGGTTTACGTTCCCGCCAGATCGCATCTGAGACTTGCTGCGATTCGCCGCGGAGTGTGCTTTCCTTCAGGACTTGGCTGACGTGTTCCCGGTCGGCACCGATGATTTCCTTTTCGTTCGCCTGATAGTAGAGCGCCGCCTTTTGATAGCCCTGTTTCGCGAGTTGATCGATAACGCCACGGTGGGCTTCTGACGCTTTGGCGTCGATGAGTTGTTGCGTGGCTTCAGGTCCTAGTCGGTTCATTTGCGCGAGGCGTGCCGCGCTTTCCCGTACCCCTTGCAGTTCATCGGAGACACGTACCGGGTCGCCCGCGTTCAATGCCGCTAAGGATTGATGATTGGAGAGACCGGCGACCAATTCGCCAATTTGGAATTTCTCCGTTTCCGCGGCTTCATGCCGGAACGTGTTGACGAGGATTTGACCCCGCCGCCGCAGCGTCATGCTGTCATACGCCGTTTTCAATCGCTCATTGCCGAGGGTCTGCCGGCGTTCGGACACAAACTGGTCGAAATCGTGTTCGACCGTTTGCCCGAGGTTCAGCGCATCGCTACCGCGTTTCGAGAATGCGCCTTTCTGCGGGTCGTACAGATTCGAGAGTTCCCACTCCTGCAAGGCCCGTTCTTCAGAATCCAGCCGCGCTTCGTCCGCTTTGACGCGTTGCGCTTCGAGCATCTGAAACCCGATGCGGGAGACGGTCTCGCCGAACTGCGCCCCGAACTGATCGGGAGATGTGCGGACATTCAATTGTGGCGTCTGGACCTGGACGCCGGGAACGGTTGTCCGTTCGACGGCGGGCGCTGCTTGCGGAGTGACCTGACGGTTATAACCGCGCACGACCGGCATTAACTCACCCTCCCAAATCCGTATTGCTGATTGAGAATCGTGGCCGTGGTTCCCGCAATCGTCGAGAGCGCGCCGTACTTACCCGCCGAGGCCGCCGCCTGCCCATTCAACCGAGCCGATAACGCATCCGCTTTGCCGGTCTCGCGAATCGAGCGTGCTTGAAGTTTGGAGTTCTTCAAGAGCGCGGTCCGTAACATTTCTTCGTTTGTGGCTTTGGTGGTAAATCCCCATGCTTCCCTGTTTGCGTTCAATCGGATCGTGAGCGCATCCAATTCGCTTTGATAGGCCGTGTCCATCTGGACATCGAGCGCAGAACCCGAGGTTACATCGACCCCCTGCCCGGCGAAACCGGTACGCTGAGAGCCGAGAAGCTTTTGCGTCCCTTGCCGGAAGACTTGTTCTTCTTCGTACCCGCGTCGAATGGCGTCACGACTTTGGGCTTCATACATGCGCGCGTTGAACGCGAGTACGTCCGCATTCTGATCCGCCGCTTGTTCCGTCAACCGTGCGTTGAGATCGGAAATGTAGTCGATCGAGCGCGCGTTGATTTCGCCAATTTGCTTGGCGCGTTGTCCGGCCTTGTACTGGCCGATCGCGTTGATGCCCGCACCGAAGGCCGTAATTGCGAGTGATATTGGGTCGAGTGCCATTTACGCCCCCTGCGCGTAAGTGCCGCGCGTCGTTCCCCAAAAGTGTTTGGCGTAGATCCGGTCCGGGCCCGTGTAACGCCAGCCGTTGAAATGTTCGGGGATAAAAAAGTGCATCGGCCAGATTTGAATGTCCGGTTTCAGCCGTTTCAGCATCCGTTGCATGAACCGATTCCCGGTACTCCACGGAGGAGAGGCCAGCCGCGCGACACCCGCCAATGCGTCAATCAGCGACTTCGTAAAGGCGTGCCCCGGAGTGGCTGCGTACAGCGGTGTCGTGCTGCCGAGATTCTTGGCCACCCGCCGCCCGCCGTATTCTCCGGTGTTGATCGTATAGAGCTCGAAATCGTCCTCGAATAATTCATCAATCGGATGCAGGCAAATGCTATCCGCCGCAACCACGACCCCGCCGAACCGGTAGAGAATTTCGTAACGCATCAGGTCGGCGACGCCGTTGAACCGTCCACGCCGATAATAGTCGCGGATGTGACGCTCATTGACCCAGGGTTCCGTCACGAGTTCCCGGTTGCCCCACAAGCGGTATTGCCACTGCGGATGCAGTTCTCGCCAGGTCGCCAGCCACTTCACGGGCGCGGGCCGCGGACCCACCCAGATTTGATGCAGTAGCCGCGGGATCTTCATTTGCCCATCATCCCTTCATGAATGATGCCCAATACCGATAGCGGCAACGGTTCGGTGTGCCGCACTGCGATTCGGCCCGGTTTCTTCCATGCGGTGTCTAGCTGGACTTCCACGATTTCGTTGAGCAGATCCCCGCCGCCTTCGGTGAAGACGTCGGTTTCCAGCGCAACCCCACCCTCGGGCGTGAATGTCTCCAAATTGTCAAAGTCGGGTCCAGCTTGGAAGTGGCCGCGCGATCGGTCGACGAGGAGCGATGCCGTCCGGACGATCTTCTTGCGGTCCCGGATTTCGTCTTGTGGCGAATCCAAGTCGAGCGTCCACAGGTCCGCCGTGATCGGCAGCCCCACATGCACGACGTCATACAGCTGCGGCAACGTGACGGTCCCGAGCGAAACGGTACCGGTCAGCGGTACGCCGTTTGCCAGAATGCCCACGTCCGCGCCCTCGAGATGATCCAAGCCCGTGACGGTATCCACCGCACGCGACCAAAAGACCGTGGCCGTATTTCGCAATTCAGACGGCACACTGCCGGCCGGAATAACCGCGACGATGTGCCCGGTGATGACGGTCGGGCTAACGAAGTTCTCGATTTCGATACGAACGACAATCGGGTCCGCGGACGGTACCCAGAGCGTGACGCCGTTCCCCACGTTGCCCGCTTCAAAGACTGGAGCACTTGCTGTGACGGTCAGCAGGTCCGCCGCCGTCCACGCGCCCCCGGTCGTGATGGTCATGGTCGTCGTTGTTTCGTTGATCCCAATGTAGCTAACAAAGGAATCTAAAAATAAGCCATCAAGTCGATAGTCTTCGACCAGGCGGGAGGCGAACCGCTCCACATACCGCTTGATTTGCCCATTAATCACACGCTGGACAATCACCCACACGTAGTCTTCGTGCTTGATGGCCATTAGAACGGTGCCTCCGCGATCGTCTTGAGGACCCAATTGTCGTAGGTGGCTTCGGTCCCAGCGGTGACGCCCTCGTCATTGGAGAGAATGATTTTCGTATCGTCGGCCGTGTCGATGCCGATCACGATGCAGCCCGGCGTTGCTACGGCATACAGCGGCAGGACTCCGCGCAAAATGACCGTGGGGGACAGTTCCGGAATCACGGCCACGCGTGGCGTGCCAAACGTCCCGCCACTATTCAGGGGAATTAGGATGATGCCCTCGACACCGTCAATCTCCCATCCGGTGCTGACGAAGGTCCCGATCGTCCCCGATACACTCATTCCCGGATCGAAACGCACGCGTGGATTGACCGCAACCGCTCCGTCGGGCGCCGTGATGGCCGCGAAGGTCGAGACACCGTCCGTCGAGACCATAATCTGGTTCTCGCCGACACCCACCGCGAGATACGCGTCGCTGTCGAAGG
>Ga0070700_100000138_pt1 | contig 43457 bp, 58 predicted proteins | sample KBSK5101metaG_FD_65456 | JGI IMG/M metagenome (GOLD analysis project Ga0070700, IMG submission 65456) | Corn, switchgrass and miscanthus rhizosphere microbial communities from Kellogg Biological Station, Michigan, USA - KBS K5-10-1 metaG | ecosystem: Host-associated > Plants > Roots >...
ATGAGAAAGGGGGGTACAATTTGCGGACCCCCCTCCCCCCCTATGTCTTTATGTTTCTTGAATCACTTTTCGATAGAGACCAAGAACGTTCTCGCGTGCGATCTCGTCGATCGCATCTTGAATCGCTGCTTCCTGATCAGCATCGGAGAGCTGATCTGAAGTGTTGACCACTCTAGCGAGGAAGGCCGTTGTTTTGTAGCCCATGGTCTCATCAAAAGCAAACCATTCGTCCCACTGTGTGAAGGGATTGAATGGATTGTCGACAGTAGTGAGCATGCTTTGCGTCGTCATCGTTCTACCCTCCAAGTCCTCTCTTAAGAGTGGTCAGTGAGACACCAAGAGCATCTGCTACTTCGGCTTGGGTGTACCCAGAAGCCAACATTGCTCGTGCTCTAGCTTCCTTAGCAGAAGTCATCAACAAGTCCACCTTAGGAGTGGCTAGCTTTTTGACTCTATCCAGATCAGCATTAGATAGAATCTTATCAAGCTTAGTATGACTGATGGCGCCTGCCTGTATAGCGGCCCATTCTGCATCGGTGATCTCAATTCGATGCTTCTGGGCGCCGGTTCTATTACGAGCTCTCTGTAGCTCTCTTGATTTGAGTTTCTTGACCTCGTCTGCTTCCATGTCCGGGTGGGCTTGCCGTTTCTGGTGGACAGCGGCATTCGCTATGACCTGGGCTTGTCTTTCTAATGGCGCGTTTCTAAGAGCAATTCTTAGCTTCGCATCCAGGTCTGCCACTTCCTTGTGATAGGCGGCTTTAGCAGAAGGAGACCAATCAGCAGTCTTAGTGTGAAGCGATGCTAGCCTAGCTTCTCTAGCCAAAGCCTTCAACCTATTCGAGTGGTCTGCATAGACCTTCTCTATTGGTGTGCCTGAGGATAGCTTGTGTGCGTTGTCTTCCTCAGCAAGCTTGGTAGAGCGCTCGGTCTTTAGTACTACTCGACCTTGTTTGTTTATGAAGGTCGTTCCCGTTTCATTGAAAACTTTCTTTCCGGTTTTAGGATCAATCCGGAACGATTGCTTCCTTTCAAGAACGTCCTTCCTCGCCGATGCCCTAGAGATCAGTGTTGCTGCACCAGCATTACCTTTGCCTTGGTACTTGGCCTTGAGTTGAGCAATTCCATTGTCCTTGGCAGAGGCTTTCCAGTCGAGGTTGTGTTTCTCCGCATCGATGACCACCATTGAATGCCGAACTGCTCGAGCTAGCTCGGCGGTACTAGCGCCTCGGATGGTCATGTCTGTGATTAGGTTGGAAACGTTACCCATTTCAAACGCCTTTTGTCTAGGCGTCATCCTTGGCATTCCAGGGTAGTGAGGGTAAGACGCTTGAGGATCGAAATCTTTCAAGCCGGTGAGAGCAGGCGCATGCTTAACTCGACCTTGATTGTTAGGTATTACTATGACCGTGTCGCCATCGAAGTCAGCACCAGATAGTTTCTTCGCCACGTTATGGTTAATACCAATAGCGTCTGGTGCGTTACCTAGAAGCTTCTTTGCTTCGGGCTGACGGTTGTTCACGGTAAGTTCAGGAATCTCGAATACTCCGCCGTGTGGATGGCGGATAAGAACGACACGTTCGCCATTCTTATAGTTGGGCGCGTAGACTTCATTCTCCCGCATCGAGTTGATTGGGAGAATAACGTGGTTGGCTTGACGAGGAAGATGGGCCGCCGCTAGATGAACTGCCGAAGAATCAGCATCGTCTGCAAAAGCATCCAGCAGACGCTTCTTAACTGCAGGATTGGTCAATGACATGATCTCATTGAACTGCCTCTGTTTTTGATCAAATGTCATGTCGAGCTGCGACTTAGCAAGAGCCGGACTTTGCTTCGACAGCATCTGAGAAGAGAGACTACGGGACCACGTTTCCCATCGACCTTCTTCATTGACTATGTTCATGGCACCATGCTGACGACTAATAGTGGCACCGAATGGGCTGTCTGGATCACTGCTCAACGGTTTCATTGCGTCTAGCTTATGGCCAGTGTCGTGTTTGTTTGTGTTGAAGACGATGTCGGTGCCAGGAGGAAGGTCGTCTTTGTACATCGCCATGCCTTTAAGGTAATGCGTGCCATCTACGGCAATGCGAACCTGAGCATAACGAGACTTCCCCATGGAAAGATCATTGACGCCTGGACGAATGTAGATCACACCGTCAGCTTCTGAGCCGCCTTGATTAGCGTACCGAACAGCGATCCTCTTAGAGCTAACAGATCGAGGAGCCCTTATAGAATCGAATGATCGACCCCCGTCTTCACTGAAATCAGCGATACTCTTGATATTGTCGCGATTCCGGAAGACCTCCGAATAAGTCACGCCTGGTGCAGCGAGAACTTTCATCGTAGTCTGTTTGCCTGTGCCCAGCTGCTCGACTTTGACGTAATGAACGCCGTAGCCCTCTTCTCTCAGAGCAGCCAAAGCAGTCTTAAGCTTAGTTTCGCTGATGCCCAAAGGAATGTGGTGCTCGCTTCCAGCACCGACGTCCACAAAAGATTTCTTAGCAACTTGATCCTTGAGCATGGACGTTGTCGCGGCGAGGATGTTGGCTCGATCTTTCTGACCAGGAAGCAATAGAGCTCGAACTGATGACTCATTCAGCGCCATCCTTTGACCAATGGCTATGTTTGAGTAACCTTTATCTTTCAAGCGTTGAGCCTGATTGATCTGCTCTTGCTTCTGTTGGTTTTTAGCGATCGAACGAAGAGCGCGAAGTTCTGTCGTCGTCATACCGAAGCCACCGGCGATTTCAGTTTCGCTCATCCCTTTGCTTCGTAGGTCATCGACCATGCTTAGGAACGATCGATTTCGAGTACTGACGTTTCCACCCGAACCCCAGGGATAACGGCCGGAACGCCGAAGAATCCCGTAGTGTGCCAGATAAGCTTCTTCATCCAGGATCAAGACGTCACCTCCGCCTTCAGCTCGTTGATTCGTTTATCGAAGATCCGAATTCGATCCATGACCAGAAAGATATCTCCTGGTTCTGGTATCTCGAGTTTCACGTTGTTGTTTTGGTAGATGCGAAGTTCGATTGCTATCTCGTTCGGCTTGAAGCGGTATTCCAAGCAGAAGAGTGCAGCGTAGACTCTAAGCTGAGCCATCGAGACTTCATTTACGCCGGTCTTAAGATCGTGAATCCGAAGGGTGTTGTTACGAAAACCAACACAGTCCGCATGGCCATAGCAGTTGTCCGAGTAATAAAGAATCTGCTCGGGTGTCATGCCATAGCCAATGGCGTCGTTAACGTACATGTTGATCGTCGATCGAAGATCTGGAAGTTTGATTCTCAGTCGAATGGCGTCGTGTGCGAAGGCATGGAATTCGATTCCACGACGAGCGGCTTGAGCGGCGAAGAACACTCGGTCAAGCTTATCTTCCTCGTAATTTACCCAGGCGGGAGAGCTGGGGCTGAGGAACGCATGCGTGCCCACGAGATTCGAGCGTGTATTGAATTGCATCGAGAATTTCCTCTTCGTTCTCGGGATAGATTGCAGCGGCGAAAGACATCTCGTTCATCTTATCGATGTAGTAGAGTTGATTCGGTCGATACGGCGCAGTTTCACTTCGCTTGACTTCTAAAGCAAACCAGAACCAACCGATAAGAACGAGAAGATCCGGAATCCCCTGACGAAGATTCGGATTGTTAATAATCACCAACGACCCCGGGAAGCGTTTCTCGATTTCTTGGCGAAGGTGGGTTTTGTAAGCTCTTTCTAACGCTGTTTCTGTCATCGTGCCTCCAAACAAAAAAGAGACAAATGATAGGAGGCTTACTCTACCCCTTCTATCATAAGCCTGGTAGAATCGACTACTTAATATGATCTAGGTCAAAACGCAGAACTGTTGGCGAGTAGGCCAAACTGTTTCTCGAGTTTCTGCACGAGACGAATAGTTCCACGCTTGAGTATAGATCTCGGCTGCAATGAGCCCGAATTGCATAGCAGCTTCGTGCGGACTTGGAAAGACAATGTTCGTCCTTACATCCATCACTGGAGGCTGGTTTATTGGGTTCTCGAATTGTCGATGATAGCGAAACGCAAACCATCGAGGACGCCAAGCCAAGTTAAGTACTTGGTTATCGGTTCGATCGCCGTTCAGGTTGATAGGGGTGTCGAAAGATGGATGTGGTTTCCGAATAAATGCTTCGGCAACCAATTTGGAGATGGCTCTTGTCGAATACTTGCCATTTCCTCGATAGAGCGAAACGTATACCGTTCCCTGTTGATTCATTTGAATGGTAAGGACGCGACCCTCAGCATTGCGAACCGCGCCAAAGGTATCGATCGTGTAATGATCGAATCCTGGGATCGTTTTCCTTCTCGTGTCCATTTTATGGCTTTGTTCCCTTTCATCCACATCTTGCCAAAAACCAAAAATTTTCGAGAAAAACTTTTTTAAAAACGCGTTTTCCATATAGTGTGTTTACTATACTATATTAAGTTGCTCGCGTACAAAAAGTTTTTGCTCTAGGATTTGGCTTTTTGGCAGAATCTCGCCGAAATCGTGCCCGTTTTGTTATACTTGATTATATTGCATCCACCCTGGCCCGACTAATCCTTAATTGACCGGATAAAGAGCGATTCGTTAAAATTCTGCTTCGCCCGTAGACTTTTTGCCACTGCGCGGTCAATCAAGCTCTCCGACACCAGCGCGTAGTAATACAAGACCGAAAACGGAGTGTTTAGGCGATCGGTCCTACCATGTGCCTGATGCCAGTTTTTGTACGAATACGTGAGGCTGTAGAAACACGTCGCGTCCGTAGCGATACAGTTCCACCCCTCGGAACCGGCGACATACTGAACGAGATAAAGCCACCGATCAGTCTCCGGAATCGGCTGGTGTTTGTGGCCGTTCCACTCGGCGATCTGGAATTTCGACCCGCTTTCCGTCGATGATTTCGTACGCTGTGATTTTGAGATTGCTTGGTTCCCCTTCGACCCGGCGGCGCCGCGACTCGTCGAGGGCTGGCCCCATTTCTTCAATGAGGTTTTCGATTCCGTTGATTCCCATGTTTTGCTCCCTAATGTTCTCAGCATTTCCAGCTCGTAGTCGAAGTTGTAGAACACAATCAGGCGGCCATGCTCCGCTAATAACTTCGTAACCGCTTCTAGTCGCGAAGCGTCGGAATTGACAACCCTCCTCATCACAGAGAATAGTTCCGCTGCGTCCCTCAAGGGTCTGTTCTCGTAAACATGCCATCGATCTTTCACCACCCTTTCAAATTTGTGTCGATCGTAGTCGACGACGATGTCCTTAAGCTCGCGGCGAGTGGTACGTACGTATGGCATCTCTACTAAAAGTGCCTCACGTTGGCGTACAAGGCGATTAACGCCTACGTAGTGATCTATCTTGGGAAAACTGGTGTACGGTTTATAAACAACGTGTTCCCGTTTAAACTCACTTCGGTTTCGATACCATCCGTTTGCAATGAATACCGGAATGTAATCGAGCCACGTATCTCCGGGGGTAGCGCTGAGAAGAATCCAATGATTATTGCGAGCGACTCGGATGAAATACTTGCTCCAGGCCCCTGCGCCGACAAGACGCTGTTCATCAAATATGAAAAACGCGCCTTCCACGTCCCGATACCGGCCCAGATTGTTCCAGGAATCGACTCTAAGGATTCCTTGAGTAGTTCCTCCCACTGTGCGGCCGACACCGTATTTGGCGAACTCAGCATCCCAATCGAGTGAGTCTCGCTTTTTGGCTGTTGTGATGACGTAGACATCTTTCGGTGCCTCCCTCCTCATATAGTAAGTTGCTGCGGTTAGAGATTTGCCTGTGCCGACACCGCCCCAGAGAATCTTGCCGTTGTCCAGCTTCTCGACGGCTTTTTCTTGATGTTCGTATAGCTCGACCACGGCAACTCCTTTCATGTGTACATGTTCAGGTATTCCCAAACCTCGACGTACTTGTTATGGTCGCCCATGTATACCATGTACTTCCACTTTCCGTCCGCGGGTTTATGTTCCTTGAGCCAGGCGAGGGTCTCTTCTCGTGTTCCGTTGAATTCGGCCCAGTCTGAAAGACGTTTGTTCATGTCGACGACAGCGTCGAAGTACGTTCCATCCACGATCTTGCTCCTTTCTTCTGCTCCGTTGAAGAATTTGATTTCAACGTCCTCCCCGTGCTCTTCCTTAGCCATCCGTACGATTTGAGTGATCATCTCTTCCGGTACGACGTCTCGATCGATGGCTATACACCAAACGTCGGATTTTCCTGAGATGATGTCCCCAGTAAACTCTGGATTCATTGCCTCTCCCAAAACGCGTTGAGTTCGACTCCCAAAGCATTAAACAGATCTTTGAGATGTTTACGGTCTAACCGAATCGAACATGCTTCGTTTACTGATTCGTTTTGAACGATCAGCTCGTATTGGTTGTGCTTGATTCTACTCAAAGAGACGGTCTCGTTAGTCGAGTGACTGAACGTCTCCCAGATTTCTTCAATCGATTCTGACATTACCTCTCCTTAATCATCGAAAAACATAAAGTGGGTATGGGGGCCGAAGCCCCCTTCCCTATGCCGGCAGGTCTGGCAAGTCAATGCCGTGTTTCCCGCAGGCCGTCTGCATGTCCTCCCATGCAATCCGCAGGGCCATGACTGCGCCCAGCGAAGTTGCGAGAGGAGTGTCGTCGTCGCTCAGCGCTTTGTCGACGCGCTGGATGACGTCCACCAAGTTCACGCCGGCATCTCGGATCTCGAGCACCTGCGATGATGCGAACTTGGCTCGCGCTTGATCGTAGTTGAGCTTGGGTTTGGCGCCAGGCATACTGTAGCGTTTCGCCATTTCCTCGCAGGCCACGACTCCAGAATCGGGAGCAGGCTGAACCACGGACTTCATCTCCTTGGAAGGCGACGAGGGCTTGTCCGCCGCGAAGGCGAACACGGTGAACATGGCGAAGAACAGGACTGCCATGCCACTGAGGATGATAAACCACTTGCGTCCCATTATGTTCCTTTCTTTTTGTGGTCTACAGAAAGAGGAGGAGGCCTGTTGGGACCTCCTCCCCTCTCGGTGTCCGGCCCGCCGGATCGATGCGTGGACAGGGTTGACCCTCTTCCAAGTATCGCGGGCCAGTAAATCGGTATCTGACCGAACCACCAAGTTTTACTCTGTAATAAAGGCGTGTCGTTACCCTCGTGTTTACCTATAGCTCGCATTACGGACGCGAGACCATGGTAACCACCTCCTTGTCTGACATACCCGATCAAGAAGCGGAACCCGGGGAAGAGAGCTCCGCTTCTCAATCTAGAACGTCAGGCTAACGGGTGAGGTCTTCCAAGCTGGATAGCTTTACCAGCCAGGGGCGAAGTGTATTGTAGCTGCGGACGTACTTAGTGCCATCCGCGTAGATCGCCAAGAACTGAAGGTGATGGCCGACGATACTCAAGTCTGTGACTCGGCACCAGCGGTTCTCAATCCGAGCCTGGAATAGCTCGACCTTAGTCAGCTTGCGCGATCCAAACCATTTGCCCGGAGGCTTCAGGTCCACTCGCCTATCCATGTACGCTTGTAGGACGACCATTCCGTTCATGAGCGCCTCCCCACTAAAGAGAAGGTCATCCGTCCCCGGATCCATCTCGTAGTAATTAGGGACGAGCTCTGCAGGGATGTCTCCCATAATTCTTGCTCCTAACGTATTAGTTTGTTCTGAAGGTTGGGGTACCTCCACACCACCGACACCCGAGGAGGATGGCAGAGTTGGATGCCGGTGGGCGCTCTGGGCTTAAGGAGCTTTTTAGACTCGCCCAGACGAGTTATGTTACGTTGGGGTTCTTCCGGTACTGGGACCAATCGATCTCTGTTGGTTTCTCGGAAAGAGCTTGATGAGCCCACAGCGAAGCGTCTTCCAGCTCAGTCAATGTAACCGACTTGGCCCTACCTTCCGGCAAGGTTTCGTTCAGAAACACAGCGAGCTCGGTAAACTCCGAGACGATACGAATGTGAGCAGCAGCGGCCGGACTATCTGGTCCCGTGAAGGGATACCGGAACCTTCTGCTTACTTCATCGGCACTTAACATTTGGGTTCCTTTCTTTGAAACCATCCGCCTCTAAACGAGAGAGGAAGCTCTGCACTTCCTCCCCCGCTTACAAGCGTCGAGGAGTGTTAGTCCTCGTCTTCCTGGTCGCCGGTGGTCTCCTTGTCGACGCCGTCGTTCTCTTCGATCTCTTCGATCACTTCGGTCTTGTCGAGGTCGGGGTTCTCGGACATTTTTCCTCCTTGTGTTTTGGGAGTGCTTGTCAATCTCCCCGTTCTCCAGGCGCTTAATAATTTCGATTTAAGACACTCAGACCTTTCGGCAGTGTCACCTGGAAAACCGCTCTGAGCTTAAAGGACTATTTATCCTCGCTCAGACGAGGTTACGAGCATGCCGTTTCGAGAGCCGGCATGTCGTATTCGATGTTGTCGGAAACCTTGATCTCGTCAAAGGCCTCCTTGTACGCTTTGTGGGTGTAGACCTTCCAGCCGGCTCCGGCGCGAAGAACATAGTCGCCGACGAACGCCTTGGTTTGGCGATCGTTCAGCGGCCGGACGACGTGTACCTGGATGTACAAGGCTTCGTCCGCATTCTGTCGCTTGAGCACGCGGATTTCGCCTTCACACCACTGAGCCACCAGTGCCATGTTGTCGGCGGTCACTCGAACGGCCTCGACATAGAAAGGTTTGCGCATGGCGCGGACGGTCTTGATCTGTGACATTTCTGCCTTTCCGACACAAATTAAAACATCCGTGTTAGGGATGCTTTGGGTCTCATTATATGCCTTGTAGTTCTTGCGAGGATGTTACCCCCGTTTGGCTTTCCTTGTCCCCGATCGCCACTGCTTGGAGCGGGTGCGAAGACGTGCTGGTCGACGCGTTCCGTAGGGCTTCTTCTTGGGTGACTGGTTCATTAGTGTGGCCCCGCACAGGTCGGGCAGTCCATGGCACATCCGCTGCCATGATCATGGGGGTGGATTCCGCAAGCCCTGGAATGAGGACCAGCCAGAACCGCCGGAGGAACCTTATAGTTCGGTGCCTCCTTGACGGGTTCGTCTTCTGGCTCGTTGATCCAAGAAGACACCGTGGTAGATACCGACATGTGTGCCACGTCCAAAGCCGCTTGGCACAACGCCTTGAAGACCTCCTTGGCGATTTCAGGATCGCCAGTGGTCGTGACGTTCAGGCTGAAGATCTTCGTTCCTTCAGCTAGGTTCTCGGCGTCTTCCACCAGCTCCTGGGGAAGCGCATCTCCGGCCATCATTCGTCCACCCTTCCGGAGCGGGTCGGGAGCTCGTCGAGTTCGCGGTACTTCAGCTGAAGCGCGTCCTCTTGGATCTCGATGAACATGGTCTTGAGGTATGCCTTGATGCCGGACTTGCCGGCGGCGTTCCACGCATAGGGCTGGAAGATCAGGTCGACCTTCTTGATGTCGACGCTGTCGAGGATCTCGACGAGATCTTCGGTAACGGTCGTTCTCCCGCCGGACGTAATCATCACGATCAGCGGAGGCTTGTTCTTGAACGAAACCGCGACCCGGATGAAGGGTTGATCCGGTTCGTCAGGCTCCTTGGATTTGAACGACCGAACGTTCCAGCCGTCCTCATCAAGATCCGTGGCGAGCTTCTCATCGAGGAGAACACAGAAGCTTCGAGTGCCCTTGGCGTTGAACTTGTCTTCTTTGCCTTCGAAGTTGCGAAGAACGATCTTCGCGTCCTCAATCAGTACGGTGCCGTCACCGTCGGCCATCTTGAACTCCCTTGTGGAGGAGGCACTTTTGCCTGTAAGTAATACCCTTGCGCTCGTAGCACTCGCAAGACATTTCGACTCGTTTCCCGTCTTGATAGACAACGAGCGGAACTTTTTGCTCCAAAACTTGCTCCTTAACTAGGAGGCTAATTTATACTTGGCCTTGAACGCCGTCACGTCCATTACCGAGAATTCGCCTATGCGATTTCTGATTACGTACATGCCTAAAACCGCATGTTTCATCCCAGAGCGGGTGGCCACCTCGAGCGTGTGTCCAAAGAAAGAACCACGACACCAAGCGGCCACCTCCCTCGCGTTGTCGACCGTCAGTAAAACCGCTTCAACGGTAACGGGTACGACGGGCTCGTAGGTCTGAACCATGGTTCAGTATGCGTAGCCCTGCTCGGCGACCTTGGTTTCCGAGTCGGGGAAACAGATGTTGTCGACCTTGACGTACATGTCGACGTACGTCTCCTTCTTTTCCTTGTTGTAGGTGACCTCGTAGTAGCGGCCGTCCGGAAGGCTGGTGCTCACGAGCGCCTTCCACCCACCGAGGATATAGCAGAACCAAACGACGTAGACCTCGAACTCGACAGTGGGGTCGCTCTTATCCAAGCGCTCCTTCACCATCGTCTCGACAAGGGCGATGGCCTTAGCTTGCCGGGAGAATTCCGCGCTCATGTTGCTCCTTTTCGGTTTGTTGGCTGGCATGATTCTTTTTAACCGACGAATCTCGTGAATTCGCCAAAGTAGTCGATAGTTTTCCGAGCTTCCTCGGCCAGGTTGTCGAAGTAGACCATGTCGACTGCCTCGGTTCCCAGCGACTTCGCTGTCTCCGCTTCGAGCCACAGGTAGCCCTTAGTTCCCGTCACAGCGTAGGGCTTACCGTCCTTAACCCGGTACAGCATCCCTCCACCGAAGCCTTGCTTGACCGGAACAAAGCGGCCGGTACGTCCGACGTGGTGCATTCCTTCCGCGAAGGCCATGGGACGATCGTGCTCGAAGTCGAGATACATGACTCCTTGACTGACCTGCTTGGTTTCGCAGAGGTCGTCCCATTCGATCGACTCTCCGGTGAAGAGCTTCTTGAAGACGTACGGGTGTTGGAACTGGGCGCCAACGGCTTCCCACTTGTCACCCTTGCGCGCGATATAGACGGCGTCGTTGACCAGACAGAACGCGTCGTAGACATCTCGTTCAGGTTTGAACTCGAAGTCGTACCCGTACTTCTTACCGAACTCAATTACGAATTCGATAATCTCTGGCGTCGCGTCCGGTATTTTGATCGAATCCGTCTTGATGTGCGCAACCGAGAAACCCCGTTCCTGTACAGCATGCTTGAGATCAACCATGAATAAGGCGCCCCGCTTTGCGACGATGTTATCCTTATTATTAGCGTCTCGGAACGGGTTATCGAATTTAGCCGAGGTGAGGCCGTAGACAATGTTGATGACAATCTTAAGAGCGTCGGCCAATCCTTTAACGTTCTTAGGATCGCCCAGATACTTGGCGAGCTTACCACCCAGGAGGCCTGCGGCAGTCTCGTAGTCCTCAGCTTTAATCGCCAAACGCGCCTCGACAAGAGCCGCGAACTTGGGTGTGTATTCGCCAAAGAGGTTGAGCTGGATGATGCTAGTAGGATGCATGCTCGCCACGTCCAGAAGGGCAACGCGTTCGTACATTCCTGGTTCGGCGTAGACGTATCCGCCTTCACCGGTTTCCTCCCCTCGGTAATAACTCTTCCCTCGGTCAAAGGTGTACCCCGGGAAATCCGTGGAAAGATCGGTGTAGACGAAAGCCCGTTGTGGGTTCTTGTCTTCGCCGAAGATGATCCTGGCTGTGTGCTTTGCTGTTGTTTCGTTGATGCTCAGGCCGCTTAGATCCGCCAGGATTTGACGCGCGACGAAATCCCCCTTGCGAGCTTCGAACACGACCTCGGTCGATGCTACGTCATTGCAGCAGTACTCCACGACACGAGGAATATCTTTCTCGGCTACCGGCTCGTCCCAGGGGAAATCGAGCTCCATGTGATGGACGCCCAATTCGATTTGGAACTTCTTCAAGCCCTGTTTCTTCGAGCTGAAGTCGTAGATGTCGGCGTAAGACAAATTGTATGCCTCGCCGAACATGGAGCTGACGTTTCCTTCGATGATCTTCTGCGAGAGACGGTAGATCTGTTCGTTGTTATATCCCATGTATCGAGCCCACAGGATATGATTGTCGTAACGGCGATTGTTGAAGCCGACCAGCTTGAGGGAGAAAAGCTTCTCGACTTCTTGAGGGGAAGGGTTGATCATCCGAACGATTTCTTTCGCGCCGGCATACTTCCAGCAGACCACCAGGAGGTTGGGGTAAACCTCAAGGTCGAAGAAGACGATACGTTCGTCCTTGACTGCCGGTGCTTGCGTTTCGATTTCTTCAGACTTGAACCGCATCCTTTGCACAACCTTCAAGGCAGCCAGCGGTTGGTTGCTTGAGTTGTTGGCAAACGCAATAATCTTGCCCTTGAGATCGGTGACGTCGTAGACCATCCCAGCGAGATATGCCTCTTCCAGGATATGGGCAATGAAATCGATCGAGGGCTTCGTTCCGGGGTGGATCTCCTTGCGTAGATTTCGAGCGATAAGATCGCGTAGACCTTTCTCGCTCTTGATAGTTTCTGCGGCAAGCATCTTCTTCTCCTTGAGCGGAAGCCCACTGCTTATCGTGGAAATAGGCACGTTGTTGCACTTTGACAGCCGGCGGCGCAAGGAAGCATCTCCCGCGAACACTTTGACTTCAATTCCGTCATCGTAGACGCGGCCGAGTTGGGTGACATCACCATCGTAGATATAATGGAGATGGACGCCCGAACCCGATTTACTGAGTTCTGCGTAGGTCGCAGGCCACGAAGAAGCAGCCTCAAGGTTGCGAGCAAGAGACTTTTCTCCATCATCGTCCTTCAGGTCGAAGTCGATCACAATTTGCTGTTCTGGAAGTTTGACGAAATGCACCTGTGAGGTGTCTATCTCAGCAAGGGTAGTTTTTACTTCAACCCATCGCCTCTTAGGTGTCCCGTCTTCTTTAGCTTCTTGAGCCGGTTGGTCTGCGAACTCCAAGTCGAACGGCGAAATATCTTCCTCCAGCACCAAAGTAAAGACGCTCGAGTCGTGTCGATGAGGAGTTTTAAAATGCTCGGAAGTGAATCCAGCATAGTAACTCCGAACCACTTCACCCTGGACTGTAGTCCGTTCCAGAAATTCCTTAAAATAGTTTCTCAACTCCTCTCGAACCTTGTACTGAGGAAGAACGAAATCCACGCCGGTATCCGCACAGTACTGCTTGTACAATGCGTAAGCTTGCTTGAGCGAAACGCCATCCTGGCTCTTGAATATGTCGAAGTGTGCCTCGATGAAGTTGAAGAAGACATCCGTTTGGAACATCATCTGCAGAGGGCGATACCCATTGTAATAGTTCCGCCCTGTCGATTGGTACACCTCGAGACAATGGTGGGCTATCGCGCCGAGCTCGAAATCAATCTGCGCGATAAGAGTGTGATATCGAACCGGAGGAATCGTCACGCCCGTAGGGTGCACGTCGATCAGACGACGGATAATACCCGATTTAGCGTCACTGATCTTCACTGGCTTGTTGGTTCCCATGAAAAGCAAAGCATTAATGCGAGCGGTGTAACTTGCTTTGTACTTCTCATTCATGGTCATGTCTTCGTGGGATATGATCGAGTTCAACTTGCTGTTGTCATCGATCCTTGAAAGATCGCCGTCGTGTTGGATCGCAACTAACGGATTCGATCTGAATACCTCAGTTGAGAACGTGTTGTTGTTCCCAGCTAAAGCCTTGGCTTCGAAGGATGCCGTATATCCTTCGAACAGTTTCTGGACTATATTGAGAATCGTCGATTTGCCCGTCCCGGCTGACCCATATAACACTAGGAATTTCTGGATCTTCTTCGAGTCCCCCGATATCACTGCTCCGATCGCCCATTCGATTTTCTCCCTCTCTTCAGGGGAATAAAGCGTTCCGATCAACTCGTCCCAAGCCTTGTGCGGCCCTGGGGCAAGAGAATATGGCAGGCGCCGGCTGACGTAGTCTGTCTTCTTCACTTGCGTGTTAGAGAAGGTTAAAGACTCGTCTAGTTGATGACTGTTATCACTGATGTTCCCCATGAACTTCCGGAATTGGCTCCATCTGTTGCTATCGAACGATTTGAGGTATTTCACGCATACCTGATGGCCTTCAGCCTCCAGTTTCTTGGCGTATTCGTGTAGAGCTGCGTCTACGAGAACTTGCACATCGTACTCGTCCGTAGACCACAGACCACGTTGTTCCGCCCAGATCGCGTAAAAGGATCTGCCTCGGATCATTAAGTCACTTGATCGGCCAACAATAAAGTCCGGGTAAACTTCCGTGATTCCATTCTTAGCTTCGCGCGTGCTAATCTGAATGAAATCCACTTAACCTCCCTCCGTTCTAAACCATCTCGAGGACGTAGGCGCTAAGCTGGTACCAAAGCTCGACATGCCTTTGGTCCTCGTGAGGCCTTTCTAGCGGAAACAGGCCGCCATGTCCGTTATATTGGTATGTGCGCCAAATCACACGATCTAGGATTTCGTCGATCTCATCCGCGGTCATGTAATTCAAGTTGGCGTCGTTGCAGTTATGTAGACTTAGGTTACGGATCAACCTCCAGAACCATCCGCGTGGCTCACCCTCAGCTTCGAAGGCAAGCCGTCGCGAAAGGGCAATCAGAAGTTCAAGCATGGAGCAACCTAAACGCATCCAGCTCGGATCCACGTCGATGAGTCGTTCTTGATCGACGAACTCGCATCTGAGGTCTTTCCCGTCCTCAAGTCGGTTGTCATCATTTGGAATGAACCAAACAAACTCCTTGTCGTAGAGCAGTTTGAGCATTCTCCAATAAGAATGGGAGGGATTGGTGACACGAATATCGCCGACCTGACGGTAAAGCCATACAAAGTACAGCTCGTCAAGTGGCTCGGTCATGGGCTAGTCCACTTCGCTTGGGTCCAAACCTAGAACCTCGATGGCGTACTTTCCGTCGCTTCGGAGGACTTCGAACATCGCCGTCAATCTCTCGTTGCGAATATAGACGACGTTCTCTTGATCAGACCAACGGCCGAAATATTGCAGGTTTTCGATGCCGACGATCTTGTTGACGTTATCTACCGTCTGCTCTTTGTCATCAGCCAGCACGTTGTCGCCGGAATACCACGTCATCGTGATTTGAGTATCTTCCGCTGCGTTCTCGAGATACTCCTGCGCGGTGACCACGTATGGCATGTGTCGAGAGCGCTTTCGTACCATCTCCTGGAACTGCGGATCGTCGTCCGGAGACATCACGTTGGTTTTCTCGAAGACGTTCTTCTCCAGAACCTGCGTTATGGGAGCTCCAGGGAGATCGTATCGACGCCGAATGATTGCACCGGCGACCTCCTCGAGAAGTTCCTTTTCTTCTTCCGGAATCAACGCAGCGACGGCATCTCCTGGCGTAGGATAGCTCAACTTCGCGTTGATCATGGCGTAGAACTCCTTGGTCTGCTCGATCTCCTCCTCGAGTAAACCTTGATACTTCTTCTCCAGTCGGTGGTTCGCGAGCAAATATCCCGCGATACCACCAGCCACGAGTGAAGCCGCGCCGGTTACGGCAGCAATCAGGACGGTCTTGTTCACGATGCCTCCTAGATCTTGTCGTAGATGACGCCGTCGACGTTGAAGTCGAGCAAGACGGAACGGTCGTCTCCGACGACGAATCGGGTGCCCTTGTTTCCTCTGTCGTTGAACACTCCGAAATCGATGTAGTTGTTGTCGCTCTTGATCCAACCCACAACTGCACCCGCCGGTGAACGATCCATGCCGAGCATGTCGTACACCTCGTTCAAGAACACATGTCCCCGAGCCCGAAGCATGTCGTTTGCGTAGTTCTGCTGGCACTGGATGAAGAGCTGATTGTGCATTGGGCTTTTCTGCCAGCTGGAACACGTCTCATCGAAGAAGCGAGCGTAGATGGATGCTCCTGCCGGCCTTGTGATGGTGCGAACCACCGGACCGGTTTCCGTCTCCTCGACGATGTCGGCCGTACACGTTCCGTACCGAAGCTCAGCTTCCCGTTCGTCTCCATAGGCTTCTCGCACACGATCGCGGTACTCCCGGAAGCCCTTGTCGAGGGCTGCGTAGGCGGCGGTCAGCGCTATGTTCCGTCGAGAGAGAATGACATGGGATCCGGTAAGAGCGGCGACGGACGCGATGCCGACTACGATTGCCGGCGCATACATCTTGGCGATCCGAGCACCGTAGCGGGCATAGATGACGATGGTGTCCTTGCGAGCATCTTCTTCGTCGTAGTTGTCGTGCTGAAGGGCTTCTTGGATCTTCTCGAGATCCTCCGAAGCGTCCGTGAGAACCTCGTCCATCTTGAGGGTGGCCCGGCTTGCGAGGACCACTGTGGCGACGATTCCGACCACACCGGCGGCGAACAGAATGGTGGGAGAGTGTTTCTGGACCCTCAGAACCTGCCGGCCAGCTTTGCTGGTGATGGCGTTCTGGATAGCTTTGAGATTCACTTGCTTCTCCTGTATCTTTCTTGAAATATGCGAACGTAAGTTGCGAATGCCTGGGAGTCAGACATGGCGTCGACTTTCCGCGCCCACTTTTTACTCTGAGGGTAAAAGGCTTTTAGAGCCTCACGGATGTTCTGGCTCATGGCTACTTCAAAGCCTCTGGACGAGGGAGGTCAAGCAAATATCCCCCGCTGATTCGAGTTACACCAGAACCTCGCAGGTCCGTCCAACCCCAGTTGTGGTCGACAGGAGTGCCGGCAACACCGACGATCTCGTACAGGTCGGCCACTGTAACCTGCTCGTACTTGGCGATGATATCGAACAAGCGCTCGATAACGGTTTCTGCTTCCGCTCTCGTGGCCACGATGAGGTCGTCAAAGTTGTGTGCGCCTCGGGATATGCGAACACGATCGTCTTCACGCCTGCTCGAGAAAGGCGAAGACGAGGATTGGGAGAATCGGTTATAGCTGATGTAGCCGCTATTTCCCGATGGACGCGCTCCGGTTCGCCGACTGGCGGATCGAGCTTCACCGAATAGCCATTTCTCGATACCCTGACTGAATGCATCAGCAGCCATGTCTTTTGCTGCCGGAATCAGGATATCGAAGACGACATAGTGAAGAACCTGTTTCGGATCGCCCGCGACGAACGTCTCCAGAAATCGCCTACCAAGAGGCTTCTTCCGCCGAGTCACCTCGGAGGTAACGACGCGTTCGATCTTTTTAGGTTCTCCGTCCGGTGGTTTCGCCTTGTTTGACGGAAAATCCATAATTTCCTCGTTCCGAAGAGAAAACTAAAAGTCCGTGTTAACGGACTCATAGTTCGGGGCTTAAGACTCTTGTAATTCGGGGGTTTTTCCCTTGACATTCTCGTTCCACCATTGAACGAGCTCATCGATCTTGGCATCGGTGTACTTGATAGTTGCATCTGCAACCATCATTCCGAGAACGTAGGCGGCGCAAGCCATTGTCACCTTGTCGGTGAGTTTGTCTGGCGACGTGTTGTTCTTGATGATGGCCGAGATGATCTTTCCAGTTCCGAGGACAATCACGACGCTCGTTACCTTTTTGGTGACGTCGATTTTGTTCATTGGAAATCCTTTCTTTGGGGTCTCATTATAAGCTTTGCTATTTTTGCGATAGGGGCGCAGTTTATCCAGTTGACCGCCACGGGGGCAACGGTCACACCCGGATTGAGACGAGGTTGTCTTTTACAGCCACGCAGCCTGAGTAGTCGGTGGAACCCCAAAAGCCGACTTGCGGGCACCCCATTTCGCAAATGTTAACCGCTCATGCGAAGAGCGAGCAGAAGAACTTCCTTCGGAACGTTCCCCTTGGTGTCGCGTATGAGTTTCTCGAGTTCACTCTTGGGAAGCTGGACAAGCTCCTCCATCGAGTACTCAACGAGATCCTTCTTCTTCGCCGGCAGCGGCACGTCGGCCTGCTCGAGCGCGGCCGGTGCAGCATTGATCCGTTCGACGACCGATTTCGGCAAGCACCCCTTCACGAACTCGGTGAGAGAGTTCGCGTCCCTGAAGAAGCTGATGAAGAGAACCGAATACGCGTCCGTTTCCATGAACGCTTTCGTGATCTCCGACGACTTCTCGAATCGGACGCCGTCCTCGTTTCGTCGGCCGTACGCTTTGCCGATGATGTTCTTGAACGCGGCGATGATCTCCGCCCGATTTTCTTCGGCGACGATCTTCCTCAGATGGGTCTCCAGTCCACCCTTGGCCTCCAGTTCCATCTCGGCGATGTCGGCTTCAGACAGGTGGAAATAGAAATCCCCTGTGATGTCTTCGCCGTCAAGGTTCTTGTAGGTGATTGATTTCTTCAGCATTGCGAGCCTTTCCGGCGTCGTTCTTACTTCGGACTAGACGGTTTGGTTCAGGCCTTGGCCGCCTTCGTGGCGATCTCGGGCGTGGTGTCCTCGGCCAGTTCGTTGTTGTCCCGGACTCGCTTCACGAGCGTGACGACGCCGAACGCGACGGCGGCGGTGACGGCAGCGATGATGATCCGCTTGGGGGTGAACAGCCTCTTCGTCGTGAGAGCGTCGGAAACAGCCTCGGCGAGCTTCTCGTTCTTGTTCATTTCAAAATTCTCCATTTCAGGATGGGTCGGTTACGTACTGGGAGTGTTTGTAGCGGCTAAGAAAATCGAAAGTATTGCCTCGCTGGCGATACCTCGAAGTTAATCACAAGGCATGGTTTGTTGTCGTCGGTCAATGCTGTTGTGAACTTGATCTCGAGCATCTTGTCGGTGTTCCATCCAACTTCCTCGGAGACCGCGGTAGATTCCAATCCGATGAGTTGGTATAGATCCGACAGAGATGCATAGTTACTGTGGAGGATTTGTTCGTTGATATCGTTCTGAGCCTTCCGGATCTTCTCCACGTCACTCCGGAAATATCGACCCGCGTAGGCGTCGTAGCACAGAACATCGCCGTTCAAGACGATCACTTCGCGCTGACTCATGGGATTCCGGTTTAAGGTCTCCTGCGCGATTTCATCTCGGGCCGCTTGTTCTTTTCTTTCGCCGATCTTCTCGACAATCTTTGCGCGGTACTCGTCGAAGGCCCTTTCCATCACGGAATATGCAGCGGCGAGAGCGGCGGCTCGACGTGCACTAATCCGATTTGCGCCGACAATAGCGACGACGGTGAAAAGGGCTGTGGCGCCGGCCGGAATATACTCTTTCCAGACCAGCGCCACACGTTCCCTCAACTCCAGGGGAGAGTAGTAGCTCTCGTTTGCAGCCAGAATCTCGGCCGCCCTGAATGTAGCCTTACCGGTGAGGTAGGCCGTAGTAATGGTTCCCGCCACTCCTATGGCGGTAAGAATCAGCGGCGAATTGTCAGTTACGACTTTTCCTGTCCGCTGAACAATGTCGGACAGTTTAAGCATTTGCCCGATAACCCTCTTCCTCGTTGTAAGTCGAGTCGTTTTCGAGCTCCGATTCGAACTCGGCCTGGTCCTGTGCATGCGGCTTTGTGAAGAACGCGATGAGCCACAGGACGAACGCGATCATTAGGATGTTTGCCCAGATCGCGAAACTGAGTTGAACCGCCGGATGCAGATGCAGGCTCATCTCGTTCCTTTCTTGCTAGAAGAGTGGTGCCAGCTCCTTCTGTTCTTTGAGGAGACCGGCGAAGAACTCCTGGTCGTTCGCCAGGACCAGTTTCGGTGCATCGAACGCGGTGTCCAAGAAGGAACGCGTCGGCGTATGCTTGGTCGCCCGATGCTTTGCCTGATGAGGAGGTTTCTTCAGAACCCCCTCCTTGTTGAAGCCGCTCACCATTTCGGTGAAGAATGAGTCATCCTCATTCCGGATCTTCTCCAGCTCCAATTTGCGCTCGCGGCGAACGGCCTTGACTTCATCAAAGCCCCAGGTTCCCATGGCTGCAAAGAGCACGATGAGAGAGATGCCGAGCCCCACCTTCGTTGCGAAGAGGAGCACGTGCAGGATGGTGATGATGGTTTCCATGTCGGTTGTTCCTTCCTGTGATGGGGACATGGGTTGGTTTTGCGGAAAGACTAAGAGCCCTCGAACGTTTCAGCACACCAGTTACTGTTCCTCTCAGCAGCCAGCGCGGTACTAACTCGAGGGCCCGTAGCCAAACGCAAAACCAAAGTCCGGGTTAGGGAGCTTTGGCTTTTGATCCGCTTGGGGATTAGTCTGCTTCATTGAGCTTGTTGACGATGATGGCCGTTGCTGCGATTTGGGCGGCGACCGGGATTGCAATCTTTGCAATCTCGATGGCGAGCCTTACTTTCGAGTTGTTGGCGACCTTCGTAACAATCTGCGGTTTAGGCATGACATTGTCCTTTCAGGTTGGGGTCTCATTATAAGCCCTGTAATTTCTGCGACCAATTTCAGAAAATCCACCCCGGGATTTTTTTGGAGGCGAAAACCAAAGCCCTTGTGTGGACGTTGGTTTCTGAACTCTAGTTGGAATTGTTGGTTCTCCGAACCCAGCTCAGTACGCACAGGATGGCGAATATGGCTATTAGGGTTGCGAGGAAGAACATGGCGGTTCCTTTCACTAGGGGTCTCACTATAGGCCTAGTAATTTCTGCGACCAAAAAATATAATGGGAGCAAAACAAAAAGGTGTGTAAGCGATTTGCTTCTTACACACCCTTTCGTTGATAGCCGTTGTGGGGTTCGATTTGTCACCGAAGTTTTCCGACGAATGACAACGCTTTCGAGGCTACGACATTAACGCGTTCGTGTTGGAGGATCAGTATGATTCCAGCGAGGTTGGCTGCGATCAGGGCGACGGTGTCGGCGCTCACTTTGACGGAGGAGGTTAGTTCCTTCCTCAGTTTCAGGAGTTTGACATAGTTGTCTGATGCGGCGGTATACTCTTTGGATTCTACCGGGAGTCCTGCCATTTCACTTAGTACGTTGGCGATTACTTCGTCAAGCGCGATCAGTTCAGGGGTTGGCTTTCGTGTGAACATTTCGGTTCCTTTCTTTGGGGTCTCATTATAAGCTTTGTTTTGCTCGCGACCCTAAGAAGAAGGAGACGAAACTGCTTCTGTTGTTATTGTCGACGTCGGTCGATGAATCTTGAGTACTAGCGTATCCTTCTCAAAGAAGGCGTTCGGATCGATCTGCTTGAGCCGTATCATCGATCCTTCCTCTCCTTCTTCAAGCGCCACGGATCCGTCGTACTGAGCCCCCGATACGTCGTGGATTATTTTGGCGAAACCAACCAGGGCACCGACAAAGGTGTTGAGGACGGCGATACTCCCCGACACCTCTTCCTGATATGCGAAGTGCCAGATCTGAGCGAGACCAAAGTACAGCGCTCCGATCGCCGGCAGGATGATCAATGCGGACTGACGGAGGACGTTGTACGCACGATCATTCAAAATTCGTTTCGGCGAATTCTGAGTCATGAAGCTCAACCTTCTTTCTTTGCCTCGGAAAATTCATTCTGAAGATGAGCCAAGCCAACGCCGAAGTCGATATGGCAATCATCGTCAGCATCAAGGCGTTGATCCAGAATCGGATCAGAATATCTCCCGGTGCCCAAAACGCGAACATCACCGACATGTCGGTGGCAAACGCGAAGGAGACCGCCTGCAACATAAACAGGCGTCCGAGAAGCTTCTTCCGCCAAGGCGAGAATGAATATATGATTGGAACTGCGGTCGTGCACAGAGCGGCTATTGTTAGAACGATGAGGATCCACGTCCTCAGAGCGTTAAGATCCCGTGTCATTTTCTTTTCCTCCAGGGCGAACGATGATCGCTTCTAAGGCATCGGCGAAATGGTTCCGTTCGCGAAATTCTTTAATCTCTCTCGACAGGGAGGTTACTTTATCGGCGCGCTGCTCTACCTGACGAAGATGCGCCCTAGCCATAGCCAGAGCCTCCCTGGATTCTTCGTCTGACTTATTTTCCCGACGGAACCACATGGGTTCCTCCTGACTGTAGCGCACGTTGAATCGTGTCAAACAATGCCACTACAAACGCGTGATTTGTTTGAACGGTTTCAAGTAGCTCAGTGGTTTGACCATCGGATGCCGCACGAGCCGCTTCGGATAGTTCGTATGCCTGACGCCAACGTTCAGCCTCCTTCACTTTCTCCTTGTAGAAGTACCTGGGAACAAGAACGCCGAACATGACCAGAAGGAAGACCACGCCTAGCAACCCGTACTGGGTAAGAATCGGTATAGGAATACCGAACATTATGTAGTCTCCTTCCAAGTTCCACCATCTTTCACAAAGGGTACGGCCACTTTCCAAATTCCTGCTATCTTCACGTAAGGGACCGCAAGAACCCACGAACCACTGTCTTTGATCCGAATGGCCGGCTGAGTGAGTTGAGAGATGATCGTGGACCAAACCCCGTTCCCGATCGCGTTATTAGCCCGAACTCGGAAATAGTGAAGTTTGTTCGGAGTCAAGCTCGAGAGGAATTGAGGAGAAACTGCCCCGGTGTAAAGAGTACTGTCTGCGGTAGCAGTCGTTCCGTAACCGATGTCATAGCTCGTGATCGCCGATCCGCCGTCCCCATTAGGAGTCCATGACAAATATAGCGAAGTAGGAGTGACATCAGACACCGTTGGCAGGTTTGGAGCTGGAGGAACCGTTGCTCGAGAAATTGCTTGGTTGAAAGTAGTTGGACCACCCAAACCGACAGTTCCTGTAGCTCCAAGATAGAAAGTAACCGTTTGAGAATATGTGATGTTCCAACTACCCAGAAGATTCCATCCCGAATTGGCATTATAATTGTGTGAAAGCCAACCACTATAAGAACCATTAATGGTGTATGCCCACGGCATACTGTGATCGAAGGTAGTTGAGTTGTTAGACGTGATCCAGAATTCCACATTTCCCGAAGCGGCCCCGGGGGCAGTGTCTCGAATCAACATCTTCCCTGTGCTTCCCGTATTGATAATGTAATCTGTCATCACATCACCTACGAGACTATCTTGAAGTAAATATCCCCGTCCGTACCGCCCGATGGGTCTGATGTACCCGAGGTTATGCCGGCTGCTGTACGATAGCCGGCTTTACCCACAGGAATGAGTCCCTTAATTTGGGCTACGTAATCGCGAGTACGATTAATCTCCTGATCTCCGTCAATAATGAGGTCAGTAGAACCGTCTACGATCGCAAAGCCGGCGGCTACCGCGTCGTCTCCAATTGGCATTTTGACCTCCTTATAGGCCGTCGTCCCACGTATTGCTACTTGGTGCTGAGTCCCAAACCAAGTCAGCTGTCGCATCGTCCCACGAACCCGGCGTAACAAATCGACGGATCTCTAGAGTCGGGTAAGAACGATCGCCTTCTTTGTCAGAGACGAAGATTTGTTCAGTTACTTTCACTACGGTTTTCGTGCCAAGAGTATTCCTGAGCTCAACCAGATCTCCTAGGAAATAGTCAACCTGATACACATACTGCGCATTTTGGTTGATCTCTCCATCAAACCCGGAGAACTTTCTTGACTGCCCGAGAGCTTCGGCACCTCGTTGATCCATACGAGCATTGGCCACAGATGAAGATGCGTCTGTAATATCGCTCGCAGTGACAACCATTACTCTTCGGTCAAAGCCGGACACGCTGGAACTCACGTCGGGAGCGTAGACTGTTCGAACCCCTACTGGGGATATAACGATCGCTACGTTCTTGTATTGGGTCTTCGTGGTCAACTGAGAAGTGTTTTGCAGGTTATCGAGGCCCTGGCTGAAAATGACCGCCGGGTAATCGGTCTGCTGAGAAGTACGATCGCTTCCCATGTAAATATCGAACCAGAGTTCGCTTTCGTCATAATTTCGAATAAGACGGAAACCCATATCGTAGACGTCACAGAGTCTCTTCTCTGCGTCGTACAAAGTCATGGGTTCCATTTCATAATCGATGAGATCCGTTGGTTCATCGATCGTGTCGGTTGGGAAGAACGTGCTGTCTTGATCGATGTATGGAATAACATCGTTCGAACTCAAAAGACCGAGAACGCATATATTCTCAAAAATGGTTCGAGCGATGGTAGCCGGAGCAGTGTCAGATATAACCCATTTGGTATCGAGCGTGTCTGACAGACTGTATCGAACAACTCTCTGGGTCAAGAGATACTCGAGTGAAGGTCCAGTGGCCGTAAGGATCGCTTTCCCTTCAGAATCCGTAGAATCCTGAACGGTTTCGATTTCCATGACCCGCCAAGAACCTCGCAGAGCTAAACGGACGCCCTCCAATAGAATCTTCCGATTCTCGTCCGTAGCTTGTACCGTTAAACGAAAGTCGCCAAGCGAATTGAACCGCTCTGCCCAGATAAGCGATTCATACTTCTCGAACACCTCGACGCGGCGAAACTGATCGTCAAGGATGTAGAGCTCCATCACAAACCTCCGTATCGAGGAGTATAAGTGATGTTATAGGGGATGGCTGCTCCAGTCGCGTAAACGCGAATATAGTTATCTCCGTTCTGGAGCGAGATCCAGTCAGATTGAGCGGACATCGCATAGAGCAGAGACGTGACGATGCCCCCACGATTGAGCGTGATTGACTTAGAGCCGAAGTTGGTGTTGATGGTCACGATATCATCGGCCAACAACGAAGCGGTGAACTCCAAAGCCTTCACGGTGTTATCTGGTGCTCTGTGGTAGAACACGAAATCCGAGAGAGTCCGATCTACATTCAGAACAAACACTAAACCCGTGTCCACCGTTCCATCGTATGTGACGAGAGTTTCGGTAGTGTCCGAGACAGTGTCGCCGTCGATCGAGACGTCATCGATATCGAGGAAATCGGGATCCATGCAAAGGATCGAAATATCCATCTGAGGCTGCTTCGAGAAAGGTGGAGATTCGCAAGACTCAACCCGGCCTTGGATGGTAACTTCAGGGCCCTCGGTATCGAAGAATTTAAGGTTCACGAGCGATTTAGTCATGAACCACTTGTAGAGAGCGTTCCTCAAAGTACGAACCGTCGTCGTGACGAAGTCCGGTTCGAGACCCAAGGATATGACGATGTTTCGTTCCTCTCGGCGAGAACTCTGGTATTGCTTTCCATCCTTGCCGGCCCAGCTTGAGGAAACAATGGTTGCCTTTACGGGGTCGAGCCCCCGAATCTCTTCGAGGGCGTACCCATCCGTCACATCGTCGAACACGAACGTCAGGAGATCGCCCGCGGCAGTTCGCACTTCCAACTGATTAAGCATTTGCGGACACTACTCCCTTCGCCACTGCTAGCTGGTTCTTGGTTTGCCTGTAGATCTCAGCCTCAGACAGAGCCTTCGGCGAGTTGTTGTACTGGTTGTAGTTGAATGTATCTCCACCACGGCGCGATTCGTCATCGTCCGCAGCGTCCTGGCTCTCTTGGAAGCCAGCAGAAACGTCCGTAGCTTTCCTAGAAGACACCTGAACTGACATCGGCGTAGTAGAAAGAATCGAACCAATCTGGCCCGCAGTCTTTCGAACACCGCTAAGATCCAGCACCGGCGTGATTGTCGGAGCCATGTTGATGTCGTTCTTCATGAGTGCCGGGATGCCAGAAAGAGAGCGACGGAGCGATTCGAGCGCACCGTCTCCCATGTCCTCGGCAGCACCAGCCACCACATCAGCAAGGTTGTAGATACCCACGGCCATACCTTGAGCCGAGAATTCGCCAACCTCAACGAAAGCCCTCGCTGGGGAGTTGATTCCCAGGAATTCCTTCGCAGCATTCAAGGCATTCTTTGCGACGTCTTTCGCTGCCTTGGAGATGACGCTGGATCCGCCTAGTAGACCCTTAGCCATGCCCTCGATGATGGCGGTAGCAAGGTTTCCGCCAGCTTTACCTAGTTCTTCCGATTGATTACGGATCGTGTCAGCAAGTCCGTTGATGAACTTGATGATGAAGTCTGCGCCGGCCTTCAGGACTTTGGGAAGACCATCTCCCATGCCTTCGATAAACTCAGCCACAATCTCCAGAGCGACGTCCGTCATCTCACGAATATGCGAACGGATCGACTTGAGGATGGCGAGCAATATGTTGTAGCCCGCCTCAGCCATCCTGGGAGTGGCCTTCTCTAGAATGTCGATCAAATATAGAATGAGCTTGAGCAACGCCTCGGCCAGTTTCGGCGTGATGGCGATAATAGCGTCAAGCAACGCAATGAGGATCGCTGTCAGAGCCTGCGTCATTGCAGGAACAGCATTCCCAAGGACACTAGCAAGCGTTACAAGAGCTACGCCCAACCCCTTGATAATGGTTGGTATAAGACCGATCAGGGCGCTCACGATGGCTACGATGGTCGTCGTAAGTGCCGCTCCGGATATGCTTAGCGCTGTAATGGCGAGAGAGAATGCCAGTAGACCAACGCCGGCCGCCAGTAGACCAACGCCGATTAGAGCGACCGCCACGCCGAGACCGAGCAACGTCGGGATAACGGGCGTAAGAAGGGCTCCTGCTATTCCAAGGACGATGAAGACGCCGGCCAGGGTAGCAAGTCCCTTTACTATCTCTCCCCAAGACATTTGTCCGAAGGTGAGAAGAATCGGAGCCAAGATGGCAAGTGCGCCGGCAACGATGAGTATCGCGGCCGCACCACCCAAAGCTCCCGACATGACATTCACGGCCACAGCGATGATGAGCAACGCTCCGGCTAGAGTAACGAGACCCTTCGCAATCTCGCCCCAACCCATACTCCCCATTTGCTTCAAAGCGTCGGCCATCATCCCTAGAGACGCGGCAACGATCAGAATACCCGCGGCCGTCAGAGGCGCGTATGGAGGAATAAGAGTTAATGCCAAGCCAATAAGCAACAAACCGCCAGCCATCGCGGTAAGTCCAGCACCGATATCGCTCCAAGACATTCCGCCCATCTTCTTTAGGGCGTCAGCCATCAGTCCAAGGGCAAAGGAAACCCCTATGATTCCGACGGCAATAAGAGGAGCGGTGGGAGGGATCGCCGACAAAGCGATTCCCATCAGCAAGAGTCCGCCAGCCATCGCGGTGAGACCCTTACCAATATCCTCCCAAGACAGCTTAGCGAAGTCGAGCATCGCCAGAGCAAGGATCTTTATGCCCGTTGCGAGGAGAACAATTCCTGCGCCGGCTAGAACGCCACCCTTTTCGACCGCAGCGAACTTGGTGAAGAGAGCCAGAGCCACGAGGACCGCGCTTACCCCGGTCAAACCCTTAGCTATTTCTTCCCAGCTCATTCCGGAAATATCGCTCACGGCGCTTGCAAGTATCTTAACCGCCACAGCAAGAAGGTTTAGCGCGATGCTGCTGGCAATCATCCCTGGCGCTGGAGGCATCAGCCTGACCGCGGCAGTCAAAGCTCCGATCAGAACAGTTACGCCGGTCAAGCCCTTGGTGAGTTGTTCCCAACTCAAGTCAGCAAGCTTCTTAACTGCGACAGCCAAGATATCGACCGCTACCGCCAACAGGATCAGACCTGCTGTGATCAGAGGAATCTTGACGATTCCCTTCACGCCTGTTGCGTGACTGAACAGAGTCAGAGCCCCAAGCAGTTGACCAAACATCACCGTAATGGCAGTCAACGACTTCGTGAGATCGTCCGCCGGAATCCTAGACAGTTCTTTAACCGAGATGGTTAGAATTCCGATGGCTAGAGCAATCTCAAGCAAAGTAGCCGCACGAAGCGTGTTTTGCATGGTTTGCATCGTGTCAGTCAATTGACCAAGTGCTTGTGTAGCATTGTGCAGCAGACCCGTGACGCCGCCACGACCGAACGCGTTTCGAATCGTGAGAATGAAGGTGCCGAAGAGGCCCGTGTTCAGCCCCTTGAACAGATCGTCGAAGTTGAACTCTCCGACCGCTTTTCGGATATAATCCGAGAATGGACCGAAGGCGTCTAAAATCTTGGTGCCGAGCTGAGAAGCATCATTAGCTACGTTGTCCAAGACATGAAGTACTCTCTCCCAGACATCGACAATAACTTCACCGAGTCTGGTAAGAGGTTCGAACTTCGCGACAAGACCAGTCAAGCCTCGAGCAGCTCGAGCGGCATCAAAGTTGTCGAAGAGCTTGGCTGCGTATCCGACGAGAACACGGAGAAGGTTGATCGGAACCGCAAGAACATTTCCTACAGCTCCAAATATCTTCTCGAAGCCTTTACCTTCTTGAATAGCTTTACGCAGTTCGACTAGGAAATCGCCGATACTTGCGGTTATCGTAAGGAAATCCCCGGTTCCCTTATTGGCGATACCCAGGAGACGTGCAAGAACTGTTGCTGCTGCCTTTACAGCATCCCATCCGATTCCAAAGATCGCAAACAATCCGGCAAATGTCCTCCGGAGCTTATCTGCGTTTTCCCCGCCGATCTTCAGTGTCTCGGTGAAAGAACGAATGGCGTACGTGATGTTGTAGAGACCAACTGCTGTTGCTTTCGGGAATATCTCGCGGAAACCTTCCCGGATTGGCTTCAGAACCGCCAGGAGAGCTTCGAATGAGTTCCCGATAGAATCGATCAGAACATCTCGTCCGCCAAGATCTTTCCAAGTCTGAAGAAGCTCGTTTCGGTTGTCAGCCGAATTCTTGATGAAACCACCAAGCGTATCGTTGACCGACGTGAAGAGGTTCCGAGCTTCATCGAAGTCGCCAAATATGATTTGCCACGTCTGGGCCCATCCTGAACCGGCGCTCTCACGCATCGTACCAAGAAGCTGAGTAAGGGTCTTGACCTTCGTGGCAGCGTCCGTGGCGTCCTTGCCCATCGCAATGATGTCGAGGGCTTGTTGCTTGGAGTAACCCATAGATATGAGTTGCTCTTCGTTCAAGTCAGCGGTAAAGTGCGACAACGTCTCAGTGAGGATGCTAGCGGTAGCCCAGCCCTTCTCCAAACTACCGCGGAAGCTGCCAGCATCCTTGATCATCTTATCGACAGCGACGCCATGCACTCGTGCTGTCTGAACCAAGGCATCCTGGAAAACTTTACCACCCAGACCCGCGTTCACGACCGAGTTCCAGTCGATGAGCTTCAAGGTCCCAGTAGCGATCGCCTGGGATAGCTGATACATCGCATTTGAAGCTTGTTCTGCAGACGAACCCGAAACAGCAGCCAAGTTGGCGATACCCTTGATGGCGTTCGTAGCCACTTCCAGCTTAACGCCGGCCGCGGTGAACGTACCAATGTTGTGCGCCATTTGGGAGAAGTTGTAGATGGTCTGATCCGAATATAGGTTAAGCTCGTTGAGCGCCTTAATTACGTCGTTCAGACCAGTGTTTTGCCAACGCGTGTTCGACAGGATCGTCTGGATCGAGTTGATGTTGGTTTGGTACTCTTGAAGACCTTGATTGATCGGATCGACAGTTAGCGATTTCACCAACATGAAACCGGTTTCTGCGGCACGATTCGCGATGTTAGCCAGCGCCGTGATAGCCACGACAGACATCGCGTGGAAACGGTCTGAGATGCTGTTTACGCCCTGCTCTATGTTTCCGAGTTGGACGTGATTGGCGGCGGCGCTTACCTGCTCGAAACCTCGGGAAGCTCCTTCAAGCTTCAAGCTTTGGTTTAGTTTATCGAGCGCAGCTAGTGTGGATCTGATTCCTTCTTCGAATTGCTTGTTGTTGAACTGCATATCAACAACGCGCTCATCAACTTCCTTGCTCATCCTGAGGTCACCGCCTTCCACACCTTGTTGGAGATTCTGTCGAATATGGGTTTCAGCGCTGGATTGATGTAGTCCCGGCCTTGGACGTATCCGCCCGTGCCAGTCCCATAGCCGTACTGGAGCATGATGGCCACTGGGAAACCGCTCTCTACGTCAGAGTTTAGCCAGGTGACGGTATACTTGCCGTTTTTAGCACTTGCTTCGTATCTCCAGGAGCGAGCCGTTAAGCCGCTATCAACCGGAGTTGCCAAAGCAAGAGCGGTAACGCCCTCACGACCTGCTTCGTTGAGGATCGAGAGAATATCGACCCTCTGAGCGTTCCTTAAAAACGACTCCGTTTTCTTGAAGGAGCCGCGCGACGAAAAGGATATCACTACAGCTCCTATCTTATTATCGAGGGTCGACGATAAGGTTTCGAGGACCGTAATAGCCCGTGTTTGCCGTGACTCTAAACATCCCTTGAATGTTGTATGAGCTACCCGGAGTCAAACCGGTAACTAGAGAAGACCATCCGGAACACTGATCGTCTAAACCAGCACTATCGCCACGTTGCGCCACAGCGCGATCGTCAGAGGCAGCAACAATAACGCTTCCGGACCCTAAAGTGGATCCGGCTCGAATTTCCCAACTCATGTAAGCTATTCCAGAAGAAGCACTATTCACAATATATGAACCCCAGTGAATGAGAACTTTTCCGGAAGCTGGAGCAACGAAAGCAAGTTGTGGTGTTGTCGAGCTTGTAAGTGTGGCGGTGTAAGTAGTGCTACCGGTACTACCAGTAGCAGTCAATTTATTCTCTTGAATTCCCGACAAAACCGCAGAAAGACCAGCAGGCGTAACAGCTCGAGCAGTATCAGTTCCGGTAATAGTTTCAGCGCTCGTCGCGAGCTCTACGATTCCTTGCGCTGTGTCGCTTGCTACTTTTGCTTGGAGACCAGCAGGCGTAACAGCTCGAGCAGTATCAGTTCCGGTAATAGTTTCAGCACTGGTGGCGAGCTCTACGATTCCTTGCGCTGTATCGCTTGCCACTTTTGCCTGGAGGCCAGCAGGTGTGACGGCTCGAGCGGTGTCGGTTCCGGTGATAGTTTCAGCACTGGTGGCGAGCTCTACAATTCCTTTCGCTGTATCGCTTGCTACTTTTGCTTGGAGTCCGGCCGGCGTAACGGCTCGAACAGCATCGGTTCCGGTGATAGTTTCAGCGCTCGTCGCGAGCTCTACCTTACCTTTCACTGTCTCGCTCGCGTCTGGCATGAGAGGAAGAGCCGATCCAGCATTGATCTCAGTGCTATCGTGCTGCACCAAGATCAGATCTCCGGATCCATTGATGTACCCGTCGATGACCGTAGCGTCTTCTAACGCCGTCAACCGAATTAGGTTCATACTTTGTACAGTTGCCATGGCTCCTCCTTTCTAGAGAGAGCTGATCTGATACGTGTCGGCGTCGATATTAATGACCGAAGGCCAAGTCACTTCGAAAGTATTCGAACCGAGATCCGTAATTACATCATCCGGACCGGTTATAGTAAAGGTTCCATCTCCATGATCTATGACCAATAGGATGGAGTTCTCCTCTACAACATCCCAAATCTCTTGAGGAGTGGGAAGTCTTGGGTCAGTTGTTTCTGTCCCGTAAAGAATGTCTTCGATTGCCTGTACGGTCCAAGAATATGCGATCGAAGCGGAAACAATCAAATGCGCTGCTTTCTTAGCTCCAGGAACGTCGATCGGAATTGTAGTGAAGTTCCAACTAAACGCGCTGGTTTCTCTCTGTTGGTACTGACGTCTCGATGGAGATGTTGTCGCGTTGTAGACGATGTGGATTTCATAAGAGTCCTCAATCATTACGCGATAACTAAAACCGAATCGAGGCGCTCTTTTCTGAAGCAAGACATCAGCGTAGAAAGAACTGGGATATGTAAAAGCTTCTATCGTCCCAGAAAACTCGCCTTTAGGCTGACTTGCTGAAACCTTCACCCCATCAATATAACGAGACTTTACCTGAGACTCCAATGGTGACTCAGTGACAGAGGTCAGCCCATTCCACGCCTCGCCAGGGCCGGTTGTGGGATATAAAACGCCACGATCTACCCCTTGATGGTATTCTCGATCGCCATCCCACGTTAACTTAGTCATTTCAGTCACCTCCTTTTTCTCAGGGAGCAAATATCGCAATAAGTTCGTCTGGAGTTGGAAGAGAGGGGTCGGTCGACACCGTCCCATACAGAAGATCTTCGACATCAGAAAGAACGCCGGGATCTGAACTCCTAGAGTCGATCACCAAATGCGCTGTAGGTCGAAAACCCGTAATTCCTGGCGGTTTGGTGCTTAAAGCCCAACTGAGCTTCGTAGGCTCCGGAGAACCACCAATCGACGCGTAGCTTCTCTGCGTCGGCGACGCAAGTGCGTTGTAAACAAGGTGGAGTTTATAGGCGTAATCCGACCCAGCAACGTCGTTTCCGACTCGAGTTCGATAACACAACCCGAAAGACTTTCTTGGTTGCTGAGTGGCGTAAAGCCCGTTGTGTATGCTGACTGCTCCATCGCATACTCCGAATTCTTCTGGAACAGAGAGAGTTTCGATCGTCGCTTCGAACTCTTCAGCGGTAAGGAGATTGAGATACTTCTCCCCATCTAGATAATACGGACGAGGCTCTCCTCCAGTGACGTTTTCAGTAACAGAGATGAGACCCATCCACGCAACACCTGGATCGGAGTCGACATAAAGAACTCCTCTGTCTACTCCCATCTCAAAGAATCGTTCTCCTTGATCGTCCCAAGTGAGTTTGCTCATTCTGTCACCTCCTATCCCCTAGTCCCCATTGAAGCTTTGCGTTGGGCATTGAGAGCTCTTTGCTGAGCCATGGCGTCGCGTTTGCCCATCTTCTTTGGAGTTGAACTCTTGATGTTGCAGACTTGTATCAGAGTGAGAAGACGGTTGAGATGCCAATACTGACACTCAAACGGAATGTTTAACGTGATCATCCAATGATAAATGATCTCCGCCGTAATTACTTCTCGACTCGGAGGACGTTGACCTTGGGGTTGAGTGATGATAGTGGCAGTCATTTGCGCGTTAATGTAAGCATTGACTGCGTCATAGTTCTCTTTCGAGAATTTGGAGAAAACTTCCGGAGGAACTTCGTCATTGAGAGTCATCGCTTGGACATACCAAAGCGTTTGATCTGAAGTCTTGTTTGTCTTCAAGAACGGCTTCTCGAAATTTGACTCCCATTTTGACAGTGAGACCAGAGAATGCTCCAGTTTCAAGTCGAAAGTTACTCCTTCGACAAACTCTTGCTTTTCTTCGTCGAATAGTTCCGTCAAAGAAACCTTTATAGTAAGCATTCTCTGGCCTCCTTTCTCTGTTGACCGGTTTGTTAAGCGAAGGTGAACCACCACTGGTCTTGTGCCGTCGCCGGGAACTTGTAGCCGGCGGCCGGAACGGCCTTGGCCACGGAGTTGGCGGTGATCGGCCAAGTGCCTGCCGCACGGACCACGCCGTTGAGCAGGTAGATGACGCCCGTAACGGCCGGGATAGTGACCAGATCGGTCCCCGAGTCGTAAGTGGGCGCCGTGGGCGTGACCTCGACCACTGTGCCGGCGAAGAACGCGAGAACCTCGTCAGGCGTGGGCAGGCGAGGATCGTCACTGACGGTGCCGTAGAGAGCGTCCATCAGATCCGACAGCGCGTCGGCGTCGACCTTCGTCGAGTCGATCACGATGCTCGAGGTCGGCTTGTAGCCGTCGATGACAGCGGGAACCGTGTAGAAGTCCCAGCTGAAATTGATCGCCTCGGGCGAGTCGTTGACGGTGGCGTAGGCCTTCTCCGAAGGAGATGCGGTCGCTCCATAGATCAGATGCAGTTTGAAGCCGGCCTCGGGATCGAGATCGTTGCCGACTCGAGTCCGATAGGACAGACCGAAGGTCTTCCTCACCTGCTGACCGATGCTCACGCCAGGTTCCGGAGACGAGGTGCCGTCGCACTCACCGAACTCGTCGGGGTAGGTGAAGGCTTCGATGGTGCCCTCAAGCTCTTCGAGCGAGTAGAGGTTGAGGTACTTGATGTTGTCGGCGTACTGCGGGTTGGCTTCTCCGCCAGAAGGCGACTCGGTGACGGTCGTAAGACCCATCCACGCGACGCCGTTGTCATACACGCCGGAGCTGTTCGGAATGTAGAGGACCCCGTGATCGACGCCCGTCTCAAAGAGACGAGTGCCGGCCTGGTCCCAGGTCAAAGCAGTCACTTCAGTTCTCCTCAGAAGTAAAGTTCGAAGACGTCGTGATTCAGTTGTGCCACCGCAAACCACCGGTTGTGGATACACATCTCCAACGCCGCAACCTTGAGTCGAATATCGCTATTCGGATCCTGGGCGATTACAGTCAACGTGTACTTCTCGGTGTAGCGATAAGGCTTATTGCCAGCGAACGCGGATCGTGCAGTCGATCTTTCGTATCGAATACACGGGTATTCCATTGCCAGACTAGCCGGAGGTTGGAAATATACGTGACCATCCTCGCCTATCAACTCCACGAGAATATCATGGAGCTGGGGCTGTCGGTCCATTGTAGACACCTCCCAACCTCAAGAGGAGGCGGGGAGCCTGGACTTCGACACTGTCAACCGTCCATTTGGCTCCCTGCCACACGACATAGCGAATGGCAAAGAAATGTTCGTTGGCGTAGGCATCCGCGACGATGCTGATGGCGTTTTTGACGGAAATATCGTTGTTAACTTTCTCCGCCTCGTCCCAACGCCTAGTGTTTCGTTGAACGTCTCCGTAATATGAAATCTCGGTTATCGAATCAACGAAAACACCCGGCCGGACTTCCACCGACTCGCCGTATCCGATTGCGCCGTAGAACCTTGCCATGGTGATTACCGCCTATTAGGCAGCCGGACGCGTGAACGACCACTCGTCTTCGGCGTTGGTGAGGAAGTAGTAGCTGGCCGATGCCGGAACCGCGATAACATTGAGCGTGTCACCCGGGTCGAGAGCGGCCTGAGCGCCCGCGGAGAGCGTCGCGCTGGTGTCGGCGTTCTTGTAGGTAACGCCGGTCTGGGTCGGGATGGTGACCACGCCGGTCAACTCGACGAAGGTCGGTTCGGTGATCGGGTTCACCAGAGCCGCACCCGCCGCAACCGACTTGATGACCAGCGCCGACTTGATCTTGGTGAGGGCGCCGGAAAGTCGGGTCTCGATCAGGTACTTGAGCTGGTTGTAGTCGATGTCGAAGTCGTCGAAGAACGTCGTCTCGCCGCCCTTGTCCGCGCCGATGTTGTAATCCCGGAGGTTAACGATGATGCCGATGAGGTCTTCCTCGTCCTCCATCGGCTCGACCGTCACGATCTCGTTGACCATGAGCTCAGCGGCCAACTCGGACGGCGTCTTCCACATACGGTGGCCGTCGGCGTCGCGAGTAACCATGAACTTCGACAACCACACCTCGGTGGTGTAGAACGTCGGGTTCCCGCTGCCCTTGTAGAAGCGGCGCGACTCCAAGATCGCGTCCACGACCTCGGTCATCGAGGAGCTGGAGTCCGAAACGTTGGCGTTCACGGTGGTCACGAAGAGTTCGTGGTCGTACAGGATTGAACGAATGCCGGTACCTTCGGTGGCACCGATCGGGTCCTTGACCTTGTCCTCGTCGTCCACAGCTCGGCCGTCGCCGATGAGGATCGCGCGAGCGAGCTCCTCCTTGAGCATGACCTGCATCTCGGCCTTCATCCAGGCCACCACGTCGAGATCGGTGATGTCCAGAACGTCGTCCCGGTCCAGCTTCTGCTTCTTGTAGATCGTGGTCGGGCCGGTGGTCCGCTTGGTGAGACCGAACCATTCTTCCTTCTTGTACTCACCCTTGATGTAGCCCTTGGCGCGAGCCTCGAGCTGGGTGATGTCGGCCGTGACGGTCTTCACGCGAGAGAACGGGCTGTGAGCGGCGCCGTTGAGCACACCATTCACCCATTCCATCCGGCGCTGGTTGAACTCGGGCCGGTCGTTGAGGAGCTTCGCGTCCGGAAACAGAAGGTCGATGTCGTTGATGCCGTGTTGGATCGCATAGGCCTCGACCGCGCTCTTGAGCGAGCCAGACTTCACGGCGTCCGCGACGATGCCCTTGACGGCGTCGTGCGACAGGACATGGCCGGTACCGTTCGCCGCCTGGCCGTCCTTCTTGTTCTTGTCGAAAACGTTCATGACGGTTTCGGTTCCTTCCTTGTGAGTGAGGTCTCCCTCTTGAGCGCCGTCCTTGTGCTCGGCGTCGCCGGTGGTTTGAGAGGCGGCCTGAAGCGCCTCCGAGATCATGAAGTGAACGACGTCTTTCTGATCGTCGGTCAGACTGTCGTAAACATCTTGAACCGTGGGTCCAGCGTCGGCATGCTCGACCTTCTCGTCCTTCGTGTCTCCTTCGACCTTCTCGTCCTTCTCGTCCTTGAGAACGCCGTGCTCGAGAGATTCTCCAGCAGAGATGATCGCTTCATCCGACAGAGTAGTGAAGTCGCCATCGCCATGGGCGATCTGGACGTTGTCGATGAACGCTCCCGGATTTGCACCCGAAAGAACGAGGCTGAGCTCTCGAATCATGCCGTGGAAGACCTGCTTCGACTTCTCGACAAGCTGGTTCGCGTAGATCGACAGCGCGGTGATGTCGCCGTGCTGAACGAGTTTCTTGGTATTCACGCCGGCCGGGGTGTCATTGAAGAAACCTCGAGCGTAAACACCGTCTGCGCGAGCCTCGAGAATGGCGTGACCGAGAACGTTCTCGGGAGTGTCGTGGCCATGCTGCCAGACGAGCGGAACCTTCTTGCCGTCCATGTGCTTGAACGCGTCGGGCATGATGGTTCGTCCGTCGGAGCACTTGAGACCAGCCTTGGTGGCGTAACCTGAGAAATCAGGTTCCATTTTGACTGTCTCCTTCCATTCCTGGTGTTTGGTTTTGGTTCGACTCCGACGGAGTCGGCTCTGGCATGTTTCTGTTTCGAAGTTCGTCGGCCTTTGGATCTGGAGAAGGCTTCCAGCCGATAGACTGTCTCATATCATTCGGTGTTGCCACTTCATTCCGAGTCAGCTTGTCGGCGATCTCCGCAAAGTGCTCCATAGGAACCAGCTTGAATGGATCACGGAATGCCATGATCCACTGTCCTTGGGAGCGGGCCGTCTTCGTAAGGAACGTACGGCGCATAGCCTCCATGATGGCCACGGTCAAAGGGTCAATGGTTCGGGCCTGGTAGTTAAGCATGGCCGATTCGCTGGCGGTGCCATTCATGATCTCCTCGGTTAGACCAAGTTGGCCATAAAGCATCTTCGTTAGGTACTCGATCTGCTTGAGGAGGTTGTTTTCCGCCGGCCGGTTGAGCTGGATCACCTTTTCGGTACCATCAGCATAGGCAACGCCATACTTACTTCCCGTCAATTGCGCTTCGAGATCCGCACGACGTTGTTGCGCTTGTTCTCGTCGAGCTTCACTCTTCACAACATACGGAAGTTGAATTATGATGTCGAGCTTGCCCGAACTTGACGCTTCATCCACCGCATCCAGGAGGTTTAGTTTCTTGATTAGCCTCTGAAGTGTCGAGTTAGGCTCGTTCATCACCGCAAGAAGCGGATTCTCGACGATCGCGACGAACTTCTTTTCGAGAGTTACCTCTTCATGAAGTCCGGTTGCTTCGTTATAGAGATTGACCCGAACGTGTTTCGGATACCACTGGACTACTTCTCCAACTCGAAGCGTCTTTATGTCGAAACCGCCGGAAGTAGATGGATTGATTGTGGTGTCGACGGGAACAATTGCCGCAACGCCTCGGTCGAAAAGCTGCATGGCAATGTTCTGCTTGAAGTGCTGAGCTCCTTGATCGACGTTCGCTTCGACCTTAAGGCAGTTGCTCAACCCGCTCTCGACGTCTTCGAGATACTTTCCGGCACTGTCGACTCGAACGTGTCGGATGTCCATCGAAGAAACGTCGATACTGAGACGCGTGTAGACTCCAGCGATAATCGACCTCTCGTTGGAATAACGGAGACGAACTCGGTCTGGCGGCCTGGATCCGAAACTTCCATTGCCCGAGAACGGAGCGGAAAGCCGATCCGATTCTTGGTTTGTGAAAGCGTTCCAAGCGTGTTTGACCGCTTGCTTGAGCCTATCTCTGAGTCTTGGCATGACTCACCTCCCTCCTGAATATGTCGTTAGGTTGCGCGGAGGGACTTACGCCTCGAAAGTGGCGAACTGCATGGCAGCCTGATTCCTCACTGCGTTGCTCATTCGAAAGCCTCCTTATGGGCTTTGTAGGCGACGTAAGCGTCCATCAAGGCCGCCACGTTGTCGATTTTTTCGTCCTGCCGACGCTTCAAAAGTTTTCGATTACCGTTGGTGTCCTCAATCGTGATGGCATTACCCATCGCAAAGGACATAAGGCTTTCGTCGAAGAACAAACTTCGTTCACCACTCAGAATTTTCAACTCTCCTAGTGGAACCGATTCAGTTCGAGCCCCCTGAATGACTTTCTCGATTCCATAAGGTCCGTTTTCCTGCTCCCACCGAGTGACGAATTCTTTAGCGTTGTATGGGTCGAAACCCAAAGCACGAACGTCATACTTCTTCTCTTCGATGAAGTGATCCAAGTCATCGTAGACCTCCATCATGTCCAAGATTGTTCCTTCGAGGACTTGAAGGCTTCCTTCAGAGATGAATTCGTCGTACTTCTGTCTCATCGCACCAGGAAGTTTCATAAGAGTCAGCGAAGTGATGTAACTTCGAGTTTTGACTCCATAACCGATTCGAAGAGGAAAAAGAAAAGTGAATGCACAGAAGTCATCACCCTGCGAGAGGTCCGCTCCAAGAGCACACGGCAGTTGCCAGAACTCCCTTGGACGATGCGGTAGAGTCTCTTCGTAGGTGAAGAAGTAAGTGTAGCCTTCCATTGGAATGCCGAAACGCTTAGCTAGGATGTCGTTGCGAGAAGCTGGTGCTTTCTCAGCTCTCTCAACGTCCAACTGGTATGTTTCGTACGTAACCGTCAGGCCGATGTTCGGCTGAGCTTTCGGCCACATCTCAGGTTTGCCAACTTCGTCCAACTCATCTAGCTTGTAATGCCAAATGGAGACGTGAGGCGCTTGATACTCGCCCTTAAGAATGTTGGCTAATTCCATTTTGATTGTATCGCCGGAACCATTCCGAACCGTTCCTTCTGAACTAATGGCAACAATCAACCAGTCTTCAAGCTTCGAAGCTCCTTGCTCAATTGCTCCGACAACATCCTCTCTTAAGTCACCAGACAACCATTCATCAACAGTTGAAACCTTAGGACGAAGGCCCTGCAGCTTGTTGATGGCCATTGGACGGATCTCGAGGATGGATCCGGTAAGGAAGTTCTCCACACCCTTCTTCGTAGAGGCAAGCTTCTGACGATTGGCCTTTGAGCCCGTCGTGTTCTGCATAGAACCGGATGTTAGGAACCGGAACAGTGGGCCTCGACTGCGGGTGATGGATGTCCGTATGGGCGACATGACCTCGTCGGCTTGTTTCATGGTCGGCGCAGTCGTAATCTGGGCCGTGGTCGTGGTGTCGACGTTTAGGAAGAAGCTCTGGATGCAAGAGGCGTACATTGACTTGGCTCCGCCTCGAGCGAGGATGATGTACTGCTTGGTGGTCAAGCGTTTCTTGATTACCTTGTTTACATACTTGCCACCACGCCCCTTTGGAAGAGGGACATAAACTTTTCGTTCGATGAAGTAGTACCAGCCGAAGATCTGCTCAGCCCAGAGTTTGAATGTCGGAAGTAGATGGAGGTCACTTCCGTCAGTCAGCGTCAGTTCGTTCTCACAGTAAAGGATGAATCCTTCAACTGCTTGATCGTCGTAGTAGATGTTGGGATTGGCAATGAGCGCATCGATCCGGTTCATCTCCATGGCTATCTCGCGGTTCACCGGGATCTCGCCGCGGATCACAGCGTCGCGAAACTGCCCGTAGTAAACCGGTACCGCTGTGTTCGACAGGCTCATTGCCAACCCTCCCTTCCACAATAAAGCTTATTGGTCAGTAGGCGTAGAACCACTGCCAAGTCGGGGCGACGCTGTAGGTGATCGCGATGGTGCTTCCCGGTCGAACATAGAACATCCCGCTCGTCCGAGCTCCGATCGTGACACCGTCGACCTTGACCACGGTGACCGTGCCACCGGCGACCTCGACGAACATCGGATGTTCGGAGGTGTTCGTAGCCGTAACGGTCGACGCCGGAACGGCCGGCTTGTCGGCCCAGTCTCCGTCGGGAAGGCGATTGTTCATGTAATCCTGGAGAGTCCTGAGTTGCTGGTCGTCCATTTCAATCCTCGTTTCTTCTTGGTTGTTACGGCTTGAGCACCTTTGCGATCTGCTTAGCCGTAAGGTCGCCGGCCACTTTAGAAGCCGCCTGTTTCCCGGTAGAAGCGAGAACACCTCCAACGAACTTGACCGCACGAGACGTCTTAGTCGGCGGTTTGAGTTGATTGAATTGTTTCTCCAGATTCATTCGGGTGACGAGTTGTTGAAGTTCTTGGTTGGTAAGAGCGTGTGTCCCACCAGCCTTGCGAGCTTTCGCATGAGCATCCTGCGCAGCTCGAGCATCTGGCGAACTCGCAGCTCGACGCCTCTCGGCTCGACGAACTCCCCACTTCATGCCCTTGACTCCGAAGTGAGAAAGCATCTCGTCAAGACCATCGATGCCAGATTGCATCAAAGGTTGGGCGAGCTCACAGTTGATGATGTGCCCCTGGTCGTCCCAGGTAAGTTTGAGTTCGATTCCTCCGTTGTCCGCGTGCTGGACTTGGGCCGGAACGATGGTGGCCGTCGGAAAAGTGTCGTTCATGTTCTGGCTAAACTTAACCTTCAGCTTGCCAGAAGGACTCGGACCGATGAGCTTCGCCGATTGTTGATTGAGAACACGATTGAACGTCTTCTCGGCGTCATTCATGTATTGCCGGCCGAGATCCGAGTCTCGCTTGATTGTCTTGCCCTTGTACTTCGGATTGTTGTTGAGCTTGGTCAGTTCAACCGCGTTCAACTGACGAAGAGACGCTTTGTAGACCATGTTCTGGACGCCAAGGCTCTTTGCTTGCCTGGTCCATTTGCGATCTGCCTTCGCGCGCGCGCCCGCGGCCGTCTGCTTTCGGACACCCCATCTCATGCCTCTGATCCCGAAGTGGGCGAGCGTTTCTTCCAAAGTGGTCTTACTCAAGGCTTACCCTCCTTTCAGGCAAGAACGATGAGGGGGAGGTAGTTGAAAACGTTCCCGTCGGACAGGTTGATTGTCGATGGGAAGCTGGAGGAAAAGTTTGTGATCTCGGCAATGCCTCTCCGATGATTTGAGATGCCGTATCCACCTTGTATGATCTTGTCCATACCTCCGTGTGTCCAATAAGCAACCCACGGATCGGTGCCTGAGCACACACTGACGATACGGACAAATCGGTCGGCACCTTGCGCTGCTATCGGAGAGGCGAGAGCCTTGAAGGACCAGTTGTGATCAGCCTGCCAGAGAGTGTCGTCATCTGGCGTGGAGTCTACGAAGTTTCCAGCATCGTCGTAGACGCCAAAACCGTTATAACCAGTCCCGGCCGAGCCGGGGATTGTGACAAACGCTCCGATGGCCGTTATCGCCTTGTTCTTCGGAACGTAGAGTCGAGTGCACCAACTCGGGCCGTGATTCGAATCTCCGCTGGCTGCTTCTATCGGAAAACTGGCCGAAAAAAGACCATAGGCTGAGAGCGGATAAGTCTCCCCGGCAGGACCAGCTGGACCTGGAGCACCATCAGCACCTACCAAAGAAGCAAGCCATGCTGCCTCGTCACCGACGAAGCCGTTGGCCACCGCCACCTCATAGGCAGAGGCGCCATTAACGCCGGTGAGGAAAGGAAGCGTGTTCCACGGAGTAAAACCGTCTCCCACCTTCACCTTGTCGGTGTCAGTCTCAACCGCAGGTTCGCCGGCGGCCAAAACTGGGTTCTTATCGGACCAGTTTGCCGAGGTGTCCCGTCGAAGTTTAAAGGTAGCCTTCATGTCAGGCTCCCCCTCCGTCCAAGACAAGATCTTCATCCGGAATGCTCGGAATAACCGGCGGAACCCACGAGTCGTTCTCACGGACGATGTTCATTCGCCACTCATGCTCGCGAATTTGGTTGTTCAACGCCTCGACGAGATACTGAGTGTTCGGAGCATCGAAAAGAAGTCGAACCCGGAGGTACATGTAGGTTCTGACCATGTTGTATCGGACGTCGCCGCCCGTGAAGTCGTCCCACGTGGCCGTTTTGTCCTCGATCATGAACCCATCTTCTGGGCCAATACCCAATTGGTGCAGCGTCGAGAAAACGCCGTTGATGTACAGCGTTATGTCCGAGTCAAAGACCGTGTAATCCTCATCCAGACCCAGATTCTTCTTGACGCTGGTCAGGATACTCTCGATCACGTGGGACCTCCCTTCTAGGTGATCTAGAACCTGCCTTCGTTCAGTCGCCGCTGCAGGGCCTTGATGGTCTGGCTGACTGGAGCCGAGATAACCTCGTCAACCGGAACCTTCAGGTAGCGCTGCAAGGCGCCGGCGGTCTTGTACCGCTTGTTGTTTTGGAGAATGCCGTAGCCGTCGACGTTGAGTGTGGAATCAACGGTGGCCTTGAGTTTGGTCTGTACGGCCGCGACCAACTGAGAATATGGCACGGAGATGACGCCGTCGATCTTGGTTCCCATGACCTGCTGCCAGCGGCTGATCGTCTTCGGACCGAGCATCCCGTCGATCAGAAGCAAGTCCGAACCGCTCGCCGGAGCCGAGTCCCACTCGCTGAGAATCCAAGGAGTCGTGTTCGCGTCCGCGTCGGCTTCGCCGGAGATATGAACATGACCCGGATGCGGGTCGTCGCTGTTGTCGTGAGGAGTCCAGCCGGTCGATCGAGACCATTGGGTGTTCTCGTAGTTGATGTAGAGCATTCGACGACGGTTCTCTTCGTGAGAGACAAGGTCTGAGACGAGAGAGTGCCCATCGATTCGAGTGAACGCACTGCCGAGCATGACGTCGATCGCTCGGTGCTCCGGGATCGTATCGTCGTCCTGATCCTCGGCCCGAACACCGACGGTGTCGTCCTCGTTGTGACCGGATACCCGGAGTTTGTGAGTGTCATCGCCAATGCCGTAGATGACCACGCCGGGCCTCTTGGCTTTGATCTGATCGGTAAGTACCTGCATGCCTGGTGCGCGCATGTTGTTCTCCTTTCTACCACAGTTTGGTGTCGCCAGCTCTTCGAGCAACAAGCAAGCGAGGGAGTTGTCGCTCGTCGCCGTAGTGAATGGCATTGTGTGTTACATGCGTGGTGGTGATTAGAAACTCTGGGTCGAGGATGCTCTCGTCTCCGTCGATGATGTCGCGTCGAGTCATCGGATTGAGATGATGGATGTACAGACGACTGTGAATGTCGTAACCTTCGATCCCGAGATCACACCCGTTGTCTCGAGCAATGACGTAACTACGAATATGGCGCCACTGAGGAGACGTGTAGAACTGTTGATTGATCCATCGATCGAACCCGAACGTTGAATCACCAACATGACCCCGAAGTTCCAAGTACCTGAAGCGCTCGAGAAGGGTATCGAGTCGCCTAAGCTCAGTATAAGTCCGGATCCTCATAACCAGCCTCCTCATGTAGAGGCCCTTGTCCCGTGTACGAACGCATCGCGTTGATGGCTTCCTGGAACAGCTCCTCACTCTTCTGTTGCGAGTTAAGATTGCCGATCTTGGCTTCCATCAATCGATTCTCTTGCTGAAGTCGAGCTTGCTCGAGCTTCTCTCGAGACGAACCAAGCTTAAGGAAGTGAACAACCTCTGCTGCAGTAGCAGTACCTTCCTCAAGACGCTTCTGAGCGAGGTCTGTAGCCAGAGAAATCAGCTGGTTCTCTCTTCCCTCAGGAGTTGTGGCCGGCTTTCCTCGACTTCTCGAACTCTTACCGTCACTACTCCGAGTATTCATCGGTCTTTCAACTCCTTCCGGTGTACTTCCGAAGGGTTTCCAGGTGAAAAATTTTGCCCAAAAAACCCTCCGGAGCTATTTTTTTG
>Ga0070700_100000141_pt1 | contig 43013 bp, 66 predicted proteins | sample KBSK5101metaG_FD_65456 | JGI IMG/M metagenome (GOLD analysis project Ga0070700, IMG submission 65456) | Corn, switchgrass and miscanthus rhizosphere microbial communities from Kellogg Biological Station, Michigan, USA - KBS K5-10-1 metaG | ecosystem: Host-associated > Plants > Roots >...
AGCAGCAGCCAGGGACTACGCATCTTGGTTTGAGGGTGATCTAAACAATGCCTGGAATCCCTGGTCGTGGCGGTCCGGTCCCGAAACGGGCTGATCAGCGACGCCGCATGAACAAGCCCGAGGTTGAGGTCGAGCACGCCCCTGCCGCGGCGGTCGTGGTCATCCCTGAGCCGGATTCAGACTGGCATCCGGCCGCGCTGGCGTTCTACCGGTCGCTTGCGGCCTCAGGTCAGAGCGTCTGGTATGAGCCGTCGGACTGGAGTGTGGCCTGGTACACGGCGTCGCTGATGTCCGTGACCCTGGCGGACCCATATGCGCCGATGGTGGCCCGGGTTCAGGCCGGCTTCACGGCCCTGATGGCCACTGAGGGCGACCGGCGGCGGCTGCGGATCGAGTTGGAGCGGGCTAAGGCTAAGCCTACGGAGGCTGACGGTGTCGCCAGGCTCGACGATTACCGCGATCGACTCTCCGGCTGACCGCCTAAGCACTCTGCCGGCCGGGATTCCGGACCTGACGCTGGGTTGGGGCGTCGCGCAGTGGATGGAGACGTGGCTCGTCCAGCCCAACGGGCCGAAATCGGGCCGCAAGTTCCGCCTGGTCGACTCCCAGCTGCGGTTCCTGCTCTGGTGGTACGCCCTGGACGACTCGGGCCAGTGGCTGTTTCACCACGCGGTGCGCCGGCTGGCGAAAGGCTCGGGCAAGTCGCCGTTCGCGGCGGCTCTGGCTCTTGCCGAGCTGTGCGGTCCGGTCCGGCTGGCCGGCTGGGACCCGGAAATCCTCGGTGGGTGCCGTGGGCGGCGGGTAGACATGCCGTGGGTGCAGATCGCGGCCACGGCGGAGTCGCAGACGGCCAACACGATGCGAATGGTGCGCGCATTCGCCCCGAAGGGCTCGCGGATCGTCCGCCATTACCAACTGGACCCGGGCAAGACGCAGTATTACGCGGTTCCTGAGGGCAAACTCGAGGTGATCACGTCGTCGTCGACCGCGGCGGAGGGCGCTGAAGCGTCTTTCGTGGTGGCAGACGAGACGGAGCACTGGAAACCGTCGAATGGCGGCCCGGAACTGTCGGCGACGCTGGCGGACAACCTGGCCAAGTCCGGTTCGCGCATGTTGGAGACCTCCAATGCGTGGGTGCCCGGTACTGAGGCCGTCGCGGAGTCCACCTGGGACGCGTGGGTGGCGCAGGAGGAGGGCCGGACCCGGGGTAAGTCGCGAATCCTCTACGACGCCCGCATCGCGCCGCCGGACACCGACCTGACCGACGAGTCCTCGCTCACCATGGCCCTGGCGCATGTCTACGGCGACTGTGACTGGGTTGATCTGCGGCCGGTCGTGAACCGGATCTGGGATCCCCGCTCGAGCCCGGACGATTCGCGGCGCAAGTACCTGAACCGGCCGACGGTGAGCGCGGAGGCGTGGACGACCCCGGACGCGTGGGCGCTGTGCACCGACGCGGCCCGGGTGATCGCCGACGAGGATCCGATCGTCCTGTTCTTCGACGGGTCGAAGTCGGACGACTCCACCGCGCTACTTGGGTGTGACATGGACTCGGGTCACGTGTTCGTGATCGAGGCGTGGGAGCGTCCCCTCGGTAAGGACGGCGAAGGCTGGCTGGTGGACCGGGTCGACGTCGACCGGGTGGTGCGGCGCACGTTCGAGCTGCACCCGAATGTGGTCGCGTTCTTCGCCGACGTCAAAGAGTTCGAGTCGTACGTGGACGCCTGGGGCCAGGAGTTCGGCGATCGGCTGCTGATCGACGCGGTTGGCGGCAAAGAGTCCCACCCGGTTGCATGGGATATGCGCGGGCACGTGCGGGAGTTCACCGCCGCGGCGGAGCGTATGCACGTCGACATCGCCAACCGGTCGGTGACTCACGACGGCGATTGGCGCTTGGCTCGGCATGCCGGCAACGCGATCCGCTCGCCGAACAGGTGGGGCGTGTCGGTGAGCAAGGAGTCCCGCGAGTCGCCGAGAAAGATCGACCTGATGGTATGCGCCATCGGGGCGCGGATGGTCCGCCGGCTGGTGCTGGCGTCGGAGGCGTGGCAGAAGCGGAACCTATCCAAGGGCAAGCAGCCCGGCCGCGTCAGGGGGTGGTGAGACCATGCCCCTGCCCGAGGACGATGCCCGCGAAGTGCTCGACGACCTGATGAAGGTCCGCGAGCGCGAGATGCGCCGACTGGACCGCATCCGCGGCTACATGATCGGCGAGACATGCCAGGTGTATTCGCCGCGCAAGTCGACGCGGGAGTATCGGCAGCTGGTCAACATGTCCAAGGTGAACGTGATGCCGCTGGTGGTGTCCACGTTCGCCGAGAACCTGTTTGTGGAGGGCTACCGCCCGGCGCGCTCGTCCAAGAACGCGAAGGCCTGGGGTTTGTGGCAGGACAACCGGATGGATCAGCGCCAGTCGCTGATCTACCGTTCGGCGCTGACCTACGGCGTGTCGTACGCGACGGTGCTCAAGGCCGCGGGCGACACGGGTAAGGCGCTGATCGACCCGTATTCGCCGCGGCATCTGACCGCGGTCTACGAGGACCCGACCTGCGACGAGTGGCCCGTCTATGCGATCTGTGTGTCGTCGGGCTACGACGCGGCGACGCGCAAGGACGTGACCCGCGTTCGCCTGTACGACGACGAGTTCGTCTACTACTTCGTCAGGCCGAACGACAAGACCGGAACGATGACCTACGTGCAGGAGGAGTCCGGCGAGCACGGCCTGGGTGTCACGCCTGTGGTGCGGTTCGTCAACGCCGGGGTGGACCTGGACAACGGGCCCGCCTCCGAGGTCGAGGCGCTCATCGAACTCCAGGACCAGCTGGACAACACGACATACGGCCTGCTGATCTCGCAGCAGTTCACGGCGTTTCGCCAGCGCTGGGTCACCGGCATGACGATCGAGCAGGACGCGTCCGGCGCCGACCGGGAGCCTTTCAACGCCGGAGTCGACCGTGTGTTCCAGGGCGAGAGCCCGGACACGAAGTTCGGCGAGTTCGGCGAATCCAACCTGGACGGCTATCTGGCCTCGCGTCAGTCGACGTTGCGGATCATCTCCGCGAAGGCTCAGCTGGCCCCGCACGCGCTGCTTGTCTCCGACGGCGTGTCCAACCTGTCGGCTGAGGCGCTGGCGGCGCTGGAGGCGGCGCAGCAGCGCAAGACCGGCGAACAAAAGACCTCATTCGGCGAATCCAACGAGCAGATGTTGCGGCTCGCGTCAAAGGCGGCCGGCGATCAGGCCGGCTGGGAGGACACCAAAGCCCAGGTGGTGTGGCGCGACACCGAATCCCGTTCGCTGGCCCAGGTCGCCGACGCGCTGGGGAAGATGGCGCAGATGCTGGCGATCCCGCCGCGGGCGCTGTGGGACAAGATTCCGGGTGTCACCGACACCGACGTGCAACGGTGGGAGAAGCTCGCCGACGCCGAGGACGGGTTGGGTGTTACCGGCACTAACGGGCAGGTCCCCGGCCAGCCGGCGCCGCCGTCGCCTGAGAAAATGATGCAAGGCGGCAACGCGGGTAACGGCAACGCGGGTAACGGTTCCGCGCCGGCCCCTGCCGGTAGATGAGGGGCAGCCCACGGTGGCTGTCCTCACCTTGTCCGACCGCCTGGCGATCGAGCACCAGAAACAAGTCGCGACTGTCGCGGGCGGGGTCACCTCCGGCGTTGTGAACATCGCGATGGGCGCCGACCCGCTGTCGGTGTCCACCTGGTTCTACGCCGCGATCGACGCGCTGACGGCCCGCATCCAGGCCGGATATGCGCTCAACCGGCGTTCGGCGATGGGCTACCTGCCCCAGCACGGCGCGCTCAACGGCGTGACCGTGCACCCAGTCCCGGGCTCGCTGGACACGGCCGCGCTGAAGGCGCGGTTGAACATCAACGGCCCGGTCGCGTTCAAGACGGCGATCGCCGCGGGCCGCGACGAAGAGGAAGCCCTGCGGTCGATGGCCACCCAGATGGGCGGCCTGGCCGACGAGATGGTGCGCAACGGCGACCGCGACGTCATCACCAACACGATCCGCCACGGCCGCGGCCTGGTCGCCTACCGGCGCCGTCTGGCCGGTAAGTCGTGCGGATTCTGCTCCATGATCGCGTCGCGCGGCGCGGTGTACACCGCCGAGACGAGCACGTTCCGCACGCACCCGCATTGCCGGTGCTGGGCCGAACCGGTGTACCGCCACGAGCCGGAGCCCCCAGAGGTGCAGCGGCTGGCGCGCCAGTGGCGTCGTGTCACCGCAGGCAAGCACGGCCAGGATGCCCAGCGGGCGTGGCGGCACCACTGGGAGCAGCGGGCCACACCGCAAGCCAAACAGCGCTTCGGCCTGGCCGCCTCCCAACCCGGCCCCGGGCCCGGTTTTAAGGCACCGCTGCCGTCGACACAGGTCGACATCCGGCCGGAATTGCAGGCCGCTCGCGGCGCAGCGCAACTGGATGCGGCGTTTCGGGCCGAGGCGAAACGCATCACCGGCCGCGACATCTCCGCGTACTTCGGCGGTTCGCTGCAGACCGCTCGCGAGCATGCCGAAGGCGTTCTGCGTGGGCTGGAACGCTTCCCCGACGCCAAGCTGCGCCGCGTCAACACCCACCCCATGACCGGGACAAGCGCCTACGCGCAGGCGGGCAATGAGGTCATTACCTTCAACTCCAAATGGGCCGGGGTTGCCGATCGTCAGGGCTACCTGGATTCGCTGGCCAACGACGTCAAGGCGAACTGGCACCCGAAGGGCACCGACACGCCCGTCGCGAACGCGCTGCACGAGTTCGGCCACATCATCGACCTGGACACCATCGCCGGTTCAGCACATCTGGAAATCCAAGGCCTGGTGCTCGACGCCGCCGAACTCGCGGGGAAAACCGCATCCGAGGTCATCGAAGCGCAGGTGTCCCGGTATGCGCTGACCAACACACTCGAGCTCGCGGCTGAGGCGTTCTCGGACGTGATGATGAACGGCCCGCGGGCGTCCAAGCTCTCCCGCGAGATTTTCGACGTCCTGGTCGCCGAGTACAAACTGGGCGCAGGCAGGACCGGTATCAAGGGGTTCCTCTCCCCATCACTGCCTGCCCTGAGCGAGCCGGCGCCGCTGTCGGCCATGAAGGTCACAGAGCTGCGTGCCCTGGCCAAGGAGCGAGGGCTGACCGGCTATTCGAAGCTGACCAAGCCCCAGCTGCTGGAGCGCCTGGGCGGCGAGGCGAAGATCGCCGTCCCCAAGGCCGCGGCAGTTGTTGACCGTTATCCGCTTGCTCCTGGCTATCGCGGTGCGACTGCGGCGCGCCGTCAGCGAGAGCGCGAAGAGGTTCTAACCCTGACGCGGGACGCGCCTGGTGGCGCACGCGACTGGCAGGGTATTTATCGCGAGCGCGCCGAGGCACTGGAAAGCACTGGCCACTTACGCCGGACCGCTTCCGGCGACTTCACGCTGACAGATAAAGGCCGCGAGTACTTCGCAGTCAAGGGCGTTGCTGCGCCGCCCGCCACCCCAGCGGGGGATCTATCCAAGCTGAAGGTCACCGAGTTGCGCGCGCTGGCGAAGGAACGAGGCGTCACCGGCTACAGCAAGCTCACCAAGCCGCAGCTGCTCGACGAACTGCGCAAGCCCATCCCGAAGGCCAAGGCGGGGAAGGCCACCGCGCAGGAGATCGCGACGGCACGGGGCAAGAACGCCAAGGTTCCCACCTACACGATCCCGCGAGACCTCCCCAAGGCCGACTTGGCGCGGATCAAGGACATCATCGGCACCGGCGAAGGAATCTCCCTGTCGATTGGTGCCGTGCCCGGCCTCGGCGTCAGGAACCTCGATCTGCTGCTCCCGTTTAAGGCACGGGCGGCCGCCAACGCCAAGGAGCTCGCCCAGTTCGTGGTCGGATTCCGCAAGCAATACCCGGGTCTGTATGAGCACCTCGCACACGAGGCCCAGGTCAAATCCTCATATGCCGAATGGCGGCAGGTTTTCAAGGTAAAGGGAACCGCCGTGCAGGTGCGCAAGGCCATGGTCGAGGAGCTGCGCGACCTCGTGTCGGACGCCCCCATCGTCGTCAGGCGGCGCCGCGAGTCGTCGCTGCTCGACATCCTGGAGAGCGGCCGCATGAAGACCCAATTCGAGACCGGCACGTCTGGCGGGTCGCTCGCACCAGAGATGCGCGCCGCCTTCGAGCAGCGAACCTGGGGCTATGCACGCGACCTGGATCCCAAGCTGAGGCCGATCTACGGGTACCTCTCACCTGCGGGCGTCGACGCCGAGAGCACTGCCTACCAGGCCGCCCAATACGGTGAGATCCGCATTGTGCTCAAGGATTCGGTCCGCCAGCGCACGTCGTTCATGGTAGGCGACTCCCTCGGCGCGTCGACGGGGACACCCACCGCGATGGATGCGCCCGGATGGGAAGCCTTCAACGTCTCACCGGGCACTGGATGGCGCTCGCCGGGCGGCCTGGGCCGCGACTATGCCAGCGAAGCATTTCAGCGTAATCAGTACGTGGAGACCCAGATTCATGGCGGCGTGACGGTAGGCGACATCGCCGAGGTGGTCTTCACGCATGGCTACACGCCGCAAAAGGAGACCATTGAGGCGTTGCGGCGGGCAGGCGTGCCCTGGCGGATCTCACGATCCCGCGCGCGGTAGCGTGCACGTATGCGGGTGATTGCGCGCGACGGCGACGCCGTACTGATCGCCGATGGCGAGGTTGGCGCGAGCGTCCTGCCCGACGGCAGGACTCTGGTGTTGCCGGTCGCGAGCCTCGCCGCGCAGGGGGACTGGGAGCCCGCCGATGGGCCGCTACCCCCTTTCGCACCAGCCGACCTGCAGGCGCAGATCGACGATTTCCGCAGGCACTGGAAGTAGACGTCATGACCACAGGCCCCCGCTCCCAATGCGACACATGCGCACGGATGCGTTCCCCGTGGGAGAAGACCGGCGACCAGTTCGGCGAAGGCGGCCCGTTCTGTGCGGCGTTCCCCGCGCAAGAGGGCGGCATCCCCGACGTGGTCTACAACAACGGCGCCGACCACCGCCAGCCGGTCGACGGCGACCACGGCATTCGCTGGCGCGCCAAGGCGGGCGAGACCTTCCCCGAATGGGCGTTCAAACAGCCCGCATAAGCAACCGGACCTATCCCGGCCAACCCCGTCCCGGTGGCGGGGTTTTTTCATGCGCCCAGGAGGCGCACCAATCCGCCCTGGAGGCGACAACTAATGGCTGACGACGACCAGGTTGACCCCGGCCAGGAGCCGGCCGACACCGACACCGAGCCGTTCGACCCGGCGCGCGCACGTGCCGCGCTGGAAAAGCGAAACCGCGAAAACCAGAACCTACGGGCCCGGCTGAAGGAACTCGAACCGCTCGCCACCAGGGCCCGGGAGGCCGACGAGGCAGCCAAAACTCAGGCCCAGAAAGACGCCGAAGCCAGGACGGCGGTCGAACGTGAACGCGACGACGCCCGGGCCGAACTGCTCCGATACAAGGTCGCCGCCGAGAAGGGCCTACCAGCCGACTTGGCTCACCGGCTCCGCGGCGCGACCGAGGATGAACTGGCCAAGGACGCGGACGAGTTGCTCAAGCTCGTCAAACCCCAGCAACAGCCGACCGGCACCCGCCCGGTAGCCGATTTGCGGCCTGGCGCGCTGCCCACGTCTGAGCAGCAAAACCTTGACATCGACGGCTGGATCCGCGACAAGGCGCGCCGCCGATAGACCCGCCCCGAGCTACGGGGCTAACCGAGAAAGAGAGGCCCCGTGGCCACCTACAATGCTGGCGTCGTTCGCCGGTCCAGCGGCTCAGACCCGCTGGTGCCGGAACCGTTGGCGCAACAGATCATGCAGCAACTTCCGGCCGCATCCGTTGTGTTCGGCCTTGTGCCCGAAACGCAGCGGATCACCATGTCGTCACTCACTGAGCGCATGGCCGTCCTGTCGGCTCTGCCGTCGGCGTACTTCGTGTCCGGTGATACCGGCCTCAAGCAGACCGCGTTGCAACAGTGGCGCAACAAGACGCTGACCGCTGAGGAGATCGCGGTCATCGTCCCGGTTCCGCTCAACTACATCGACGACGCGCAGACCCCCATCTGGGATCAGGTCCGGCCGCGTCTCACCGAAGCCGCCGGCGCGCTCATCGATGAGGCGATCCTGTTCAACATCTCCGGCAGCAAGCCCACCACGTGGGGGCCGGACATCTACCACCGGGCGATCCTGGCCGGTAACTACGTGCACGAGGGCTACGGCGTCGACCTGGCCGTCGGTGTCGCCCGTGGTGGCGAGCTGCTTGCCGCCGACGGCTATGACATGAGCGGCTTCGTCACCAAGCCCGGACTCGGCTGGCGGCTCGTTCAGATCCGCTCGAGCCAGGGCGCGCCGATCTACCAGCCCGACCTTCAGAACGCCGGCACCGGCAACTTGTACGGCCTGCCGTTGCGTTCGCTGAAGAACGGCGCCTGGAACGCCACCGAGTCCACGCTGATCGGCGGCGACTGGTCGCAGGCCATCGTCGGCATCCGCAAGGACATCACGTTCGAGGTGTTCACCGAGGGCGTCATCTCCGACGGTTCCGGTGTGATCATCACGAACCTGATGCAGCAGGATTCGGCCGCGATCCGGCTCACGCTGCGGGTCGCGTGGGAGGTTGCCAACCCGGGCAACCGGCTCAACACCGACACGGCCGGTGCGGCCGGTGTGGCGCCCACCGAGTCGACGACCCGGTGGCCGTGGTTCGTGCTGCGCCCGACCGGCTACACGTACTCCTGACACCTACTCCTATCCGGGAGATCCGCGCGCATGAAGGTGTTGGCACTGCTGCACCAGTACGTCCCGGTCCGCAACGCGGGCGCGGAGACCATGCTTCACGGCATGCTCTCCGCGCTCGCCCGCGCGGGCTACGAGGTGCACGCGTCGCTGTCGATGCAAGTCGGCGAACCGTACGTCCAAGATGCGGTGCAGGTCTGGCCGCGCACCGAGGGCCAGAAAGCCAACCACATCCCGCATCTGCACGGCACGTCACTGCTCATCGCGCACCTGGACAACAGCGAGCCTGCCGCGTTTCTCGGCCATCTCAACGACATCCCAGTGATCCTCGTGCATCACAACACCTTCGACGTCTCGCGCAAGATGTTGCACTTCTACGGCGCCCGCGTCGATCTGGTGGTCACCAACAGCCAGTGGATGACCGACAACCTCAACGCGTGGCATGCGATCAACGAGCTGACCGCGCCGCCCATCCTGATCATGCGGCCGTTGGAGCGCTGGCCGGTCGGCCCGATCGAGGGCCCCCACGATCGCGTGACGCTGGTCAACATGAAGCGCCTGAAAGAGAACACCGACGGTGGATGGCTGACCAAAGGCGGGGAGACGTTCTGGCGCATCGCCGAACGGATGCCGAACACGCCGTTCCTCGGGGTCAAGGGCGCCTACGGCGACCAGGCACCGGGGCAGCTTCCCAACGTCGAAGTGATCGGCCACGTCCCGGCCACGCAGATCCGTGAGCGGGTCTACGCGCGCGCGCGGGTCGTGATCATGCCGTCCAACTACGAATCGTGGGGCCGGGTCGCCAGCGAGGCGATGGCCTGCGGCGTGCCGGTCATCGCGGCCCCGACACCCGGGCTGGCCGAAAACCTCGGCGACGCCGGGAAGCTTGTCGACTGGCAGGACGTCGACGGCTACGTGCGGGCGCTGCAGACCCTGGCCCTGCCGGGACCGTACGCCGCGGCGTGCAGGAAGGCGCTCGCGCGGGCGGGGCAACAGCAACGGCTCTACGACGTCGAAGAGGCCGCATGGCTGGAGGCGGTGCAGCGGGTGGCCCGCAACTCGCCGAGAAGCTCGCCGAAAACCCCGGTGCTCGTATGAGGTTCGCGATCATCGGCCGCGGCCACCTCGCCGTGATCGCCTTCGACGTGCTGCGCAAACTCGGCACGGTCGTCAAGGTCGTCACCAACCGCATCGAGCCCCTGTGGGATGCGCGCCTACGCGCGCACGTCGGAAGGCTTTACCCCCAGGTCGACCTCGACACCTCCGGCGACTGGCGCCAACTGCTCGGCACTGACGCCGACCTGGTCCTGTCGGTCATGTACGACCGCATCATCGGCCGCGAGCTCATCGACCAGACCCGCGTGCTCAACCTGCACCTGGGCAAGTTGCCCGAATACCGCGGGATGCGGCCGGTCAACTGGGCGCTCAAGAACGGCGAGTCCGTCGCCGGGGTGACGTTGCACGAGGTGGACGAGGGTATCGACACCGGGCCGATCATCGCCCAGACCACATTCTCGATCTTCCCCGATGTGGACGAGGTCAAAGACGTCTACGGCCGCTCGGTCCGGGCGGCCGAGAACATCCTGCGCGACTACCTGCCGATCGTCGATCTGCTCAAGGCCACACCGCAGGACGAGAGCCGCGCCCACTACTACTCGGCCGCGGACATCGCCCGGCTCGGCGAGCGGACGGACTGGACCCGATGAAGGCTGCGCTGAGGGCGGCTCCGCTGCGGGTGGCACTGGTCGGCGCGGGAGTGATGGGCGCCCGGCACGCCCGCGTGATCGCCGAGTCGCCACGCACGACGCTGGCCCGGGTCATCGACCCAGACCCGGCGGCCGGCCGGTTCGGCTGCGACTGGACGCCAGAGCTTGACCTGACGGGTGTGGACGCCGTGATCGTGGCCGCGCCCAACCCGCTGCATGAGCAGATCGCCGCCGACGTGATCGAGGCTGGTCTGCCGGTCCTCGTGGAGAAACCGCTGGCGGCCGACCTGGACGCCGCGACCCGAACCGTCGAACTGGCGGCCAAACTCGATGTGCCGATCATGTGCGGATTCGTCGACCGGTTCAATCCGGCATGGCTGGCGCTGCGCTCGGTGCTAGGCGGCCGCACGCCGGTCCATCTGACCATCGTGCGGCACTCACCGTTTCAGACCCGGGTGCTCGAAAGCGTGGCCTGGGATCTGCTCATCCATCTGGCAGATCACGCCATCGCACTGTATGGCGGTGCCGATCCCGACGCGGTGTGGGCGCGGCGAACCACCCACGCGTCGCCGGTATCGGATGACACCGCCGACGCCCTGGCCACCTGGGGGTCGGGCACCGGGATCCTCTCCGCGGTCAGGCTGGGCCAGCGGCGAATGTGGACGGTCACCGCGCACGCCCCGGGCGTCACCGTTTTCGCCGACCTCGTCGGCCGCCAGGTGACGGTCAGCACGGGCGGGGCCACGGAATATGCCCCGGTCGGTGACCGCGAGCCGCTGGCCGCGCAACTGGACCACTTCGCCGGCCTCGCCCAGGGTTACGGCGACGCCGAAGCCGAGCGGGAGTCGATCCTGCCGGCCCACCGCCTGATCGACCGGGTAATGAAGTGATTCCTGCAATGATCCACCCGGACGGTATATGCGAGGGCAAGATCGGCGACGGGACCCGCGTCTGGGCGTTCGCGCATGTCATGCCCGGGGCCGTGCTCGGGCAGGATTGCAACGTCGGCGAGGGTGCCTACATCGAGGACGACGTCATCCTCGGCGACCGGGTGACGGTGAAGAACCGGGCTCAGCTCTTCGACGGTCTGCGCGTCGGCGACGATGTGTTCATCGGGCCGGGCGTGGTGTTCTGCAACGACCCGTCACCCAGGTCGAGAGTTCCCCGCACATCGGCCGGGCCGATCACCGTCGGCGCGGGTGCGTCGATCGGCGCGAACGCGACGATCCTGCCGGGCGTGACCATCGGGCAGGACGCGATGGTCGGCGCCGGCTGCGTGGTGGTTCGCGATGTGCCGCCCGGCGCGACGGTGATCGGCAACCCCGCCCGGGTCGTGCGGTGATGTCGCGGTGAGCCTCGCCATCCTCATCCCGTACCGGCCCGACAACGATCGCCGCGCGCGGATCTACGCCGCCACCTCGCGACTGTGGGCGGACAGAGGCGTCGAGGCAGACGTCGAGGTCATCCACTCCGGCGACGGACTGCGGGGCGAGTTCAGTTACTCGCGGGCGGCCAACCGGGCCCGGGCCAAGACAGACGCGCAGTGCCTGATCACCTACAGCGTCGATGCGCTGCCGCTCTCGGCGCAATTCCTGCAGCGCATCGAGGCGCAGCTGTGCGCCGGGCTGCCGTGGTCGTGCATCTTCGCGGGCCAGCAGCGCTTCACCCCCGAACAGACCGGCGTCATCTTCGACGGCGGCGACCCCGGACCCGCCGCCGGGCAGATCTGCATGGGCCGCGAAGCGCTCATGGCGGTGCGCGCCGACGTCTGGGACGAGTTGCGCGGCATGGACGAGCGCTTCGTCGGCTGGGGTGCCGAGGACATGGCGTTCTACAAGGTGCTTTCCACCGTCTACCCGCAGGGGTGCGACGTGCCGACCGAGGGACTGTTCCAGTCGCTGTGGCATCCGGAAACGTCCCGGCTGGCATGGTGGGGCAACGTCGAACTCATGCGCAGGTACGACGAGCCGCCACCCGATGAGCTGAAAGCCTGGTATCTGGCCCGGTGAATCTGTCCGTCCTGATCCCGTGGCGCAGCGAGGAACCGGCCCGGGTGCGCGCGTGGGAGTTCAATCGGGCCCGCTGGTCCCGTCTCGAGCCGCTGATCGAGGTCTGCGTCGCCGGCGACGGGCGCACCGAGGGCACGTTCTCGGTAGCCCGGGCTGTCAACCGGGCCCGCAAGCAGGCGACCGGCGATCAACTCGTGATCTTCGGCGCCGACCACCTGCCGCCCACATACGAGCGGATCAACTGGATTATCAAGCGGCTGCAGCGCTACCCGTGGACGCAGGTCTATTCGGCGACACGGGTCATCAACGAGGCGGGCACCGAGCGTGTCCTCGGCCCGCAGCGCATGGCGCCGGAGACCGCCGCCGAGTTGCGTTTCGACTGGGTGGGCTGCTGTTACGGCATTCTCGCCTTGCGCGCCGACGTGTTCGACGACGTCGCGGGGATGGACGAACGGTTCGAGGGCTGGGGTGCGGAGGACACCGCGTTGCGCGTCGCGCTGCAGGCGCTGTATCCGGCCGGCTGCGGCGTGGGCGAGGGCGAGGCCATCACCTTCTGGCATCCCGACGCGCCGCGGGGCCAGCAGACGCAGGACAACGTCGCCCGCTACTACGAGTACGAGACGGCCGCCAAGGCGGGTCGCATGCGGGAGTATCTGAAGGAGGCGCGCGCGTGACCAATCTTGCGACCCAAGCCGACCTCGAGGCCCGCATCGGCCGCTCGCTGACTACCACCGAGGCGACGCGTGCCGCGGCGTATCTCACGGACGCCTCAGCGCTCATTCGCGGCTACACACGCCAGACGTTTACCGCCGTCGACGGCGACGTCGTGGAGTTGCGCCCGGTCGGCATGCGCATCCGCCTGCCGGAGCGGCCCGTGACCGCTGTCAACAGTGTGGAGGCGATCGGCTGGGGTGGGCTGGCCGACATCACGCTCCCCGTCGGGTCCTGGGGCTGGGACGGCATCGACGTTGTGGAGATCACGCCGTTCGACTCCCGCGTGTGGATCAACTTCCCGGAGCTCGACCTGCCCGACAGTTACCCCGACACGTACCGCGTCGACTACGACCATGGCGACGCCGACGTACCCGACGACGTGGTCGCCGTCGCCGCCTCGATGGTGTTGCGCACGCTGCTGTCGCCCTCGCTGGTCGAGGGTATGACCTCCGAACACATCGGCCAATACTCCTACCAGCTGGGCCAGTTCGCGGGCGGCGCCGCATCCGGTACGTCGGTGCGGCTGACCGAGGCCGACAAGGACGCGCTGCGCAACTACCGGCGCCAGGCCACCTCGATTCAGGTGCGGTTATGAAAATCGATCTGACGATGCCCGTGTATATGCGGATCGGCGACGATGGCGGCATATACGAAGTCGGCACCATCGAGGGAAGCGATGAAGCCGAGGTTACGCGGGCGCTGGCGGATCTCCTGGATGCGATGGCCGGTGCACTGCGGGCAGGCAAACGACTGCCGGGCCAGAGTCGTGCGTGCATCGGTGACGAGCGCGCCAGGCGGAGGAGCCGATGAGCATCCCCGCCGGACTGTTGCCGCAGACCGTCACCAAGATCAGGCCGACCACGTCGACCGACACCTACGGCAACACCGTCTACACGTACGGCTCCGGCGCGAGCATCGCGGCGTGGCTGCAGCAGGACGACCGCAAGGAACCACTCTCCGACGGGCGGGCCGCGCTGGAGCAAATCTGGCTGCTGGTCACCAATGAGTCCGATGTGCTCGGCCACGACCGCATCGTCTTCGGCACCACCACGTTCGAGGTCGATGGTCCACCGGAGCCGGTCTACACCCCGGCCGGATTCCACCACCTTGAGGCGACCCTGCGCGTCGTGGCCGGGTGAGGTGAGGGATGGCCAAGCTGATCCGCTACGAGTCCAGCCGCAGCGGGATGCGCGAGCTGGCCAAGTCGCGAGCCGTCGACGCGATCCTCGAAGGGCGGGCCCGATCCGTTGCGCAGGTCGCGCAGTCGGCCTACGACAGCCACCCCCCGCATCAGGGCGCTTTCCACGTCGAGGTGTTGCAGGACCAGTCCGACTCCGACCGTGCCCGTGTCGCCGTCCTGGCGCGGCATCCGGCTGCGCTGGCCTACGAGGCGGACCATCGCATCCTCGGATCGGCGATCAGCGCGGCGAGGCACTGATGGCCTACCCCGACGTCCTCGACCTCGTGCGCGATTACCTCGCCACTACTTATAGCCCGACGCCCGTGTCCACCCGGGTACCCGACCCGCGGCCCGCCACGTGGATTCAGGTGCGCGGCATCGGCGGCACCGACTTGCGCCCGGTGCGGGTACGCGAACATCTCGACATTTTCACCTGGTCCACTGGCGAGCCGGCCGCGCAGGCGCTGGCCCTGCAGGTGCGGGCGACCGTGCACGCCCTCGCTGGCACCAGCACCCTCGGCGTCGCCTGCTACCGGGTGGATGAGTTCCTGTCACCACGGCCGTTCGATGATCCGCTGACCGGCGCGTTCCGGTCCTGGGCCACGTACCAATTCGACATCCGCGCCGACGACGCGATCGCCCACTAAAGACTCCGGCCTCCGCGCGGTCGGCTGCTCCCCAACCAATCAATGCACGGAGGTAAGGAATGAGCCTGCTCTCGGGAGCCGTCAGGGTCGGGGTGACTGGCGAGCTCAGCGTGGCCCCCGTCGGGACCGCGGCACCCACGACGTCAACGTCTTCACTCAACGCCTCATTCATCGGCATGGGCTACGTCTCCGAGGACGGCGTCACCGAGTCCTATGACGAGACGATCGAGGACATCATCGCGTGGCAGAACGCGACCATTGTGCGCAGTGCCACGACACAGTCGAAGGCCACGCTGCAGATGACCCTCATCGAGTCCAAGGGCAAGGTCGCCGAGCTGTTCCACAAGACCTCGACGGTCGCCGTGGTCAGCGCCGGGCAGTGGAAGATGGACGTCAAGGCGCCCTCGGCGGACCCGCGCGCGTTCGTGCTGGACGTGATCGACGGGTCCAAGCACATCCGCATCTACGTCGCCAACGGCGAGGTCACCGAACGCGGCGAGATCGTGTACGCCAATGGCGAGCCCGTCGGCTACGACATCACCATCACGTGCTATCCCGACTCCAATAACGTCGTGCTGACCAAGTTCACCGACGACACGAACTGGGGCTATAGCTGATGGGTAGATGAAGCTGATCCTCAGTTGGGCGGCAACTGGCTGAGCTGATACGCGAACAGCATCCCGAGCACGAACACCGCGAGTATCAGCGCTGCCATGCGCGCCTTGCGCTTGATCGCGTGGCTGCGGGGCTCATCGGGCGGGTTGCCGATACGAAGGTACGAGTCTCGTTTCACGCCCCGAGGGTAAGCCCCCCAACGCCATGATCGCCCTAGTTAAAAGCCCAGCGTGTTGATCCGCTTCACTTGGGTGGGCAACGTGAACATGTCGATGAACCAGGCAACCAGCCCCCAGGCGGCGGTGAGCAGGTAGCCCAGACCTCGCCCGGTCTTGCCCAAGTAGAACTGGTGCACGCCGAAGATGCCGAAGAAGAACCACAGCGCATAGGCGACACCGACCGACTTGGCTTTGGCTCCGGTGGCTTGGGTGATCTGGACCGGCGTAGGGGTGGCCGTCATCGCACGCTCCTTGTCTCAAGGGGATATGTCGGCAAGGTAGCGCCCGGCCGCAAGACACGCCAGGACAGATCTGCGACAAGCAGCACCCGCCAGTTCGCGCCGCGCGGACGTGGGCTGGCGGGCCCACCATCCGCGCACACACGAAGGAATCCGCGCATGTCAGAAGAAGAGCAATACGACTACGACCTCGACGCGCTTGTCGTCGACGCCGAGAGCGCCCCACCGTTCCGCTTCAAATGGCGTGGCGAAGTGTGGGAAATGCCGCTGATGAACGCAATGCCCTTCCAGGATCAGATGGACCTGGAGGAGGCCACCGTCGAGCAATCCATGGGCCTGATCATGGGCGAGGAGCAGTTCGCGCGCTTCATGCTCGCAGGCACACCAGCCAAGCCGCCGATCTCTACCGGCCGCATGCGCGAACTGATCGACCAATGGCACAAGTTTCAAGGCTTGACGCCGGGGGAATCGCGGGCCTCGCGGCGTTCCTCCGGGAACACGGCGAGGCCGTCGAAGCGGACCTCGCGTTCCGGCAGATAGACCTGCGCCACCTGGGCACGCCACGCCTGTCGTGGCGGCGGCTGCGCATCCTCATCGAAGCACTCTCACTCACACCCGGCACGCTGCTGTACCGGCGCCTGTCCGGCGACGACTGGACGCTCGAGCAGCACCTGCTGGCCCTGATCGTCGACCGGCTCGCCGTGGCGAACTGGCAGCGTTCCAAGGACGGCCAGAAGGGCACCCGGCGGCCCAAGCCGATCTCGCCGCTGGCCAGGCAGGGCGGCGTCAAGTACGGCAAGACGGAACACGACCCGGACCGGGTCAAGAACATGCTGTCCGCTTACCGCTACGGAACCTTTGAGCAGCCGGAGGGCGGTGAGTAGCCATCGCCGCCGAAGTCGGGACCGCATTCGTCAGCATCCTGCCGTCGCTGAAAGGTTTCTCGTCGAGGCTGCGTTCCGAACTGCGCGGCGAGCTGACCAGCATCGACCCGATCGTCGGCGAGGCCGGCACCAGGGCCGGGCATACCTTCGGGACCAGGATGCAGGAGGCACTGTCCAGCGTCGTATCGCGGCTCGGTGTCGTACTGAAGACCGGGCTGGTCCTGGCGACCGCCGCCGCCGCGGCCGGGCTCGGCGCCCTGACGCTGTTCGGCCTCAAGGCGGCGGCGTCGCTCGAGCAGACCACCATCGGCATCGAGGCGCTGGTCGGCAGCAGCAAAGAGGCGCTGAAGTTCATCGGCGAACTGCAGCAGTTCGCCGCGAAGACCCCGTTCGAGTTCCAGGGTGTCGCCGACGCCTCCCGGCGAATCCTCGCCTTCGGCACCTCGGTCGGGATCGCCCGCGAACAGGTCATCCCCACGCTGACCGTGATCGGCGACCTGATCTCGGTGCTGGGCGGCACGCAGGAGAACATCGACTCGGTCATCCGCGCTTTCGGCCAGATGGCATCCAAGGGCAAGGTCAGCCAGGAGGAGATCCTGCAACTGGCCGAGGCGCTGCCCGGCTTCAACGTCAACGCGGCCATCGCCGCCAAGCTCGGCCTGTCCGTGGCTGACACTCTCAAGCTGATCACCGCGGGCGGCGTGGATGCGCGCACCGGGATCAACTCGATCCTGGAGGGGATGGCCAAATTCCCGGGCGCCGCCGGGGCGATGGCGAAGCAGTCCCAAACGCTGAAGGGCGTCTTCTCGACGTTCAAGGACACGATCTCTATCGGGCTTACCTCGGCGTTCCAGCCGGTCATCCCCGCGATCAAGGACGCGCTGACGCAGCTGACACCGGTGCTCGGCGACGCGATCAACCAGCTGGCGCCCAAGCTCGGCATGCTGCTGCAGGCGCTCCTGCCCCTGGTCGGCGTCCTCTCGCAGGTCACAACGCCGATCTTGGTACCGATACTCGCCGCACTTGCCAGGATAGTGCCGATCTTGGAGCCCGCCCTGCTGGCCCTCGGCGATGCGCTCGCGACGATCGTCACCGCGCTCGCGCCACTGATCGACCCGCTGGCCACCTTTGTGGCCGCGCTGGCGCAATCTCTCGCCCCGGTGATCGTCGAGTTGGCACCGGACATCCAAGAACTGGCGAAGCCGCTCGGTGATCTTCTCATCGCGCTGATCCCGCTGCTGCCGCCGCTGACTGACTTGCTCGTGCTCTCGATCCAGCTGTCCCGGCCGCTGATCCAGCTGCTGGCGCTGTTCCTCGATCTTCTCGCGGTCAAGGGGCTCGCGCCGCTCATCGAGGCGCTCGCCGCAGGGCTGGGCAAGATCGTCGACGTGGCACTGCCCTTCGTGACCACCATGTCGAAGCTGTCCAACATCGCCAAGGTCTTCGACGTCCTCAAGGCCGCGGCGAGCACCGGGCTGGACAACATCGCGGCATTCTTCTCCGCGCTGCCCGGCCGCATCGGATCCTTCCTGGCCAACCTGCCCGGCCTGCTGGCCGAGAACGCACGCCTGGCCTTGGACCGGATGGCCTTCGCCGTCGGCTTCGGAATCGGGCGGATCGTGCGGTTCTTCATCGACCTGCCCGGCAACATCATCGCCGCGCTGCTCGGCCTGGGCGCGCTGCTGCGTGACTTCCTCACCTCGACCGGCGAGAGCGCGAAGAACGACTTCGTCGCCAAATTCCTGGCGCTCGTCGACTTCGTCAAGACGCTGCCCGGCAAGGTGGTCGAGGCGCTGCGGGAACTTCCCGGCAAGCTGGTCAACTTCGCCACCGAACTCGTGCCCAAGGCCATCCAGCTCGGCAAGGACATCGTCAGCGGCGTCGTGCGCGGCATCAGGGACACCATCGGCGGTGTCGGCTCGGCGCTCAAAGACGGCTTCGACAACGCGCTGGCCGGCATCAAGAAGGGCCTGGGCATCGGCTCGCCGTCGCGGGTCTACGCCCAGGTCGGCCAGGACACCATCGCCGGCTACGTCAAGGGCGTCCAAAGCTCGGCCGAGCAGGCACAGGCGGCCATGCTCGGTGCCCTCGCGCCCGCCACGGCCACACCCGCCGCACCCGCATCCGCGTCGCGCCAGTCCGTCGACGTGCACACCGACGACCCGTTCCTGTCGATGGTCCTGGACTGGTTGCGCGAACAGATCCGGCGCCAGCACGGCGGCGACGTCGACCTAGCCCTAGCCAGTAACTGACCGACTGCTGAGGAGTAGCTGAGTGGACTTCCCTTATCTGGCTGAATCGGTCGGCCCGTTCCCCACCGCGGCCGGCGGCCAGTTCGACACCTTCACCACCAAGAAAAGCGTCGACCCGCTGCCCATTTCGGTGATCCCGGCCGGCAGGCTGCGGCCAGGCACCAAGCTGCTTCTGCGTGCGCGCGGCCACTACGGCACCACGGGCACACCAAACGCGACCTGGGGGTTCTGGTTCGGGACCCGGGCGCTGGCCATCACTGGCGACATCGCGGTGTCCTCGGTGATCGTGACCCCGTCGGGCGCGGCGGCATTCCCGTGGGAGATGGAGTGGGAGGGCATCTGCACCGCGGTCGGCACCGCCGGCACGCTGGTCGGTCAGGGCGTGCTGCGCCAGGGCACCTCGCTGACGGCTTATTCGGTGTTCCCCATTCCGATCACGGCGGCGCTGCGGACCGTGGCCAGCTTCGACACCACGATCGAGCGGGCCGTCGGAGTCTCGTTCACCTGGGGCACATCCAACAGCGCGAACCTCGTCGTGGTCAACCAGTCTGATGTCATGATCCTCAACTAGGCCCATGCCTAACGATCTTCCCTGGCCGTTCCTGCCGCTCATCGCGGCGAGGCAGGCCGGCCAGCAGTCTGGGCCTACCACCCCGGCAGCGCCGACCTTCCCCGTCACCGAGCTGGGGCTCATCGTCGAGGCGTATCTTGGCGCCGACCCGACCGCCGACCCGAATACGTGGCCCGACCCGGTGGACCTGTCCAGCCGCCTGATCCGCACATCGATCGGCATCACCCGTGGCCGCCGCCCCGGTCAGCGCAGCCTGTCGGCCGGGTCGTGCACCTTCTGGCTGGAGAACACCGACGGCGCGCTGACGCCGCTGCTGGCCACCTCGCAGTTCTACCCGGACTGGGATCTGGGCGTCCCGATGCGCATCAGCGCCGACAACGTCGGCGACGTCGGGATGGTCGCGCCGCATGTGCGCTTCGCCGGGTTCGCCGCCGACATCACGATGGTGATGGTGCCGGGCACCGCCGGTGTCAACGTCTCCGCGGTGCGCGTGACCCTGGGCGGGACGTGGCGGCGTATCAGCCAAGGCTCCGTGGTCAAGTCACCGCTGCTGCGCACCAACCTGAGCCGTGGTGCTGTGGTGCCGATCGCCTACTGGCCATGCGAGGACTCCGACGGCGCGGCCTACATAGCCTCGGGGCTACCCGGCGGCATTCCGATGACGGGTGCCACGCCCGTGTTCGCCAGCGGCAATAATATCGTCGGCTCGGCCGGAAGTCTCGAGCTTGGGCCTGACGGCCTCGAGCCCAAGAGTTTCGGCGCGACCATCACGCTGCCCAGTGCACAGGGTTTCCAGCTGGAGTTCACCGGCTACACGGAGGTCACCACCGACCCGTCGGAGATGCTGGGCATCACGTGCGGGACGCTACCCCCGTTCACGATCATCGCACTGAGCGAAACTCTGGCCGATGGTCAGCCCCACCACCTCACCGTGAAGGCCGTCCAAAACGGCGCCAACGTCGACTTCACCACCTACCGCGACGGTGTGTTCAGCAGCACATCCTCGGTTGCCGGGGTGCTCTCCACGAGGCTGACGATCGAAAATGCCGATCCGGGCACCACCGAGATCGTGCAGATGGCGCACATCGTGGTCTACGGGTATGACGACATCGGGGTATCAGCTGACCGGGCTGCCGCGGCAAGGGGGAATCCCGGCGAGCAAGCACATCTGCGCATCCTGCGCGTCTCCCGCGAAGAGGGCATCAGCTGCTCCTGCAGCGCGGCGCAGTCCAACGAGTGCGGGCCGCAGCCCATCGCCGACGTGACCACCGTCCTGACCGACGCCGAGAGCGTCGATCACGGCCTCCTGTTCGAAGACTTCACGTTCGGCCTGGGCTACCGGGCCTCCTCGCAGCGCGAAAACCTCGCGGCCACGATGACCGTCGACCTGTCCACCTACCGCACCACCAGCGGCACTCAGGCCGACGTGCTCGCACCCGTGCGCAACGACCAGCGCATCCGCAACGAGTGGACGATCGCGCGACCCAACGGCAACACCAACGTCACCGCAATCGACGAGGCGCACCAGGCCAAGCGCGGACGATTCAACGACTCCGCGACAGTCAACGTCGAAGACGACACCCGCATCCTGGACGAGGCGACCTGGCGGCTGTCGGAGGGTACCTTCGACGGGCTGCGCTACGCGCAGGTGCCGCTTGATCTGGGCGCCAACCCGGGCACGCTGCTGGCGACGTGGATCACCATGGATCTGGGCGACCGGATCGACCGCACCAACCACCTGGCCGAGCACCCGACCGAAACCGTGCGGCTGCAGATCGAAGGCTATTCGGAGGTGCTGCGCCCCCTCGGCTGGGACGCACAACTCAACGCCGAGCCCTACCAGCCGTGGGCGATTGGCGCGCTGGCCGGTACCAGCGGCGACACCAACCCGGTCCTTGGCAGGCTGGCCGGAGACGAGCTCGCCGCGATCCGGGCGGCGCTGACCTCGAGTGGCACAAGCATCGCCTTCGACCCAAACGTCTACCGCTGGACCACCGACGCCGACGACTTCCCGCTCGACGTGCGCCTCGGCGGCGAAGTGGTCACCATCTCCTCGATCGCCACGACCGCGGCCACCTTTGTCGCCGCCGGGGCGATGAGCTCGGCCGATAACGCCGCGGTCACCCCCGCCATCTACGCGGGCGCCGCGGCCAACGACTGGATCCTCGTGCTGGCCCGCATCCGCGCCGCCAGCAACGGCGTCATCGACACCCCGTTCGGGTACACGCGCATCCGCATCCCCGGTGTGAGCGCATCGGCGGAAATGCAACTGTTCGCCAAGGTGCACACCGGGACCGAGACCGACCCGACGATCACGCCCACGGGCGGCGCCGCCGGCGACACCGTCTCCGCGGTGACGTTCGGTCTGCGCAACATGCCGATCGCGCTGGACGACCTCAACGACGCTGTCGTAGACGCCTCCGCCCTGACCAACGCGGCGGCGCAGAATGTGGCCTTCCCCGGGTCGCTGGTGCGCAAGTTGGGTGCCTACATCGACGGCTGCGTGGTGCTGCTGCTGGCCGGCAAGGACGACGCGTGGACGTCGGTGGCCGGCGTGGCGGGCATGACCGAGGCGGTCGACTCGGCCACCACCACCGGCAACGACCAAAGCCTCGCCGTTGACTACGTGATCCAGACGACGGCGACGCATGTGTCGCCGGGATCGTTCACGGTGACCGGCGGAATCTCGGCGGTCAGCAACGGCTTCGTGGTCGCGTTCGCAGCCGGGTTCCAAACCATGACCGCGTCGGCGCGTTCCGTCAACGGGGTCGTCAAGGCGCAAACGGCCCGCACCCTCATCGAGGTCGACGACCCCCTGATCCTAGGACTGTAGGGAATCTATGGCTGCAATCCCGGCGGCTGGGGCGAAGCTGCGCGCCAGCGTCCTGTCTTCGCTGATCACCACCGGCTGGAGCGCGTGGACTCCGACGCTGGCCAACCTGACACTGGGTTCCGGGACGGTGGTGGCGCGCTGGCGCCAGAGCGGCAACGGCGTCAACTACGCCGCCGACTTCTTCTTCTCATTCCTGCTCGGTGCCGGTTCGGCGGTGGGCACACTGCCCAGTTTCACGCTGCCATTCACCCCGGCAAGTCACTTCGCGGTGACCAGCCTGGTAATCGGCCGAGGCGATCTGATCGACACCGGAGTGGCGGCCTACTTCGCGGTCGGCCGATGGACCGCCACCTCCACCGTCGAGGTGGTCTATCTCGGCGCGTCCGGCGTCCACACCTCAGTCACCGCGGCGGCCCCTTTCGCGTGGGGCTCAGGTGACCGGCTCGTGATTGAAGGCACGGGAATCGAGATCGCATGATCGCATTCTTGGGGGTGCAGTGATGCCGAGCCTGTTACAACTTCAGGCCGAGCCCTGGTGGAATCGCGAGATCATCACGCCCGAGCTGGACTGGCTGGGCGACGAGCTGTGCCGGCGCACAGGGGCGCCGCCCTACAGCATCGGCACGAAGGGCGACGAGAATCACCTCAACGGCGGTCACCGCTCACAGGAGTGGATCGTCAACTCCGACTGGTGCACCAATATCCATTACACGGTTCAGAACGGCCTGGCCGGTGACCAGCCCCGCCATATCGCGGCCCTGGACCGCACGCCGCTCGCGTGGGGCACCGCGGCGAACCGGGCGCAGATGGTGGTGGAGACGCAGCGCCTGCTCGACGCTGCCCGCGCGGGCAGGCTGCCGGGCATCACTCAAATTCAGGGCACGCTGGACGGGAAAACGACCTACGGCCAGAACTTCCCGTCATTGATCACGACTGTTCCCAGTGATTCGCACCTGGACCACTGGCATTTGACGTTCGACCGCCGGTATCTGCACGACGCCATGCTAATGCAACGGATCGTCAACGTGGTGCTGGGCACGACGAAGGGGCTCAAGATGTACGTCCTTGTGAAGAAGACCGACGACGACAAGGTGTACCTGGCCGACGGTATGACACGCCGGTGGATCGAGACGCCGCAGGACCTCGCCGACATCAAATACCTGGCCAGCACCGGGCAGATCGCCCCGCTGTACAAGGGCGGCGAGATCCAGGTGGTGGGCAACCTTGGCGTGTACGGCCTGGAGCTGGGCAAGGGCGACGGCTCGGCATCCGGCGGTCTTGATGAGACCACCACGCGGCTGATCGTGCGCGAGGAGCTCGACAAGACCCGGCTCGCGACCGCACCCGCCGAAATCTAGGACCCAGCACAATCCCACGGCCAAGACCCCGCCGTGGCCAGCACCAGCCAAATGGATGTGAACCGTGCCGTCACTGGAGCAGTGGCAGCGTCTCGGCATCGTCTGCGGTTCGATTCTCGCGGCGCTGGGCGTGGCGGGATTGGCAGCGAGGGGACTTCACCGCATGTGGCGGTTGATGAGCAAGGCGAACAGGTGGCTGGACCAGGTTTTGGGTGAACCGGCGCATGACGGTGAGCCTGCCAGGCCCGGTCTGATGGAGCGGGTCGCCGGTATCGAACGGCGGGTGGCGGCGATCGACGCGAAGCTGGCGGAGCATTTGGAGTGGCACGGCGATCCGGACGGGTCTCCTGCCGCTCACGTACGCCCGCACCCGAACAGCGGCCCGCCGCAGACACGCAGGCATAGGACATAACCACGGGGGTGGGGCGTGGCCGCCGCACGTAACCAACGCCGCCCGCGCCGGGCGCCGATCGACCTCGCCCGGCCCGGGTTAGGCGTTGACTCGGCCGGGCTGCCCGTGATCGACCCGACCGAGAATGTGCTCAACCTTGTCGAGGCGGCCGTGAAACGCCTCGACGACCTGCGCGAGGCCGAGCGGCGCCACACCCGCGAGACGATGGAAATCCGCGCCCAGCACACGCGGGACATGCGTTTAGCCGAGACGGCGCGCATCGACGCGATCCGGGCCGTCGACGTCGGCGCGGTCAACAGGGCCGCCGAGGTTGCCGCTCAGGTCGCGCAAACCCTTGCCGCTCAGGTGTCCGCCGTCGCCGAGGCTAACCGTGCTCAGGTGTCGGCCGCCGCGACGGCGCAAAGCATCGCTTTGGCCAATGCGCTGGAGCCGATGCAAAAGTCGATCGACGATCTTCGCCGGGCGCAATATGAGGCGCAAGGCGTCAAGTCCAATGTGACCGAATCCCGGCTCAACTACGGAGCGATCTTCGGTGGGCTGGCCGTGCTCATATCGATGATCGGGCTAGTCGTTCTGATCTTGGCTAGATAGGGGTGATCTACATGTCGATTAGCGCTGTTCCCGATCCGCCCCCGGACCGGACATCCACCGAACCGGCGATGAAGGTCGGCGGGATCACCTCGCTTGTCACCGCCGTCACCGCCATCACCGGCGCGCTGGTGGCCTTCGGCGTCGGCGTCACCCCGCAGCAGAGCGCCGCCCTGGTCGCCGCCGTAGTCGCCCTGGCCGCCTTGGCGCCGCTGGTGTCGGGCTGGTTCACCCGTCGCCAGGTGTACGCCCCGGCCACTGTCGCCGGGATGATGGACGCCAAGGACGCACAGATCGCCGCAGCGACAGCGCTGAGCCCCGAACCACCCGGGTCGCACCGGTGGCCCACCAACGAGACGGGACGCTAAACCATGCTCACCTTCCTGCTGCTGCTGCTCGCGTTCATCGCGTTCCTGCTGCTCATGTTCGGCGCCGCCATCCCGCGCATCAACCTGCTCGGGCTCGGCTTGGCGTTGTGGGTGCTGGCCGAGCTGATCGGCGCCTGGCCCGGCTGACCGACGGCCGGGCACCGGCCGTGCAGTAGCCCATCGATTGGAGCGTGGCCGTGAAGGCTGCACTACGAGGCAAGATCACCGACATGGGCGACGTGATCGTCCAGGAAATCTGGCACGTCAAGGGGCGCCAGCTCTTCAACATCCGTTTGCACATCGGCGCCCCCGCCGACACCACCGCCGCGGACCGTGTGGTCCACGGACCAACAACACCTGCGACAGGAAAGGCAGACCTGATCATGGATCTGATGGCGGACCAAAAGGTACCCCTGTCGGTCGAGTGGACCGACGAAATTGGCAACCCCACCGCGGCACCCGCGGCCGCGACGGTGACGTACACCGTCGACGACGCGACGATCATCAACCTGACCGACAACGGCGACGGCACCGCGGTCGCGGCGGCGGTCGGCACACTCGGCACCGCCACCGTGCACGTCGAGGCGAACGTGGACGGCGACATCATCACCGGCGACCTGCAGATCGTGGTCGTGGCCGGTCTCGCCGAGCGGCTCAACGTGGTCGCCGGCCCGCCGGAGGAAGTCACGCCCGATCTCTGACGCTCCCGCGCCGACACAGCAAGAAGCCCCCAGCCCATCAGGGCTGGGGGCTCGATCTGCATTTGGGCACAAAAAAGGCCGGTCACGCCCTCCAGACGTGACCGGCCTTCTTGTTGTACCTGAGCGGCTGGAGGGACCGCTAGGTCCTCCGCCACTCACACACGCGTCATCTGGTTGGCCAACGGGCCAGCCGGACTTGTCGGTGCATCGACCAGAATCGCCAATTCGGATTCCAGTTGGCCGAGCTCGCGCGTCTTGCGGCGAGCCTCCCGCTCGTTCCATTTCCGGGTCCACTGCGCGCGTGCGGCGCTGTCCATCTCGTAGTAGTGGGCACGTCGACGTGCCTGCTCGATGCGCTGCTCTTCGGTCTTCTGCGACTTCGGTCGCGTGGCCGCGGGCGACTCGGGGTCGCCGTCCTGGTCGCGGATCTCGTCCAGGAGTTTGGTTGCGTACCACTCGGCGCCGATGAAGCAGCCGACGGTAAGGACGCCCCACAGCTGGTAGCCGAGGTTGTCGCCAGCGTAAACGTTGCACACCAGCGACAGCGCACCCGCTACGGACATGATGAGCAGTCCGGCGCGGCGTGTTCCGTTCTTGAACCGGGGGAGTCGACCAACCTTGCCCAGCAGGGCGAAGCCGTCGATGAACACCGGGGTGATCCAGCGCTGCCAGTCCTGGAGACCAATGGACTCAGCCGTCTTCACGATGTGCGTGTAGCTGACTCCGGCAGCTGTCGCCATGAAGCAGTAGGCGACGATGGCCGCGATAAGCGCGGGCCAGACGATTTTGCGGGTGACTTTCATTGCCCCTCCTCGGGACTTGTGGACGCCGCCAGTCGACGCCCCCGCGGCGGACTGGCAGGTGGGGAGGAGGGTTCGCGGAGCTGGGCTCAACGCGGGGAGGAAGGTGCCGGGATACGCTCCCGGCGGGCGGCGCTGTGTGTGTTGGTCGGTCACTTCTGCGACGTTCACCCCTAGCCACTCTTACTTGGCGGTGGCGTTCCGTTGGCCGCCCGATCCCCCGTGCTCTCGGCGCCTAATTCCTAGTGTAGCAGCGCTCACGCTGCTTGCAAGCGTCACTTGACCTGGCCAGACGGGCAGACGGGTGCAGGGTGTCGTCTGAATCCACGCGCCGGGGCGTTTCGGGATGTGGGCAAATCGGTCGCGGTTACTCGCCGCTCATGGCGTTGCGTCGATGGTAAGGAAGCAACGGCAGCGCTGCATCTTACCAAGGTCAAGACCGCGTCAAGATTTACCCGAATGGATGAGCAGTGATGTCCGCAATTGCCGGAGTCGGCTCAAAAAATCATGCTCAAGGAGATCTACAGTACGGCTGTCCTGCACAGAACGGACAGCACGCAGCGTGAGAGTTGCTGCTTATGGTACCCTGCGAGTATGACAGACCTGATGGAACGCCTCAAGGCGGCGCTGGACGAGGACGAGCGGCTGGCGCTGGAGTCCGAGGGTGCATGGATCCCACTCGGTCCAGCTGAGTGCGATGAGCGGCCGATCGCGCGCCACATGGCCCGCCATGACCCTGCCCGGACGTTGGCCATGGTCGCCGCGCACCGGACGATCCTCACCTGGGCCGAAAACGCGATCAAAATGTGCACCGTGAGTGAAGACGGCGTCCTCGGCAAGCCTGGCGAGCACATGATGGGCGACATCGGACGCTGGAACATACAAGCGCTAGCCAAGGCCTACGGGCTCACGCCGTGACACCCATCGTCCGTATCACCGTGGACGGCAAGCCCGCGCTCACCATCGAGCAGATGGCCGAACGTCTCAGCGTCACCGCGTCGACTGTGCGGGCCTACCTGACCCGCTACGGCAAAGGCATCCAGCGAGCCGCAGAGCTCGACGGTAAGCCGCTGTACCTGGCGAAGGATGTGGACCGGTGGTGGGCGGCACGGCCCGGGAAGGGCATGCCAGGCGTGAAGCGTCCCCGGCGATTAGCGCAAGATCACAGGGCTAGCTGATCAGCTTCACGACGATGACGATCACCGCGATCACGGCCACGACCACCCCGCCGATCGCGGCGACGGCGAGTATCTGGCATCCCATGCCCGGCTGCTTGGTCATGTCAGCCCCCCTTTGGCGCCCCGGGCCGGGTCCATGTCCTGCGGAGGATTGGAACCACCCCGCCCGGGGACGCACGCCAGTGTACGTACAGTGCGCATAGTGGGAACAGTGCGCGACGTGATCGACTTTGGTATCTACGGGACCAGGAGAAATCACGCCGCCATGCCACGCATGTACTACACCGACATCGCCGAACAGCTCGAGGCGGAAATCCGCCGCGGACAGTTCAAGCCTGGCGACAAGCTGCCCACCTACACCGAGTTGGGTATGCGGTTTGGGGTGGGGCATCAGGCGGTGGCGAAGGCGATCGCGTTGTTGAAGGATCGGGGTTTGGTGGAGGGTCAGCCGCCGATCGGTGTGTTCGTCCGCGAGTAGGCGCGGTGTCGGATCGCCGCCCGCGTGCCTGGTGTTACACCGCCGTCGCGAATTCACCCGATTCGGTTAGGCCGTCTGTCCACATTGGTGTAGCGGGGGGTTGCCGACGTTAAGCGAATTGAGGGATGGTGATGCCTTACCTTCGGTTGGTGTGTGGTGACCGGCGGTATCTCACCCCTCGGGGGGAAAGCCTGGACCCCGCTGACCCCTCCCCATTACGGGAGGCTGCCCCATGCCAATTCAGGCGATCATCTATGTCCCCGCGCAGTGCGCCGACGCGGCCCGATGGCTGAACCACTGCTATGTCTATTGCGCTGTGCGCGGCTACGTGCCGTTGCATGTGGCGCGACGGTGGGCAGACGTGATCACGATCCTGGCCGCCGGTTGCCGGGCGGTCGTGGTGGCCAGCCGAATCGACCACATCGAGGGCTTGGAGATCGTCAGCGATCAGCGCCCCGGTGATGATCCGCCCGCTAGCCGGCGGCCGACCCGAATGTAGGCAGCCCGTCGATCACGGCCCGGATCTGGCCGGTGGTGAGCCGGATGTAGCGGCGGGTGTTGTCGGTCTTCTTGTGGCCCATGTTCTGCGAAACAGCGATCAAGTCGTTCGTGGCCGCATATCCGCTGGTTGCATACCAGCCCCTCAGCCGGTGGAGGCTGAGCTCGCGCTGGCCGCAGCGCAGGCTGTATTGCAGGAACCGGGTGGAGATCTGCTTGGGTGTCAGGTCAGTGATCGGCCCGGCGGGTAATACCCGCACGGCCGCCCACACGAGCGGGTGCGTGGGTACTGTCCGGGGCCGATCGCCCTTGCCCCGCAGCACCGTGAGCGTGTCCGCGGTGACGTGCCCGGTGTGCAACCTACTGATCTCGATGCATCGGATGCCCGCGTAGGCGGCCAGCAGCGCCCACAGTTTGAGCGGGTGGGGTGTCTCGTGGACGGCCCAGCGCACCTGTTCGTCGCGGGCCACGCGGGGCAGGCCTTCGGGGACTTTGGGCCGGGTGACGAACTTCATCGGGTTGAAGGTGAGCCGTTTGGTGTCGACGGCCCAGGTGAAGAAGCTGTCCAGGGCGGCGTAGTAGGTGGCGCGGCTGGCCCATGACAGGCCCTTGCGGTAGACCCAGGGGCGTAGTTCGTCGGCGGTGGCGATGTCCAGGCCCATGGGTAGTTCCCGGTCGGCGCGGCTCAAGTTCTTGACGTACCCCTCGAGGGTGGCTTCGGTGCGGCCTGTTTCGGTGAGGTGGTCGGCGAACAGGCCGATGAGGTCGTCGGCTGCCATGGCTTTCAGATTGGTCGCGGCCGATGGTTTGCGGGATCGACTGTTGTGTTCATGCGGTGGTCAGGTCTGGGAGAAGTCGGCCCGGTCGGCGGGTTGACCAGTGTGGTGTTGCGTCTTTGGGGTGTCCGGGTGGCCTCGTCTTTTCGGCTGGTGCGGAATAGCGACTGTTAATCTCGGGTCCTTTTCCTGCACGGGTGGCGGCGTAGGTCGTTAACCTCGCTCCGGCGAGGAGCCAGCCGTAGTCGCATCCGGTGCGTTCGGCGATGACTGCTGCGATGTCGAGGATGTCGCGCGGCGAGCGGCCGTCGCGTTCCCATCGCCTCCATGACTCAGGCGGTAGCCCGCATGCGGCTGCCGCCTGCTTCACGTTGCCCCATCCCATCCGCTGGCGGATCAGTGCGAGCCGTGCGCCGAAGGTGGAGTCGTCGGCGGTCCACCCGGTCCGTGTGCTCATCACCATTTCGGTCATGACGCACAGGATACTGCATTACACACAGGATGCAACGGGGGACGGCGCGAGTAGTGCTTGACACCACGAGTGTCACATCCTACCGTGTGGTGCATGACGTCACTCCCATCGCTTCTCACCGCCAATGAGGTTGCCGAGGAGTTCCGGCTCGATCCGGAGACGATTCGCCGTTGGGCACGCGATGGGCAGATCAAAAGCATTCGGCTGCCAAGTGGGCTCTACCGGTTCAGGCGTGAGGACATCGAGGCGATGCTCGCCACTTCCACAGAGGAGCAGGCGGCATGACACGCGGTACTGGTCCAACCCATCCGGGTCCGTCGGGTCCCTCGCCGTCGGGGCCACCCGCACCTACTCCCCCACCGCGATTCCCCGTCTCCCTGCTCGCCGCAATCCGGGAGGTGTGGAGCTCATGAGTGCATACGCCGTCTACAACAAGGATTGCGGCCATGTGCTTGGCGTCCACAACGACCGCGCCGCACACGCGCCGTTGATCGCCCGCCTCGAGGCTAGGGGCAACTTCTCGCTGCGCACACGCAAAGCGACCGACGAGGACATGCTCGCGGTCATCCGCGGTGATCGGTGCGAACTGTGCACCGTGCCGAACGCAGCCAGTGCCCACGCCCCCTAACTGACGCGCGGGGTGGTGCTGCCGTCTGGGCGCACCTTGCCCGCTGCCAACGGCCTGACGCCGCCTGCCTCCCGGCAACGCGCAGGCCGAGGATCCCCGCCAGACATTGGGTGACTGGCATGGGATCCAGGCCCCGGCGGCTTGAGCCCCCCGTTTGCCGCCGGGGCCACAACTGAAGACCTCCGCATCCGCTCTGAGGGTGGCGGGTGCGGAGCCAAACCAGCCCGTCGATATCGGGCTGGAGCCCGGACCGGACAGGACCACCGCCCGGCCGGTCCGGGCAACCAACTGAAGACAACCGGTGCCAGGCCAACAACGGACCACCGTCACCACCCTGACACCGGGTCAAAACGCAAGTGGCCCAGGCGATCAAGGCGCCCGGGCCGGAGGACAACGAGATCTTTGGAGGAAGTCGATGTCCGAGGACAGCATAGCCGAACTAGACGACGACATCGTTGGTGTCGTCGGCCCGGTTGAGCCGCGACCGATGCCACAAGTCCACTCCGTACGCCTTGACTCCGCCATGGCGGCAGAACTGCGCGACATCGCCAACCAGCGGGGCACCACGGTGAGCGAGTTGCTGCGCCACGGTGCCGTCATGGCAGCCGAGGAGGCCAAGGCAGCACGGATCGTCTGGCTCACGCGGCCCGCCGTGACCTACGGCCCCAACGTGACAATCACCGCCTCACTTCCGGAGCATCCCTACCGCATGGTGTATGCGGTCTGCGACGGCAACGGCGATATGCACGAGATGCCCGAGCGATTCGCCCGGCGACTCATGACCAGTGATGACGGCGAGGGCCTGACTCTTTGGGGGCGCTGGGATTGCGGGTACCGGGAATGGGAGCGGCTGTCATGACGTATGTGCCTAGCCCCGGCAACATCACCGACGCCCACCGCGACCTGCTCGCCTGGATCGGCGCCGACGCCGACCGCGACACCGCCGCCGTCGCCCTGTCCGTACACCACGAGATGCGGCACATGTCCCGCAGCATCCGCACCGCGATCTTGGCCCTGTTCCCCGAACCGAAGCAGCCGGAGATGGTGCCATACAAAGACTGGCTGCCGCCCGTCGTGCACGAGGACCAGGCCGACACCGGCGATGTGGAACGGATCCTGGAAAGGCTGCGTGGGCTATGAGCTTCCGCGAGACCCACCGCGTCTACGGCATCCGCTGCGACAAAGGCGGCTGCGACGAACAGCTCATCGGTGGAGGGCTACATCTATTCGAGGGCCACTCCCATTACGAGCGGCTCGCCCTAGCCGAGGGCTGGTCCATCTGGGACGGTCGCGTCCGCCGCGCCTACTGCCCGCAGCACGGCCCCACCCATGGCCACCAGATGAAGCAGGTGACGGCGCCGTGATCAGCTTCGCCCACGACCCGTACAACACCAAGGCCGACAACCGTAAGGCCAGCCTCAGCACGCTGTACCGCACCCACTGCTCCATCTGCCGCCTCGGCGTGTACGCCGGGCAGCGCACCGTCTGGACCCGCGGCCAACACCTAGGCACCAGCCACAAGGAATGCGCCGACCAGCTACGCCAAAGCGCCGGAAGGCCGGTGCGGTGATGTCACGCCACGCCGGAGACCGGCGCATAGAACAGTTCGCCGACGACTTCGTCATCCTGCACCGGCGCGGGCTGAACCATGCCCAGATCGCCGACAAGTTGGGCTACGCCAACGGCAAAGCGGTCGCGAACCTGCTGTGCCGGGCCCGCCGCAAAGGACTCATCTCCCCGCCGTTGCACGGCCAGGGCTGCACATGCGGCCTGCGGATGGTGACGCGATGAAACGAGAGGAAGGCAAAGGCATGAGCGACAGCGTCCAGTGGCGGCGTCCCGCCGACTGCGAAAGTTCAGGATGCGCCGAGGTGCGGTTACTGAGCACCGGCAGGGTGGCTATCCGCTCGAGCAAACGCCCGCACATGCTGGCGATCCTGGACGCCGACGAGTTTGAACAGTTGCGCACCGGCGACTACGGGAAGGCTGTGACCTCATGACCGTCCACCTTGACCTGTCCGTCTGGGAACTGCTGCTCGGGTGCGCCCTGTTCTTCTTCGCCGCGATCGGTGTGGTCCTGGTCTGCTTCTGCATTCTCGTCGACGCGTTCCGCATCAGCTTCCCCCTGCCCGCGACGGCGGTCGACACGGACGTCGTACCTGAGGCGGCCCCGCCTGTGCCGGTGGTGCATGTCGGCGAGGTGGTGTTGGCGCCACGCCAGGATTTGCTGCCGCCCGCCCCGGTGTCGCTGGCCGAGGTGCCAATCTTCGCCGACGTGCCGTTCACGCTGCCGATGGCGATGGATTTCGGGTTCACGTGGGGTCCGTCAGCGTTGACGAGTCCGACTGGCTCATATCAGGTGATCGCCGACCCGCAGGCCCAGCCCGCGCGTGCCAGGTTCGCTACGTCGCCGGTCAAGCCGAAGGCGAAACGGAAGGTGTCGGTCAAGGTCGGCGCGGACGTGCGCAGCGAGCTGATCGAGGTGAGCAACTGATGGGTACCCGGGTGGACTTCTATGTCGGGCGCGGCGAGAGCGCCGAATGGCTCGGCTCATATCCGTGGGACGGCTACCCGGGCGGTGTATTCAGCTCGGCAGAGGATCAGACGCTGTTCGCCGTGCCGCCGCGCGAGGCCGAGTGGCGTGCCTGGGTAGCGGACTGGCTGGCCGACCCAGAGCAGAGTGGTGGGGCAACAAAGCCCGACATGGGCTGGCCGTGGCCGTGGGACACCTCGGCGACGACGGACTATGCCTATGCGTGGGACGGCGGCGTCATCTATGGCAGCTGCTTCGGAGCACCCTGGTTCCAGATCGACCCGGCCGCAGAGAACTGGGGCGAGCCCGACGATTCCAGCGAGATCGAGGGCGACCGCCCGGTGTTCCCGGACATGAGCATCAGCGCGGGCGGTGCGTCATGACCTTCTTCGGCGCTGATCTGCCCTGGCCGCTCACCATCGCCGCCTACATCGGCGCACCCTTGCTGCTGCTCGTCTTCTCGCCGCTGTGGCTGCTCATCCCCGACGACCATGCGGTGCGCTCACACGGCGGGGGTGGGACGTGGCGGGTGGGCTCGCTGCTGGCCAAGGCACGGCACCGACTGGGACGAGGAGGTGGGGCATGAACCGACGTGAATGGCCGTTGCATCAGCCATGCACTCATAAGGGATGCCGCGAGACATCTAACTACTACTTCGACACTAGACGGGACCTGGCGGACCACGTCCGCAGTTCCCCGACTTGGACCTGTGTGCGGCACAGCCATCCACAGGAAGTCCTTGCTGTGGATAACCCCGAGACAGTGGGCGTGCTCGTCGCGACCGACACCGGCATCCAGGGTCACCTGTTCTGGTTCCCGGAGGGCGGTCCACGTACCGGCTCCGGCTTTCAACACGGCCCCGGCTTCAGGGCCTTCGCGAACGACTTCCCCGTGGGCACCCGCCTGATCGTCACGGCCCGTTTGGAACTGCCATGTCCCACCGCCGCCATCTACGCCGAGCCCGGGACCAAGCAGGAGGTAACCCCATGACCTTCAAGCGTGTCGCCATCACGGCAGGAGCCGCCATCCTCGTCACCGCCGCAGCCGCCGTGGTCGTCATCTGGTGGGCAAGCGGAGCGGAGCCGAGATGAAAACGTTCATCGCCCTCGCCGGGGTGGTTGTCGGCGGCGTCACCATCACCGCCGCCACCATCCTCACCGTCTGGAACTTCACCGCCGGACTGCTCATGCTCGCCGCCGCGTTCACCGTCCTCGTGTTCACCGCATGGCTGATCCGCCGCCGGGAAGACCGCGACGAGCTGGCCGGGCTGAAAGCGGCCCACGCCAAGACGATCCGGGAACTCGCCGACACACGCGAGGAACGCGACCGCGTCATCGAACGGTGGAACCTCACCGAACGGGACCTCGCCGAAACCCGCGACGACTACAAGGCCTTCCGCCGCAAGTGGGCCAGGCACCTCAACGCTTGCCCGATGGCTGCCGAGATCCACGAGGAAGACATCGCGAAGGCGAGGACGCGATGAGCATCCAGCGGATCAACCGCGGCAAATCCCACTCCTACATCGACACCCGCACCGGCGAACGCATCCCCGGCGTCACCACCATCCTCAGCGACGGCATACCCAAACCCGCCCTCATCAACTGGGCCGCCGACGCCACCGCCGAATACGCCGTCGACCACTGGGACGAACTCGGCACCGCCACACCCACCGCCCGGCTCAAAGCCCTACGCGGCGGCCGATACGCCGTCAAAGACGAAGCCGCCAACCGCGGCACCCAAATCCACGCACTGGCCGAACGACTCGTGCACGGCGAACGCGTCGCCATCCCCGAAGGCCTCGAAGGCCACGTCACCTCCTACGTCCGCTTCCTCGACGAATACGACGTGCGCCCCGTCCTCGTCGAACGCACCATCTGGTCAGTCGGGCACAACTACTGCGGCACCTTCGACCTGATCGCCGACCTGCTCGACCCCGACGACCCCGAACCCGACCCCGACGCGCGGCGCCGCCACACGTGGCTACTCGACCTGAAAACCAACCGCTCCGGCATTTTCGGCGAGACAAGCCTGCAGTTGGCCGCATATAGATACGCCGACTTCTGGATCGACGACGACGGCAGCGAACAGAAGATGCCCGACGTCGATTTCACCGGCGCCGTCCACGTCACCGCCGGCGGCTACTCACTCGTGCCCGTCGAAGCCGGCCCGATGCAACACCGCACATTCCTGTACGCCCAGCAGATCGCCGCATTCACCGCCACCTCACGCGAACTGGTCGGCGAGCCCGTCGTCAGCCCGCACACATCCGTCTGGTCACTGACCAAGGAGGTCGCGTGGTGAGCGAAATCGAGAAGACCGAAAGCCTTGCGCAGGCACTCGCCCTGCTTCAGATGCGGCTGCCCCGCATCGAAAAGTCGCAGACCGCCAAGGTGGAGACCAAGACCGGCGGCAGCTACTCCTACTCCTACGCCGACCTGTCCAACATCAGCGCCCAGTTGCTGCCGATGCTCGGCGCGCTCGGCCTGTCGTTCCTGGCCCGCCCGACGTTCTCCGAGGGCCGGTTCGTGCTCGCCTACGAGCTGCTGCACATCTCCGGCGAATGCAAGGCGGGCGAGTATCCGCTGCCGACCGGTGGCACACCGCAGGCGCTCGGATCGGCGATCACCTACGGCCGCCGCTATTGCCTGTGCGCGGTGACGGGTGTGGCGCCCGAGGACGACGACGACGCGTCTGCGGCGCAGGCGGAGGCGGCCGGGCAGAAGGGCACGGCGCAGCGTTCTACGCGGCCTGTGGCCAAATCAGCGGGCCGCACGGCGGCACCTGAGGGCAAGACGGCGCAGCGGGCCACGACGCCCGCAGGGCCGCCGCCGCTGCCGTCCGATGACGCCGACCGGATCACCGGGCCGCAGTTGGCGAAGCTGCACATCCTGATGGCCCGTGAGGGCTATGACGCGGCCAGCCGCGAGGAGGGCTTGGCGTACCTGTCGGCGAAGGTGGGCCGCGACATCGCCACGTCTAAGGAGCTGACGAAGCGCGAGGCGATGCGGGTCATCGACGAACTGGAGTTGCCCGACGGACCGAGCGAGCCGTCATGAGCCAGCTCGACGCGCTGCTACCCGACGATCATCCGTCCTCGCCCGCCTGGCGCAGGCTCATCCTGATCGAACTGCGCAAATACCTGCTCGTCCGGCGCGGAGTCACACTACGGCTGCGGAAACGGGGTGGACGGTGAAGACACTCCCCATCACCGAAGACGATTTGAAACGCACCGTCATCGACATGTGCCGCAGCCTCGGCCTGCTCGTCGCACACTTCCGGCCCGCGCAAATCCGGCCCGGCGTATGGGTCACACCCGTCGAAGCAGACGGCGCCGGCTTCGTGGATCTGGTGATAGTCGGGCCGGGTGGGGTCCTGTTCTGGGAACTGAAATCCGCCACGGGCCAGTTGAGCGCCGAACAGAACAAGTGGCTGATTGCGCTGTCCCGTGCCGGTGCGAAGGCGTGGCTGATACGGCCGCAGCACTTGCGCAACGGAACCGTTGAGGCGGCGCTCAAACGGCTGGCCAAGCCGCGGGCCGCGCTGGACCAAGCCGAGAAGGAGACCCGATGAGTAGCTGCATCGCACGTCAAGATCTTTGGTCCGGGATCTTTTCACCCGCGATTCTCGCCACCGACTAGCACCACCGGGCCGGGGCTGGCGCAGACGGCGGGAAAACGACAAGACGAAAGCGAGGAAGACGTTGACGATCCAGTCCATCCCCACCCAGTACCGCGGCGAACTATTCCGCTCGCGACTGGAAGCAGACTGGGCCGCCACCCTCGACCACTACCAGATCACCTGGGAATACGAACCCGACGCATACGAAATCAGCGGCGGCACCAAATACCTACCCGACTTCAGCCTGCCCCACCAACGCGTCTGGCTCGAGGTCAAAGGTCCACACGACGACAACATCGACAAGGCGATCGAGTTCCAGCGCACCCTCGACGAACGCGACAAATTCAAGTGGGACTTCGAAAAGGAACTCGTCGTCATCGGCCGGCCATCCATCGCCGCCATGACCGTTTGGGAGAGGACCAACTACAGCCAAGAGATCGTCGTACTGCACTGCGCCAACTGCGAGCGCTACTCGTTCCTGGACTACGCTGCCACCTGGCAGTGCCGATTCTGCAACATGCAAAGCAAGAAAATCTTCAACGATCCCGGCGGCAACCTGTGGTGGCCGGGACAACTCGCATTCTCACGGGCGCCACGGTCCTCGGGGAGGGCCGCCTGATGACATGGTTTCCGGTGGACGACCGATTCCACTCCCATCCCAAAGCGGCAGCCGTTTCGTTGGCCGCGATCGGGCTGTGGACACTGGCGGGTTCATGGGCCAAGGGACAGCCGAGCAATGGCGACGTCCCGCAGCACATGATCACGTCGTTGTCGCGCGGCGCGACCGAGCTAGCGGACGAGCTGGTGACTGCTGGGCTGTGGAGGAGGACGAAGGCGGGCTACCGGTTCCATCAGTGGTCAGAGCGTAATCCCACCCGATCGGAGGCACTCGCTGCAATCGAGAAAAAGTCGCGCGGAGGACGACTCGGTAACCATCGGAGGTGGCACACCGGGCCCAAGGGGAAATCGGACGCCGACTGCGAGTTCTGCCTGGTCGTACACAAGAATCCGGGATCGGTAACCGATCGGAGTACCGATGACACAAGCGATCGGTACCCGAATCCCCCAATCCAATCCAATCCACTAATAAAACCTTCGTCACCTGACGGCGACGAGCCAGACGGCTTCGCCGAATTCTGGGCCGCCTACCCGCCACGCAAGAACAACTCCAAACACAAAGCCCGCCTCGCCTACAACGCCGCCATCAACCGCGGCATCGAGCCGGCACTGCTGCTAGCCACGGCAAAGGCCTACGCCGCAGACCGCCATGGCCAAGACCAGCAGTACACCAAACACGCCGTCACCTGGCTCCACGCACGACCCTGGGAGGACACCGAGACACATCAGCAGCAGACCGACGCCTACGCCTGGTGGCGGCAATGAACGACATCCTCGAGGCCGTACTCGACGAGCTACGCAAGCTCGGCGGACTGAAGAAAACGCCCAAGGGATGGGAAGCCCGCTGCCCCAACCACGAGGATCGAAAGCCCAGCCTGTCCGTATCCGAAGGCCGAGATCAGCCCGTCGTCCTGTTCTGCCAGGCCGGCTGCCAGACCCGCGACGTCATCGCCAAACTTGGCATCTCACCCTCGCGCCCCCGTGGGCAACGGGACAGCGACGGCAAGTTCGTCGCGATCTATGACTACCGCGACGAACACGGCGAACTTCTCTACCAGGTCTGCCGGACCGCGGACAAAAAGTTCCTTCAACGCCGGCCCAACCCTTCCGGTGAGGGCTACGTCTGGCAGATCGGCGACGTGCGACGCGTTCTCTACCGCCTACCGCGCATCCTCGATGCGGTCGCCCAATGCCGGGAGATCTACGTCTGCGAGGGCGAAAAGGATGTTCATACGCTCGAGCAGCAAGACCTCGTCGCCACCTGCAACGCCGGCGGGGCCGGCAAATGGCGATCTGAATACACCGATGTGTTCCGAGACGCCGTGGTCACGATCATCGCGGACAAGGACAAGCCCGGCCAGGCCCACGCCCGGCAGGTCCGCGACGCGCTCCTGCCGGTCGCTGCGTCAGTCACCATCGCCGAGGCCACCGGCGGGCCCGAACTGAAAGACGCCACCGATCACTTCCGTGCGGGCCACACCCTCGACGAGCTCCGCGTCACATTCACCTCCGCGGCACCGGCCAAGCCGATCGCGGCTACGGAACTGTGGACGTTCATCGACGCGGCCGACACACCACAGGACTGGATCATCCCCGGCATCCTTGAACGCGGCGACCGACTCCTGCTCACCGGATTCGAAGGCCTCGGCAAGTCCATGCTCGTGCGCCAACTCGCCGTCTGCGCCGCCGCGGGCCTACACCCGTTCGACACCGACTACCGCAACAACTACCCGCCGCAGCGGGTGCTGTTCATCGACTGCGAGAACAGCGAAACCCAAGGCCGGCGCAAGACACGGCCCATCGCCTACGCCACCAAGAACTACCACCGGCCGGCAGCCGAAAACATGATGTACGTCCTGCACCGGCCCAACGGCATCAACCTAGCCACCGCCGATGCCGATTGGCTGCTCGAGCAGATCACCGCCCACAAGCCCGACCTGCTCGTCGTCGGCCCGTTCTACAAGCTGCACGCCGAAGACATCAACAAAGAAGAGAACGCCCGCAGGGTCGCCGCCATCCTGGACGAGGCTCGCGCGCTGACCAACGCGGCGCTTCTCATCGAAGCGCACGCCGGCCACGGCGAGGCCGGCAAGGCTCGCGCGGTCCGCCCGATCGGGTCGTCGCTGCTGCTGCGCTGGCCTGAGTTCGGCTACGGCCTTGCGCCCAACGCCCTAGCGGCGCCCGATGATCGCGGACGTTGCCGGCAGGTCGACGTCGTCGCATGGCGGGGCCCACGTGATGACAGGGACTGGCCTCGCCATCTCGAGTACGGCGCTCCCGGCCATCTGCCGTGGCGGCCGTGGGTACCGCCGCGAGTGGAGAAGGGCGGTGCTCGGTGATGGCCTGCGAAGTTTGGCTGCGCCGCGACTACCTGATCCGCCGCGGCCGTGAACCTGATGAACCACCGTGCGGGCACAACCCGCAGCTTTGTCCGCCGCATGACCGTCGACCCGACCCGAAGGAGCACCTGATGGCCGACCAAACCGAACCCGGCCCAGCCGACCACATCGCTGCCATCAAGGGCGCCGTAGACGGCCGGAGGGCAGCCGAACACTTCATCGCGCTCAAGGAATACCTCGACGCGTTCTCCGCCGCGGTGAGGGAAGCGCTGACCGCGCAGACGTCCGAACGGGAGCCACGCTCATGACCACCGAACCCACCACCGCCATGCGCAAACTCGCCGCCGTCCTGGACAAGCTTGACCCCGCCGCGCAGGAGCGTGTGGTGACCTGGATGGCCGGCCGGTACCCCGTGCAAACGCAGGAGCCGTCGTGAAGATGGAGATCACGCTGCGGTCCGGTGTCCAGATCGTGACCGACGTCGAAGAGTTCACCGTCGGCAAGGGCAGGATCATGGCGGACCTGCAAGAGCTGCACTGGACCACACCAGCCGGGGCGCTTCGGCGGCTCAAGCACGTCAACCTGTCCGAGATCGCCGCGATCGTCGCCGTGCATGAATCCGGGGACAGCGAAGACGAGCCTGCCGCCGCGAAGGTCCCCATCGTCGAAAGGAACGAGCCGTGAGCCCGCACCCCGCCGCCGTAGCTGCCAAGGCCTACAAGGCCGCACACCCAGACGTCGACTTCAAGGGCCAAACGATCTACCTGCGCCTTGGCGACGAGGGCCAATGGGAGGCCTACGGACACGGAGAGGGCGCGCGCGATGAGCGCTCCCGGGCGCTGGACATGTGCTGCTGCCACCCGTGGCACGGATTCAAAGCCCTAGAGATCCGTCGCGAGCAGCCGCGTATGGTCCCGGCGACCAACGATCACACCGCTGCCCGCCGTGGTGGTCTACTTTCCCGGGCTGCGGCGCCATGTGGTCTACGTCTGGACGCACGAGCTAGCCCACCTGGACACCGGGGCGAGAGTGCCGCTGCAGGCATTCCACAGCAAGCACCGACTTCGGTGGGCTGCGAACAGGTCCGCGCGGCGATGGCTGGCCCGCTACAACTCGCTTGAGCTACCCGAACTGGTGGTCAATGCACCCGGCGGGAACTACGGCCCAGCGGAAGGCGGTGAGGCATGAGCGATCGCAAGCAAACGGCCAACGACCTCAAAAACCTGCCGCTGTCGTCGAAAATCCTGGGCGGCATTCTGGCCGTCCCCGTGACCGGAATTCTCTTGATCGCGGTCGGTCTACTCGTTAAGGCGGTGCGATGGGCATGGAGCTGATAGAGCGAATCCGGGCCGTGCTCGACGAGGACGCGCGGCTGGCGCGCGCGGCAGCTGTTGCTCTTGCTAAACATGAATACCTCCCTCAGGAGGGAAAGGCCGACGTGACATCAGACTGGACGGCCATGCGATCTGTGTCGCGCTGGATGGTGGCCGTCGCCGATCCGGATTGGGACCGATGCGTTGCCGATCGCATCTGGACCGAGGTAGCCGCGCACATGGCCCGCCACGATCCGGCGCGGGTACTGCGGCAGATAGCGGCCCATCGCAAGCTGCTGGACTTCTACCAGGAAGCCGACCAGTGGTACAACGCTAATAGGACCGCACCAGCAGGAGAGATCACCGGATTGGTCAGGGCGATCGAGTTCCTTGCCGAGGCGCTGGGGATCACACCATGACCGAGGAGGTCGGCGAAGAACGCCGATGTGTTGTTTGTCAAAGGCGGCCCTACCACCACCCGTACGCCTGCGGAGGCTGCCGCCAGCGCATCGCACGCCACCTCCTGGAAATCGGCGAACTCGCACAAGTCCTCCCCGCCGCCCTCGACCAGCACCACCTCGACATCATCGACCTCACCCACCCGCCCCGCGGCGGCGCCGGACCCATCACCATCCACGACCCCCGCAAAGACCAAACCGGCAAAATCGCCATAGCCGCACGCCTGGACAGCTGGGCACGCGACTGGATCACCACCCTGCCCAACATCGGCACACACCTGCCGCCGCCCACCATCGCCAACCTCGTGCGCTGGCTCTACACCAGGGCCATGACCGCCTGCGACCAACACCCCGCCGTCGACGAGTTCGCCCGGGAGATCCGCACCACCATCGCCGAAATGCGCAACGCCATCGACCGCAACCTCACGCCCACCCGCTACCGCGCACCCTGCCCCTACTGCGGCACACAAACCCTGCGCAGGCACCCAGGCGCCGACTGGATCGAATGCGAAGGCGGCAGCCTCGGCGAACCAGGCTGCGGGCGGCTGTGGGGGCAAGACGAATACGGGCTACTCGCACGCGCCGCCATCCCGCCGGACGAACTCCTGGACACCGACGAAGCGGCCATCATCGCCGGCGTCGAAGCGCGCCTTATCCGGCTCTGGGTCCACCGCGGCCACCTCGTCCCGGCCATGCGCGACCAAGACGAACGGCCATGGTTCCGCAAAATCGAAGTCGAAGATGCGGCACGCCGACCCACCAGAGTTGCGGCAGGTCACACTTGGTGAAACACTCAAATGCAGTAGGTGAACTATGCCCACCCTCAGGTGCTCATACCCTGGGGGTATCGCACACCCTCGATTCCCTGAAGGGATAGGGGGGGTCAAATGAATACCCCCCCCCGGGATGACCCCGGGATAGCAAAACCCCCCCAGGCAAGCAGGCGCACCACACCGCTGCCGCCAGACTGGCACCACCTGCGGCAAGCCGTCCTGCAACGAGACGGGTACCGGTGCACCTGGCTGGACCAAGGCCAGCGCTGCACCACCCCCGCAACCGACGTCGACCATCTCGGCAACCCCGCCGACCATGGCATGCACAACCTGCGCTCACTATGCGGGCCACACCACGACACACGCACAGGCAAGCAAGCAGCCCACGCCCGGTGGGGCCGCGTGCGCCAAGCAGCGGCCCGGGCAAAGCCAAGGCATCCAGGGCTCCGCTAGCCCACCCGCAGGGGTGGGGGGTGCCCCCCATCCGGTCGACTAAGTGGAC
>Ga0070700_100000142_pt1 | contig 42548 bp, 35 predicted proteins | sample KBSK5101metaG_FD_65456 | JGI IMG/M metagenome (GOLD analysis project Ga0070700, IMG submission 65456) | Corn, switchgrass and miscanthus rhizosphere microbial communities from Kellogg Biological Station, Michigan, USA - KBS K5-10-1 metaG | ecosystem: Host-associated > Plants > Roots >...
GTGCCTGAAGATGCCGATTCTCCGGTTGCCGTGCTCAGCTACGGATTGTGGCAGCGACGTTTTGGTGGCCAACCGAGTGTGGTGGGCCAACCAATCACACTCAACGACGAAAAGTACACCGTGATCGGGGTCATGCCGCCGAATTTTCAGTTTCACATCAAACAACGATCCGGCACCGGCAGGCCCGCGGAACTATGGACCATACTGCCGATGCCGAACGGACCAGGCGCCAACGAACGCGGTCGCTTTCTGTCCACAGTCGCACGTCTGAAAGACGGCGTCACTGTGGACCATGCGGCTGCCGAGTTACGCACAATTCACGCGCGACTCTCGGACGAAGCGCCGCAGTTCAATAAAAACTTCACCGCCGAAGTGTTACCGCTGCGCGAACAGTTCTTCGGAAACGTGCGACGCCCATTGTGGTTGATGCTGGGCGCAGTCGGTTTTGTGTTGCTTATCGCGTGCGCAAACGTCGCTAACCTGCTGCTATCACTCGCCTCTGCGCGCGAGAAGGAGATCGCGGTTCGCGCCGCACTGGGCGCGCGCCGCATACGAATCGTCAGGCAACTGCTGACTGAAAGTCTGTTACTGGCGTTGCTCGGCAGTATCCTCGGATTGGCTTTCGCGTGGCTGGGAATCAAGGCTTTGATGATGATCAGTCCGAAAGATCTTGTCAGTCTTCAGAGTGTTGGACTGAATGTGACAGTGCTGTTGTGGACACTCGGCGTGTCTGTGTTGACTGGAATCATTTTCGGACTTGCACCGGCATTGCACGTTTCGCGACTCAACCTGAACGACTCGCTGAAAGAAGGTGGCAAGTCGGAGTCGGGCCAGGCAAGCGGCAGTCGTCGTTTGCGAAGCGCCCTCGTCGTTTCGGAGATCGCGCTCGCAGTCGTCTTGCTTGCGAGTGCAGGACTGCTGATTAAGAGCTTTATACGTCTGCAACAAGTCGATCGCGGTTTCGACACTGACAACGTGTTGACGATGGTCATCAGAGTTCCGGACGCGCGTTTTCGAGAAGACGCACAGTTCGTAAACTTCTTTAGCCAGGTGCTCGAGCGTGTTCGTCACCTGCCGACTGTCCGTTCCGCGGGGATTATCAATTATTTGCCGTTGTATGGCGGGTTGGGTTCCGCGACCGGCTTCAAAATTCTCGGTCGCCCGGAGCCACCACCGGGACAAGGTCCAGTCACTGACGTACGCGTCGCTGACTCAGGCTATTTCCAGGCGCTGGGCATTCCTCTGTTGCGTGGGCGCAACTTCTCAGAGGCCGAACAAAGAGAACCGCGGCACGTGATCCTGATCAACGAAGCACTCGCGCGCGCGTACTTCGCCGAAGAAGATCCGATCGGTCATCGACTCGACGTGGCGATGTTTGAGAAGCCCACGCCCGCGGAGATCGTCGGCGTTGTCGGCAACGTGAGATACGACAGTTTGATTGATGCGTCGCCGCCGGCAGTCTATTTTCCACATCCGGATCTGACTTACTCGTTCATGACGCTCGTGATTCGCACCGATGGTGAACCGTCCGCGATTGCTCCGGCCGTGCAACGTGAGATTCGTTCGCTCGAGCCGAATCAACCGGTTTCAGACGTGCGCACGATGAACCAGGTCATGTCGGAATGGGTCGCTCGCTCACGTTTCCACACACTCTTGTTGGCTCTCTTTGCCGGCCTCGCGACGCTGCTTTCAGCGGTCGGAATATTCGGCGTGATGAACTATTCCGTCGCTTTGCGCACACGCGAGATCGGGCTGCGACTCGCAGTCGGAGCGCAACCGCGACAGGTGTTGCTGCTCATCCTGAAGCAGGGTATCTGGTTGACGATAGTAGGCGTGGTCCTGGGATTGGCGGCAGCATTCGCGTTGACGCGTCTGTTGTCAGGACTGCTGTTTGGAGTTGCGGCGATTGACGTGACGACATTTGCGACTATCTCGTTGTTGCTGGTGATCGTGTCGCTGCTCGCGTGTTACTTACCGGCAAGGCGAGCAATGCGAATTGATCCGTTGAGGGCATTGCGATACGAGTAGCGTAGATCTGTGTTAGTCTGTGGCCCCGATGGCGACGCTGGAACATGGCGGCGAGTGGGGCCGAAGCGCAGGGTCAAAGCTTGGCTGGTTGATCGCGGGGCGAATGGCTACTGCACTCCTGCTGAGTGTCGTCGGAACATTTTGGACCAGAACCGGAGAAGCGTCGCAGTCGATCAATAAGAGTCTTGGACTCTTAACGATCGTCGCCTGCCTCACCATTCTTTACGCCCTCATCTTTCGACTTTCCAAAAACATTCTCGCCCAGGCGAGATTCCAACTCGCAGTCGACATTCTGCTCGTCACCTGGCTGGTCTGGAATTCCAACGTCATCCAGTCGCCGTACGTCGCGCTTTATATCGTCATCATCGCCGTATCGAGTCTGTTTCTTGGACCACGCGAAGCAGTCGTTACCTCCGTTGGTTGTACGGTGGCGTTTACGGCCTGCTCGCTTCAGATCACAGGCATTGTCGGACAGATCGATACTACGAGACTCGTTAGTGGTTCCATTTCGCAAACCGTTCAGTGGGTAGGACTCTTTGATGTTTCTTTTCTGGTCGTGGGCCTGCTCTCGGCCCGACTCGCAGAACGACAATCACGCTCCGACGTTCGCCTGCTTGCCGCGACGCAGTCGTTGGCCAACTTGCGCGCGCTGCACGAACGAATCGTGGCGTCCATTCGTTCCGGACTCGTAACTACGGATCTCGACGGGCGTATCTTCACTTTCAACTTTGCGGCGCAGGAGATCACCGGCTATCGGGAAGAGACGATTCGCGGCCAGGATGCGTCGATCCTCTTCGGCGATTTGAAGGACCACATCGCAGAGACGTTGCGCACGTTGGAGAAGGGCCAGAATAGTCCACGCTTTGAAACCAACTGTTTGACATCCGAAGGCATGCGTCTGCGGCTGGGCTACAGCATCTCGCCGCTTTCGTCTGAGACCGGCGACACTACCGGCATGGTGATCACCTTTCAGGATCTGACTCAGGTGCGCAGTCTCGAAGAGACCTCTCGCCGGCAGGATCGACTTGCCGCGATCGGTCGTATGGCGGCGTCGATCGCTCACGAGATTCGTAACCCACTTGCTGCGATGCGTGGCTCGATCCAGATGCTTCGTTCCGAAGTGGAGAGCGATTCATCGCAAGCCGAACTGATGGAGATCATCCTGCGCGAGTCTGATCGACTGAACCGCATCATCACCGACTTTCTCAATTACGCCCGGCCACGCTCGCTGACCCAGGCTCGAGTTGACGTCGGCGATCTGCTGCACCAAACGTTTGCTCTCATGCGTCACAGTCCGGAAATAAACTCAAATCAAAGCATCGTGGAAGAGTTGCCGGCAGAGCCGATCTTCGCGGAGGCGGATGAGGGTCAGTTAAAACAGGTGTTCTGGAACCTTGCGCGCAACGCTTTGCAGGCGATGCCACAGGGCGGAACGCTGCGCGCGACACTCGAAAGCAATTCCAATAGCCGGCTCCGCATCTCTTTTACGGATACGGGGCGCGGCATGTCGGCGGATCAGGTCGATCACTTATTCGAGCCTTTTTCATCCACGACAGGGGGCACCGGGCTGGGGCTGTCAATTGTTTATCAAATCATTCGCGATCATGGTGGTACAATTAACGTCCGCAGTCGCGTGGGACAGGGCACTATGATTACCGTTGAGCTACCAATGGCAACGCAGCATGAATAGATCATGGCCGAGTGCCGATTGCCGATTGAAGTATTTAAAAATCGGCAATCGGCACTCGGCAATTGGAAATGACTTATGGCCAATCTTCTGATTGTTGATGACGAACTCGGGATGCGGCAGTTTATGACGCACTTGTTTCAGCGCGAAGGTCATGTGGTGCGCGTCGCTGAGAATGGTCGTGTCGCATTGGAACAACTGCAACAAGAAGCGCCTGACCTGATCATCTCCGACATCAGAATGCCCGACATGAGTGGTGTTGAACTGTTGCGCGCGGCGCGTGAGTTACACCCGGACGTCGAAGTGATCATGATGACGGCGTTTGCGAATGTCGATACCGCGCGCGAGGCGTTTCTGCTCGGCGCTTACGACTTCGTACAAAAGCCTTTCGACAACGATCTGCTCAAGGAAACAGTCGCTCGCGCGCTCGATAAGATCTCACTCGTCAAAGAAAAGGAAGCGCTGCTCGAAGAGAACAAGGCCCTGATTCAGGGACAACGCACGCGCGGCAAGCTCGGCAACATCATCGGCCGCAGCCAGCGCATGCTCGCTCTTTATCAGATGGTTGAGACTGTCGCACAGGTGCAGTCAACGGTTCTCGTGACGGGCGAATCCGGAACCGGAAAAGAGCTGGTCGCACGCGCGATCCACGATCTCAGCCCGCGCGCCGAAAAACCGTTTGTGTCGGTAAACTGCGGCGCATTTACCGAAACGCTCCTGGAATCCGAGTTGTTTGGTTACGTCAAGGGCTCATTCACCGGCGCGAATGCAAACCGCAAAGGGCTATTCGAAGCAGCCAACAGCGGCACGATCTTTTTGGATGAGATCGGTGAGATGTCGCCGGCGATGCAGGTCAAACTGCTGCGTGTGTTGCAGGAACGCAAAGTCAGGCCGGTCGGCGCCACTGAAGAGATGATCGTCGATACGCGTGTGATTGCGGCCACTAACCGCGATCTCGCGAGCATGGTCACGGCAAACACGTTTCGAGAAGATCTCTATTACCGAATCTCCGTGATTCCGATCGAGCTGCCGCCTCTGCGCGAGCGTGCTGAAGACATCTCGGAACTCGCAAATCACTTTGTGCAGAAATTTTGCACGCCGACTGGACGAACGTTGACGATCAGCGAGCAGGCAATGAAATTACTCGAACGCTACTCGTGGCCCGGAAACGTCCGTGAGCTCGAGCACACTATCGAGAGAGCCGTTGCGCTCGAACAAACCGGCTCGATCGAACCGGAACGACTGCCTGAGAAAATCACAAACTACAATCCTTTTCGCGTTGCGGAAGCGATGGAATTTCCCGAAGAAGGTATCAATCTCACGGCCCACCTGGACCAGCTTGAAAAGACTTACGTTCTCGAAGCCCTGCGACGAACCGCCGGCAACCAGACGATGGCTGCTGAGTTGTTGCGTCTGTCGGTGCGTTCCCTGCGACACCTGCTCGACAAACATGGCGCGCGTGGTCTAACTGCACAGATGCGTGACGAACGTCGCAGTCCCGACTCGACTCCACGCCGCCGCGCCACCGATCCTGCCCCTCGCCGCCGCGAAGAAGACAACGAGTTCGCTGCCGGCGCCGGCGATGGAAATTAGCCACAAAAAGACGTTTCTCCGCGGCCCTCTGCGTATCTCTGCGGCTCTCTGCGTTGAAAATAGTTCTAAACGCAGAGACCGCAGAGGGCCGCAGAGAAACGCAGAGTGGCACGTGCCGGAAAGCGTCATTCCCTCCCTGCCAGAAATTGTCAGGCCCCTTCGCGCGCATGGTCCACGAGGCAAAATTTTGATCAAAAAAGATCGAAATTTCCTCTTTTTGGTCCAAATCCGCCTTGGCATACAGGTTGTCTAGCAGACCACCGACACATCGCGCTCTGCGCGGCTCACAAACGAACGAAAGCCGGTGGCGCGAGAATTTGAGAAACCCCTATATCTTTTTAAGGAGCACCAAATCAGCATGACTACCAAACGCCAAGAAGGCTTTTCGTTGATCGAACTTCTCATCGTCGTTGCGATTATCGGTATTATCGCCGCGATCGCTATCCCTAACCTCCTCGCTTCACGCCGTGCCGCTAACGAAGGTTCGGCTCAGTCCTCACTGCGCACCATTCACAGCTCACAGGCCACCTACCAGGCCACGAATGGTAACGGCGCGTATGCCGCTAACATGGGCGCGCTCGGCACTGCCAACATGATCGACGGTGTTCTCTCCGCCGCCGTTGATGCTGCTCACGCTAAGAGTGGTTACTACTTCAACGTCGTTGAGCAAGCCGGAACCGGCGGCACCGCAGTCTTTGGTGTCTATGCCTTCCCGGCCGTGACCACTGGTGTTTCACAGACCGGAACCCGTCGTTTCGGTAACACTGAAGTTGGCGTCATGTATGGCGACACTGACTTGGCGGCAGTACCCAACACCCGCGCCTTAATCACCGGCATGGGCGTGCTCGGCAACTAATTAAGTATGCTGAAAGGCACGAAGAGGATGGAGAAACCTCCATCCTCTTTTTTTTTTACTCACAAAGTTTGTCCCTCAGCCTGACGTAATTTGTCACGTACCGACCTGAACCTCGATTTACCTGAATGTTTTCAGTGTTTCTTTCTGGCATGAATCTTGTTGTCTATCTTGAAGAATCGTGCCTCGCCGTGCGGAATCTCAAGCCTCGTCACGATTCTTTGAGGAGTTGAACATGAAGAACAAACGACAAGATGGTTTCTCGCTGATCGAACTGCTAATCGTAGTTGCGATCATTGGCATCATCGCCGCCATCGCTATTCCAAACCTGATGGCTTCGCGTCGCGCAGCGAATGAAGGCTCCGCACAGTCATCAGTCCGTACCATCCACAGCGCGCAAGTGACGTATCAAGCAACGGGGGGTGCTGGTGGTTACGCACCCGATCTCGCGACGTTGCGCACTCAGCGTCTGATCGACACGGTGTTAGGCGGTGGTCAAAAGAGTGGTTATGACTTCGTGATCGTCGAACAGGGTGGCCTTAACGCGGCTGCTGTGTATGGCGTCTACGGCTTTCCCAGTGTGACCACGGGTGTGTCGCAGTCAGGCACCCGCCGCTTCGCCACAACTCACGTCGGCATTATGCACGGCGACACAAACCTCACGGTGCTTCCAGATACGATCGCCCTGATCGACAACCTACCAGTTCTTGGAAATTAATCTCGGGAGTCAATCAGCCTCTCTCGCCCTCCAGCCGTGCCAAGTGCCGATTACAAATTGCCGATCGCAATAGCCACCGATCCCCCCAGATCGGCAATCGACACTTGGCAATCGCATGTCGCTTTAGTTGCTGCCGTTTGCTTTGCGGTGATCATTCCGGCAGTACTCTGGGGCATCCCATCCAATCTCGATCTAACAAATCATTTTCGTTTTGCGCTTCCGTTCTACGACGCGATTGCCAGTGGCAATTTTTATCCGAGCTGGCTGGCCGAGTCGAACGGGGGCTATGGCGATCCGAGTTTCCGCTTCTATCCGCCCGCATTTTATTACCTGCTTGCAGCCTCGCGATTTTTGGTCGGAAACTGGTATGACGCGACGTTGATTGTCTTTATCGTATTCTCCGTTGCGAGTGGACTGGGAATCTATCTCTGGGCCAGATCGTTTCTGTCCTCTCAGACGGCAGCCTGCGCCGGCATCTTCTACGCTCTCGCGCCTTACCACATTAATCAACTCTACCAGGCGGCGATGCTTGCCGAATGGGCCGGCAGCGCCGTACTACCATTCGTCTTTGCATTTATCGATCGGGTTATCGAGAGAGGGAAACCGCGAGACATCGCCGGTCTCGCTATCAGTTATGGCCTCCTGATATTTACTCACCTCCCGCTGGCGGTTATCGGCTCGATGGCTTTGTTGGTCTATGCATTAGTAAGGCTTGAATCTCGCGATAAGTTGCTCAAATTAGCAAAGCTTTCATTGGGAGTAGTTTTGGGATTGAGTGTGAGCGCCGTTTACTGGGTCACAATGATTTCGGAAGTGGATTGGATTGCCGCTGACAGGCTCGAGCCGAACTCGTTGCCGGGCTACAGCAATAACTTCGTGCTATCCGCCCTCTCCCCTGACAATCTGACCGTTTGGTGGGTGAATATTCTCACTCTCATGACGCTGCTTCTCTGTGCGCCGGCGATATTTTTTCTCTTTCGTAATTCGAGCGCGCAGAGACGAATCGTCCGGCCTATCATCGTCGTAACAGCGTTCGCTCTCTTTATGTCGCTGCCACTAAGCTGGCCCATTTGGCGGGTACTGCGGCCTTTGCAGGAAACTCAATTTCCGTGGCGCTGGCTGGCTATTTTTTCAATGGGTGCATCGATAGTCGCTGCGGCCGCCTTGCCGTTTGCCATGAGCGCTGCGCTCAAACTGGACCGGTCCAAACGTATGCTTATTTTTGGCGCGATGGCTATATCGGTCGCGTTTACGATGTCACACAGCGTGCGTGAAGCTGTCTATTTTTCTCGAACGAAATTTGAAAGCATGGTTACGAATGTGCGCGGCACGCAGAGTCTGAACTACTGGTTGCCATTCCGCGCGCAGCCCAATCCGAGGAAGATGCCAACCGAGGTCGAAGTTGCCGGTCGCCACGTAACGGTAACGTCCTGGCAGCCGGAGCAGCGAAGTTTTTCGATCGATGCCGGCACAGCGACCGAAGCTCGCATCCGAACGTTCTATTACCCTCACTGGGTCGCAAGGAATGAAACCGGTATTTTGCCTACTCGACGAGACAAGGATGGCGCGCTACTAATCGAACTCCCCCAACACGCTACTTCCGTTCAACTCGATTTTCGCGAGCCAGCGAAAACTAAGTTCTCGACAACAGCCAGTTTGAGCGGTTTAATGATTATCGGCCTCTTATTGATGCCGTTCAGATGGAGAAGAAAAGCGTGATCAAGCCGGTCCTGGAATCACCTGCTGCGTCTTCAACGTGGCAGGCCCAGCTTGGTGCATCCGAACGACAACAGCAGCAACACTACGACATAATCGCGGCCGATTACGAAGCACACTACAGCGATCAGTGGAGTGTTGAGTATCGCCGCCGGTTTATTTACGAACCGATGTTTGAAGGATTGGACCTGTCAGGCATGGAAGTGCTGGACGCCATGTGTGGCAGCGGTCAAACGACCAGTTACCTGCTGGCCCATGGAGCGAAGGTTACGGGGCTCGACATCTCAAACGAAGTTTTGGACCAGTTTCAGGCACGCTGGAATGAGGCAAAGGTCGTGAAGCGATCGTTGCTCGATTCAGGCCTCGCGGACAATTCATTCGATTGTGTGGCAGTGGTTGGCGGCCTGCATCACATTCATCCCGAAGTGAAGGCCGCGGTTAGCGAGATTCATCGAGTGCTTAAACCCGGCGGTTACTTCTGTTTCATGGAACCACATACGGGTTCGTTTCCGGACGTGATCAGGCGCGTCTGGTATCGCTTCGATCGCTTCTTCTCAGATAACGAAGCGGCGATCGATATTGCTCGACTAGAAAAAACCTTTGCGGACCGCTTCACGCTGAAGAAAGCCGATTACCTGGGCAACGTTGCTTTTCTGCTGGTCCTGAACTCGTTGATCTTTCGCATTCCACCCGGCAGCAAAAAGTTCTTCGCACCGCCGTTGATGAAACTCGAGCCGTTAATCAACAAACTGCAAACGAAGTTGACGTCCTGTTTTGTCGTCACACAGTGGCAGAAAAACGAATGATCAATTTTCACACAAAGGCACAAAGAGGAAGACACGAAGGCACAGGAATCAAAGTGCTTACCTTTGTGTCTTTGTGTCTTCCTCTTTGTGCCTTTGTGTGAGATATCCCGTAACGAAGTGGACACAACCGCATCACTCACACAATCAACTACTCGCGCTGAAGCCAGACCGGATCGACTCTGGCGGATAACGGCGATCGCTCGCAACGCTTTTCGCGAAGCTGTGCGCGATCGCGTGCTTTACAATCTCGTGCTGTTTGTTCTCCTGCTCACCGCCGCCTCGATCTTCATCGGTGAGTTGTCCGGGGGTCAGGAACGCAAGGTCATCGTCGATCTCGGACTGAGTGCGATGTTGCTGTTCGGCGTGTTTATCGCGATCTTCGTCGGTGTCGGACTGGTCTACAAAGAGATCGAACGCCGCACGATCTACGCGGTCTTTTCAAAGCCGGTAGCGCGGGGCGAGTTTCTGGTGGGCAAGTATCTCGGGCTTTGTCTCACGCTGCTTGTTAACGTGGTGGTGATGGCCGTCGGAGTTTCACTCGCGCTGTTGTATGTGAGTGGCGGCTGGGATCCTTTGATTCCGACGATCTGGCCGGCAGTGCTTTTGATCTATATCGAGCTAATGCTTTTGACCGCGGTGGCGCTGCTCTTCTCCTCATTCTCGTCACCGGCGCTCTCGGCGCTTTTGACGTTTTTTGTTTTTGTCATCGGCCATTTCAGTGCTGACTTGAAAGCCCTCGCCGGCTCGATGGGGAGCACAAGCGCACGCTGGTTGTTTACAGGTCTGTATTACCTGCTGCCCAATCTGGCGAACTACAGTTTCATCACGCCCGCTGCTCACGGTCGCGCACCGGCAGCGGGATTTGTGTTTGCGGCCGCGTTGTACGCGCTGGTCTATATCACCGTCATTCTCGCCGCTGCGACAATGGTCTTCAGTCGCAGAAACTTCAAGTAACGATGAACCACGATCGGATGAAAACTGTCGCCCTTGGATCAGTGGTGGTGATCGGCATCACGTGTGCGGCGCTCCTGGTTCGTTGGACCGACACGCTGCGACCGCCGCCGGATCCGAATGCGATTGACGAGAGTCTTTACCTGAACGGAAAGACCGCGCGCAGAATCAGTCTCGGCTTCAACGGCCTGGTTGCCGATTGGTACTGGATGCGTTCATTGCAATACGTAGGCAAAAAGATCCTGAGTCAACCTGAAGATGTTGCCATCGACGATCTTAGTAAACTCAACCTCAAGCTGCTCGCGCCGTTACTCGATACAGCGACGACGCTCGATCCCGAGTTTCTCGATCCTTACGAATACGCAGCCATCGTCTTGCCGGCAGTGGACGTGCAGGAAGCCATTCGCATCACGCAGAAAGGCATAGACACCAACCCGAACGCGTGGCGACTCTACCAGCACCTCGGATACATCTACTGGCAACAAGGCAACTATCAGGCTGCGAGTGAGACATACGGCCGCGGTGCACAAATTCCGGGCGTGCCTCCGTGGATGCTGGCGATGAAAGCAAAGATGGAGGCGGACGGTGGTAGTCGTGACACCGCGCGCGAGATCTATACCCGCATGTTTGAAGAATCGAATGACGAGCAAGTGAAAGACATGGCTCGCAAGCACCTATTGTTATTGGATTCACTGGACCAGCGCGAGCGCAATCCAAAGTCGGAAGTTCCTGTTAGATAGTTATGCCCGTTATCGAGATCAACAACCTGAGCAAAGATTACGAAGTCGGTTTCTGGCGCAAACGCAAAGTGCGCGCGCTGGATGGGCTGTCGTTATCAATCGACGGCGGGCAGATCTTCGGGTTTCTCGGCGCGAATGGCGCCGGCAAAACTACCACACTCAAGCTGCTGATGCGTCTGATCTTTCCCACTGGCGGCAGCGCCCGCATTCTCGGTCACGACATACAGGACGTGAGCATGCATCAACGCATCGGTTACCTGCCCGAGAACCCGTACTTCTACGACTACCTGACCGCGCGCGAGTTTCTCGACTACTGCGCGCAGATCTTCGGCTATCCCGCGGCAACGCGAAGAAAGCGAGCAGCGGATCTGTTGGCGAGAGTGAAGCTGGATGAAAAGCGTTGGGACACGCAGTTAAGAAAGTTTTCAAAGGGTATGTTGCAGCGGGTTGGGTTGGCCCAGTCACTCGTCAACGATCCGGAGATCGTGTTTCTGGATGAGCCGATGAGTGGACTCGATCCGGTTGGTCGTCGTGAAGTGCGAGATTTGATTGCCGCACTGCGAGACGAAGGCAAAACTGTCTTCATGTGCTCACACATTCTTTCCGACATCGAGGTGCTGTGCGATCGAGTCGCGATTCTCAAAAAGGGCTGCCTCGCCCAGGTAGGCTATCTCGACGAGTTGCGACGCAAAACGGAAGGCCCGAATCACATGGAAGTGATGGCTACGGGCACCGATGCCGAATCGCTGCGCGAACATCTTCCCGGAGCTGAGATCGCACCGACTCCACGCGGTCTGCGCATCGAGATCGCTTCCGAAACTGAGATCGAGACTGTATTAGCGGCGCTGAGAAAAGTTGGCGGGAAGATTGTTTCGGTGCAGCCAGTGGCGCAATCGCTGGAAGAGTTGTTTTTGGATTAGCCACAAAAAGGCACAAAAGTCACATAAAGGAATACAACTCAATTGAAAATCATTTTGTTACTTTTGTGCCTTTTTGTGGCTAATCTATTCTTTGAATTTAAACCCCGTTACTTCCATCTTGATGTTTGCGCGAGCGTCGGTATCGCTCATGCCATCAAGCGCCACGTTCACCTGCATGGTCTTGTTCGGCGCCAGCTCAGGCTGTCGCGTTGGGACTACGACGACAGTTCTCTCTTTCACGGGCTTTCCTTCGTAATCAACGACGGCTGCGTGTATCTCGAGCCCGTTCAGAGTCTTTCCCGTTAGATTGCGGACCGTAGTCTGCAAACTCATCACGATGTCGCCGAGCGCGCGTTTAGCTTCGGTCGCCTCCGGTTCATCGAGAACTATGTTCGCCTTGTTTGCGTCAAATTGCGGCGAGCCCGCGCGAATGGCGCCCTGCAATCCCGCGTCGGCGCTTCGGCCGCCACCGACAAAGTGCATCAAGCCGTAGAAGAGACCCGCGATGGCAATAGCAGCAATAACGGCCACCACGATGATGAGAGTTCGATTCGACTCGCTCGCTTCGATTCGCCGGTCCGGTACAGCCATAGTGTCGAGAATTGTAGATTCGCGAGAGGCGTTTTGCAATGAACATCTCTCCTCTGCGTTCCTCTGCGGTCCTCTGCGGCCCTCTGCGTTGACATAAGCTTTAACGCAGAGAACGCCGAGGGCCGCAGAGAACGCAGAGAAACTCAATTAATTCTTCAGCAGCTTCGCAATCAACTGTTCGAGTTCATTGAAGTCGATTGGCTTGGTAACGTAGGTATTGCAGCCCGCCTGAATCGCCTCCGATTGGAAGTCATCCGTGTCGTGCGCTGACACGGCGATGATCGGCGTTGACTCTAGCTCCGGGAGCTTACGTATCAAACGAGTTGCCGCCAAACCATCAATTACCGGCAGGCTCAAGTCCATCAGAATCAGGTTCGGCGACTCCGTCTTTGCCAGCTTCACCGCCTCCTCGCCGTTCATCGCTTCAACCACCCGGTAGCCCGTCATCTCCAGGAGCCGCCGCATCATGAATCGGTTGTCTTCGGTATCTTCGACCAGCAAGACGGTTTTAGGCTTGGCCTGCTCTTTCATCTTTGCACCTGATTTTCCGCTCAAACTCACCGCCCTCGTGCTCGCAAGTTATTGATTTTACTGTATCACTAGAATACGCGCGGCTTTTTTGTTAACATGCCGCATTGAAACGCAACACAAAAGAATCGTAGGCCAGCGTTTTATTCGTACACTCGAATGGCCTGTGAGGTTCCCCCTCCTGCGGCCCCCTATTTAGAACTAAGAGAGACTTGCAACCAGATGAAGACTGCTATGTCGAGGCCAGAAGAGACTGAACGACTCCAGGACCTCGGGCGAGCTTCAATGCAAATAGTTCACGACCTTAAGAATCAGCTTAATGGTCTCAAACTCTATGCCACGTTTCTGCGCCGGCGTATCGAGAAGAGCGAGCGTCCGGGCGACGAGCAGGAAACGGTTGGAAAGTTAATCAACGGGCTCAATCGCGCGGCGGAGGACCTGTCGCTGATAGTCCGCTACGGCCAGCCGCTGGAATTGAAGAAACAAGCTGGAGTTGACGTGAATAAGGTGCTGCAGGGCGCTTGCGCGAGTCCACAGGAAACTGGCGGCGAGGTGGTTCTGGAACCGAGTTCGGAAGCTATTCAAGGCAATTTTGACCCTTTCAAACTCGGTGACGCTTTTAAGTACCTGTGTGCGGGCGCGATAAAGCATAAGCACGCCGAAGGTGACGTGAGGGTCAGTTCGAAACCGGCAAGCGCCGGACAAGTTCTGATTGAGTGGTCCGGAGTGCGTCAATTGGACCACGATCCGTTTCGTTCATTTGCAGGCAGCGAAGAGATCAAACTGGCCCTGGCGGCCAGGATTATCGAAGCCCATGGCGGAACGGCAAAGTTTATAGACGGGAAGTTTGCAGTTGAGCTTCCGCTTTCTGATTGAACTAAAAGAGGAGAGTAATCACCATGCCTCATGGCGCAGCGATTTCGAGAGAGGAGAAAAAGGTGGAGAACAAAGAAGTGCGGATTCTTGTGGTAGACGACGAACATACGATGGCCGATTCTCTACGGCAGAACTTCGTCGAGGAAGGTTACTCTGTCGACACTGCCGCGACTGGCGCCGCCGCTATTGAGCTGTTTGACCAGGGTGGACATCACCTGGCGATCTGCGACTTGCAACTGCCCGATATGGACGGTCTTGAAGTGTTGCGCCATATGAAAGACGCGCGACCAACGACGGAAGTGATCGTGGTCACGGGTTATGGCTCGGTGCAAAAAGCCGTCGAAGCAACCAAGGCGGGCGCATTCTATTTCGTCGAGAAGCCGTTTGATTTTGAAGAGCTGCAACCGCTTGTTGAGAAAGCGCTCGAACGTCGTGAGCTGGTTGCGGAAACCGCGAACATGCGACGGCAACTCTCAACGCGCGCAGAGTATTTCAACATCATCGGCTCGTCGAAACCGATGCAGATGATCTACGAAACGATCGAGTCGGTCGCAAAGTCTGACGCAAACGTCCTGATCGTCGGTGAATCCGGCACCGGCAAGGAACTGATCGCCAACGCCATTCACTATCAATCACTGCGATCGAAGAAGCCGTTCATCAAAGTTAACTGCGCGGCGTTACCGAAAGAGTTGATCGAGTCGGAGTTGTTTGGTCACACGAAAGGCGCATTCACAGGCGCACATGCGGACAAGGAAGGACTGGTCCAACATGCCGCCGGCGGTTCGCTGATGCTTGATGAAATCGCGGAGATGCCGATCGAGTTGCAGCCGAAGTTGTTGCGTGTGTTGCAGGAGAGAAGTTATCGCAAGATCGGATCGGAAAAGACGTATGCGGTGGATTTTCGACTCGTCTGTTCGACGAACCGTCCGCCTGCCGATGCGATTCGCGATGGGTTGTTACGCGACGATCTTTTCTATCGCATCTCCACAATTACGATTCACGTGCCGCCTTTGCGCGAACGCAATGAAGACATTCAGCTCTTGACTGAGCACTTCCTGCACATGTACGCGCAGAAGTATGAGCGACCGATCACGGGCGTCTCGCAGGCGGCTTATCAGAGGTTGTTTGGCCACGCCTGGCCGGGAAACGTGCGTGAGTTGCAAAACGTGATCGAGCGCGCAGTGCTGCTGGCGAAGGACAAACAGATCGAACCGATCGATCTGCCTTTCGATAACGGAACGCTACCGGAAGGGACGTCGTCGAATGTCGCCTGGGATGTGCCACCCAACATGACGCTTGAAGATATTGAGCGGCTTGTTATAGAACGTACATTGCAACGCACAGGGGGAAACAAGCAGGCGGCGGCAAATCTCCTGGGGATCTACCGCCCGCGTCTTTACAGCAAGATCAGAAAGTACAACATCGATGTTCCATCGCTAGTCTCGGCATAAATAAACTCTGCGTCCTCTGCGGCCCTCCGCGTTCTCTGCGTTAAATGGGTTCTTTTAACGCAGAGAACGCGGAGGGCCGCAGAGGACGCAGAGAAGAATCCTGAATGGTCACTCCCCCAACACGCCTGCGTGGCATCGATGCGCTTCGAGGCGCTGCCGCTATGGGCGTTGTCGTTTATCACGCCGTCGGACAAGGCCAGGACGTTCTTCCCAACAACCTCCTTCAATACCCGGTTCGCCTGGTCCAATTCGCGAGCTCGTTTGGTTACATCGGCGTTTTTCTCTTCTTCGTGATCTCCGGCTTCTGTATTCACCTGCAATGGGCCAGGACCAAAGCCGCGGGCTCGGAACCTGAGATTCGCTTCGCCTCGTTCTGGAAAAGAAGAATTCGCCGCCTCTACCCGCCTTACATGATCGCGCTGCTTCTATTTTTACTAATGACCGCCGCGACCGTAGGTCTCAGCCTGACTCAATCCTTCTTTTACGACCTCGGCATGCATCTGCTGATGCTGCACAATCTCGATCCAAAGACGTGCTACACAATCAACGGCGTCTTCTGGACACTTGCGATCGAAGAGCAACTCTACCTCGCTTACTTCCTGTTGCTCTTCATCCGGATTCGCTGGGGCTGGGGTGTGACGCTGGCCGTCTGTCTTCTGGCGCGCCTCGGATGGATGGTGTTCAGTTACGTCGTCTGGCTAAAAACCGGCTACGGAATCCCGGTGCCTGAAGCAGCCGCGTCACACTGGTTTACCTGGGCGCTCGGAGCAATAGGCGTCGAGGTAATGTTTGGACTTGTGAAGCTGCGTGGCTGGTCACGTGATCTGCGTCTCGCGACCGTTCTGATCGTCGCAGCCTCGGCGTTATCGTCTTACTTACCTTCCATTCCTAAAGACCTGCTGCTGCACAACGCGAGCTGGTTTTTGCTTCATCCGCTGTGGGGTCTCGGGTTCTTCATCGTTATGAACCGGATGGTGCTCGCGGAAGACAGTTGGCTGCGCCAGGCGAAACTGCCGCCAATGGTTTCGTTCTGCTCAACGCTCGGAATCTTTTCGTACTCGATCTACCTGACGCACGAACTCGTGATCATGCAGTCGTGGCGTTGGATCAACCCCACTTGGTTACAACTGGTAAATGTGGCGGTGGTAATGATTCCCGCAACGATAATTTTTGCGTGGGTGTTCTTCTGGTTCTGCGAGAAGCCGTTCATGATTACAAAACCTCAGCCACAGATTACACAGATTACACCGATCCTTCAGGAAGAATCGGTGTAATCTGTAGTTAAAACTCCTGTTCTTCTAGTTGCCCGCAGCGGCCCGTTTCAAATCATCGATCTCGAGTTTCTTCATCGACATTACCGCGCGCATCACTCGGTCGGTTTTGGCGTTATCGCCGGACGTGAGCAGCTCCAGCAGGAAATTCGGAACGATCTGCCATGCTAATCCAAATTTGTCCTTGAGCCAGCCACACTCGACCTTTTGTCCGCCTTCAGAAAGTTTCTCCCAGAAGTAATCAACTTCCTGCTGCGTCTCGCAATGGACCACGAGTGAGATCGCTTCGGTAAACTTGAAGGTTGGACCGCCATTCAGCGCCGTGAATCGTTCGCCATCGAGCTCAAACTCGATCGTCATCACCGATCCTTTTGGACCGGGCCCGGCATCACTGTAGTGAGACGTACCCACGATTCGCGAGTTCTTGAACACGGAGACGTAAAAGTTCACCGCCTCTTCGGCGTTGTTGTCAAACCACAGGAACGTCGTGATCTTCTGCGGCTGGGGTTGCGTACGGGTCGGATTCGTTGCTGACATATAAGAATTTCTCCTTTTATCCTTGCGATATTCTTGAGCATTCGGCTCTTTCACTGATTAATCGAATCAGGGGGCGGGAAATCGACAGCTTGACGAAATTTTTTTCGGAAAGTTTGTCAGCTAAGCTAAACTGCCTGAACGTTTCATTTACATTTAACGAAGGACCATGGAGGGATTGCCACGCGTGCGTTACTCAAAATTAGTCGCACTCATTGCTGCACTCGTTTTTTCCATCGCTTTAACATCAAGAGCTCAAGCTCAAAATCCGACAGCGCAAGCACTTGCTTCGCCGGCTGCGACGCCGGCGCCTTTGCCGCCACCCACGGTGAAGATTGACGGCTATCGCGCCGCGGCGGCCCGCATTATCGGCGCCGCACTCACCAGCGATCGCGCTTACGCACGACTCGCACACCTCACGGACCACATCGGCAATCGTCTGAGTGGTTCAACAAATCTCGAACGCGCGATCGAGTGGGCCCTGACGGAAATGAAACGTGACGGCCTCGACAACGTGCGCGCCGAGAAAGTGATGGTGCCACACTGGGTCCGCGGTGAAGAGTCTTTGGAAATGATGACACCGGTTCCCAGAAAACTTCAGATGCTTGGACTGGGAAACAGCGTCGGCACGCCGCCTGAAGGGATTTCCGCGGAAGCGATCGTAGTACACAACTTCGCCGAACTCGATCGTCTCGGCGAGCAAGTGCGCGGCAAGATCGTTGTCTACAACGCTCCCTTTGTGAACTACGGCGTGACCGTCTTGTATCGTCTGCAAGGAGCTTCACGCGCCGCTCATTATGGCGCTGTGGCAGCGCTCGTACGTTCGATTACTCCGGTCAGCTTGCAGACGCCGCATACCGGCGCGATGAGCTACGATCCCAATCAGCCAAAGATTCCCACTGCCGCGATTACGATCGAAGTAGCCGAGTTTTTGCAGCGCATGAACGATCGCGGCGATCATCCGAGGCTGCGGCTCAAGATGGAAGCAAAGTTTTTGCCTGACGCGGAGTCTGCGAACGTGATCGCCGAGTTGCGAGGCTCGGAACGGCCGGACGAGATCGTTCTGATCGGTGGTCACTTCGATTCGTGGGATGTGGGCCAGGGCGCACACGACGACGGCGGTGGTTGCATCGTCGCGTGGGAAACCATTCGTTTACTGAAAGAGCTGGGACTGAAACCGCGCCGCACGATTCGCGCTGTGCTCTACACGAACGAAGAGAACGGCACGCGCGGTGGTAATGCTTATCACGACGCGCATCGGGCCGAGATCGCGAAACACATTCTTGCGATCGAATCGGATTCAGGAGTCTATCGACCCGAAGGCTTTGGTCTGGCGGCGACTACACCTTTGCAGGTTAGATCCAATCTTCAGGAAATCGCGAAGCTGCTTGCAGGCATTGCCGCCGACAACATTGCGGAGAACGGCGGCGGTTCGGACATTGGACCACTCATGCGCGACGGAGTTGTTGGCGCGAGCCTGGACGTGGACGGCACTCATTATTTCGACATTCATCACACGCAGGCCGACACGCTCGACAAAGTGAATCCACGTGAACTCGCGCTCTGCGTCGCCACGATGGCAGTGATGGCTTACACCGTTGCTGATCTGCCGGTAAATTTGGCCGCGGAAGGACGCTGATAAACGCGGATTAGATCAATCGAGTTGGTAGGTCGCGACGCTCGTCGGGGTTTCGAAGCAACGCACTTTGTAGATCTGCACGCGATCGTCGCTCACTCGCTTCGATACGCGCTCCAGCACGTACTTCGCAAGATTCTCGGCCGACGGCTGCAACTCATCGAACGGCGGCAGTTCGTTGATGTTGCGGTGGTCCAGGTAGGTGACAACTTCATCCGCGGCCGCTTTCAGTTCCACAAAGTCGACCAGCAGTCCGACATTATCCAACTCACGGCCGCGCGCGTAGATCTCGATCTTGTAGTTGTGTCCGTGCAGGTTCTCACACTTCCCTTTATAGCCGCGCAGTTGATGCGCGCTCGAGAAGTTTCGCTCGATCATTACTTCGAATTGTCCCGGCATAGTTATCCACAGATTACGCCGATTGCACTGATTTAACAAAATCTGTGTAATCTGTGGAAAAAAAGGTCGTCAGGTCCTCAACTCGTGAAGTCACCCGGCAAGGTGGCAGACTCTGGAGGAAAGTTCGTCCGTAACCCTTGGTGCGCAGGCGCGGGTCGAGTATCGCGAGGACGCCGCGGTCAGTCGTGCTGCGAATTAATCGTCCGAGACCTTGCTTGAGTGAGATGATCGCCTGCGGCACGCTGTACTCATAAAAGCTCGAGCCGCCACTGTCCTCGATCGCTCTCTGCCTCGCCGCGACGATCGGATCCGTCGGAACTGCAAACGGCAACTTGTCGATAATCACACACGATAACTGTTCACCGCGCACATCGACGCCTTGCCAAAAACTCGCAGTCGCGAACAGCACGGCATTCGGAGTTTCGCGAAATTGCTTCAGTAACTGACCCTTCGAAGCACTGCCCTGGACCAGGCACGGGTAATCAATCTCGCTCCAAACGTTTTCAAACAGCGACTGCATGCCGGCGAAGCTCGTTGATAAAACAAACGCGCGTCCTTCAGTGGCGTTGAGAATTCGAATGACTTCTTCCGTGGCGGCGTTAGTCCATTCACGATCGCGGGGGTCGGGCATTCGCGGTGGCAGGTAGAGGATCGCCTGGCTCTCGTAGTCGAAACTGGACGCGGCGATTAGATCGTCGGCGGTCTCGAGTCCAAGTCGATCGCGAATGAAACTGAAGTTGCCGCCGCTCGATAGTGTCGCTGAAGTCAGTACCACGGTCGGCACTTCGTCGAACAGCTTGTCCTGCAACAGTCCCGCGACGTCGATCGGCGAAGCACGCAGGAACACGCCGCGATGTCGTCGTTCAAGCCAGTAAACAAATTTCTTGTCTGCGGCGGTGACGATAAACTCGAGTTCAAAACGGATCTCACGCAGGCGACGAATCAGACTCTCGACTTCGGGAGGCTTTTCTTTGAGCGCATCGAGCGTGGTCTCTGTGCGCGCGATCGCGCCTTCGAGAGCCATGTAGAGTTCGCCGAGCGGTGTCGCCTGCAACTCGCCATCCGAATTTTTACGTGCGAACGTGCCGGGGATGATCGGATAGCGACCGTCCTCGCCGCGTCCGTCGCGAAAACCCATCCAGAAGTTGTCGGAAAAGCGAGACATGCGCGCTGTGCTGTGCGTGAGTTCTTTATCGACGTCGGCGTCGTCTATGGGTAACGCTCCCAGATCACGAACGAGATCGTCGATCTGGTAGTTGGAAACTTGTGCGCCGAAATATTCTGATGCCACCTCTTCAACCAGGTGCGCTTCATCGAGAATGACGGCAGTGTAGTCAGGCAAAACTGAGCCGTAATTACCGTTGCGTAGACTCAGATCGGCGAAGAAGAGATGGTGATTGACGACGACGATTTCGGCTTCCTGCGCGCGACTACGCATGCGCGTGATGAAGCACGCGTCGAAGTCGGGACACTTCTGGCCCAGGCACGATTCGGATCGAGCGTCGATGTGTCGCCAGAAAGAGAGTGACTCCGGCAGGTTTGATAGTTCCGCGCGATCGCCGATCTCACTTTGTCTGGACCAGTGACAAACCTCTTCGAAGTAATCGACTTCATCGAGACCTTCGAGCACGGGCGCCGTCTGGGCGCGTGCGAGACGATTGAGGCAGAGATAGTTGCTGCGACCTTTCATGTAGGTCGCGGAGAACGGTTTGGGCAGGACACTCTGGAGAAAGGGAATGTCCTTCTCCATTAGCTGTTCCTGGAGGTTCTTGGTGCCCGTGGAAACAATGACGCGCCCATTGCCTCCGAGTGCAGCGGCGACCGCAGGGACAAGATAAGCGAGCGTCTTGCCGGTGCCCGTTCCGGCCTCGACAATGAGGTGTCTCTTCTCCTCAAACGCGCGCATCACCGCCCGCGCCATTTCAATCTGGCCCGGTCGATGTTCATACTCCGGATGCGCCCGCGCAATCAGCCCCTCGGGCCCAAAAACTTCAAGCATGCGAGTCTTTAGCTTTTAATCGTTTTGGATACAACGGGAAACTCGCGGTGAGATCAGCCACTTCACGCTTCACTTTGTTCCTCACTTCTTCCGACTCCGGCGCATGAATTACCTCCGCAATCAGACGGCCGATCGTGCGCATCTCCGGTTCTTTCATGCCGCGGGTGGTGACGGCGGGTGTGCCGATGCGTAGACCTGAGGCCACGAATGGTTTGTTCTGATCGAACGGGATGGTGTTTTTGTTGACGGTGATCAACGCGGCTTCGAGGGCTTTCTCGGCGTCCTTGCCGGTGATGCCTTTTCCGTCCATCCAGACATCAACCAGCATGAGATGATTGTCAGTGCCACCTGATACGACTCTCAATCCCTGCTCCTGTAACTCACTGGCAATCGCCTTCGCATTCTTCAAAACCTGGTGTTGATATTCTTTGAAGTCTTCACGCAACGCTTCGCCAAACGCTACCGCTTTCGCAGCGATGATGTGGACTAACGGCCCACCCTGCACACCGGGGAAGAGCCGGCGATCGATCTCTTTTGCATGTTCCTCACGACAAAGAATCAAACCGCCGCGTGGACCACGCAACGTTTTGTGCGTCGTAGTGGTGACGTAATCCGCATGCGGAATCGGTGAAGGATGAAGCCCGGCCGCGATTGGGCCGGCGATGTGGGCGATGTCGGCAAACATGCGCGCGCCGACACTGCGCGCGATCTGTCCAATGCGTTCAAAATCGATCGTACGCGGATACGCAGAAGCACCGCAGACAAGTAACTTCGGTCTATGCTCTTCAGCGATCTTCTGCAACTCGTCGTAATCGATCTGTTCCGTCTCTTTCGAAACGCCATAATCAGCAACTTTGTAACTGAATCCGGAGAAATTCAGCGGATGACCATGAGTCAGATGCCCGCCATGCGAGAGATTCATTCCGAGAATCTGATCGCCATACTGGATCGCCGCCAGATACACAGACATGTTTGCCTGTGCGCCGCTGTGCGGTTGAACGTTCGCGTGGTCGGCGCCAAATAACTCTTTCGCGCGATCTATCGCCGTCTGCTCCACAACATCAGTCCATTCACACCCGCCGTAGTAACGCTTCCCGGGATAACCTTCGGCGTACTTGTTCGTAAACACTGAGCCCGCGGCTTCCAGCACCGCTTCGCTAACAAAGTTTTCGGAGGCGATGAGCTCGAGGCCATTTGCCTGGCGCGCTACTTCGTTGTCGATAGCTCCGGCGATGATTGGATCAACTTCCGCGAGTGATAAGTTTCTGTCCATTTGATGTCTTTACCTGCTTCTCTCCACTTCACAAATCTTCTCTACACGCGCCGCGTGCCGGCCGCCTTCAAACTCAGTCGCGAACCAGGCGCGCACGATCTTCGGAATGTCGGCGGGCGGCGTAGTGCGAGCGCCAAGCGCAAGCACGTTTGCGTTGTTGTGCTGGCGCGCGAGTCGCGCAGTCTCTTCAGACCATGCTACAGCCGCGCGCACACCCGGAACCTTGTTCGCAGTAATGGCCATGCCAGTGCCCGAGCCGCAAACTAACACGCCTTGTTCAACTCGCCCCTGCGCCACCTGCTCCGCAACTTTTCGCGCATAGTCAGGATAATCCACTGACTCTTCCGACACGGCGCCGAGATCGTCAAACTCGACGCCCAGTTCCGTGAGCAGTCCCTTCAAACGCTCTTTCTCGGTGTAACCAGCATGATCGCTTGCGAGTGCAATTCTCATGTCCGCAACCTTTGTTAGGTGATATTTAAGAAGAATCGGATGGTAACACTATCCGCGTTATTCGCGATAATCCGCGGCTACGGTTAGAATGCCAAATCTATGCGCTGGTCACGATACTTTATACCAACCCTACGTGAAGACCCGGCCGACGCCGAAGTCATTTCGCACAAGCTTCTCCTACGCGCCGGAATGATCCGGCAACTGTCGGCTGGAATTTACTCGTTGTTGCCGCTGGGCCAACGCGTCGCTCTCAAAGTGATGCAGATCCTGCGTGAAGAGATGAACGCCATCGGTGGACAGGAGTTTTATTTGCCTGCCCTTCACCCCGCCGAGATCTGGCAGGAGTCGGGTCGTTGGGACGCGATCGGCGACGAAATGTTCCGTCTCAAGGATCGCAAAGGCACGGATATGTGCCTCGGCATGACGCACGAAGAAGTGTTCACGACGATCGCGCGCAACGAGATTCGTTCGTACAAACAACTGCCGCAGGTCTGGTACCAGATTCAAATCAAGTTTCGCGATGAAGCGCGGCCAAAGTCAGGCCTGATACGTATACGCTCGTTCATCATGAAAGACGCGTACACGTTTGACGTGGATCGTGCCGGACTCGACAAGTCGTTTCTCGATCAGCGCGAAGCATACAAAAACATCTTCACGCGTTGCGGGATACAGTTTTTGATCGTTGAAGCATCGTCAGGCGCGATGGGTGGCTCGGAGTCGAACGAGTTCATGGCGCGCACTCCGGCAGGCGAGGATCTAATCGTCAGTTGTGAGAGTTGCGGCTACGCGGCAAATCTCGAAAAAGCGACTTCACGGCTAGCTGAAATAAAAGATGAAGTTGGACCAGATGCGCCTGAAGAGTTTCCGACTCCCGGCGTGCGCACAATTGAGGACCTGACGATATTTCCCGGCGGCGCTGAAGCGTCGCGACAGATCAAATCACTGGTCTTCGTCGCGACGATTGAAGGTGAACAACGCCCGGTGCTTGTTCTGTTACGCGGCGATCACCAGCTTCACGAAACCAAACTGGCTGACAGTTTGCGCGCGACTGTGGTGCGGGCTGCACATCCGGAAGAGATACGCGAACTGCTCGGCGCGAGTGCGGGTAGTCTCGGTGGAGTTGGCGCCAAAGCGAAATCGCGCAATCTGCGCATCGTGGCGGATTCATCGTTGAAGAACCGGCGCAACATGACGACGGGCGCGAATAAGGACGATCACCACCTCCGCGGCGTCGATATCGCTCGCGATATTCCTGTTGATGAGTGGCTCGAATTGCGCACTGTCGAATCCGGCGAAGGCTGTCCGCGTTGTGAAACCGGCACGCTCGAAGTCTTCAAAGGCATGGAGATTGGTCACATTTTCAAGCTCGGAACCAAGTACTCCGATTCGATGGGCGCAACCGTGCTGACGCAGGACGGCAAAGAGGTGCCGATCGTCATGGGCAGCTACGGCATCGGCGTTGAACGAATCATGGCCGCCGCAGTGGAGCAACAGCACGATAACGACGGCATCATCTGGCCTCGATCACTCGCGCCTTTTGACGTCGTAGTCACGATCACAAACATGAAGCAGGATGAAGTGCGCGCGGCGGGCGAGAAGTTGTACGAAGAATTGCAGCAAGCCGGTCTCGAAGTCCTGCTGGACGATCGTGACGAGCGCGCGGGCGTAAAGTTCAAAGACGCGGATCTGATCGGCATTCCCTACCGCGTCACGATCGGCAAAAAAGTCGCCGATGGTGTAGTTGAACTCTTCAACCGGCGCACAAAGCAGAGTGAAGATGTTAGAATCGCGGACGTCGCCCAGAGGCTAACATCAGTACAACAATGAAATCGTTTGGGCTTTTGCTACTGCTATTGATCCCGGCTCCCATTCGAGCGTCACAGGATCTACTTCCCGAGCTGGTGCGCCGCATTAAACCTTCCGCAGTCGCAATCGAAACTTTCGACTCACGCGGCGAGAAGCTTACGCGCGGGAGTGGCTTCTTCATCGAAAGCGATCGCATTGTTACTAACCGTCACGTGATCGAAGGCGCGTATCGTGCCGAAGTTCACTCGTCAACCGGAGCTGTTTATCCGGTCAGGGGCGTACTCGCGGTAGATGCCGAAGGCGACATCGCGCTGTTGAAGATCGACGTGCCTGCCACTCAGATTCGCCCGTTACCACTCGACAAAACTTCGCCACAGGAAGGTGAGAGTGTCGTTGTCATCGGTAACCCGCTGGGTTTGGAAGGCAGTGTTACGAACGGAATCGTCTCGGCAGTGCGGGACATTCCCACTTTCGGACGCATCATTCAGATCACGGCGCCGATATCTTCCGGATCGAGCGGCAGTCCGGTAGTGAACATGCAGGGACAGGTGATTGGCATCGCCACGTTGCAGATCACTGGTGGTCAAAGCGTGAACTTCGCGATCCCTTCGGAACGTATTTCACAACTTCAAGTCACGACAATGACTTCGCTGTCGGATCTGGTAGCTGCCTCCGGTCGGAACAAGCGCGCGAAGGCGGTCCAGTTCTTCCGCGATGGTTTGAGTTTTCTTTCCAAGGACGACTGCGAGAAGGCGCTGCCTTACTTCGAGAAGGCGGTCGAGTCAGACAGCAACTACGCGGAAGCGTGGGCGCAAAGCGGTTTCTGTAATGAGAAGCTCGGCAAACATGCAGAGGCGCTCGAGGCTTCGAAGAAAGCGGTGAGTTTGAGACCGTCCTCGGAGTCGTACTTCAACATCGGTCTCGCGAGTTTTTATTTGAAGCAGTACAAAGAGGCCGCGGAAGCGTATCGCCAATCGATCAAACTCGATCCTTACAATGCTGCTGATGCGTATTACGCGCTCGGGTTGGTCTATCGCGACTGGGGCAAGCCTGACGACGAGATCCAGGCGTACAAACAGGCAATTCGCTTGCGACCCGATTACACAGTTGCGTACGAACGACTCGGCTCGCGCTACCTGCGCTCGAAGAAGTTCAGCGAAGCCGTGGAGATCTTTCGCCAGCTCGCAACGTTAAAGCCCGGCGATTACAACGCGCCGAACAACATGGGCGAAGCTTATCTCGAGTTGAACCGTTTGAACGACGCGGTGGAATCGTTTCGGCAGTCGATTCGCTTGAAACCCGACTTCGGCAAAGCCTACTACAACCTCGGCCGTACCCTGTTAGCGCTCGGCAATCGCGACGGCGCTCTCGAGCAATACACAATCCTCACCAACATCGACCCCGATTATGCCGAGAAGTTGAACAATCTAATCAATCCGTAAATCAATTGCAGAACAATACTACTCGGATGTGAACACTACTGAAGCGAACAACTCGTCGGCGAATTGACAGCTAATGTCGTCGATGCAGGAGATACGGATGGTCAGCGTGCGGGCGCCGTTTCGAACTTGCAGAATTCGAACGACGCCCCACTGCTTTTGGTCAGGACTGAAAGAGATCTCGTAGCCTGGTCGCCCATCAACTTCGCGGTCCCGCCTCGTGTATTGCGGTTCATCCTGATAGGCGTCGAGGTCTTCACCTGAGCGCCCGTAATCATAGATCACCTCAAAACCCTCACCGCGCAATATGTCGAAGATCGAATCAATCGGCTTCACGTTCTGTGATTGTGCGTCCGAAGGCACTGCGAAACTTACAGTGTTATCAAGCGTCAGCAAGCGCCATCCAGCAGGTACAACCACGTTCTTGTCCTCCATTACTGCAAACCACAATCACCATCAAGCTTTATGTTTCGAGGGCGTATCCGCAGGCGCCGCGACTCGACTGGAAACACCATTCACGTTCACCCCCCTCGCCGTTATGACAACACGCGCGGCGATCGCAGTGACGCCAGGTCTTTCGGCGGAGTGCAACTCAAACTCAGCCCCGCCTTGATTCACTGATCCGTCGCCGAAATAGACTACATCGCCCGTTAAGGTGGTAAGTGTCAGCGTGACTTTTTCCTTCCCCTTGGGACGACTGAGCGCTATCAGACGCGGGTAGAACTCGTCGTATTCCACACTTTGGAACGCGATGATGGCGGGAAGCGCAGGTTTCTGTTTGAGAGTTGCTACTTCTGTCCCGATGAACGAACGATCAATAGCAATCTCCATTAGGCGCGGACCGCATTGAAGTTCATACACGTCGTGCTTCCCGGAATCCACTAAAGGAAATTCCCGTTTGATCGCTTGTAGTGCGCGATTACGCCGATCATGACCGGGCCGCACGCTTGTAAAATTCAACGCACCCACAATGGGCGCGGCTTGAGATTTAACCGCCGGGAGCTCTGCCACTTGATCGGCAATGCCGAGCCTGTGAACAATTAGTGCTTTTGCGAACGCTGCGCGTCGCCGCAGCAGATCTCCCTTTTGTGCCTTCTCTAAGGCTGGGATGTCCTCTGCATTGCCTATTTGTCCAAGAGCCAAAGCCGCCGCAGCGGCAACTCGCTCCTCGGGCGATTCAAGCAGCTTTAGCAGGGCTGGACCGGCAATCTTTGCACCCGCTCGCATGTAATGGCGAACTGCTCCGGCCCGCACATGCGGTTGCAATTTTGAATCCTGCACTACCTCCTGTAACAGCGATTGCTGTTCAGTATCTGGTATTTGCAAATCGGAAATTAGCGACAGTGCGACCGATGGCGGAAGCTTTGCAACTCGACCAGCGAGAGCTTCACGAATAACATCTGGACGCACGTCTACGTCAGGAATATCGATGCGAACATGGGTCATGATTACCTCCAAAACTACGGTTCGACGAAACAGTGTGACCGCATAGTATTGCCTTGTGCGGCAGTGAGAGTTCCACCGTTCGGAACGGTTGGGAACATCAAATTAGTGGAGTCACCAGTCATGTGCGGAAGGCCAAGATAATGGCCCACCTCGTGAGCAAGCACGTGGCCGGTGGTACCGCCAATGAGCTCAACGACAGCTCCGTCCATGCCCTTGGCGTTTTTATCGCACGGGCCGCCCACGGGAGAAAGTCCCGCGGTGCTGCTGACGTATAGTTTGACGAAAAACACATCAACAGCATTGTTCGGTACGGTCCACTCGTCGGTGAGAGTTTCCGCTTCTCCGTCATTATCAATGACATCGCGCCCGTTAGCCCGAGCATTAGGAATGACGAAGTGTTCGACGCGCCGTAGGGACAACCCAATGGTGGCGTACGTGTTACGGAGAAAGTTGATCGCGTTGTTGATTGTGGTCTCATCAGCAGCGGTGAACTGCTCCGATCCCACGCGAATGATGTTGAGGCTGATGCCTGGCATGAGGAACTCCTTTGCCTAAATTGTTAGTGAAGATAGGCGAATGACTCACCGTTGCAAAATCTTCTCTACATGCTATATGGCCTCAATTGATTAAAACGTTTCACTGTACCGATCAATCTTTTTTCGAGTTCAATTGATCACTTCACTGACGATTGCGGTGAGGGCGTTGTCCTGAAGAGTTTTGTTGCGTGGTAATTGGCCGTGAAGGTCGCAGCCGAAGACTGCGTAGCGGGAAAGCGTGAAGCCTGTTTCGGTGTTACGGGTCTTGAAAATGTTTTCACCGAGCAATGAGGCGCGTGTCACACGGCCATCGCCGGGCGCGTACATGGCTTCAGTCGCCTTTTGCTTCGAGATCTTCACTCCGGTGGAAGTCTTGTAGTCACGTGGTCTCGTCAGCGTCAACCACTGATTTCGCTTCTCATCATGGAGCAAAACCGGCGAATTAAACGTCTCCTCGCAATCACCACCGATCGCCAGCAGCACGACTGGAGAATTCGTATTCTGCGCCGCATCGAGTGCCTGATGAAACCGATGCGCGCGTCGCAGGGTCGCAGCCAGGTAAGCGTCGAGATCCGCTTCTGAGTGGCCATCGGTCCCGACCGTATTCGCATACTGGCGGCGGAAGTCGGGCGACGAATAGATCACGCTCCAGCCGTACCGCTTCCAAACTTCAGGATCGTAAAGATCGAGTTGTAAGGGTTGAAGGTTTTCGTCGAGAAACTTCATCACCTGCTGATGCGGCATGAGTTGAAACACTGACGGTGTTCGCACTACGTCTTCAGCCGTCAGTTTGTTGAGCAGCGGCACGCGACGCCGTAGACCTTCAGTGATCGAGTAACCATCGATGATCGTCGCAAACGCATCCGCGGAGCCTTCGTTCGGAACACCAATCATCATGATCTTGCTGATGTGCGCGGCGCCCGCCCAACTCGGCTGAATTGGACCATCACCGTCGGGTAGATCGGCGTCGCCGTACATCGCCGCGTACCGAGCGATCAAGCCGCCCATCGAATGGGCCACCACCGTGAACTTTAGATCCGGACGTTGCAGCCGCGTCTTCAAACGGACGATGCGCCTGACAAGCTCGCGCGCGTTCGAGACGTTGTCCTGCCGCCAATCGTAAGGGAAGACATAGAACGTATCCTGGTAACCATCGGCCGGTGGATTTTCCCAGTCGCCATCGCGATAACCTGCATAGCGTCTGAGGGCTTCGAGTAGGTCGCGGTAAACGTACACTTCCGGCAGAGCGCGCGCGAGTCGAACGGTTTCGATAATCTTTCCGGGCACAAGATCGTCGTGATTGGAAGCAAGATCAGGACTGATCGGCAGTCCTTCCTGTGACGTGCGAAAGGCTGAAGGCCAAACGGTTTCCCCAGTCTTCGGGTTGATCAGTTCCGAGCCGAGTATTCCGGGGATCACAATTACCGGGCGCTTGCCGCTCCTCGACCTTGCAGTTGCGAAAATGTTTTCGAGATTAGGTGTGCGACGCGCAGAAATACATGCGCTCGAGACCAGCGAAACGACGATCAGAGTGGAGATTAAATACCGCGAGCGGGCGAGTGATCTATTCAACGGGCACCGTCCAGCGACGATTGATGAGGCTCGCAACAAAGCCAGCACCAAAGCCGTTGTCGATATTAACGACAGTTACATTTGAAGCGCACGAGTTCAACATACCCAGCAGAGCCGCGACCCCTCCAAAAGATGCGCCATAACCGATGCTGGTTGGCACAGCCACGACCGGAACGCCGACGAGTCCTCCAACAACAGAAGGCAACGCCCCTTCCATTCCCGCAGCCACAATCACGACGCGCGAACGCTGCAACAGGCTGCGCTCGGCCAGAATGCGATGGATGCCGGCCACACCTGCATCCCAAATACGATCGACAGCGTTGCCCATCGTTTCGGCAGTTAACGCGGCTTCTTCGGCGACGGGGATGTCGCTCGTGCCGGCAGTTACGACTGTGATCGAGCCGACACCCTGGTTTGTTTTATCACGGCGGATTCTGATCAGGCGCGCTGATTCATGCCACTCGGCGTCAGTAATGACGTTACGTACCTCGCCAAACGTGCCTTCGTCGGTGCGTGTCACAAGAATGTTCGGGGAGCGCTGTGCGAGCCGGTCAACTATACCGACGATCTGGGCGCGAGTCTTGCCACCACCGAAAACGACCTCTGGAAACCCCTGTCTTGTCGCGCGCGCATGATCGACACGCGCGAACCCGATGTCTTCGAAATGAAGATTCTTGATCCGGTTTACGGCGTCTGTAGTCTCCAGCTCACCGCTTTTGTAGGCGTCCAGGAGTTTAGCCAGTTCGTTCAGATCCATCGTCAAAAGCATGCCACAAAAAAGCACACAAAGCACTTTCTCTGCAATTCTCTGCATATCTCTGTGTATCTCTGCTTTTAAATGCACTTTAAACGCAGAGAACCGCAGAGATACGCAGAGAACCGCAGAGCAAGCCCCATCGTAATCAATTGTGGCTGGTTGACTTGTGCGTCTTTTGGTGGCCTAGTAAGATTCGAGAGAGATTGAACCCACCGTGTCGACTGTAATCAAAAACACCCGTCTAACGCTGGAAATGATCAAGATCGAGCACACGCTGTTTGCGTTGCCGTTCGCTTTTCTGGGCGCTGTGCTCGCCGCCAATGGACTTCCGTCGCCGCGGCAGATTCTGTGGATCATCCTCGCGATGGTCGGAGCGCGCTCGGCGGCGATGGCGTTCAATCGCATCGCCGATCGAACCTTCGACGCTCGTAATCCGCGAACGGCCTCGAGAGCATTGCCTGCGGGACGATTGTCCGTGGGCTTTGTCTGGGCATTCACGATTGCCGCTGCGGCTCTGTTTGTACTGGCTGCGGCCATGCTCAATCGTTTGACGTTGATTCTCGCCCCAGTGGCACTCGCGTCTGTGCTGCTTTACTCTTTTACAAAGCGTTGGACTCAACTCTCGCATCTCGTTCTCGGCGCATGTCTATCGATAGCACCGACGGGCGCGTGGATTGCCGTACGCGGCGAGATTGGCAGCGCTGTGCCTTTGCTGTTGTCGCTCGTGGTCCTGCTTTGGACCGCGGGTTTTGACGTGCTCTACGCCTGCCAGGATTACGACTTCGATCGTCACGAAGGTTTACGTTCCATCCCGGCGCGCTTCGGGATCGCTCGCGCACTCTGGATCGCGCGAACGCTGCACGCTGCCGCGTTTCTCGCGCTTGTATGGCTATTCGTTGTAACCAAACTCGGACCCATCGCCCTCGTAGGCGTGATTGCAACGGCGGCCCTGCTCGTTTACCAGCATCGACTCGTTCGCGCCGGCGATCTCAGCCGCTTGAACGCCGCATTTTTTACGACCAACGCTTTCGTTAGCGTGATACTACTGGCCACGTTTGGCAGTGCTGTCTTTATGAATCGATAACGCAGTGAGTATGGAAATGACTTTTTCACACGACGAAAAACTTAACGAGATAGCGAAACGCGTCAACGCCGGCGAACGACTCTCTTTCGACGACGGCGTCGCGCTTTATGCGACTGACGATCTACCAGCCCTCGGTAAACTCGCGGACACCATGCGTCGTCGACGTCACGGGCGCACCACGTACTTCAACGTCAATCGCCACCTGAACCCGACGAACATCTGTTACGCCGACTGCAAGTTTTGCGGGTTCTTTCGCACGCCACGCCAACCGGATGCTTACACACACAACATCGACGACAGTTTGAAAGTTGCGGCGCAGGCGGTTGCTGAAGGCGCGACTGAGTTGCACATCACGGGCGGCTTAAATACCAAGCTGCCGTTCAGTTATTTTACCGACCTGCTCTCGTCGTTGAAGCGCGACTTTCCGCAGTTGCATTTGAAAGCGTTCACGATGGTTGAGTTTGATCACTTCGCTCACTTCTACAAGATGCCGGATGAAGAAGTGATTCAAAAGCTGATCGAGGCAGGACTGGATTCGTGTCCGGGCGGCGGCGCGGAGATCTTTCGCGAACCAACACGCTCGATGATCTGTGCGCACAAGTGCGACGCAGAGCGCTGGCTCGAATTGCAGGGAAAGGTCCACGCCGCGGGTCTCAAGACCAATGCCACCATGCTATATGGCCACATCGAATCGATCGAAGACCGTGTGGATCATTTCGTGAAACTGCGCGAGCAGCAGGAGAAGTCGGGCGGCTTTCAGTGCTTCATACCCCTCGCGTTTTATCCGCCGGACACACAACTGGCCCACCTGCCTGGTCCATCAGGCGTTGACTCATTGAAAACGATGGCCGTCGCGCGCCTGATGCTCGACAACTTCGATCACATCAAAGCCTACTGGGTTATGCTCGGCAAGCGCCTGGCGCAAGTCGCTCTGCATTACGGCGCCAACGACATCGACGGCACGATCACCGAAGGCGGTGAGTTGACGACGAGCTACTCCGTCGAAGCCAACAACGAAGTGAAAATGAGTAAGACAGAACTCGTCGGCCTGATTGAAGACGCAGGTTTCGAAGCAGTCGAGCGCGACACTGTATACAATCGTATCGAACGCAATAGCGTTAGCGTGGTCTAACAACACATGTCAGAAAACATCACACTTGCACATTCACCTGATTCCGATGACGCATTCATGTTCTATGGCCTGGCGACGCACAAGCTCGATACCGGCGAACTGAATTTTCAACACCTTCTCAAAGACATTCAAACACTGAACGAGGAAGCGATGCGTGGCACTTACGACGTCACCGCGATCAGTTTTCACGCCTACGCGTACATTCACGACAAATACGCGTTGCTGCCGCACGGCGCTTCGATTGGCGACAACTATGGTCCGATCGTCGTATCGCGCCAACCGGCCACGCCCGCAGATATTCCGGGCTTGAAGATTGCGATTCCGGGGAAGTTGACGAGCGCGTTTCTAGCGCTGCGAATTTTCAATTCCGATTTCAAGTATGAGGTCGTCCCCTTTGACAAGATCATTGACGCGGTGCAGAACGGTCGCTGCGACGCCGGCTTGCTGATTCACGAGGGACAACTTTTTTACGAGTCGAAGGGACTTCACAAAGTTTTGGATCTCGGGGAGTGGTGGCACGAGCAACATGGCTTGCCGCTGCCGATGGGCGGGAACGCCATCCGGCGCGACCTCGGCCCGGAGCGGATTAAAGAAGTTTCAAAGCTGTTGCGGGATAGCATTAAATATTCGCTGACCCACCGGGAGGACGCACTTCAGTACGCGCTACAGTTTGCACGGGACATGGATCCGGAGCTCGCCGACCGGTTCGTGGCCATGTGGGTTAATGAATTGACGCTTGACTATACCGATCGCGGCCGCGAAGCCGTCCGGCGACTCCTGGATGAAGGTTATCAACATGGGGTAATTCCACACCCGGTTCAGGTTGATTTTGTTGAAGCGTGATTAATGTAATTGCCAATTGCCGATTTGCGATTGCCGATTTATAACAGGCCGAAATGCCCAAATCGGCAATCAAAAATCGGAAATCGGAAATTTTGTTGGATTTATAACTAAGCTGGGGTGTGCGCGGTGATTTTTATTGCTACCCCGCCCAGAAGGGGTAGACTGATCACCGCGCACATCATCGACATCAGACCACGTAAAACCAAGCTCCTCCCAAAGCTTGGTTTATCGCCCGCGCCGTGTAAGCAACGCCGCCGCTCGGCGTCACGTCTGCGCTCCCGCGCCGTAAAGCTCCACGGATTTTGGGACGAGTGCCTGTTGCCGACATGAGGACCTTGAGAACTTTGTTTTCAAACTAGCTGAGCCGCGAATTTTTCGAGGTCAATCGGGCTCCTTTTTCACTGTCAATCGTGCCGCTAGTCAAGTTATAACTTATTCTAGTAGAGGCACATTACACTAGATGCAGGAAATTTTGCAACAGGAAAATGGCGTTCTGACCTCCGGGATTCCCCGACCCCACCTTTCGGCTGGCAACAGGACTCTTTCCTTCAGGCATCTGAGGACAGTCAGAATCCACTATTCGGGACGATTTATTCACTCTTTAAGGTAGCTATGAAGAGAGCAGTTATGAGGATTTCTCCGTTCATTGCCGTTGTGGCCCTCGTGGTCCTTATGGCCCTCAACGCATCGGCGCAGGTCCAAACCCAAACCGTAGCCGCTGGACCAGCCGATTCTGTCGACGCCACGCGCATCATTCGCAGCTTCACCGCCAAGGAAGCGGAATTTCGCCGTGCGCTCAACAGCTATTCATTCAAACGCGACGCGTTGATTCAAAGCATCGGCATGGGTGGTCAGGTGATCGGTGAGTATCATCGCGTTTCCAACTTCACCTTTGACGATCAGGGAAATCGCTACGAGAAGATCAGCTTCTTCCCGATGCCGTCAATGACGGAGATCACCCAGGAAGACATCGACGATCTCGGTGGTGTTAATCCGTTCGCTCTCGAGCCGTCGAAAGCCGATCTATACAACTTCCGTTATGTCGGCAAAGAAAAGATCGACGAGCTCAATTTATACATCTTCGATGTAAGCCCTAAGATCATGCCGAAACCGAAGAAGGGTGATCGTCTGTTCTCAGGGCGCGTCTGGGTTGACGATCAGGATCTACAGATCGTGAAGACAAAAGGTAAAGGCGTTCCGGAAACCAAGGAGAATAAATTTCCCACAGTCGAGACTTATCGCGAACACATCGATGGCCGTTACTGGTTTCCGACTTATTCGTACGCTGATGAAGAATTGATTTTTGACAATGGTGGTTCGATTCATGTGCGCATGAAAGTCCGCTACACAGACTTCACACCATCGCACGCGACGTTGAAGGTTACTGAAGTTGGTGAGAATGAAAATTCGACGGGTTCCACCGGTGTTGCAAAACCGGTTGAAGCCGGCGTGCTCAACTCGAAAGCAATCTCGCTGCCGAAGCCTGTGTATTCGGAGGAAGCGAAACGACTAAAAGCTTCGGGACGCATTACTGTGCGGGTTGTGGTCGATGAGAACGGAAAGGTGATCTCGGCGCAAGCGATGAATGGACCAGCCGTACTGCGTGAGGCTGCCGAAGCTGCGGCGCGCCAGGCGATCTTCGCACCAACGACACAGGACGGAATCACGGTTAAAATTACAGGAACGTTAACCTACGATTTTAAATAGCAATTTAAAACTCTTCTCGCGGTTCTCGGCCTATCTCTGCGCCCGCTGCGTTTAGTTGCCTTTTTAACGCAGAGAACACTGAGATACGCAGAGAACGCAGAGAAATCGATCAATTTGAAACACCACCCTATTCTGCTCCCAGCTCGGCAGCGATCGTGGCGCGCACCGAGGCTATCAATCGATTCATATCCTCATCAGTCTCGACATCCGATGTCTCAACGGGCGGCAGCATCACCATCTCCAAAGTGCCCGCTCTCGCTTCACCGGTTCCCTTGCCCATCAACACATCGGAATTTTTGATCGCCACGGGCACCACCGGCACGCCCGCCTGCCGCGCCATGTAGAACGCGCCTTTCTTGAACGGCAATAACTCGCCGGGTTTCGCTCGCGTCCCTTCTACAAAAACAGCAAACGAAACTCCTGACTGAATCCGCTTCGCCGCCGCTTCCGTCGTTCGAATCGCACTCTCGCGATTCGTCCGATCGATCGCCATCACATTCACAAATCCCATTCCAACACCCAATACCGGCACCTTCAAAAGCTCTTTCTTCGCCAACAAACCGATTCGTCGTCCGTTGTAAACAAACATCGCCGCTGTGTCCAAATACGAGTGGTGATTGGAAACAAAAACATACGTCTGTTTCGGGTCCAATAACTCCAGTCCGCGAACCTCTACGCGAACGCCGCTCAAACGCAACCAATTCCTGGCGCCGAACAGCGCCCACGGATAAACCAGTTCGTGCTTGTTAACGAGCCAGGAAAACAGCAGTATCGGCGGCCCCAGCAGCCCCAGCAGCGCGCCAGCCACAAACAACGACCACCAGTAATGCAGGCGTCGCATAAAACTGCGGCGGCCGGGTATGTTAGACTCCTGCGCCGTAGTTTTCTCTATAGCAGCGTTCTCTTCCATCTAGTAAACAAAGGAACTCGGGATGATTAGCCAACGATCGGTAGTCGCCTGCTTGGCGTTGTTGCTGTTGCTTGCAGCTTGCTCTGTAACGTCCTTCGCCCAAAGATCCGCTTATCAACCGGCTGTCATTCCTTCTCCGAAATCCGTGCTCGGCTTTACGCCGGGCGACGATCGCACTGTGGCGGGCTGGTCGCAAATTACTGACTACTTCGAACGCCTCGACCGCGCCTCCGATCGCGTGCTGGTCCAGACCCTGGGCCAATCGACGTTGAAACGTCCGGTCATCGTCGCCTTTATTAGCGCGCGTGAGAATATACTGGCTCTGCCAAAATACAAAGAGATCCAGCAGCAACTCGCCGATCCACGCAAGATTACCAGCAGTCTCCAACGCGATCGTCTGCTCGCAAACGGCAAAGTCGTCGTGACGATCTCCTGCTCGATTCACTCAACTGAGATCGTCGCTTCACAGATGTCTATGCAACTCGCCTACGAGCTTGCAACCGCACAGGACGCAGACACGCGAGCGATCTTGCAGAACACGATTCTATTGCTGATTCCTTCGCCTAATCCCGACGGCATCGACATCGTCGCGAACTGGTATCGCAAGACGCTCGGAACACCTTACGAAGGACGAGAACCGCCGGAGCTTTATCACCACTACGCCGGTCACGACGACAATCGCGACTGGTTCATGCTCAATCTCAAGGAGACACAACTGATCACGCGTTTACTGTGGCAGGAATGGTTTCCGCAGATCGTTTACGACGTACACCAGCAAGGCTCGAACGGATCGCGATTCTTCATTCCGCCTTTTTACGATCCGCCAAATCCGAATATCTCGCCATTACTGCTGCGGCAAGTCGGACTTGTCGGTCACAAAGTCGCGGCGGATCTTCAAGCCGCAGGTTTCAAGGGCGTATTAACAAACGCACTCTACGACACGTGGTGGCACGGCGGCTTCCGCACCGCGCCTTACTTTCACAATTCGATCGGCATTCTTTCCGAAGCAGCCAGCGCGAGACTCATGACGCCGGCTACAGTCACGACTGAACAACTCGCGAGATCGAGTACGCGCGGCATGCGCAACGCGACTGAAGTAACGACTAATTTTCCCGACCCGTGGCCGGCGGGCGAATGGCGCCCACGCGACATCATGTCAATGGAAATGATCTCGAGTCGCGCGATTCTCGAGATGGCGTCGAAGTTTCGCACCGAGTACCTGCGCAACTTCTACGAACTCGGCCGAACGAATAGCGAATCACCAGGCAACAAGGGTGATGTGACAGCTTACTTGATTCCAGCCGGACAGGCGCGCGATGAAGCAGTCGCGAAACTGATCGGCAGCTTGATCGATCAAGGCGTGGAAGTTTTTCGCCTGGATCAAGAGCTGCATGTTCTTTTAGCAAGACTGATCGTGCGGAGAACGAATCCCGTCGCGGAGAAGATCGGCTCGTACAGAAGATTGGCCGCTCTGGCATCTTCGGCCATGCAAGAGGTGCCCGCCGGTAGTTACATTATCTTTTTGGCCCAACCCCAGCGACAGAATGTGCTGGCACTGTTCGAGCCGCAAATCTATCCAAACAGACTGACCCCGCTAGGTGAAGCTGAACGTCCTTACGACGTTGCCGGCTGGACGTTGCCATTACAGTTGGCCGTCGATGCGCCCGCCGTCGTCGTGATCAAAGAACGCCAAAGCGATCGCAAGTTGACATTGCTTAAAGATGCAAACGAAGTCCGCGCCGATCTCGCACTACCGCTGAAAAAAGGCGACGAGTCGCCTATCAAAAACCCGGTAAGGCAACCGGTGCGGGTGGGAATTTATCGTGGCTCGATGGGCAACATGGACGAAGGCTGGACGCGCTACGTCTTCGACACGTTCAACGTCCCGTATTCATCAGTGCGCGACACCGATATGAGGCAGGGATCGCTCAACGCGAAGTTTGATGCGCTGATTTTTCCGTCACAGGCAGCGACTCAGATCGTGAGCGGTAATGCGCCGGGAACGCTACCGACGGAATACACCGGAGGCATCACTGAAGCAGGCATCAAGAACCTGAAGGAGTTTGTGACCAGTGGTGGGATGTTGATCTGTTTCGACAACGCCTGTGATCTCGCGATCAAGGAGTTCAACTTGCCATTGCGCAACGTGCTCGAAGGTGTGAAGTCGTCGGAGTTTTATTGTCCGGGATCAATTGTCGCACTTGATGTCGATAACAAGAATCCAATCGCCTCGACGTTACCCACAAGTCTGCCCGCTTACTTCATCAACAGCTCCGCGTTTGCTGCAGCGGCGGATGCGAACGTGCGCGTCGTCGCTCGTTACGCGAAAGAGAATGTGCTGCTGAGTGGCTGGTTGCTCGGTGAAGACAAACTGCGCGGGCAGATCGCACTGGCCGAGGTAGGCGTAGGCAAGGGCCGCATCGTCCTCTTTGGATTTCGCCCACAACATCGCGGTCAAACGTGGGGCACGCTGCCTTTTATCTGGAACGCCCTCTCGAGCGCCACGGCCGGGTCAACTGAAGAATAGGCCGTATTATTCTTGCCTCACCCATCGCCAGGGGTTATCCTTAGCAAGTAGGTTCTCTCTCCTTGGATTGCACTTAGAACGCGAGCATCCAATCTTCCCGACAATGCACCATAGTCGATCAGCGTGCCCGTGTATTTACCGGAGCTTACTATGAAAAAGTACTTCATTTCCCTATTGCTCCTCGCCATTATTTCAACGTCTTTCAGCGTTGGCATGGGACAAGGTCGTCCGCGACGCGTCGGTCAAACGACCAGCACAGACGAACCCGCGGTGACGCCCCCAGCGCAGACACAGACGCCGACTAAAGCACCGGTGCTGCGTGGCGCGAATAACCCAAACAATCGCAAACCGGAAACACAGCAGGAACAGGCGCCAACCGGGCCTGAAGACGTCGATGCCGGCGACGTCATTCGCGTGAGCACGACGCTCATAACGATTCCCGTGAGCGTGATGGATCGCGATGGCCGTTACGTCCCAAACCTGCAGAAGGAAGAGTTTCGTATCTGGGAAGATGGGGTCGAACAGGAAGTTGCGTTCTTTCAGTCAGTCGACAAACCGTTCTCGGTCGTGTTGATGCTCGACACGAGTCCTTCAACTCAGTTTCGACTCGAGGACATTCAGGATGCTGCAATCACTTTCGTCAGTCAACTTCGCCCGGACGACAAGGTGATGGTCGTCTCCTTCAACGACAACATCAAGATCCTGAGCGAGTTCACCACCGATCGCAACAAGCTCCGTCGCGCAATCGAACATTCGAGGACTGACGACGGCACGCGTTTATACGACGCGGTCGACATGGTCATCAATCAACAGTTGAGTCGCGTCCAGGGACGGAAAGCGATTGTGCTTTTCACCGACGGTGTCGATACGACCAGTCGTCGCGCCAGTTTCGAAAGCAACATCATGGATGCGCAGGAACTGGATGCGCTGATCTATTCAGTCCAGTACAACACCGCGGATGACATGAACGGGGGAAACTATCCGGTAGGACGTCCGAATGATGTCTGGGGCCAGATCCTGGGCGGCATCTTCGGCGACGGACAACGCCGTGGTGGCGGTCGCAGAGGCGGTGGTGGGGGCGGTGGTTATCCGCCTCCAAGGGTGCGAGACGAATACGAGGTAGCGGATCGTTACCTGATGGAGTTGGCTAACAGTACCGGCGGTCGTGAATATCGCGCTGATTCGTTGGAGAACATGTCATACGCATTTGGGAATGTCGCTGAAGAACTGCGACGCCAGTACAGCATTGGCTACTATCCGAAGCGTCCACCTGAGGCGGGACAGAGACGTCAGATCAGAGTGCGCGCGCGCCAGCCGAATCTAGCGGTTCGGGCACGCGATAGTTACATCTTCAATCCGGGCGGCACGGCTGCTGTGAGTGATAACTCAACAAGGCTGTACTAAGCAGATTTTTCACGCAAAGACGCAAAGGCCGCAAAGAAAAACAATTCTTCTTAGCGGCCTTTGCGTCTTCCTTCGTGGCTTTGCGTGAAATCTATCTTTGAACTAAGGCCCCGGCCATCGCGGGCAGCCGCACCTTCAAGATAGCGCCGCTTCCGGCTTCGCGATTCGTTGCCGACACCGTCCCACCGTGAAGTTCAATGAGGTGCCGGACGATCGCCAGACCCAATCCCAGCCCCCCATGCTTACGCGTGCTCGACCCATCCGCCTGACTGAATCTTTCGAAGATGTGCGGCAGAAAGTCCGGCGGCACACCTGGACCACTATCCTCAATTCTGACTTCAGCCAGTGAGTCGCTACGTTCGAGATAGACGTCAATCACGCCACCATGCGGCGTGAACTTCACCGCGTTAGCCAATAGATTCCAGAAGACCTGCTCTAGTCGTTCCACATCTGCTCTAACGATCAAATCCGGCGCTTCAACATGCGTGCCGATTTTGATCTCTTTCGCCTCAGCGGCCGGACGCACAGCGTCGATCGCGGCATGAATCACGAGCAGCAGGTCAACCGGTTGCGTGTTGATACGCAGCTTGCCCGCAACGATTCGCGACACGTCGAGCAAGTCTTCAATGATCTGTCGCTGTGCTGCGGCGTTACGTTCGATCACTTCGACAGCATGCGACACACCGTCGTTGTCGAGTTTTCCCGAACGAAGCAATCGCGACCAGCCCACGACTGCGTTCAGTGGTGTTCGCAGTTCATGCGACACAGTGGCAAGAAACTCTTCCTTCAACCGGCTCGCCTCTTCCGCCTGCTGCCGTGCGTGACTCTCACGATTCAGTAGATCAGCACGACGACGCTCGAGTTCCGAAGCGAGTCTCCACTTTTCCTCTTCGGCCTTGCGTCTTTCGACTGTCACGGCCGCCACAAGCAACGTCATCAACGAGCTTGTCCCGACAAACGACATCAACAACAACAGCGTTGCGTTCGAGCTCGGTTGAACGAATGGACCATAACCATGCTTTGCTCCCCATACGGCGACTGCCGCCATCAGCAGGATCGAACCGGTTACGATACGCTGATCAAACCGCAACGCAGCCCACAGCAAACAAGGCAAACACAAATAGGCGAGGGGATATATTTTGATTGGACCGGGAAACCATCCGCCGAAGACGATTAGCACCACTATGATCAGCAGTACAAGCAAGCTTGCGATCTCGGGCGCGTCTGTGCGATCGATCTTCCATGACAAACTCCACGAAAGCAGTAGCGGCGAAACAATAAGCGCTCCAAAACCGTCACCCATCCACCAGGTCAACCAGAGCCACGCGAAATTGGACCACTGCCGTGCATCACCAAAGCACACGCTCAAACTTCCGATCGTCGCGCTTACAAGCGGCGCCAGCACCGCAGCGTAGACGATAAACGTCATCACGTCCCTGACCGACTCAAAAGATCTATCCCAGCGTTTCGACCTTTGCAGCAGGTACCAGGCGAGAATGGCTTCGAGTGTATTGCCGGTCGCGATGCCGATATCGGAAGCAACCGGAAGGTTGAGGGCAAGGTTTGCAGCCAGGGCGCCGGCGAACACGCCCGGCCAAACTCGAGGTCCAAAGATTAACAGTGCCGCAATTGCAATCCCCGTGGGTGGCCAAACAGGCGTGACGTTCTGGTGGAGCGTGGCGAGTGAGAGTCCGAGCTCCGCACCCGCGAAGTAGACGATCGCGACGAGCAAACTGAGGCCAAGCGGGGGCAACTGATTGCGTTTCATTGATCAACTCAAGAGGGGACAAACCGGACTTGGCCCAGAGTCTACGCCTGCGCATTCAAGAAGCAAAGGGGAATGTTTTAAACAAAAAAGCGCGGCGGTTTTTGCCGTCCGCCGCGCCAACTATACCCACAGGAGGAAAGGGGTATTCAACGTGCGAAGTATAGAGGATCTGGGGGTGCGTGGCAATGTTCGCTACCGCACGTTTTTTTCTAAAACAATGTCAAACAATTCTCTATTTCAGGCCTATAAAACTGCGCTGCACTAAGATTCTTGCTCCTGTGCTAAGATGCCATCTCCTCCATTTGAACCTAATACGAACGACCGTGCGGCCGCGCTGGGAATGCTCCCCTGTTTCGTCTTAGACCAAGGAGTTTGACCGGGAGGGCATAATGGCGACGCGCGACACCATAGTCATCGGAGCTTCCGCCGGTGGAGTGCAGGCGCTATCGACATTAATCGCCGAACTGCCTCCGGATTTGCCGGCGGCGGTCCTCATAGTGCTGCACATTCCCAACAACGTACCGAGCCTGTTGCCGCACATACTTTCTCGTGACGCACGCATTCCCGTTGCACATGCCGTAGATGGTGAAGAAT
>Ga0070700_100000144_pt1 | contig 42369 bp, 29 predicted proteins | sample KBSK5101metaG_FD_65456 | JGI IMG/M metagenome (GOLD analysis project Ga0070700, IMG submission 65456) | Corn, switchgrass and miscanthus rhizosphere microbial communities from Kellogg Biological Station, Michigan, USA - KBS K5-10-1 metaG | ecosystem: Host-associated > Plants > Roots >...
TCCTCGTCGGGTGTAAAGGTGCGCCCCTGCATTGCATTGGTGCGCAACACCGAAAAGAAGTCTGAAGAAACTGTGGCGCCGATCAATGGGAGAGGGTCATTACTGGTACTCAGACTCAGGCCCGCGTAACCGTAAATCGCCATCTGTTCGAAGGTGCTGCTCTGTGCCTTCCAATCAAGATAGTTCGCCGGTGATACTGAAAATCTATCGAGGCCCGGAAAGCTTTGCTGAGGCGGCGTGTGCCAGACATCCACGATGCGCTCCGATTCGGGATAGGGTAAAGGCCGCAGCAGTAGACCATTGACGACACTGAATATCGCAGTGTTGGCGCCAATCCCGAGTGCGAGCGACAGCACGGTTACTATAGTGAAAATGGGACTATGGACCAGCGCTCGCACGCCGAATCTAATATCTCGCCACGCTGTTTCTATGAATTGACCCATTCTGATCTCCCTTACTCTTTCCTGGACTTGCTCGACACCGCCAACTTCGATGAGGGCGTTACGCCGAGCCTCTTGAGGCGAGAGTCCTTGCCTGATATTCGCCTCGGTCAACATATCCAGGTATGCCTGGATCTCTTCATTGAACTCCTGGTCCACGCGGTCCTTGTGGAACAGGTTTCGCCAAAGGCTGTTCAGTCGAGGAATCAGCGGCACGACTGCTCTCCTCAGGTTGCTTTTAGGGCGCTGGTAATCGCAAAAGAAATCCGCTGCCAGTCCTGCGTCTCGGTCTCGAGCTGGCGCCGCCCGGCTGCGGTAAGGCGATAGTACTTTGCACGGCGATTGTTTTCTGATTCACCCCACGAAGACTGGAGCCAACCCGACTCTTCCATCCGGTGTAACGCCGGGAAAAGTGAGCCGGGCTTGACCTTGAAAGTCCCCTTCGTGATCTGTGCGATGCGATGTGAAACGCCCAACCCGTGTAGCGGACCCAGCGCCAGCGATTTCAGCACCAGAAGATCGAGCGTGCCCTGCAACAGGTCAACCTGCCTTCCCGCCATGTATCTCTCCTATATATAGACAGTCTGTACATGGTAGATAACCGTTTTCATATAGAATGTCAATATGAGTGGTTCAGCTATAACGCTCAGTAACTACTACTCTCCTTAACACCACGACCCTCTGGAAAATGGCGGCTATACGCCGAAGGCGTTGGCTAATTTCAGGGGGCGTGGTCGAGGAAAAGGTCTGCGATGGCTTCGGAGATGGGCAGGCCTGGAGCGTGCTCGAGCCAGAAGAATTCACCGGAGGGATTGAGTTCGAGAAAGACGTGCCGGTCGTCGGGTGTGAGGATGATGTCTATAGCTCCGTAGTTCAGCGAGAAGTAATCCATAAGGCGCAGGATCTTTTCTTCGACCGCAAGCGGGAGTTGATAGGGCCGCCATTCTTGAAGCATACGGAGGCCGTCGCGGCGCCAGTCGTGAACGGCGCGTGCAGAGATTTGTGAGTCGATTGCAGCAGACATGACGCGGTGGCCCACGACTGTGACACGAATTTCGAGCGACTTGGGGAGCAACTCCTGAAACGTGGCGGGGCAGAGACTCAGGCCGGAGAGGTCCGCGAGATCTTCGGGCTTCACGGGGTTGGTGAAGACGACGAGTTCTTTTCCTTCTTCGAAGATCGCGAAGGAAGACAACATCTTCGTCACGACACCACCCTCGCAACTCTTTGCAAACGCGCGGGCAGCGCGAGGGTCGTTCGTCGTGAGTGTGCGCGGCGTTTCGAGTCCGAGTTCGCGGGCCACTTTTAACTGAAGCTGCTTGTTCTCCGCATAACGTATGTGGCGCACGTGGTCCATGCGGAAGGCTTTGAGGCTGGCGAGCATGCCATGAGCGGCGGCACTCACCTCACCAAGAGAAGCGTGTCGTAGTTGCCTGTCGAGCCCCGCTGGAAGATGCGCGCCGAAGTTGAGACGGCGATGCCAGACTGCCGTGACCTCACGCAGATCAAACTCACCCGCTTCATTCGTAAGCGTGAGACGTTCATCTCCCGACATGCCATAGTAAGCCGTAAGACGCACGTCCGTCGGATAGCGATCGGTGTCAAAGCGGACTGTGTGGCCACCCTTGTGCGCGATGGCCTCAGCCACTCGCGCGACGCTGTCGTTATCGTTGCTATGTGTAACGATGAGAATAGACATAATTAGTGGTCCAGTAGCGCTCCGGCGATGGCTTCCGAAATAGGAAGGCCAAGGTCGCGTTCGAGCATGCCCCATTCGCCACCGGGATTGACTTCGAGGAAGACGTGCTCGCCCGAAGGAGTGCAGATCAAATCGACAGCGCCGAAGACAAGGCCGAGTTCCGACATCAATAGTCGCAGGCTGCTTGCGATGTCGGTGGGCAGTTGGACTTTCTGCCAGCGACATTCGTCAGGCGCCGCGCGTCGCCAGTCTGTCTGCCCGCGCGACGTGCCACTCGCGTCGAGCGCACCTGCGAAGACTTCGCCCGCCACGCAAGCAACGCGCAGTTCGTATGCTTTCGGAATCAACTCTTGAAAGACCATCGGGCAATGGCGAAGTGTTTCGGCGCTCACCAGGTCTTCTTCACTGACGCGGTTCGTGTAGACGAAGTTATCAACGGCGTCCATGCTCACAGTGAGCGGGCGAAGTAGTTTCGCTACTGTTTGGCCTTCAGTCTCTGCGAAGAACTGTCGAGCTGCAACGGGGTCGTTGGTGACGAGAGTGCGCGGGACGCGCAGGCCGGCGCGCGCAGCCAGTCGGAGTTGTCGCTGCTTGTTTTCCGCGTCACGTTGGCGCTCGAGGTCGTTTACCCAACGCGCGTCGTACAGCCCATCAAGAAAACCTTCAAGCGCGGCGGCAGACTCACCGATGCACATTGAGCGATAACGCTCATCAAGATCATCCGACATGCGCGGCGACCAGAGCTTGCGCGCCCAGACGGCGCGCACCTCTGCGGCGGAAATTTGCTCGCCGGCTTCCGTAAAGAGATGTGTGACCCGTTCGTCGCCCGCGCGAGCCGAGAGCTTAACGCATGATGGAAAGAGATCTGTGTTGAAGCGAATGGGACGGATGCCTCTGCGTGCGAGAGCCTGTGAGACGAGATCGATGGTGTAGAAGTCGCCGCTGTGCGTCAGCAGTAGAACGGCGTCGCGCGATGTTGTTGGAGGCATGCGTCCGAGGTGAGTATTCAAGGTACGGCCCGCGTTTTTCTGGCAAGCGCGAGCCCGTACCTTCCGTGACCTTTTTTTATTACTGCTGTCCGTTGTTGCCCGACGTGTACTCAAATCGTTGATCGATTTCGTCCCGGTCAGACGGGTACTTAAGTGTCATGAAGGAATTCGTTGAGGTGTCCTGGCCTTCGAGGAAACGCGCGAAGAACGGCAGATTCTGTTCGGACGCTTTGGGGGCGTGTGATTCTGTCTTGTCTTTCATTGAATGGATCTCCTTTAAGGGGTTGAACTGACTTGTCGCGAGGTGCAAAGAATCTTACGACGAGAGCTCTGATGCATTGAAAACGCTATCGGATACCTGAAGGTTCTATTAATTGTCAGAGACTGAAGGCGTTAACAAAATCCTGGAGAAGTAACCAAATTTCGGATGGTCCACGATGCGATATTAATCGGGTGGAGTTGTTAGCGAGCAATCATTCGTGGAAACAGTCAGTACAGGAAGCGTAGCGACCTGGTCAACGAAGGGAGTCAAGAATCGTTAGGAAATATCGCATGCTGATCACTGACCAGGTCGCTACGCTCCCTGTACTGACTGTTTCCAAGCCCGACGTCCGACTTTGAGGCAAAGCGATGCTGAAGGAAACAAAATGCCCGTACAAGTCATAATGGATGAAGCCAGAAGTTAGTGGAACGTTGTGCCCACTTCTCCTTCCTTCATTTAGGCCAGGCTGAATATCTATTCCCATGTACGAAAGTGAGCCCCCTCGCCATGCATAAATTCTCATGTTGGCTGCTAACGCTTCTCATCATCACTACTTGCTATGCCAGCGCTGCGCTGCGTGTTCAGGCAGCACGGCCAAGTGAATTGTTCTTTTCCGAGTACGTGGAGGGCTCATCCAACAACAAAGCACTTGAAGTCTTTAACGGCACCGGCGCACCGATCAATCTTGCTACCCAGGGCTATAACATCCAATTCTTCTTCAACGGCGCCACCACAGCCGGGTTGACCATAAATCTGACCGGCACAGTCGCGAATGACGATGTATACGTTTTTGCGCACAGTTCAGCGAATGCTGCCGTCCTTGCAGAAGCGGACCAGACGACTGGCGGTAGCTGGTTTAACGGAGACGACGCTATCGTGCTGCGCAAGGGCACCACGATACTCGACGTCATCGGGCAGGTGGGATTCGATCCGGGTAGTGCGTGGGGAAGCGGCTTAGTTTCGACAATGGACCACACGCTACGTCGCAAAGCAGACGTCTGCGCAGGCGACACTAACTCCGGCAACGCGTTCAACCTTAGCCCCGAATGGGAGGGCTTCCCTAACGATACGTTTGCCGGTCTCGGCTCTCACACTTCGTCGTGTGCCAGCGAGCCTACGGTCGTGAGTACAAACCCTGCCGGCGGCGCCACAAACGTCGCTCTTAACACTAACCTCACGATCACCTTCAGCGAACCGGTGAACGTAACGGGAATCTGGCTCTCGATGGTTGGACAAATAAGTGGCAGCCACGGCGCCAACGTTAGCGGTGGACCTGTCAGTTACACGATCGATCCGGATCGCGATTTCGCAAGTGGTGAAAGCGTCATGGTAACGGTCTTTGGTCCACGGGTCAGCAATCAGGACGTGACTCCGAGCAACCTCGCTGCTGACTTCTCGTTCAGCTTTACCATCGCCGCAGGCGGCTCAGAGTGTGGCGCAACTGCAACGCGGATTCACGCCATTCAGGGGGATGGTTTGTCGAGCCCACTCAATAACACCAATGTTGTGATCGAAGGCATAGTCGTTGGGGACTACCAGGAGGGCTCGCAATTACGTGGCTTTTACGTTCAGGAAGAAGACGCCGATGCAGACAACAACCCAGCGACATCGGAAGGAGCTTTTGTTTTTGATAATAACTTCGGCGTGCCGGTCAAGCTCGGCGATAAGGTACGCGTCAAGGGCACTGTCAACGAATTTGCAACCGGTGGCGGAACTACCCTTACGCAATTAACCAACATCAGCGGCATCACCTTATGTGGCAGCGGGCAAAGCGTAACCCCTGCGACTGTCAACCTTCCGGTCGCAAACACGAGCGATTGGGAGCGGCACGAAGGAATGTTGATTCGCTTCCTGCAGACGTTGACCGTCACGGACACCTTTACCCTGGGCCGGTTCGGAGAGGTTGGTTTGTCGGTTGGGGGGCGGTTGGTTAGTCCGACTAACGCAGTCGCGCCGGGCGCAGCAGCTAGTGCGTTGCAGGATCTTAACAACCGTAGCCGTATTCTTCTCGATGATGGAGACAGTGGACAAAACATCGATCCGACTATCCACCCGGTTCCCGGACTTAGCGCTACAAACACGCTGCGGCTTGGTGCTACAGTCGACAATCTAACCGGAGTCCTGGAGCAACGCTTCAGCAGCTATCGCATCCAGCCGATCGGGCCCATTGCGTTTACCGCAGCCAACCCGCGCCCGGCCGCACCTTCCGTCGGCGGCACGTTGAAGGTCGCAAGTTTCAACGTTCTCAATTATTTTAACGGCAATGGGACGGGTGGCGGATTTCCCACGCCGCGCGGAGCTAACTCGGCGCAGGAGTTCACCCGTCAGCGTGACAAGATCATCAACGCCATCACAACACTTAACGCGGACATTGTCGGCTTGCTCGAGATTGAGAACGACGCTGCGCCTAACAGCGCCATTAGCGATCTCGTAAACGGCCTCAACGCGGTGAGTGGCGCCGGTACGTATGCATTAATCGACACGGGAATCGTCGGCACGGATGCAATTCGCGTTGCGCTCATCTTCAAGCCGGCGGTCGTTGCACCGGTTGGTCCATTTAAAATTCTCAGCACGTCGGTGGACCCGCAATTCCTGGACACCAAAAACCGTCCAGCCCTGGCCCAGACATTTCGCCAGCTCAGCAACGGCGCGAGGTTTACGATTGCAGTAAATCACTTCAAATCGAAAGGTTCTCCTTGCAACGACATTGCAGATCCCGACACGGGTGATGGTCAGGGCAACTGCAATTTGACGCGGACGCGGGCTGCCACAGCACTCGTCAACTGGTTGGCGACTGACCCAACAGGCAGTGGCGATCCCGACTTTCTCATCGTCGGCGACCTCAATTCACACGCGCAGGAAAATCCGATCACGGCGATCAAGGCTGCGGGATATACAGATCTCATCCAAACCTTCATTGGCGCTGCCGCCTATTCATTCTCCTTCAACGGAGAATCAGGCTATTTGGATCATGCGCTGGCTAGCGCGAGTCTGAGGCCGCAGGTAACGGGCGCCGCGGAGTGGCACATCAACGCAGATGAACCAGAGGTCCTTGATTACAACGTCGAGTTCAAGTCACCGAACCAGGTGAACACGCTGTACGCCGCAACTCCGTTTCGTTCCTCCGATCATGACCCACTGGTCGTCGGGTTAAACCTGACCGCGCCGCCCATCGCGAATGCCGGCGGGCCGCATCAGGCAACGGAAGCTTCGAGACGCCTGGACAGAGCGCTACATCGCAGGGAGTAATCACGGCTAACGAAGGCATGTTGGTGGAGCACTTCACCAAGCCACTTCAGTTTGAAAGTGGTAGGCCTGTCTTTGGCTTGATTGAGGGATTTTTCGCCTGAATCAGTTCTTGATATCTGAGCCGGCCTTACCTCCTAACCCTTCGGACACTCGAGGAGAATGACCCGCCAGCCGCGCAACGCCAACTCACCATGCCGGCGAGACCTCCGCCAACTACGATGGCCGATCGATCACTCATTAAGTTGAATGTTCATGACCATCTCGCGCACGACCGGCGGTGGCGTTCGACCCCATTGTGGTCGACCGGTCGCAGTAATTCTCACCACGACGGGCCGAGCTTCGAACTGGTCCAGAACATCTCGTGAGAGAACAACCACTGGCGCAGCCGTCCGGATGCGTGGATCCAACAATGCCCACTCGTTGCCTCGCACCTGCTGCGATCCAAGAGTCTGAATGTGATTGTCCTGAATCAGATCGAAGCGCACGTCGATGCGATTCCGCGCGTAGCTGATCAGATTCGCGGTGATCGTCGCGCCGGGACGAAGAACTGCGTTGTCTACCTGCAGGTCCAAACTGTGCACTTGATAGTAAGAGCGCCACGTAGCGAACGCCCCGATTACCAGATACGTCACAACCAGAACTTGACCGGCTCGCTTCAAGAACAAGAGAGGGCGCGGCAACCTATTTGAAAGACTATCGAACATGCGTGGTTTAGTACCAACACGCTTTGGATTCGTCAAGCATATTATTACCTTAAATATTCGTATTAAACCGTATAATGTCCTCTCGTTATCGTTGACTAAATCGTCTGAAAAGGATTATTAGGATGAGCGAACTACTTACACCAATGCAGGCTGCGCGGGTGGCTGGAGTCAGTTACCCGACGATAAAGCAATGGATCTACAAAGGCAGGATCCGCACGACCAAAACTGCCGGCGGACATTACCGTATCGCCCGCGGTGAAATCGAGCGTGTTACCGGCCAGGCCGCCAGACCAAAACGCGGAAAGCCTGTTGGCCTCGATGCGATTAGTGGCCGAAACAAACTCCACGGTTCGATTACCGAACTCCGCTTTGAAGGCTTGTTGGTCCAGGTGACCATTGACGTCGGGGGACAGGAGATTACATCAATCATCACCAGTGACGCGGCCCGAGCATTGGGTCTGAAGGTAGGGACACCTGTATACGCCTTAATCAAGGCCACGGAAGTCATGGTGATCCGAGGCTAACTAAATGCGGCTGATTATTTTCTGCACTCTGATTGTCTTCTCGCTGGCAAGCACAGTGCCTCCTCAAGCAGGTAAATCCGAACTAATCGGAGAAGTGCGTGATCAAAACGGCGCGCTTGTTCCGAATGCAAAGGTTAACCTGACAGACGTCGCCACGGCACAGTCTTCCTCGAAGCTCTCGCCGGATGGGACGTTCATCGTGACGAACCTGAAGCCGGGCATCTATAACGTGACCGTAGAGGCCGGCGGATTCAAACAGTCTCTTCGTGAAGGTGTGCGACTCGCAACTGGTGAGCGCGTGCGCCTGGATGTCGTGCTCGAGCCTGGCGCCGTGACCGAGTTAGTTACGGTGGTCCAGGATGCTTCGCTGCTGAGAACCGAGAGCGGCGGTCTCGGGCAAGTCATTACCAATAGAAAGATTGTCGATATTCCACTCAACGGCAGGAATTTTCTTTCGTTGGTGACCTTATCCGCCGGGGTGGCCCAACCACCGCCAACAACAGCCGGTCCTTCGTTCCCACGCATAAACGGCGGGCGCCCAAGAACGAACGAATACCTGTTCGACGGCATTTCCGTGTTGCAGCCTGAGCCTGGTCAGGTAGCCTTCTTTCCGATCGTCGAAGCCATTCAGGAGTTCAAGGTAGAAGTTAATAGTCCACCTGCTGAATTCGGCCGCTTTAATGGCGGCGTTGTTAACCTGACAACGAAGTCGGGCACAAACGACTTTCATGGATCCGCGTTTGAGTTTTTGCGCAACGAAGCATTAAATGCGCGCAATCTGTTTGCGCCTGCTACCACTGCTAATCCAAAGAAGCCGATCTTTCGACGAAATCAGTTTGGGTTCGTCCTTGGTGGACCAGTGGTAAAGGACAAGACATTCTTCTTCGGCGACTATCAAGGGACGCGACAACAAATCGCCAGAGTGCGCACATCCACCGTGCCGACACTGGCCCAACGTCAGGGGAACTTCTCAGCCACCCTTGGTGCTCTACTCTTTTTGCAACCGAACGGTTCGATATCAACGACTGTGACGGCCAATCCAGTGGACGTCACTGACACCAATGGCAGTAACATCCAGGCGCGAGCCGGCCAGATCTTTCGCCCCTCGGATCATCGCGCCTATGCCGGTAATTTGATTCCTGCGAACACATTCGATCCCATAGCCGCGTCGTTGCTACAACGTTACCCGGCACCGACGAGCAGCGGACCAGCAAACAATTTCACGCGGATTGGAACCGAGAATACCGATCAGGATCAATACGACGGTCGCTTAGATCACCGCTTCTCCACAAGGAACCAGATCTACGGTCGCTATTCATTTGCAAAAGACATCACAGCACCGGTCACACCGCTGCCGGATGGTAGTGGAAGCATTACAACCGGCGTCACCGGATTAACAGATACTCGCGCACATTCGTTTGCCGGAAATTACATTCACGTCTTCAACTCCCGCGCCCTGAACGAACTACGTATCGGATATACGAGGCGATCGATAGATCGAGCAGCAACCGCACTTGATGAGCCGCCGTCTCAGAGTCTGGCATTGCCCGGACTTCCGACGAACGGCGCCTTTGAGAACACGCTCCCAACCTTCTCAATTGCCGGACTGCAACAGCTTGGTCCATCGGCCAACACGGCGTCTATTTTTCGTACTGACGTAACCCAGATCTTTGACGCCGTCGCGCTCCAGCGTAGCCGTCACTCGATCAAGTTTGGCATCGACTTTCGCTGGGAGCACCTCGATGTGATTCAACCGCCATCTCCCACTGGTAATTTCAGTTTCAGCACGTTGTTTACTAACTCGCAGGCCATCCCCACGATTGGATCAGCATTGTCGAGCTTCACGGGCAACGCCCTGGCAAGTTTTCTGCTTGGCCAGGTCCAAACGTTCTCGATTGATATTCAGGAAAAGGTTCTGCGGCCCAGGGCGAGTACAAAAGAGTTTTTTGTACAGGATGATTTCAACGCAACTTCTCGTCTGACTGTTAATGCGGGATTGCGTTATACACTCAACTTTCCCTCAACCGACGCTGACAACCAGGGCGCCGTTTTTAATCTGCAAACTCAACAACTGGATTTCCTGGGCCAAAATGGTTTCGCAGAATCTGCAAGAAGATTACACAAACTCAATTTTGGACCACGGCTCGGTATTGCTTATCGATTTAACGACAAAACCGTGGTGCGCGCGGGTTATGGTGTAATCTGGATCGAGCAAGCCGGTATCACGACGCCTTTCACAATTCCGCAGTTTCCGTTTATCCAGGCAGTTTCTCAACGCACGCTCGATAACATCAATCCCGCATTTGTGCTTTCAAACGGACCAAGTGTGGCGCCCATTCCGATAAGTCCCGATGCCGGTTTGGGACAAGGAGTCTTCACTGTTGACCGCGATCTCGGCAGTGGATATGCGCAACAGTGGAACTTTGCCGTGCAGCGCGAATTGACAAAGAATATGGTGGTGGAAGTCGCCTATGCCGGCTCCAAGATCACACACGTCGGTATTCCTGACACCAATATTAACCAACTGAGTGCGGCGCAACTCGCACTGGGTCCGGCATTACTCACTCGCGTCGCTAATCCTTTCTTTGGCCAGATACCAAGATCGTCAAGCCTCGGTGATCCGACGATTCCGGTGGCGCAGCTTCTCAAACCCTTTCCTCGATTTACCAACGTGACGTTCTATCGAAACAACGTCGGTAACACTAACTACCACGCGTTACAGGCCAAGCTGGAACAGCGGTTCACACACGGACCTTCGTTTTTAGTGTCGTATACGAGATCGAAGTTGATCGATGAGGCTTCATCGGTGTTCGATGCGTCGATCCTGACTGGTCCAATAGCTAACTTTCCGGTCGCTGACAGCTTCAACCGCAAGCTCGAACGCGATCTCTCGAACGGTGACATCCCGAACGTTTTTGCAGCGAGCTTCACCTATGAACTACCGTTCGGTAGAGGCAAGAAATTTGGTGGCTTTGAATTAGCGGGTGTGGTCCAGCTTCAGTCAGGTACACCTCTGGCTGTTACACAGGTTACTAACTTCAATGCGTTTGCCGGTTTTGGTACGCAGCGACCAAACCTGGCTAGCGATCCGAACCTGCCATCATCAGAACGGACAACCGGGCGGTTTTTCAACACCTCGGCATTCACGATAGCGCCGCAGTTTACGATTGGTAACAGTTCGCGTAACCCGGTACGTGGCCCACAATATCGAAACGCAGACATCGCGCTAATAAAGCGCACTTACTTCGGTGAAGACCGTAATATCGAGTTCCGCGCTGAAGTTTTTAATGTGACTAATACACCGCCGCTGGGAGCGCCAAACACGGTTGCGGGAGCTGCAGGCTTCGGCTCCATCACCTCTGCGGGCGACCCGCGCGTCGTTCAGCTTGGCTTGAAAGTGAATTTCTGAGTGGAAGCGAAGTCGAATGCTAAAAACCTTAATTACCAACCATGAACTGGTACTCTTCGACGGAACTCCCAGATCCATCGGCGCTGAGCTCTACTTGGTACATTCCCCTGGTGAGAAAGTGAGCCGGGACTTTTAGGCGAATGGCTTTCCCGTCACTCTCGGTTTGAAGGTTTGGAACAGTAAACGATTGACGCTCATTACCTCGATGAATCGTTGCCTGATAACCCGGATAGCGCTCCTTTTGGATCCAAAGAAGACGCAATTCAACAATTCCATTCTCGAATGCGCGCGTGTTCAACGGAGCTTGCGATTCGCCGCCCCTGACTGTCACCGGCGACAGTTCTAATGAAACTGGTCCGTTTCGAAACGACGAAGGATCATTGAGTTGAGCAAGCTCTTTCTCGATGGCCGAATGTTCCGCACGCCTGCTCAGCCAAACAGCACCAACAACGATCACGATGATTGCTGTTGCCGCAATCGGAAGGACAAACGCCGGCCTGAAACCAAACCATGCAAGAAAACCACTCCGACCTGACCTCTTCGCCGGATCGGATGACGCTGCTTCCGCAAGCGCCCAATCTTTGATCGACTTTGTGATTCTGAGTCTGCGTCGTTGCTCGGGCGTTTGCGCATAACGTGCAACAAATCTCTCTCTGTCTACTGTTGTGAGTGTGTCCTCTAAATAGTCTTCGATCAAATCCTGCTCAACACCCAGTACTCTCTCCTTCGCTTGAGGATCGATCAAGAACAAGTCCTCAACTCGCCCTCGTTCTTCGTCATTGACTTTGCCCAACAGAAACTCACGTAAAAAAACGTCATCTATTATTTCGTCATCCATGGGCACCCTCCAGATCCATCCCTTTACAATGAAATTTCAAGTCGATTCGTTTCATTTGCGCTGCCCATAAGCTGGAAGACAGCGTTCAATGCACTGCTCGAGAGATAAACAAATACGATGTGTCCTGACTCTCAGAGTCTCCACTGAGATCCCGAACCGTTGAGCCAGTTCGCGACGATGATCGATCTTAGCCTGCTTTTCTTTGGCGTAATAAGCCAGAATTAACTCGCGCTTATCAAAGCTCAGTTCTTCCAAACAAGCTTGCAGACACTCTTCAACGTCCGCGTCTTCCGCTTCAGCTTGACTTACTTGCTGCTTCGTCAGGTCAGCATCTTCGAGGGCGATTTGCGTCTTGATCTTCTTGAAATTTTCCTTGACCAGGTTGTTTGCAACAGCGCGAAAATAGAGTCGCGGATCGCCTTTGTAGGTTGGCCGCACCTCGCGTATTCTTCTCGCCACGCGATCGAAGACTTCATCCGTCATTCCTTCCGGATCAGAACACTGGCGCCACACGAAAGTTTTTGCGAGATCGTGGCGAAGCTGAACGTACATTGCCGCTGCCCTCTCACGATCAGGATTGAACCAGGCGAGAATTTCGTCGAAACTTTCTTGGGCGATTGCAAAATCTCGAGACATTTCCGCGTTGTATTCCGTTTAGTTCGACTGTCGTAGAGAAATCCGGCGCCTCCGTTTGTAAATGATCAGCAACCCGGTTACAGCAATCAGGGTCAGAAAAGACAAAGCCACAAAGCGCGTCTTGAGCCAGGGATGGTGGTCAACACTAATTCTATTAGTGTACTCACCCTGTAACACAAACCCGGCCCAATAATAAGGCGCGTTCCAGTGCTCGTCTTGCATCATCTTTAGTTTTGCCGATCTGAGTGCAGCAGCAGGTGACATGCCCTGCTGCAACATCGCTTTATAAAAATGACCCATCAAAACAGCCGTCGCGCGGTCATCTACCTTCCAGAGACTTGCAACCACACTCTTCGAACCCGCGGACATGAAAGCGTGGGTCAAGCCGACCAGTCCTTCACCCTTAATGTCTTTTCCCAAAGCCGTCTGGCAGGCACTTAGAACCGTTAGCTCGGCAGAAAGATCTAAACTGTAGATGTCGTTCAACGGCATCAACCCATTCGTTTTGACGCCCTTCGGATCCATCATCGTGAGAACAATGGCTGACAGCTCGGGGTGTTCGCTGTCAAGAAAACCATGAGTGGCAAAGTGTACGATCTGATATTCACCTATGTTCGGACTCATTGCAGTTTCACGACTGGCATCGAAACCCTTAGCCACCATCGTCGAGCCCCGCGGCGCCACCGCAGTGATCGCATCCGCTTCTTCCGCGGCATGAGCGAGACGACCCAGCCCACCGGCACGCGTCATTGCTTCGGAAGTCTCCGGAGAAGCGGCTACCAACGCGGTTTGTGGATCACTCTGTACACGTTCATCATTGGCACTTAAAACCGGATCAGCTATGACAGCAACAAGTTTGTCCAGCGAACTCGCATGCCGCACTACGTTGTTACGTATCGCAATTAGCGCTGAAAAAGATGGCTCTACGACGATCTCATTAGTTTCCAGCAATTTCTTAGAATTATTCGGCGCCGGCAATGCTTCGAACGGAACGTATTGCAATGCTCCTTCCGGTACTACGACCAGTCGTTTGTTTGCGAGCTGGTCAGCCAACTGTCCAAACAACATTTGACTGAGACTGCTTGCCTTTTCGAGAAGAAGTTTTTCCGACGTTTCAATTTTAGCCTGATAATCGGCAGAGCTTTGGCCTTCAATTTCCTGTCGCGCCGTAATCAATCTATATAATTCGCGTGCGAGATCCTCGATGTTTTTGCGCGCAGGTAGTTCGAAAGTCTGAAAAGAGTTAGAGGTAGTGACCCACAAATAACTACGTTCATCTCCCAAAGAGAATTCGAGCAGCACGTCCTCGTCTCGCAATTCCTTCTGGATCTGTTCAAGACTCCCCGTCGCAGGCTGTTCGAGTGATGACAAATGTGGATTCTGTTGTCTCAACTGAGCCTCAACATCCTGATATTGAGCTTTTAGTTGGGCCAACTGATACTCAACTTCTGCAAGGTCGGCTGAGTTTCTGCCGGTCGAAGATAGTTCAAATCGATATTGAGCGTGGGTTCGAATTAGTCCTCTTAACTCGTGTTCACGATCGAGGAGATCTTTCGCGGCGCCCTCGCGTATGCCGGCGCGCGATTCGCGGACAAGGTCCAGCAGCAAACGAGCCCGACTCTTCTCGCTGACCAGGAAAGCTTCTGCTCCATAACCTTCTCCAGGATGCAGTTGATTAAGTCGGTTCAGAACCTCAATACATAATTCGTAATGCTGCCGTACTTCCGAGAAGTATGAGAGGCGGAATTCCGGACTCGCGACGTTCGCGCGTAGATCTTCGATGATTTCGAGTGATCTCTTAATTAAACTCAGCGCAACTTCAGGAGCACCTGAAGCAAGATTAGCTCGCGCGAGGTTATAAAGCGCCGTAATCAGAATGTCTTTATCGCCGATCTTCTCACTCAACGACAGCGCGCGGCTGAATGCCTCCAATGCTTGTTGCGTTTGCTTCTGCTGAAACAGCGAATCGCCGTAACCATTCAACGCCAGTGCCTGGCTACGTTGGTCGCCAATACTCTCGTAGAACTTTTCAACCAGGTGAGACTGTTTCGCAGCGAGATCATGACGTCCCTGAAGTGCGTAAATCTTTGCTATCTCGTTAAGAGCATTTACTTCAGTGCGGGATTTTCCGGCAGCGCGACTCAACTTCAAACAACGTTCGTAATACGCGATGGCCTGCTCGAAATCCTCTTGCAAGCTATATATCCCGGCGATCATATACGTGCTGACCGACACTCCATCGAGGGCACTGTCGTGTTGAAAGATCCGCAAGGCCTGATTGTAGTTATTGAGCGCGAGTTGGTATTCCTTAAAATTCTGGTAGGCTTGCCCTAAAGCGTTAAGCGCGATCGCCTCGCTATGTCGATCTCCAATCGCATGGAAGATCTTAATCGCGTCGCGGTGCAATTTAATCGCGCTGCTGTCGTCTCTCTTAAAGGAATGGACTAGTCCCAATCCTGTGAGGGCGAGACCTTCACCACTCCTGTCGTTTGCTTTCCGGTAAAGTTCCAGTGCTCGTGACAGTTCAGCGACTGCTTTCTCAGAATCACCGATGCCTCCCTTTATATATCCTGTAAGGAGATGTACTTTTGCTTCGCCGTGGGGATCGTTCTGAAAGGTTTTCAGTGCAGTCTCGAGGTGCTTCGATGATTTTACGAAGTTTCCCGTTTCGTAAGTGACTTCAGCGAGATCAGTGAGCGCCTCGCCATGAGCGTTCGCTGCGGCGGCGTTTCGATCGGTGTCGTGCTGTCTAAAAATATCCAGGGCTTTATTTACCTGCTGCAGCGCCAGATCGTTATTTCCAAGATAAGTATGCACACGTCCCATCCTGCTTAATGCCCTGGCTTGCGTCAGCCAGTCACCACCTTTCGTCGCTGTGGTTTCGGCATTTTTATATCGCTCGAGAGCTTCCGCATACTTACTGAAGAGAAAGTGGATGTCTCCTGATTCGAGTGCGGCCTTTGAAGCGTTTGCAAAGTCGGAAATGGACGTCCAGATCAAGTAGGCCTTGTCGTAGTCTTCTAAAGCCTGGCGGAGTGCGGCTTCGGTCCATTTGGTGCGCGAGGCTTCGGCGCGTGCCATCGCTTGTCGGGCGTCGTTGTCTTTCTGGTCCTTTAGCGTACTTGCACTTGCAGAGACAACGATCGATAGAGACACAAATAAGCACAGTAATGGAATGTTGGTGAGTTCTGTTTTTGAGGCGCTTCTTTTTGCTGGTAGCATTTGAGTTTAGTTTCCAAATGGAAACTTAAATCGTGAGACCCGGTTATGGTGAGCACGCGCTTACCTCTATTTATCATGTATATCATACGTGATTTAATGAGTCGGGTCATCGCATGCCGAGCAGCGACCCACCCCGCTAACGCAGATAGTACCGACCTCTTCCAAGCGAATTGATGACTTTAAAAGAAACCAACCCAGAATTCTCGCTGCGCTCGAACCCTGGGCTGGAGTTAACCAACGCGTTCGCGTATTTACAAACAGCGCCTTACCGACCGTCGCGGATGGCGTGACCATGACGGCCCGAGACTTCAGATTTGCCTGAGCCTTCCCGCCAATCCTGAAGGGTGCCGAGTCTGGTGCCCGGCGCCTTGCGGAAAGAACTCACCTTCGTCTCTCGCTTCACTGTTGTGTTCTTCTTAACTGACATTGTTGTCTCCTTATTTAAATGCGCGGCGCCACAGTCACCGGGCACAGTTGCACCTGTCGGATGTGATTCGACGCTCGACGAACACACCTGCGGCCGACCTTGAAGTCAGATCAAAACCGTTTGCTGAATGGTTTTAAGTATGGTGATTTGACATTCGAAGCTTGCTTCCAACCTTCGGCGCGATATGCTTCGCTCTGTGTCGAGTCGCGGAAACTGATCGTTTTCATTGAGACCTTCCTTAACGAAGAGCTCGATTCCACGCGATCGCGGGATCTTCGTAAGGGCAAGCTCTGCTTTGGCCGATTCAAATGCATCTCTGATGGGCCTGCCGAACCCGAGTGCGCGATAAAATGCACCCGCAAACGCCACGCCCACTTTGTCGCCAATTCCTCTGCCGGTGCCAATGGAATAGTTAACGACTTCAGCAATGGAGCGAGCCTGCGCCTTGGTAAAGCAGGCGTTGAGCAGAACCAGGCGCACATGCGTGTTGTACAGAGCGAATACATCTGCAAGACCTTGTTGGTCCACGGTCTTACCTCTACCGTGTGTTCCGCCAAGAATGATTTTGTGTTTCTTACTTCCGTGTCCACTGAAATGAACAATTTGTGGTTTGTATAACAACAGTAGCTTTTGCAGATCGTGCGGCCTTGTTGCTACGTGCTTGTGCAGTTCGAATTTATTCCGATGTGGACCTTCATGAATTCGCTCGAAGATCTCTCTGGCCTCTTCGTCGACGAGAATGCGGCTGGTGGTCCATGGATTCGCGGACAAGAATAGTATTCGGATCTTTTCTGCCATCTGCGTCCTCCTGCAACCGTTCGTGTAATCCCTCTAATTCAAAGGGCGCAGAAATCAGGAAGATCTCGTCACGGTCTCCGAAAAATTTTTTGTGTGATTCAATAATTGAATTGAAGACATAACCAACATGTCGCGTTTTCCGCGGGCGACAAGTTCGTTTGCATAGCATTATCACGGTAAACCGTGACCTTCATCTTGACGTTGTATCCATTTTCAGAGACTTCTTCACCACTCGGCTTAAATAGCTCGTCGTAAACCGTTCCATCCGGCATTGTCTGAACTGTGAGCAAGTAAGTGGATGAACGGTTAAGTTCCGGAGCACTTGTTCTACGAGAGTATTTAAAAAGGCCAAACGATAGCAGGGCAAGAATAATCAAAGCGCCCGTCACTTTGACCCATCTCGGGATCGTCGCCCTGCGTGGTTCCAGCAGGGCGCGGGCCAGTTTCTCACCAAACTCACCAGCACTTTTATATCGACCTCTCGCGTCGAATTTCAGTGCACGAAGCAACACGACATCCGCTTTTATCGATAGATCTTCCCGTAGATGTTTGGGCCTTACACGTACGCCCGCACGCTGCAAGTCCAGCAGATGCGACGTCGAACCGGGCTTGAAAGCTCTGCGACCAGTAACGACTTCATATGCGATTAGTCCCATCGAATAAATATCGCTGGCGGCTGTAACCTCTTCACCACGAAGCTGCTCGGGAGACATGTATGCACGAGTTCCGGCTGATACGCCGCTGGCCGTCGTTGCGGCAATGAGTGAGTCTTCGACTTTTGCAATCCCAAAATCTACGAGCACAGGGGAATCCCCCTTGAGCATTATGTTCTCGGGCTTCAGATCTCGATGAACAATACCCTCTCCATGAACGTGGTCGAGGGCGGCACCAATCTCCTTCAGAATCGATGCCGCAAGTTTCAGCTCCATGCCATCGTTTGTCATTCGGGATCGCAGCGTCTCACCTTCAACGTACTGCATCACGATATACGGCCGGCCATCAGACAGTTTGCCAGTGTCTAATATTCGGACCACGTTTGGATGATCGGTGCGCAACAGTGCTTCAACTTCCTGTTCAAACTTTTGCCGCGCATACAGATCCCGGGTCAGTGAGTGGGAAAGAATCTTTATGACAACGGGCTTACGTTGAAGTCGTAGATCGAGAGCGAAATAAACCTGACTCATGCCGCCCGGCGTAAGTTCTCTTTCAACGAAATAACGTTCGCCGATCGTTGCGCCTACGAGGTTTTCTGGCGAGGAACCCAGATCGACAACCGGTGATTCCAGAAAACTACTTGCCAGGTCGTCGGCCTGCAGGAGCGACTTAACCTCGCGCTGTAGATTGAGATCGCTGGAACATGCAATTGCCACGAACACGTTACGCTCGGAGTGAGGCCTCGCCAGTGCCGCATGGTAGATCTCCTGAATGTGATTCCAGTTCGACTGCTTCATTCAGTTGTCTCCTGGGAAACTCGAGCGGAAAAACTAGAAGTTGTTACTGCCTTAGGACGTTACTGGCGGGGCTACCGCCGGCACCTCGGAAGTTGTCGGGGAAGATTAAATGTTCACACATGTAATGACTCAAGGTGCTGTTTCATTACTTTTGTTAGGGGCAAATAGGACCATCCCGATGCACGAGATTACTGATCTCTTAAAAGCATGGAGTAGCGGCGATACGCAGGCATTGGAAAAGCTGGTGCCGTTAGTCGACGATGAACTCCGAAAGATCGCGCACAACTACATGCGCAATGAAAGATCAGGTCACATTCTGCAAACGACTGCTCTTGTAAATGAGGCACTGATAAAACTTATTCGCGAGAACATCAGTTGGGAAAATCGAAAACAGTTCTACGCGCTCGTGGCAAAGCGCATGCGACAAGTCCTTGTTGATTACGCGCGAAGAACAGAGCGGGCTGATTACGTTGACGTAGATAACGCTGTTATACCGGATGAGACACCTAAAGAGGTACTCATGCTCGACCAAGCGCTTACAAAACTTGCAAGCATTGATCAACGCAAGGAAACAATCGTTGAGTGTCGCTACTTCATAGGTTTGAACCTCGAGGAGATCGCAGAGCTCCTGGGAGTTGGACAATCAACAGTTGAACGCGAGTGGCGCTTTGCACGCTCATGGCTCAGGCGAGAAATGACCGGATAGCGCATCACATCCCAGCGCGTGGAGTTGGGTCGAGGTTGTGTCGGAGAGACTTATCAAGGGGAGAACAAGATTTCACGCAAAGGCGCAAAGGAAACGCAGCGGAGCAAAGAACCCTTAGCGTCTTTGCGGATCCTTTGCGGCTTTGCGTGAAACTTCTTTACTCCAAGTCCAACAACCAGATGTCACTCTCAGACGAGTAGGCCGTGAAGTAGAGCATGGCTCCATCGCGCGAGACGTCGACGCTGCGAATCTCATGCTCGGGAGATGTAAATACCTCGCGCACTCGCTTTGTCTTAATGTCTCCAATGTATGCCTTGTTATTGAGGGTGAAGAGAAAGCGTGTGCTGTCCGCCAGCCACATGGGGCCATTCCCAAACTCCGTCACTCGCTCATACTGGTTCGTCTCAAACGAATAGTAACCAACCACCGACGATGGACCATCCAGGTTTCCAATCAGCCTCTTCCCATCCGGCGACCAGTCCCAGGCGTGAAACAACTCGTCACCGCCAAGCGCCGGCAGCAATCGGAGGTTCTGCTCGGTCCATGTCTTATTCACGTCGAGAATTGAGTTCACATAGTTACTGCGAAAAAGGATGTGAGTGCCATCCGGCGACCAGAGCGGAAACGTCGTATCACCCGGGCTGTCGAAAGTAAGTTGACGAAGATTAGCCGCGTCGGCATCGAGTATCCAGATCTCATAGCGGCCACTGCGATCCGAAGTGAACGCAATTCTCTTCCCGTCCGGCGACCAGCGTGGATAACGATCGAAAAACTTATCGTTGGTAAGGTCGCGCCAGTTAGTTCCGTCGCGATTAACAACGACGATGTCGTCCTGCGTGCGACGCGGCACACGCATCACGAACCGCGTCCCATCAGGCGAGAGCTCGGGACGCACAATCTGTCGATCGCCGCGCGTGATCCAAAACGGCTCGCCGACGGTCTTCTCGGCCTTAGCATCGAATCTGACGGCCTGAATGTTTGAGCGCTGGTCCGTTTGCACGTAGATCATGCGCCGCCCGTTGCGTGAAAAGCTCAAATGGCGATTGAAAGTCGATGGCGTCGAGACTACTGACGCTTCGCCCTGCAACTTCCCTGTGTTCTCATCAATCGCAACGCGCCAGAAACTCATGTTGCCGCTGCGATCGCTTGCGAAATAGAGGAACTTGCCGTCCGGCGACCAAACCGGATTCCAGTTGGTGGACGCATCTTTCGTGACGACTTCGATCTCACCGCCGCTGCGTGAAATCGTGCCGATGTCGCTGCGGCCGGCACTCGGCGGCATGAACCAGAACGCAATGCGATCGCCGTTCGGAGACCACGACGGTTGCATGGCGTCGTTTTCACACAAGATGCGTTTGTCGCCTGTCTCGACGTTTGCGATCCACAGCGCACTCGGGAAGGTGTTTCTTGTCGTCGGCGCTTCTTCATGGCCGGCAGTGCTGCAAACGATCTCTTTGCCCTCAGGAGACCATGCTGGATGATGACAACCCGCAACCAACAACCTGACGTTCTCGCCGCCCACTTCCATCACGTAAACTCCAGCCGGCTCGCGCGTCGAACGAAACGCGATCCGTTCTCCGTTTGGTGAAAATACCGGCTCGATCTCGTCGGAAGGTGTGTCTGGTGTTAACGGCGTGGCAGTCTTGCCGCCGACTCGTTGCACAAACAGATCGAAGTTTCCGTTCTCGTTGCTTGCGTAAACAAAACTCTTTCCGTCAGGCGCGAGGCTCGGAAAGAATTCTGTTCCCGGATGATTAGTGAGTTGCACGTGTGCCGCGCGCGACCAATCGGGCGCGGCCGGTTCGGCGTTTAGCCACAAAAAAGACGCCACTCCGATCATCACTATGATCAGCGCACACGCCGCAACCGGCCAAAACCATCGAGGTCGCGCCAAACGTTGAACTGGACTGCGGCCAGATCGCGACCCCGATGCAGTCGGCGACGAATCAATCTCACGCAATAAACGACGAATGTCCGCGCGAAGATCGGAAGCAGTCTGGTAACGGAGCTCGCGATCTTTCTCGAGTGCTTTGTTGAGGATCTGATCAAGCTCGAATGGAAGATTCGAATCGATTGTTGTTGCCGACTCAGGTTGTGCAGAAAGAATTGCGTTGATGGTGATTTGTCGAGTCTCGCCGCTGAAAGGTTTGCGACCGGTGGCGAGTTCATAGAGCACCACACCAAGACTCCAAATGTCGGTGCGATGATCGATCAGCTCGCCCGAGGCCTGTTCCGGCGACATGTAGGCCAGCGTTCCCATCGCGACGCCGAGCTGCGTATTGCCCGGTGCTCCCGGAACGGGTTCGACCTCGGCAAGTTTCACGAGACCGAAATCGAGCACCTTCACGTAACCATCTGGCCGGACCATCACGTTGTCAGGCTTGATGTCGCGATGAATGATGCCTGACTGATGAGCAGCGCCGAGCGCTTCCGCAACCTGGGCCACGATCGCTAACAACTCTTTCAGGCTCAACTTGTCTCGCAGTGACGACAGCGTCTTACCTTCAACCAACTCCATCGCGATGAAGTGAACGCCTTTCGCCTCACCGACTTCGTAGATCGTGACGAGGTTCGGATGATTCAACGACGACAAAGCACGCGCTTCACGTTGAAAGCGTCCTAATCGATCGACATCCGTGACCAGATGCCACGGCAGGATTTTCAGCGCGACGGGGCGATCGAGCTTCGTATCGCGAGCGAGATAGACTTCACCCATCCCACCGGCGCCTAAAAGTTTTTCGATCCGGTACGTCTCGATCGCCTGGCCCACGAGAGAGGCGATGGTCGTGATATTAGAATCGTGAGCGAGTGCCTGCGCCGCGATGTTTATCGCGGAACGTTCCATGAACCGCGACGCCTGCGACTGCGCCTTCAGCAGGCTCAACACTTCATCGCGCAATACTGCGTTGTCTTTGGACGCTGCGACGACAAACGCTTCCCTTTGCTCCAGCGGTTGTTCCAGAGCCTGCTCGAGCAGCGCGTCAACCTGTTTCCACAGCTCGCGGTCCATGGGTTAGTTGTTACTGAGTTCTCGGTATAGCCAGGCTTTGGCTTTGTTCCATTCGCGTATGACAGTGATGGAAGAGATACGCATCGCTTCCGCGGTTTCATCGACGCTCAGACCGCCGAAGAAGCGCATCTCGACGATTCGACTCTTACGTTCGTCAATCTGAGCCAGGCTTTTCAACGCTTCATCAAGCGCCAGCAGATCGGGATCTCTTTCGCTGCTGACAGTCATGGCTTCGTCGAGCGACATGCGGATCGCCTCCGCGTCTTTGTCGGCGCGCGGGCGGCGTCGTGCAAAGTCAACGAGAATGCGGCGCATGATCTGCGCGGCCACGCCGAAGAAGTGGGCGCGATTCTGCCAACGCACGGCTTTCCAGTCGATCAGTCGAACGTATGCTTCGTTGATGAGTGCCGAGGTTTGCAGCAGGTGGTCCGGCCGCTCCCGGCTCATGTAACGTTTGGCGAGGCGGTACAGTTCGGCATGGACCAACGGCGCGAGCTTTTCGAGAGCCTCCTCTTCGCCGTCACTCCATGCTTCCAGGAGTTGAGTAAGTTCGTGAGCACCAAGCTTGTCCATTTTGGGGGACCCTCAGGACCATCGGTACAGGAGAACGCGTAGGAATTTAACACATTGCAGCGCCCAACATTAGTTAAAACGCCGAAGGCGTTGGCCAATGTCAGCCCATGGTTGGAGCGTAGCGACAACCATGGGATCCAAACACAAAATTAAGAATTAACCCTGAAGGGGTTAGGCCTGTGCGCCGCTAACCCTTTCAGGGTTTCACGCATTTTTAATGTGATCCCAGGGTTGTCGCTACGCTCCAACCCTGGGCTGAAATTAGCTAACGCCTTCGGCGTTCCGTCCGATGAATTACGCGTTATTAACGCGTCAGTCCGTGGCGGAGGGCTTTCGCGACTGCTTCAGATTTGGTGTGGACTTGCAGCTTTTCGTAGATGTGGCGCAGGTGAAACTTGATCGTGTTGACTGATACGTGCAACTCGTTCGCAGCGGTCTTGTAGCTGTGACCTTCGACCAGCATGCGTAACAAGCGCACCTCGTGCGGCGTGAGTTCGTGATTCGCTTCTTTCGGTGGCTTGATTTCACGAAACAGGTTAATCACGCGACGCGCAACTTCCGGCGACATCGGCGAACCACCCTCGACCGCTTCCTTCAACGCATCGACGAGCTTCGGCCACGGCGTCTTCTTTAATAAATAGCCACACGCGCCGGCGCAGAGCGCATCGAAGATTCGCTCGTTGTCGTCATAAACCGTCAGCATCAGGATCAACAACTCGGGGAAGCGTTCCTTGAGGATCGCGATACCGCTAATACCGTCCATGCCCGGCAGGCCGATATCCGAGAGCACAAGGTCAGGCAAATTGTGCGGAATCTTCTCGATGGCATCTTCCATCGAGGCGTAAACACCGGTGCAGCGATAGCCGGGCGTGGCGTTGATAAGCTGCGCCAGTCCCTCGCGAATGTCGCGCAGATCCTCAACAATCGCCACTTTGATGGTTCGAGTTTCAGTCATCAAAACCTCGGGATCTTAGCTGTTCGAACCTCAGTGGTCACCGCCCATTTGGGTAGGGCCACCAACGCGATCGCGGCCGGATCGGTACTTTTAACGTCACGTTCGTGCCGCGGCCGGCGGCGGATTCGATCTTCAAACCGCCGCCAAGCGCGTGTGCGCGACGTTGCATACTCGCAAGTCCATGCCCGCCCATCCCGCTCGAGTTTCCATTCGTGGACGGTTCAAATCCCTTGCCGTTATCCGTAATCGAAATTACGAGCCATGGACGGTGGATACTGAACGCCAACGCGGCCTGCGTGCAATCCGAATGTTTGACGAGATTGTTGATACATTCTTTGAAGATCAGGTAAACCTCGCGCCGCAAATCCGCGCCGAGATGAACATCTTTGTCATCGAGGGTTGAACGAATCGTGAAATCAATATTTTTCGCGTCGAGCAGGTCTTCGGCAAAGCGTCGCATGCGATGCGTCAGATCGCTCAAGTGATCGCGCTGCGGATTGACTGCCCAAACTATGTCGCTCATCGCATCGACGCAATCGCGCGAAGTGTCGGCTATCTGGGCCAATGGTCCTGCCACCGGAGATTCTTTCATCACCGACAACTCCTGCCCGGCAACATCACTCAAGATCGCGATCTTCGACAAACTCGCGCCGATATCGTCGTGAAGGTCGGTGGCGATACGTGTGCGCACGCGTTCAAGTTCGATCAGCCGTCGCGTGTGATAGCGATAGGCCAGGTGCATCACTGCGATCAAAAGTACGACGATCAAGCTAATGAACCACCAGCGCTGCCAAACCGGCGGCACGATCGTGAAGGCCATCGACGCCGGTTCGCTGCTGACAATCCCATCCGCGTTCACTGCCCGCACCCGAAACTGATAACTACCGGGTTTCAGGTTTGCGTAGTGAACAACGCGTTGGTTCGTCGGCTCACTCCAGTCGCGATCGGCGCCTTCGAGCATGAACTGATAACGATGCACGTCGCCGGAGCGAAATCCTAAACTCACAAACTTGATCTCGAGTTGATCCTGGTTTGCTTCGAAATCCAGGCCGCCGAGTTGCGTCACGCCCAATTCTGAGATTGGCAATTCGCCTCCCGCTACACGCACCTGCTGAATGAGAATCGGAGGTGGCCCGGATGGTCCATCGATAGCCGGCACCAGCTTTGACAAGCCTTGCAACGTGCCGAACCAGAGGGTGTTGTTACGATCTCGAAAAGCAACGTTCACAAAACCATTCGGCAAGCCATCGGCCATCGTGAAGCGTTTGACGCGACCCGTGTCCGGTTCGAGACGATCGACGCCGATTCCCGTGCCCATGTAAATTCGGCCCCACTGGTCTTCAGTAATGCACGTGATCTGATCGCTCGAAAGTCCTTCCTTCACGGTGTAGTGAACAAAGGCCGGACGCTCCTGTGATGGATCGTCGATACGCGCGAGTCCGCCTTCCGTGCTCGCGATCCACAGTCGTCCCAGATGGTCCAGGTAAAATGCGCGGATCATTCCCGCCGGCAGGCCGTCTGCTTTGCTGAACGACTCGAAGCGACCATTTCGATAACGCGCCATGCCACCCCAGTAAAAACCGATCCAAAGATTGCCGCTGCGATCTTCCTGGAACGCGGTCGGAGCATTGTCTGCGCGCAACGCGATCTGTTGCGAATAGGTGTAAATCTGGCCGGTGGCTCGCTCCCAACGATTCAGATACGAGTTAGCGGGAGTGCTGATGATGCTGATCCAGATATCGCCGCGCGAATCTTCGTACAAGCGAAACGGCTCGTCACCACTTAGACCATTCTGCGAGGTGAAAAGTTTGACTGGTCGTGTAGTCGCCAGATCCTTCATCAACCGCACTGGCGGAAACTGAAACAGTCCGCCGTTTGCGGGCACCCACCACTGTTGCATTCGATCCTGCAGAAACAGTTGATTCCAACCCCAACTGGGAACGACATTAGCCGGCAGATTGACGCGAATGTTTTCGAAGCTGCGTCCGTTGAAACGATGAATGTGAAAAGACGGATCCTTTATCGAGCTGGTGACTACAAAAAGCTCTCCGGAGCGATCTTCGCCTATTGAAATGATCCGGGAGAGTTCGAGGCCGTCGGCTTCCGAGTAAGACGTAAAGCCGCGGCGCGTGATTTTCATCGCGCCGCCACTCTCACTGCCGGCCCAGAGATTTCCATCTCGGTCCTCTGCAATCGACGTGATGCCGGCGTCGCTCATGCCATGTTCGCGAGTGTAATTAATGAAGTGTCCGCCATCTGATAACTGATCGGGAGAAAACTCGGAAAGACCGACGGTCGTGGCAAGCCACAGCCCGCCGCTCGAAGTGCGAAACAGTGCAGTGATGCCTTCGCCCAACATTCCGTCTTTTTTCGTGTAAAGACGTTCGACGATCGACCTGCCTTGCTGAACGTTTGCAACGAGACGACAGAGTCCGAGTCCGGTGGCTATCCAGAGAGTTCCGTCAGAATCTTTCAAAATGTCACGCACGTGCGGATGAGGTAGACCATCTTTGACACCGAACCGTTCGGCTCTGCCGTCACTGAAACGACGGAATAGCCCCTGCTCAGCGCCGATCCATAAAACTCCCGGCGACGCTTCGATAATGGTGGTGAGGTCCAGGTCTTCATCCGGCTTCTCGCCGAGACTGACGTACTCAAGCTGCCAGTCGTTGCCTGTTTGACGCAGCACGTGTAAGCCATTGCCGGTACTGATCCAGATAGTTCCCGTCGAGTCCTCATATAGATCTGTGATCAGTTCGGCATCAGGGCGTCCTTTGGGAACGTAAGCTTTGAATTTCGAGTCGGGAGTGGTGGCGATTGGATTGAAGTGTGCCAGGCCGGCGGCGGTTGCTACCCAGTAATCGCCGCTGTGGGTGATGAGCAGGTCAAAAACCTGTCGATGCGGTAAACCGTGCGCGACGCTGTAGTTTACGAACTCATAACCATCGAATCGCGAGAGCCCGTCGTAAGTGCAGAACCAGAGATAGCCGCGCGGGTCGGAAACGATCTTGTAAACGCGATCGCGCGCGAGGCCGTCGGCGGTGGTGTAAGTGCGAATGGGAAGTTGTTCGGCGCCGCTTCGCGCAGACGAAACGAGAATCAGTATGGCGATGGAAATCACTCGCTTCACGGCGCGTATGATAGCACTCTGCGTATCTCTGCGTTCCTCTGCGTATCTCTGCGTTAACGATGTATTTCAACGCAGAGATCGCAGAGGGCCGCAGAGGAACGCAGAGGAAAGCTCTACAAGCCTGTCGGGATAAGTTATTCTCTTGCGCATTATGAGAAATCTACCCGCTACCCTCTTGAGTGTTGTTGCAGCAATGCTGCTCGTCTCAATTAACGCCACGGCTCAGCAGGCAAACACTGCCGCCACCACGTCCGCCATCAAGAACGTTCAAGTAACGCCGTCAATGAAGGAAGCCGAAGTTGGCCAACAGGTGAAACTCACGGTTGTCGCGACCGATGCTTCGGGCAATGCGATTAACGAAAAGCCCTCAACTTTCTTCGCCGGGCCGTTCGACGTTGCTGCCGTGGACGATGATGGTAACGTGAAACTCTTCGGCATTGGTGAGGTCACTGTCGGCGCGATTGTCGGCGGGAAAGCGGGCTTTACGACGTTTATGGTTAAGCCACCGAGCATCAAGACTGTTGAGCTCAGTTCGATCAAGAGTCCACTCGTTGTTGGCGGCAGCGTGCAACTCGACGCAGTCACGCGCATCGTCGGCGGCAGTCCGCGCACGGGCGTTCCGGTCAATTGGACCTCCGATAATCCGCAGGTGGCAACGGTCGCCGCCGGCGGCGTTGTCACTGGAGTTGGACCAGGCAAAGCCACGATTACGGCCACAGCCGGTTCAGGTACAGCAACAACCACCGTGACAGTTGTGAATAACAGTCTGCGTAATCTCTCGGTCACAGGCGGCGCGACGACTGCACGCACCGGCGATGTAATTCGTTTCAAAGCTCAGGGAGATCCTGCGGGTGACTTCACCACTCGCTGGTCCGTCAGTGGCAACGGCGCCACGATCGATTCAGACGGATCTCTTGTTGCCGAACTACCTGGAACGTACATCGTTACTGCAACGAGTGGAAAGCTTTCTTCAACCTCTTCAGTGGTTGTCACACCGCGCAATCTCGAACGAGAAGTGGAGATCGTTGGGCGCGCGCCGTTCAAAGAGTTTCAGGGCGCGGAACAGTGGATCATCGGCAACTATGCGTACTACTCTACGATCTCGGATAAGTTTCTTGTTTATGACATCTCGGATCCGGCACATCCCAAACTAACCGACACGATCAAAGTCGATGCGCGTCTCGTCAATGACATCATGACGACCGCCGACGGCAAGATCCTCGTGATCTCACGCGAAGGCGCGTCAAACCGGAAAAACGGAATCGCTTTCTATGACACTTCCGATCCGGCTCATCCGAAATTGATCTCTGAATACACAGCGACAGTGACGGGCGGCGTTCACAGTGCTTTCGTTCACGATCACTACGTTTATCTCACCGACGACGCTACCGGCTCGATGCGTGTGATCGATTTCGCGGACGTTAAGAATCCGAAAGAAGTCGCGCGCTGGCAAAGTGATAATCCGTTTGCGGGAACGATTCGTACGAAAGAAGGCGAACAGGTTGCTGGTCGTTATCTTCACGACCTACAGGTCAAGGATGGTCTGGCATATCTCGCCTACTGGCACGATGGCTTGATCATTCTCGACGTTGGCGCTGGATTGAAGGGCGGCAGTCCGGAGAATCCGAAGTTCGTCAGCCAGTTGCGTTTCAATCACCACGAGATGTACGGCGACGGCTGGCTTGCGGGAACGCATTCGGTTTATCGCTATAAGAATTACGTGTTTCTTGGCGACGAGGTCTTCCCTTCCTTCTTCGATCTACAGTCGAAGAAGCGGGTTCCAGTGCGTGGTATTGTTCATGTTGTTGACGTTTCGGATATCAACAATCCGCGCAAAGTGGCGGAGTATCCGGTGCCGGAAGGCGGTGCGCACAACATGTGGGTCGAAGATGATGTGATGTACGTTGGTTATTACAGCGGCGGCGGGCGCATCGTCGATGTCTCTGGTGAACTGCGTGGCGATCTTTATGGGCAGGGTCGCGAGATTGCACGAGTCTGGACCGGTGATCCTGATGGCTTTCGTCCAAACCTGCCGCTCACCTGGGGCGCGCAGCCGCACAAAGGGTTGATCTACTTTAACGACATCAACTCCGGGCTCTGGATTGTGAAGCTGGGCGAGAAGATCGAGAAGGGTTCGATGACGTCGCCGGGCGAGCGATAGCTGCTCGATACGACTTATCTTGTTAATCAGAGCGCCAAAGGCGCGGAATATGATAGCCAGGGGCAAGCGCGAAGCGCGTCGCCCCTGGTAATTACAGAAAAAAGCGCCCAAGGCCTGAAAGGCCGAAATAATCACAACCGTATTACGCCCTTTCAGGGCTGGACCGCTTTTTAATTTTATACCCAGGGGCGACGCGCTTCGCGCTTGCCCCTGGCTTTTATATTCCGCGCCTTTGGCGCTCACAGCTTTTGGGCGCTTATTTGTAGAAATCGATTCCGGCCGCGCCCGGTGCGACGTCGAGTGTAGCTACCGTCTTCAGCGCGGCGAGATCGATCACTTCAACCGTTCCGGGTTCTGATCCGACACCTTCGACGGTTATGAACGCGTAACGATCGTCCGGCGAGACGACCACGCCGTGCAGCACTCTGCGCTTCGTCGGCACTCGCGCCAGTTCCCTGCCGCTCTTCAGCTCGTAAATCGAGACTGACTGGTCACGTTTGTTCGTCGCAATCAAACGCTGACCATCGTGTGTGATATCGAGATTGTAGACACCAGCACGCGCGGGAATGCGGCGGATGAGTTGCCAGGTGTTGGCGTTAACCTCCACGATCTCACTCGATGCGTTGCACGCGACAAAAACCGAAGCACCGTTAATCGAAGGTTCGGCCCACGTCGGTGAGCAAGAAACATCTCCGGGCTTTGGAGCTTCAGAACCATGACCACCGTGCATCGAGTGCGTTGACATACTCGTCACTTCTTTCTTCGGTGGTCCATCGAGTCCTTTCTCCCCGCCTTTGGTAACGATGAAGTGACGCGCGGCCTTCAACGTGCGCGTGTCGATCTCTACCAGCATGTCGTCCATCATGCAGGCTGAATACTGTTTCGTTCCCTGCGTGTTCAAACGCGAACCATGCGGCATCGTACACGTGTGTATACGCGCGACTTCGGTCATCGTTTGTGTCGAAACCACTGAGACCGACGAGGGGACCATGTCGCCGTGCAGGTTGAAGTTGACTACGAAGAGAAAGTTACCGTCCGGCGTGATATCCATCGTGGCCGGGAAAAAACCGAGCGTGGCCTTCCCGAGCAGCGCGTCGTTTTTGGTGGAGTACTTCCAAACCGTTCCGAACGGCCGCCCGTGCGCGATCGACACGAAATAGAATTGTCGATCGGGAGAAACCACGATCCCGTGTGGACCATCAATATCCACCGGCATGTCACCGGTATCGATCTCATGATCTATGCGAATTCCCTCTGGTCCAAACCGCACGAGCGAAATCTTATCCGCCGCCTCCGAGAGGACGTAAAAAGAGTATTCCTTATCAGGTTTTGTTTGTGCCTGCAGTGATGTGGAAAACAAGACAAGCAGTAGTGCGGAGAATAGAACCTTCATCGCGGATAAAGTCTATCAACAACAGCCACAAAAAGGCACATAATGCTCATTAATGAGTTTGTATTTGTGCCTTATGTGCTTTTTTGTGGCTACAGTTTTTTAATAACTTCATCGAGCACAGAGTCCCAGCGAGTGGGAACTACTATAAATGGCACGACAATGATCAATGGTAATACAAGTACGAATGCGAAGTGTTCCCAGAATGGAATGCCTTGCCGGTACGAGCCGTTGAGTAACGGAATGCCGAGCGTCGTTGCGTAATAAATCGCAAGCGGAAAGAGCAGTGCGATGCGCGGTTTGGCGGCTTCCATTCGCTCGCTCAACATAAACAGCAACAACAAAAATCCGAAATAGACGAGGATGCCTTCGAGCCGGTGTAGTTGATTGCCACTCAAGCCACTAACCTCCAGCGAGCGGCGTTGTATCTCGAGCGCTACACAGATGCGCATCGTGTTCGCGATCAGCGTCGCCACATACGCAAGCGCCGCGGTGAGTGGGAGGAAAGTCCAACTAATCTCCTGCAACCGGTCACGCCACAAACGTCTTAGACTCAGCATCAGAAACGCCGTGATCAGAAAGTTAACTCCGGCACACGGCACAGCGATCACGAACCTGTGATCGCTGCTCATGTAACCCGTGTACGACTCGAACGCGAACGACCTGCCGCTCAGCAATTCAACCAACATCGTCGTCGGCCCCAGTATCCATCGCAGCTCGTCGGCCGTCGCGTTCGAGTAATAAAACTTGAGCGCCAGAGCGCACAGCAGCACTAACGCCAACTGTGCGCCCCAGATTAGCCTGCGACGATTCATACAAACCACCGCTTCCGTCGCAGGATCATGATCGTGGCCAGCAGCAACGAGCCAACTACCAACCACACCAACTCCGGTTCGCTTCCGACTTCCGCACCACCGACAGCCAATTCGCTTACGTGCATCGGCAACGGCTGCGGCTGGTTCACGTCTTCCGCCGAACCGGTCGGATTCGTCACCACTTCGCGCACCGCGATGAACGACGTGTATTGCGTCAACAGGTTGTACTTCAACCCGAGCGCGGTTATCTGTTTCGCATCGTCTTCCGAAACATCCGATGAGCCATAATCAGACAACTCGGCGATTCGCGAACGCGCCCACAAATAACGCAGCGCACTGTTGCCTTCGTCGAGTTGACCATTAGCCACGTCGAACCGGCTAACGAAGTCGCCCCGGCCGGTCTTGCCGGTGAGTTCGATAGTGCCTGCGACTGGTCCACGCCACTTACCGAAAAGAACGATCGGGCGCTGCGCGAAGAGATCAGGGAAGTTCATCGGATTGACATCGTACGTGTCGAAACCAACTGAACGTACGTGGATATCAGTCAGCACCGGTGTCTGAATGTACTCGCGAAACTTGTTCGCTACGGCTCCGGCTTCCGTCTCATCAGTGACGATAAACGGTTCACCCATGCCGGCCTTCGCCACACCTTCGATGAGATAGCGATTCACGGATCCGCCGATACCGAACGCGAACATGTTGCACCGGTTCAGGTTCGTGCGAATGTGTTCAAACACACCCTGCTCGCCCGAGATATAACCGTCAGTAACAAGAACTACGCTGCGAGAGATGCCATCCTGTCGCGGCAGGGCCATCGCTTCTTTGATCGCCGCGAGCAACTCTGTGCCGCCGCCACCGCGTTGTTGTTCAATCAAACCAATCGCGCGCCCGATATTCTGCTGGTTCGCCTGCAACGACTCCGGCGAGAGCACTGCAGCATCACCGGCGAAGAGAACCACGTTGAACAAATCAGTCGACCGCAGGTTTCCGATCAGGTCTTTGAGCAACCGCTTGGACGTGTTCAGCGGAAATCCGTCCATTGAGCCGGATACGTCAACGACAAAGATGTACTCTCGCGGCGGGATCGCTTCAGTCGCGACGCGCGCGGGCGGTTGGGCCATGTAGAGAAAGTAGTTTTCATCGGCGCCCTGGAACAGCAGCAGACCAGACGTGATCTGATCGCCGGCCAGGCGATAGCGAACTACGAAGTCGCGATTTCCCTGAAACGGATTCGAATCGTCCAGCGTGAATCGCGCGACACCCTGACTTTGCCACTGCGGTACGATCTGGTGAGACGGGCACGCCAGATCGTAAATCGGCACACCGGCGGAGATCCGCGTCGAGATGTGCAACGCACTGGGCGACTGTTGCCCCTGACGCAAATAAGGCGTGGCGACAAACTTGTCGTCTCTCTTCTTCTTGTCGTCCGGTGGCGAGGCATAGCGTGGTCCAACAACAGTAGGAAACACGAGTTCGTAAACGTTGTCGGTCGGGATCAGAAGCTCCGTATAGCTGAGTGTGATCTCAACCTGTTCCTGCGGCATGATGTTGGCCAAACTCATCGAAAAGACGTTCGGCCGCTCCTGCTCGAGCAGTGATGCGCTCTTCCCTTCCTCTTTGGCTTTGTCGAATTCTTCTTTGGCCTTTTCGCGTTCCTTGATCTTCGCGACGATTATCTCGTTGCCGATCTGCATGCGCATCGCGTAAACAGCGGCGCGCGTCGATGCCGGAAACACGTACGAAGCATTGATCGGACGCGAACCTTCGTTACGATAAATCTGCCGGACTTTGACGTCGGCAATAACACCTGAAACTGAAATGTCGACCTGCGTGTCTTTGAGTGGCAGTTGATCGACAGTCGGGTCTCCTTTGACTACGAAATAGGGCGCCAGCGTTTTGTCATCCTCCTGGTGCTGGGCGTAACCAGATTTGAAAACGATCGCAACTGCGATCAAAGCAAAACACAGATTGCGCAAATTGAATTGCATACGGTCCTCTCCGCCTTAAGGCGACTGCAAATTCGGGCTCCGATTTGCCCCTACTTAAAACGCGCAGATCGTATGGAAGGAAGGCTTTGAAACTAACGATACGGACCACAGGATGGCACCGTACCGACCACAGTCGCGGGGTGGGGATGGCCGGATTTTGGCCGCAAAAAGGCACAAACAGCACACCTGATCTGCTAAGGTATTTGTGTTTTATGTGCTTCTTTGTGGCCTGATAATGAAAGAGTCGCCGGTCAAGATTGATGTCCTGCTCGAGCCTTTGTTGGCTGAAAGCAGCCCTGACCAGGCCGACGAACTCCTTTCGCAATTGATTACGGTCCATGCCGAGCCCGTAATCAAAGCCGTCATTCGCTACAAACTCCGCTTCAGCACCAATCGTGAAACGCAACGCGCGGAAGCCGATGACATTCAACAGGAAGTCGTGCTGCAACTGCTGGCCCAGTTGCAACGCTTTCGCAAAACTCCCGAAAGTCATCCGATTACCGACCTGCGTGGCATGGCGGCAGTCATCGCGCATCGCACCTGCGCGCGCTGGCTGCGGCGCCAGTTTCCCGAACGACACGCGCTCAAGAATCGTCTTCATTATTTACTGACACGCCAGCGTGGCTTTGCACTCTGGCAAAGCGAGGATGGAAAACTCGTCGCCGGTTTTGCAGTCTGGCAACAAAAGAACGTGACGCATAACCTCTCGGGTATCGAGAAGTTGCCCAAACGCGAAGGACTTGCCGAAACCGTCGCGGCGATCTTCAACCATTTGAACGCACCTGTTGACTTCGACGAACTGGTCAGCGGTGTCGCCGCAATCCAGGGAATCAGCGATCAGCCGGTCGAGTCGCTCACGGACGATGAAGACGCGGTGCACGAACCGACGGCGCCCGAACCCGATCAAGCGTGGCGCACCGAGAAGCGCATGTTTCTCCAGCGACTGTGGGAAGAGTTGCAACAACTGCCGCGGAATCAGCGCGCCGCGTTGTTGCTCAATCTCAAAGACGCGAGTGGATTCAGTAGCATCACACTCTTCCCTGCGACCGGCATCGCCACGGTGCGCCAACTCGCCGCGACTTTGGAAATCAGCGCCGAAGACTTCGCGGCGGTGTGGAACGACCTGCCGATCGAAGACGCGCGCATCGCGGAGTTGCTCGGGTTAACGCGCCAACAGGTCATAAACACCCGAAAATCCGGCCGCGAACGGCTGGCGAGGCGACTGAAAGGATTTATTTAAGGCGATGGTAATACGCAACAATTTTCGCCAACTTATGCATTTGAAGCCCGCCGGATTCCCGGCTAAGGATCAGACGAAATTCAGTGGAACACCTGACTTCACAACAAGTTGAGGCTTACTCCCTCTGCCGATTGCCCGCCGCAGAACTGCTGGCCGTGAGCGATCACCTGGGCGAATGCGGCGCCTGCCGGTTGCGTGTGGAAAGCGCGTTGACCAACGACGCGGCATTCGTCGCGCTGCATGAAGAAGCGTTTAGTGAAAACGGGAGTGCCGGGCATCTTACTGTTGAGCAGACTGCCGGCTATGTTGACCAGCATCTCTCCGGCGAAGCGCTTCAGTTCGTCAACGATCACCTGGCCGGTTGCGAGCACTGCGTGCTTGCGGTTGCAGACTTGCGTGCATTTCGAAATGAGATCGCGCCGTTGCTCGATCGCGAATATGGTCCAACAACGGCGCCCGCTGTCGTTAAGACCGGATGGCGTGAGAAGTTTGCGTCGTTATTTAAGGTGGCGCCGGTGCCTGCGTTTGGTGGAGCGGCGCTGGCGATGCTCTTGCTCGCCGCGATTGCATGGATCATTTGGCGGATGCCGAAGGAATCTCATCAGGAAGTCGTCGTCGCGCCAACTCCGGTTTCGCAACCGGCGCCCTCAGTTGAACCTTCGGTACCGCCTCAGCTTGCACCGGCGATGGTGGCGCAGTTGAACGATGGCAATGGCGTGTTGAGTTTGGACCAGGAAGGCAAACTCTCCGGAGCTGATAATTTACCGCCTATTTATCAAAGTCTTTTGAAGAAGGCTTTGACTTCTCAGAGGATCGAACGATCGTCGCAGCTCCAGGGATTGACGCGAGCGTCGAGCACGTTGATGGGTTCGGATAACAAGGCACGCGAGTTTGCGGTTGTCGAGCCGGTGGGGAGTGTGGTGCTAAGTAATCAGCCGGCGTTTCGCTGGTCCACTTTGGAAGGTGCGACGAGTTATGTGGTTGAAGTTTACGACGATCAGTTTAAGCTCGTCGCATCGAGCCCGGAACTCACGAATCGCTCATGGACGGTGTCGCAGTCACTTGCGCGTGGGAAGGTTTATTCGTGGCAGGTGAAGGCGATCAAAGACGGGCAGGAAGTCACTTCACCGCGTCCGCCCGCGCCACAGGCGAAGTTTCGCGTGCTCGATCAGGCGAAGGCGAATGAGATCGTGAAGGCGAAGCGTGCCTATGCATCGTCCCACTTAACGCTCGGTTTGCTGTATGCGGACGCAGGACTATTGAGAGAAGCGGAGCAGGAGTTTCGGTTGTTGAGACGTGCTAATCCCGACTCTGATGTCGCGCGCAACCTCTTGCGCCAGATCCAAAGCCTACAGCATTAAAACTCCGCGGCCCTCTGCGTATCTCTGCGATCTCTGCGTTTAATGGCGCTCTTAAACGCAGAGAACGCAGAGAACGCAGAGAGCCGCAGAGGGCCGCAGAGAATCAGCGACCATCACCGACGAGCACAAAGCCGCCCCAGTAAAACGGATGGCTTGTCTCCGGATTCTTCATCACCTTCAACGCCGCTTGCCGCAGCGCTTCGCTCTTGCGCACTTTCGCCGGAGAAAGCAGTCCGCGGTGGAAGTTCACCATCAGGTCGCGCGTGCCCGCTGACTCGACTTTCCACTGGCTCACGACAATCGACGGCACGCCTGCGATAAACATGGCCCATGAGAAACCAACCACGCCCTCGCCCGCCCCGATGCGTCCGCGTGCGGTTTCACACGCCGACAGTACCGCGAGATCCGCGTGCAAATTCAATTGCATCAGTTCCCAGGCTTCCAACAACCCATCTTCGGTGACGCTACCTTCAGCAAGCGCGAGGTGCGAGTACATCGGCGACGCATTGTTCAGCATGCCGTGCGTGGCGAAGTGAAGTATCTTCGCGCTACTCGCCTCACTCTTAACACGATCCTCGCGCGCTTCGGCACCAACGTAAACTTTGCTGCGCGCGACACCATACAACCGTCCCAACGCTTTGACTTCCTGTTCCGCCTCGGGCAAAGGATCGAGTTTGCCGTCACGCAACGTGAGCGCCGCGCGCTTCAACGTCTCAGTTCCCAGCACCGGATTGCCAAGCGCGAGAAGAGTTGCAGGCGAAGCATGCGCAGCCTCGACCTGCCGGCGTTTGGTCATCTCACGCAACACAGTCAACGACGGCGCATACGAAATCACAGCATCCTCGATTACAAACCGGTTCGAACTATTGAGTAGCGTTTGAAACGGCAGGTCCCACAACGTGTTATCGGGAGCGATGATCAAATTCGTTTTTCCGGTGAGTTGAGCCGCGGCTGGTTTGATCAGCAGTTCATAAAGTTTGGACGCCGAGGTCCTGAACCCAAGGTCGCGTGACGCGAGTTGCTGCCGGAAAGCCTCAGTCTGCTTCGCCAACGCCTCTCGCTTGATCGGCAACGTATAAACGCGAACGTCGGCTTCTTTCATTCCCTTCGTAACGATAAATAGATACGTCTTATCGTCACCTACAACATATTCGAGCAGCGCGCTCGAAGCATCCGGCAACAGTGTCGCCAACTCATCCGTCTTGATGATCGGCGTCTCGCCACGTTGCACCTTCAACTTCGGATGCGCGAGGTTGAGTCGAGTCTCAAAATCTTCATACTCCAAACGCGCTTTCTCGACCGCGGTCTTCAGCTCAGTCACGCGTTTCACGTCCGGCTTATCCTTGCGCACTTCCATCGTGAACTGTGAATTGAGCGAAACGAGTCGCAGCCGTAGTTCTTCCTCGGCCTGTTGCTCTTCTTTGGACCACGACTTCCGCAGGTCCGTGCGACCACTCTGCAACGCATCGAGCAACACGCGTGACTTCGACTGCTCCGCAAACGTCAACGCTTCGGTAACTTTCTGTTGCGACACGAGTAGATCGACCATGTCGTACCACGGTGACAACCTGCCTTCGAGAAAACTCATTTGCTGTTGTTCACCACCGGCAACTTCACGGCGCAGGGTTTCAAGAGTATTGATTGCGGTGAGAAAAGCAGTGCGCGCTTCCTCCGGTTGGCCTAATGCAACAAGGGCGCGTCCCATTTGGTCCTGCGCGGTCCAGATCTCTTCGCGACTGTAAAGATCGTCGGCGAGTTTCGCTGAGCGCCGGCTTACTTCGAGCATCTCGGCATACTTACCCTGCGCTTCATACAAGCGCGCGAGATTGTTCAGCGACAACATCGCCGCGCCTCGATCTTTGCCCTGCTCGCGTAATTGAAGGCTTTTCTGTAACGGCTCGAGCGCTTCGTCGAGGTGCCCCTGCAAACGATACGTGTCGCCGATGTTGTTAAGAGCTCGGGCCATGCCGGGCGTGGCCTTCAACGTCTCGTAATTTGCAAATGCTTTCCGAAAATACTCGAGGCCTTCTTCGTATTGTCCCTGCGATTTGTAGATAACACCGATGTTGTTTTGTAAATTCGCGATGCCAAACTTGTCGTCAATCTCGACGAGGATGTCGAGACTCTTTTGCGAGTACGCCAGCGCCTGTTCGAGACGACCTTGTCTTCGATAGACCAAACCGATGTTCTGATATTTATAGGCGAGACTGCGTCGATCCACTGACTCACCCATTTCCTGGATCACGGCGAGACTCTTGTTCAGGTAAACGAGCGCTTCGCCATAACGACCCTGCGCGAGATAGCGTGTGCCGATGTTATTCAGCGCCATGTTTAGCGTGCTTTTATCACCGATCTCTTCGCTCAGCGCACGTGCCTTGTGATAGTAGTCAAGACCAACTTCGTAATGGCCCAGCGACGTGTGGGCCAGACCGAGACTGTTAAAACTCAACGCCGTGAGTTTTTTGTCCTCGGTCTCCTGTGCTAACGCGAGACTCTTTTCGTAATACTCGACAGCCAACTCATGCCGCCGCTCGGTGTCGTAGGCATAACCCAGCGAGTGAAGCGCGCGCGCCTGGCCCTTCTTGTCAGCAGTTTCTTCAAAGATGTTGAGGCATCGCTTCAGGTAAGTCTCTGCTTCCTTCGGCGGATTGCGGCGTCCGTAAATATCGCCAATCTCACACAACGCGTTCGCTACGCGCTTGCGGTCGCCGCTCTTTTCGGCGATGTGCAGCGCGAGATTAGAAATCCGCAGTGCCTCGTTGTAATCGCCTTTTTGAACAATGGGTTCGGCCAGCGCCTTCAACGCCGCCTGCAGGGAGTCGTCAATCAGTTCCGGTTTTTGCGCCAGCAACTGATCCTGTTCTGCTTCTGACTTGAGCTTTACGAGCGCCGCAGCGAAGTCTTTTGAAGCTGTTTGCGATTGACCGAATGCGACAGTGATGAGGCTGAGGCTCAAGATGGGTAAAGTGAGCACCCGGCGGAACGTGATCGGCATACAACGATCCCTCCTTAGCTGTACTGGCTCAAAAAGTTAACGCGAAAAAAATTGCTCAGGAGGGCCAGTAATATCTTCAAAACTTCGGCAACTTCCTTATGTCGGAGGAGATTTTATGTTCAAACGAATCGCAACATTCATTTACGGTGTCATCTGTTACCTGCTTTTTTTAGGCACGTTTCTTTATGCGATCGGCTTCATTGGCAATCTCGTTGTCCCCAAGTCGATCGATTCCGGCCGCACTGGTCCACTGAGTCAGGCGCTCTTGATCGACGCGGTCTTGCTGACACTGTTCGCAGTGCAACACAGCCTGATGGCGCGTCCATGGTTTAAGCGTGCGTGGACACGCATGGTTTCAAAGCCGGCCGAGCGCAGCACTTACGTGTTGCTCTCTTCTCTGGCGCTGCTACTTCTGTTCTGGCAGTGGCAACCGATCGGCGGCGTGGTGTGGACCGTAGAGCGACCAGTGATTCAAATGGTCATCTATGGGCTCTATGCCATAGGCTGGCTGCTGGTGCTGAGCAGCACGTTCCTGATCAATCACTTCGATCTGTTTGGACTGAGACAGGTATTCCTGTTTCTGATCGGACGACCATACACGCAGTTGAAATTCGGGACGCCAATGTTTTACCGGCACATTCGCCATCCACTCTATCTCGGCTGGCTCTTCGCATTCTGGTCCACGCCGACGATGACTGTGGCCCATCTCGTCTTTGCCATCGCCACGACTGCATACATCTTCGTCGCGATCCAGCTCGAAGAGAAAGATCTCGTGAACACCTTTGGCGACGACTATCGTCGTTATAAGAAAAGCGTCCCCATGATCATCCCGATCGGGCGTCGAGCCTAACCATAGCCACAATAAGGCGCAAAAAGATCAGAAATCATTTTTGCGCCTTATGTGCTTTTTGTGGCTAGTAATATCTCGCCATGTTCAGCAACTTCATATGTCGGTATTACAAATTTTGAAGGAGACAATCATGTACCGCACTAAAATCAATCGCGTCATTCAACTTCTTGCACTTATCGCTCTCGTTACGCTCGGCGTGCAATCCGCGCAAGCATTCGATAACTCAAACGGCCCCGAACTGCCCGCGCAGTGTGGCAGCATTCAGGTCGAGGCAGGAAACAAGCTCGCGTTCCACGCTTACGCCAAGGGCGTGCAGATCTACAAGTGGAACGTCATCACACAAAAGTGGGATCTCTTTGGACCGCAGGCCGGCCTTTTCGCGGAGGAGAACTACCACGGCGAAATCGGCACCCACTACGTTGGTCCAACCTGGGAAAGCAAGAGCGGCAGCAAAGTCGAAGCTCGTCGCGTGTTAGGCACGGGCTGCACTCCCGATCCAACTGCCGTCGCGTGGTTGCTGCTCAAGCAGATTCGCACCGAAGGCAACGGCATCTTCAGTAAAGTCACATTCGTTCAACGCGTGAACACAACCGGCGGTCTTCCTCCGACTACTCCGGGCACAGTCGATGGCGAAACCAGCGAATCAGCCTACACCGCGGAATACTACTTCTACCGTGCCGAGAATCCGGCCAGCAACTAAATCATCATTCATGAGGTTCATCGGAGGAATTATGAATTTACTACTACGAATCAAACGCGGCGGACAGACGCTGCTCGCTGGCATGGCCGCTCTTATGCTCATGCCGGTAGCGCTGGTGGCGCAGGAACGAATCGCCTACGTCGACAATACGTTCGACATCTGGTCCATGCAGACCGACGGCTCTGATCCAAAACAGTTGACCAAGAATACTGCCGGTGATGGAGATCCGTCATTCAGCCCGGATGGCGGCAAGATCGCCTTTGTTTCAAGCCGCGACGGCAACTCGGAAATCTATGTAATGAACGCCGATGGCACAAACCAGAAGCGTTTGACCATCAACACAGTCACTGACCAGGATCCGAGCTGGAGTCCGGATGGAAGCAAAATCCTCTTTGTCTCTTTCCGCGACAGCAGCGCCGACGTTTTCATAATGAATGCTGACGGCACGAATCCTGTTAACCTGACGAAATATCCCACCGGCAACGAAACGGAACCGGTCTTTAGCCCGAACGGCAAGAAGATCGCTTTTCGTGCACTTCGTGACGGCGGCATCAACATCTATATCATGAACGAGGACGGCACAGAACAAACGGCGTTGACCGACGCCAGTGGCATCGACACTGAGCCAGCCTTTAGTCCCGATGGTTCAAAGATCGTTTTTCGTTCAGACCGTGATGCCGGCGACCGCGAGATTTACATGATGGATGCGGATGGTTCCAATGAAGTGAATCTTACGCACACGCCGGGCGTCACTGAACTGGCTCCGGGATTCAGTCCTGACGGCAACAAGATCATCTTTTACGATACGGTGGGCCAGATTCTGGTAATGGATCCTAACGGCGCTAACAGGGATCGCATCGGTACGGTTGAAGGAAACGAACCATCATGGGGCGCCGAGAACTCGTTGCCAGTGCTGAGCGATGTAACTATCACCCAGCAGGTTGACGAAGGAAGTTTTGCGACTCTGACTTTAAAGATTTCCGACGCAGACGAGAACGACAGCTTTACTCTCGGCGTTCAATGGGATTCGAAGCAGATTACGCAATTGATCGAAATACCGGCGGGAACGAAGAGCTTTGAATTCATGCATAAGTACACGGACGACAAACCCGACGGCACGGCATCAGACACTTATCCGGTCAAAGTCACTATTGACGATCATCGTTTTGGCAAAGCCTCGGCTGAGACGCAGGTCACGGTCAACAACGTCGATCCGACCCTCGTGGGTTTCGCCATCAGTCCGTCGCCAGTTGTTCTTGGCGGCACAGTGAAGCTGAGCGGCACTGTCGAAGATCCGGGTTATATCTCTGACATTGCTGACGAAGCTCTGCGCGTTTCGCTCGACTGGGGTGACGGCTCAACCGAGATCATGGACCTCTTCATGCCTGGTCCAATCAATCCGCCGCAACACAAATACGCGGCGCTCGGCACGTATCACGTCACCGTCAAGGTAACGGATAACGACATGGGTGAGACAGTGCAGATGTTCGACGTTGTAGTTTCACCTCCACCGCCACCGGCGGCGCCGAGTGGTCTCCGCGTCGACTTCGTCGCGATGGACCGAATTCAGATTGTATGGACTGACAACTCAAACAACGAAGACGGGTTCATCATCGAGAGTTGTCAGCAGCGAGGCTGCAACAACTTCATCGAAGTGGGCCGCGTATTTCCGGACATCCGCCACTTCGTCCACGGCAATCTGTTCAGTAACACGCAGTACTACTATCGCGTACGAGCATTTAATGCTGGAGGCAAGAGTGCTTATACCGATGTCGTGTCAGCAAAGACGCTGCGGAAATAATCCGGGCTTCATCCAAAGCTTCTTTGCGAACCTCTGCGTCCGCTGC